>Ga0307372_10001227_pt1 | contig 45134 bp, 50 predicted proteins | sample OX1MG_FD_202533 | JGI IMG/M metagenome (GOLD analysis project Ga0307372, IMG submission 202533) | Soil microbial communities from Risofladan, Vaasa, Finland - OX-1 | ecosystem: Environmental > Terrestrial > Soil > Coastal area > Acid sulfate soil | place: Finland: Risofladan, Vaasa | collected...
CCGACCAGGATGTAGCTGATGATGAGGTCGAGGGTCTCTTCGTCCTTTTCCGTCATGCCCGTATCCCGCTGTAGAGCATCTGAACGATGAGGTAGGCCAGAATGAGCAAAAATAAAATCCGGATGCTCTTGTTCGTGAAGTGGTTTAAAATTCTCCCGCCCGCCATGGCGCCGATGGTCGTGCCCACCGCCATGGGCGCGACTAAATTAACGTAGAGAAGCCCCGAGGCGAAATAAACGCTGGCTCCGGCCAAGGCCGTCATGCCGATGATGAAGTTGCTAGTCGTGCTCGACACCTTGGAGGGCATGCGCAGCACCAGCTCGTGCACCGAGACCTTGAAGGCGCCCGCGCCGATGCCCAGCATTCCCGCGGCCAAGCCCGCGATGAACATGCCGGCGCCGCCCCAGATGGGGCGCGTCATGCGGTAGTCCACCTGACGCCCAAGCGCCTTGTCATAATAGCTTCCATGAAGCCTCAGCCATTCGGCCAGCCGGCTGTGCGGGACGTTGTCGGGAAGCTCTTCCCCGATGTGCCGTCTCATGCCCACGAACGAGGTCAGAAGGAATCCGGCGAAGAGGAAATAAAGCAGGCGGGGCGCGATGAGCGTCGTGATGGTCGCGCCCACGATGGCGCCGGTGATGGTGAACATTTCCAGGTAGAACGCGGCGTGCACGTTGGCGATGCGCTCGCGCACGTAGGTCGCGGCGGAGCCGCTGGAGGTGGCGATGATGGTCACCATGCTGGCCGCGATGGCATAGCGGATGGGAACTCCGAAAGCGACCAAAAGCGGCGTCATGATGCTGCCGCCGCCAAGCCCCGTGAGCGCGCCCAATGCGCCGGCAAGGACCGAAACTGAAAGAATCGCGGTGAGATTGATGGCGGCCTCCGGAAATACGCCGGCTCAATCTACCAAAAATGCCGCGGAGGCGGCAAATTAATCACGCGGCCTGCTCTCCGAAATGCTGCGCGGCGCGCAGCACGTCCATGGTGGTCACGATGCCGACCAGCCGCTCGGCGCGCGTGATGATGACGCGGTGGACCTTCTGGACCAGCATGATGCGGCTGATTTTATCGAGCGAATCGTCCTCGTCGGCCCTGACGATCCGCCGGGTCATCAGGTCCCGCACCAGCACGCTCCGGCCGTTGCTCGGCAGACGCACGTCCGGCTCCGAGTCGGAATAAAAATCGGCCAGTTTCGCGGACTTGGCCTGCAGGTAGCGCACCAAATCGGTCTGGGAGATGACGCCGACCAGGCGTCCGCCCACGACCGGAGCCCCCGTGATGTCGTAGGCGATGAGAGTCCTGATGGCGGACCATACGTCGTCGTTTTCCTTGATGGCGACGACCTCGGGGCTCATCACGTCGGCAGCCCTCACCGCTTGCGCCTTTTTTGCCGCCATCACTCCCCCTTCTCATTCTCTTCGTCCAGGCTGGCCCTCAAGAGATAACCGGCGCCCAGGCTCCCGGCCAAGGCGCGCACGGCCTCGGGATTGGAGCCGACGCCCTCGACGGCGGTCACCCGCGTCTCGATGCCCGCCGCGACGCATTCCTTGATGAAGGAAAGCACGTCCTTGAAGCCGTCGCGATAGGCCGGGGCGGGACGCAGAAGGCGCCGCCATTCCTCGGGATCGGCCGTGTTGAGGCTGATGGAAACGGCCTCGATGCTGTCCTTCAAGTCCGGCACGATGCTCCTTTTCCAAATCGCGCTGCCGAGCCCAATCGTGTTGAGCCGGCGGCGCAGCCCCGGGAACTCCCGCGCCATTTCCGCGCCCACCGCGCGGATGACGTCCAACCGGTAGGTCGGCTCGCCGTAGCCGCAGAACACCAGCTCCTTGACCGGCCGGGCCGCGGCGGCCGCACGGGCTTCCTGCAATATCCGCGATACCGGCGGATCGCCGTTGAGCTTCAAATTCCAGCCCCGGTAGCCCCAGCGCCACGCCCGCTTCACGCAAAAGGAGCAGGCCGTGGGGCAGCGGTTGGTGATGTTGAGGTAAAGGCCGTCCTTATAACGATAGACCAGCGCCGGCTTCGCGCCCTGTTTGGAAAGCGTGTCGGGAACCATGTTGTTTTATTAAGCAACACAAGTGCCAGCGATTTTCCGCCGCTTATGAGTGCTTTCTCATCTCCGATTCCATCGCATCGACCCGCTCATCAACCTCATGAGACAAGGAGCGCCGAATGGAGCGGCTGCCGAGGGCGTTATAGGACGGCCATAGGAGATTTTCTTCCGTTTCGAAATGAAACGCGAGCTTTCGCACGAAAAGCGCGACGCTCGTCTTGAGGCGCTCGAAATCGCAGCGCTGGGCGTCTTGCAGGAGCGCCGCGAGTTCCGCGCGCAGCGCCGCGATCTCGTCGTGCTGGGCGCCGAGCATGGCCAAAATCCTCTTGGCGTCCTTCTGGGCCGCGTAGGCCGGATCGTCGAAAAGGAGGTCCTCGACTTCCTCGTGCCGTTCGAGCGCCGGGAGAAGCACGCGCAGGGCTTCTTCCAACTCGCGCCGGGCGTCCGCCTCCGCGTGCGAGAGGCTTTTCTCGCAACGCCGCGCCGCCCGGGAGAAAATGCGGTGCTCGCGCGCCAAGCTGGCGAAGACGCCCATGATATTTCCACCTAGCCGACGAACGCCTCGGTCTGGGCGGGCGGCAGGCTGACGATGAACTCGCTTCCCACGCCCGGCTCGGATTTCGCGGCAATGGAGCCGCCCATCGCCCGCAGGGCTTCGCGGCAAAACGTGAGGCCCATGCCGTTGCCCTTGATTTTGCCCTCGCGCCGCGCTTTGGCCTGGTAGGAGCGGTCGAAAAGAAACGGGATGTGCTCGGGAGCGATGCCGGAGCCCGTATCCCGAACCCGCAGCGTGACCGCCCCGTCTTCCTCGGCCGCGGAAATCGTCACTTTCCCGTCCTGCAGGGTGAACTTGAGGGCGTTGTTGAGAAGATTCTGGACGACGCGCGAAAGAAGCGCCGCGTCGGCGAGAACCCGCAAATCCTCCGCGATGGACACCTTCACCTCCACGCCGCCGACCTGGGCCGCGACCGTCTGCTCCTCGACGCATTTCTTCACCAGATCCAAGAGCGGAATGTTTTTCAGGTGAACGGGGACCGCTCCCGCGTCGAACTGGGCCAGTTCCAGAAACAGGTCAAGAAGCTCGGCCATCCGGGCGCAGGCCCTGAGGCTCACGTCCAAGAGCCCCTTCTCGCTGGGGTGGAGCGGCTTGCCCGCGGGAATGTCCTCGAGGCTCTTGAGGACTCCGTAAATGTTGGCCAGCGGCGAGCGCAGATCGTGCGCGATCATCTCGCGCCACTCCTCGCTGCTTTGCTCCCGCGCCGCCTGCGCGGCGGCGTCCTCGATAAGGGTCAGATGCCTTTCGGATTTTTCGCCGTCCGCGGTCGAGCCGGGAACGCGCAGGCAGCGCACGTGCAGGCTTTTCCACTGCTCAAGCCGGCTTGGGCCCGCCTCCTTCCACGCATAAACAGTTTTTGGCCCGTATCTTCCCTCGAACGTGGCGCCTTGTTCTTTGGAGTCCGGCTCGAGCAAGGGGCAGCGCTCGGCGCAGTTTCCCGGGCCGCAATCCGAGAGCCGCCTGCACAGGCGATCGCAAAGCCGGACATCGCGCTCGTCCCCGCTGATATCCAGCATCCGGCGCGCGGCGGCGTTGGCGTAGATGACTTGGCCTTGCGCGTCCGAGACACAGACTCCGTCGGAAACTCTTCCAAAAAGCTCATCGAGCGTGTCCATAACCCGTTTCCTCCGTGCCCATACCTTGTCTTCTTTTAACGTCGCAACGAATCCGCCTAAAAGACGCCGGGAATATCCCCGCGGCACTTTCGTTGCGTAGCACCGTCTTGATGGATGCTTCGACGCCGAAGGAAAAACCCTCCCTTTCCGAAACATACGCGAAGTACGCCCTGGGATTGGCGCGAAACGGGCTGCTGGATTCGGATGACGGAGTGCAGGAAAGACGCGCGCGCCGTCAAGCCCTGGTCGCCGAATTAATCCGCCGCGGCGTCCAAGGCTGGCCGGAGAGAGGCACGCTCCATACGGGCGCCTTGGCGCCCGGCTGCATTCCATGCCTAAACGGACGCGGCAGCAACCTTTGCTTGACCACTCTTTGCACCCGGGAATGCTTTTTCTGCTTCAATCCCAAACCCCGCGCCGACGGCATCAGCGTGCATGGACTCGCGGTGTCCTCGGAAGGCGACGTTCCCGCCATTCTTGCCGAGCGCGGCATTTGCAGCGTGGGCATCAGCGGCGGAGAACCTCTGCTAGGACCGGATAAAGTGCTGCGAATTATAAAAATTTTGCGCGGGCATTTCGGGTCATCCCTGCGCATCGACCTTTACAGCAACGGCGACCTGCTGACTCCCGGCCTGCTTAAGAAACTGGACGCAGCGGGCTTAAACGGCCTGCGCTTGAATCTCGCGGCCAACGGCTATAACATCGAGCCCCTGCGGATGGCCTTGATGGAATTCTCCGACGTCAGCGTCGAAATCCCGGTTATCCCCAAGCACGTCAAGCGCCTCGAAAAAATGGCTCGCGATCTAGACCGGATCCTCGCGCCGCGGCTCATCCTCCACGAGCTTTTCGTCTCGGCTCAAAACGCCGACTCGCTGCGCCGCCAGGGATTGCGGAGCGCGGATAAAATGACGGACAAGCTGACCTGGTCGCCCGTGGCGGAGAGCGACGAGTGCGCGCTCAAACTCATGCTTTATTGCCTGGACCACGCGCCGAAGCTCTCCGTCTATTATTGCTCGACGGGCACGCAGGAATGGATCGCGGAAAAAGCCCTGGCCCACGAAAAATCCCGCGTCAGGAAGAACGGGGAATCTTAAGCTTGCCGCGGCGCGCCGCGGCCTTGGCCTCGGCGTAGCCCGCGTCCGCGTGGCGCGCGACGCCCAGGCCCGGATCGTTGGTCAAGACGCGCTCCAAGCGCGCGTCCATGGCTTTGGTTCCGTCCGCCACGATGACTTGTCCGGCGTGCAGCGAGTAGCCCATGCCCACGCCGCCGCCGTGATGGAAGCTCACCCAGGACGCGCCCGAGGCGGTATTCAACAGGGCGTTTAAGACCGGCCAATCCGCCACCGCGTCCGTGCCGTCCTTCATGCCCTCGGTCTCGCGGAAGGGGCTCGCGACCGAGCCGCAATCGAGATGATCGCGGCCGATGACGATGGGCGCGGAAATTTTCCCTTTGCGCACCAGGTAGTTCATGCGCAGGCCCATCTCCGCGCGCTCGCCCAGACCCAGCCAGCAAATGCGGGCGGGCAGGCCCTGGAAGGCGACTTTCTCGCGCGCCAGGTTAATCCAGCGGCGCAGAGGCTCGTCCTTTGGGAACAAGCGCAAAACCTCGGCGTCCGTCGCGGCGATGTCGGCGGGATTGCCGGACAGCGCGGCCCAGCGAAACGGCCCCTTGCCCAGGCAAAAAAGCGGGCGGATAAATTCAGGGACAAAGCCGGGAATCTTGAAGGCGTCCTGGACGCCCGCCTTGGCGGCCATGGCCCGGATGTTGTTGCCGTAATCGAACGTCACGGCGCCGGCATTCTGCAGGGCCAACATGCCGCGCACGTGCTTGGCGATGGACTTCATGGCGAGCGCGACGCATTTTTCGGGGTCGCGGCGGCGCAGCTCCGCGGCCTGCTCGACCGAAAGCCCCTCGGGAACGTAGCCGGAGAGCGGGTCGTGCGCGGAGGTTTGGTCCGTGAGCACGTCGACCGCGACGCCGCGGCGGGCGAGCTCCGGGATAATCGCGGCCGCGTTGCCCAAAAGCCCCACCGAAAGCGCGCGGCCCTGGGCCTTGGCTTTCCATATCTTGTCCAGGGCCTCGTCCAAATCCGTCGCCATTTCATCCAAGTAGCGGGTTTCAAGGCGCATGCGGATGCGCGCGGGGTCAACCTCGACGCCCAGAAAGATCGCCCCGTTCATGGTCGCCGCCAAGGGCTGGGCGCCGCCCATGCCGCCCAGGCCCGCGGTCACCACCAAGCGGCCCTTCAAGCTTCCGCCGAAATGCCGGCGCGCCGCCTCGGCGAAGGTCTCGTAGGTGCCCTGCAAAATTCCCTGCGTGCCGATGTAAATCCAGGAGCCGGCCGTCATCTGGCCGAACATCATCAAGCCCTTTTTTTCGAGCTCGTTGAAATGCTCCCAGGTCGCCCAGTGCCCCACCAAGTTCGAGTTGGCGATGAGCACCCGCGGCGCGTGCTCGAAAGTCCGGAACACGCCGACGGGCTTGCCGGACTGGACGAGCACGGTCTCGTCGTTTTCCAAGGAGCGCAGCGCGCGCACGATGGCGTGGAAGCACTCCCAATTGCGCGCGGCCTTGCCCCGGCCGCCGTAGACGACCAAATCTTGCGGCCGCTCCGCGACCGCGGGGTCGAGGTTGTTCATGAGCATGCGCAGCGCCGCCTCCTGCTGCCAACCCTTGCAGGACATCTTGCGGCCGCGCGGCGCGCGGATGAGGCGAGCCGGCGCGGACATCGCGCTCACGGTAAAACCTCTTCGAAATATCCTTCCAGAATCAGCTCGCGCGTCCGCTCCATCCGCGGGCTCAATATTTCATCGCCCTTGGCGGCCGGAATTTTCGCGCGCAAAAGTTTTCGGGCCTTCTCCACTCCGGGGCCGGAACGAAGCGGCGCGTGGGATTCAAGCCCCTGAGCCGCAGCTAAAAGCTCGATGGCCGCGACCTGCGCCGCGTTCCAGACAATCTGCCTAAGTTTCAAGGCCGCGGTCATGCCCATGCTGACGAAATCCTCTTGCCCGGCCGAAGTCGGGATGGTGTCGGCCGACGCCGGGTGGGCCAGAATCTTATTCTCCGAGGCCAGCGCCGCGGCCGCGACCTGGGCGATCATCCAGCCCGACTCCAGGCCGGGGTTATCGGCCAAGAAGGGCTTCAAGCGCGGCGCGCGGCCGGAGACCAAATGGAACAAGCGCCGCTCGGAAATATTGGCCAGCGCGGTCATGGCCGTCGCCGCCGCGTCGAAGGCGAACGACAGGGCCTGGCCGTGGAAATTGCCGCCCGAAATCAGGCGCCCGCCGGCCACCAAGGGATTGTCCGTGGCCGAGGCCATCTCGGTCTCGACCGCCCTGCGGGAGTTCTCCAGCACATCCCAGGCGGCGCCGTGGACTTGCGGCATGCAGCGCAGGCAATAGGGATCTTGCACGCGCGGATCGTTGTCGCGGTGGGACTCCCGGATTTGGCTGCCGCGCACAAGGCCGCGCAGCTGCCGCGCCGCCAAGATTTGTCCCGCGTGAGGCTTAAGCTTATGTACCACCTCGTCAAAAGGTCCCGGCGTTCCGGTCATGGCGTCCAAACTCATGGCCCCGGCGATTTGCGCCGCGCGCCACGCGCGGGCGGCGCGGACCAAGGACAAGCCGCCCACCGCCTGCATCGCCTGGGTGCCGTTTAAAAGCGAGAGCCCTTCCTTGGCCTGCAACACCGCGGGCGCGGCGCCGGCCTTTTGAAGCGCGGCGCGCGCGGAAATTTTTCGGCCGGCCAAGAGCGCCGGACCCTCGCCGATCAAGAGAAGCGCCATATGCGCCTGCGGCGCCAAGTCGCCGGAAGCCCCCACCGAGCCGCGGGAAGGAATGAGCGGAACCGCGCCCGAGTTGACGATTCGAGCCATGAGTCGGGCAAGGTCCGGCCGCGCGCCGGAAAAACCCCGGGCGATTTCGTTGGCGCGCAAAAACAAGATCGCGCGGGCTTCCTCTTCGCTCAAGGGTTCGCCCACCCCGCAGGCATGGCTCAAGACGAGGTTTCTTTGCAGTTCGCCCAGCTGCCCGCGGGAAATGCGGCGCGTGGCCAAGTCGCCGAAGCCCGTGTTGACGCCGTAGACGGGTTTCCCGGAGGACGCGGCCTTTTCCAGAACGCGGCGCGAGGCGGCCATTTTGGAAGCCGCGGCCGGGCTCAGGGCCACTTTCCGGCCGCCGCGCGCGACCAGGGCCAAATCGTCAAGCCCGAGCTTGGAGCCAAGCGCAAAGGGCGCGGTGGTCATGACGGCCCCGCCAGGAGTTTTACTTCCCGCCTCAACTCGGTCCTCAGCTCCGCCTCGCTGGGCAGATGCAGCTTGTAGCGGCTGGCGAAGATGGTCTTTCGCTGGTCCGGCCCCAGCGTGTACCTGACGACGGCGTCGTTTTTATCCGCGCAGAGAATCAGCCCCAGGAACTCCATGACCATCGGATCCTTGAACACGTCCGCCGGCTTGCGCGCCTCATGGCCTTTAAGGGCCAAGCGCATCAAGCCTTTCTTGTCGCGGCTCAGCGCGAGCCGCTCGTAAAGAAGGCTCGCCATCTGCCGCTCCATCTCCCGGGCGGACCAGCTGTTTTTGATCGCCTCAATCTCGTAGAAGGCGCGGGCTTCCGGCTTGTCCGCGCGCAAAAGCGTGCGGTAATGGGTCCAAGAAAGATTCGGATGCAGCAGACCCGGCTTCCAGGATTTCCCACGCGGCGCCGCGCGGCCTTTTTCGGCGCCATCGATCCCGGATATCGGCAATTCTCTACGCGATGCGTAGAGAATTTCTCCCGGAGAAAGGAGTTCTGGATAAGTCCTGTAAAACTGGACCATGAGAAACAAGTTCGGCTCCGAATAACCCGCCCCGTAGTTCTTGGCCATCTTCCGGGAAAGCGCCTTGATCAATTTCTTGCCGTAATCGGCTCGCGCGCCCCCCTCCTGATCTTCCTCGACAATCTCCCGGCCGATCATCCAATTGGAGACGACTTGGGCCGTGTTGACCGAGCGCGCCGCGCCGACGCGGGCCGACTCGATGATGCCCCGAACGCGATCGTAAAGGGACCCGGAATTCGCGTTTTTCATGACCAGGGCCGGCCCCGGCCGGCCGGGCCCCCCCCCGAATAGCTGGAACTAGATGGATCTGGGGTGGCTAGGGGGTGGCTAGGGCCTAGCCTAGGCCTAGGTAGGCCTAGGTAGGGGGGTTGCAAGGGGGTTGCAGGGGTATAGATAGGGGGGGTGCAAGGGGGTTGCAGGGGTGTTGCAAGGGGGTGTATAGGGTAGGTATTAGCCGTCATGATTCCAGCCCCCGAAACCACGAAGCCCGCCTCTCGAAAATTGGAGTAATCATGCTATGCTGGCTTTTGAGGGACGACTGATAAGCTACCCAAGCCCCGGGAAACCGGGGCTTTTCGTTTTTGGTTTCCAATAACCCCATGGCTCGTTAGAGTTTTAAAACAGCCCCTAGACCCGCTCGACCGCGACCGCGACCGATTCGCCGCCGCCCAAGCAAATGGCGGCGATGCCGCGCTTGGCGTTGCGATGGCTCAGGGCATTCAAGAGCGTGACCAGGATGCGCGCGCCGCTGGCGCCCAAGGGATGGCCCAGCGCCACCGCGCCGCCGTGCACGTTGACCTTCTCGACGGGCAGGCCGACCAGCTTCATCACGGCCAAGGAGACCACGCTGAAGGCCTCGTTGATCTCGAAGAGATCGACTTCCTCTTTTTTCCAGCCGGTTTTCTTCAAAAGTTTTTCGATGGCGCCCGCGGGAGCGGTGGTAAACCACTGCGGCTCCTGGCTAAACGTCGCCCAATCCACGATGCGGGCCAACGGCTTCTTGCCCGCCGCGCCCTTGGCCGAGGCCAGGATGAGAGCCGCCGCGCCGTCGTTAAGCTTGGAGGCGTTGGCCGCGGTGATCGTGCCACCCGGCTTGAAGGCGGGCTTTAATTTGCCCATCTTCTCGAACTTGGCGCGGCCGGGCTCCTCGTCCACGGCCAAGCCGTCGACCGGGCAGATTTCCGCGGCGAAGGCGCCGTTTTTCTGCGCCTCCAAGGCGCGCTGGTAGCTCTTGACCGCGAACTCGTCCTGCGCCTCGCGGGAGATGGCGTGCTTCTCCGCGCAGAGCTCGCCGCAGTCGCCCATGTGCACGTTGGTGTAGGGATCCATGAGCCCGTCCTTCAAAATGGAATCGATGAGCACGCCGTTGCCGTAGCGATAACCTTGCCGCGCCTTCTCAAGGATAAACGGCGCGCGGGACATGGACTCCATGCCGCCCGCCGCGCCCAAGTCCTCCTCGTTAAGGCGGATGGATTGGCCCACCATCATCACGGCCTTCAATCCCGAGCCGCACACCTTGTTGACGGTCGCGGCGCCCACCGAGGGCGGGATGCCCGCGCCGATGGCGGCTTGGCGCGCCGGCGCCTGCCCGATGCCGGCGGAAATCACGTTGCCCATCACCACTTCGCCCAAATCTTCCGGCTTGACGCCCGCGCGCTCGACGGCCGCGGCCAAGGCCTTGGCGCCCAGCTGCGGCGCGGTGTAGCTGGATAGGACGCCGCTCAAAGAACCAATGGGCGTCCGGACGGCGGAAAGAATAAGCACTTCATTTTTCGAGTCCATGAGGCGTTTCTCCTTGAATTAACGGAAAACAAAACGGGCGGCCAGGCCGCACGCAATCGCGATGGCCGTGCCGAGCGCCAAATTGAGGAGGGAAACGTCGAGCCAGCCCTTCTTGCGCGCGTAGCCCGCCGCGCCGGTCCAGGCCAAGGCCGCGGCCCCGGCCGAAACGGGAGACAAGAGGACGACGGACAACGCCAGCCCCAGCCGCTCGCCCATGCCCAGGTATTTTTCCCGGCCGCTGGGAAAGACCGCGCCGTAGGCGTCTTTTTCCACGAAGTAAATGAAAACCGTCGCGGCGTGCGTCGTCAAGACGGCGAGGCAGCCCAGAACCGGCCACTTCTCCGGCATGAATCCCACGCCGGAGGACACCGTCCCCAGCGGAATCATGAGCGCGATGACGACGTAATGGATGATCTGGTCCCATATGAAATACAACGTGTTGTCAGGAGTATGGTAGCGAAAAATCGTGAACACCCGCCACTCGTCCTCGAGCCAATGGGCGAGGAAAATAATAATGAGGCAGGCCCAGCCCTCGAGCTTAAGCGGCCCCCACGCGATCCAGGTGTAGCCGAGGTAGCCGAAGGTCAGCGCGGCGTAGCACAGGGGGTGCATGGAGCAATGAACCAGCATGCCCCAGCGGCTTGAGCGCTTCCAACGGTTGATGAAATTGCTCTGGAGGGTGAAGTCCGCCAGCAAGTGCCCGAATAAAAGCCGCCAGAAGACAATCATTTGGCCGTGAGGTTGAAGACGCCGTCCCACCCCTCCAAGGGCGGCACCACCGAATAGTCGCGCGACAAGGATTGGTAGAGCTTGGCCGGGCCGTCGTCGGGGAATTTTTCAACGGCGCGCCCGAAAGCGGCGATGGCCTCCTCCCAACGCCGAGCCTTGAAGGCCGCCAATCCTTCCTCGTAATCAGCCAGGGCGGCGCGGCGCTCCTCGGAGAGCTTCCCTTTTTCGGCGAGGATTTCGTAGACCAGGACGGGAGCTTCCTTGCCCACGACCCGCACCCGGCCCAGTTCCCGCGCCTCGACGGCGTCCTTGGCGCCGTTATAAACCGCGCCGCTGGCCAGGATGCCGGAGCCGAAAAACTTGTTGGCGCCTTCAAGGCGCGAGGCCAGGTTCACCTCGTCGCCCAGAGCCGTGTACTGGAGCTTGCGGTCGCTTCCGGTCAGGCCCACGGTGACCACGCCCGAGTTGATGCCGATGCGGATGTCCGGCTTTTCCGGAATTCCCCGGCCCGCGAAATCCTTATTGAGCTCGGCGAGCACGCTGCGGCACTTCAAGGCCGCCAGGCAGGCCTTGGCCTGATGCTCCGCGTCGGGCAGAACCGGCGCGTTCCAGAAGGCCATGATGCAATCGCCGATGTAGTTTCCCACCACGGCCCGCCACTCGTAAATCGCGCCGCTGAGCTTGGATAAATACATATTAAGGAACTCGATGAGGGCCTCGGGCTCCATCTTCTCGGACAAGACGGTGAAATGCGCGATGTCCAGGAAGAGAATCGTCATCTCGCGCTTCTCGCCGCCCAGCCTGACCTTGCCGGGATGACGCGCCAAATCCTCCACGACCTCGGGCGCCACGAACTGGCCGAAGAGGCCCTTGATGAATCTTTTTTCCCTGCTTTCCGTCCAGAACCGGTAGGCGGCTTGAAGGGCGAAAGAAGACGCCAAGGCCATAAGCGGGGTGATGAACTCAATTCTCTCCCCTCTTAGGAATGCCTCGTTGACGAACACCAGCCAGCCGGCCGCCAGCAGGGCCGTCAGCGGAAACGAAGTCCATGGCGGCAGGCGCATGAGCCAAAACGGAATCCAAATCATGGCCAAAATCGCCAGGGCCAGCGCCCAGCCGGGCCAGGGCTTGAGAAAATCCCGATTGAGCATATTGTCGATGATGTTGGCGTTGAGCTCCACGCCGGGCATGGCGGTCAAAAACGGGCTTGGCGAATGATCAAAATAGCCCAACGAGGTCGAGCCCACCAAAACAAGGGCCCCCTTCAATCTCGCCCGATCTTGGATGCTGAGCCTTCCGGAGAGAATGTCGGCGACTGAAATTCGGTGGTAAATCGGCCACTGCCCGTTTTCCGGGAACTGGTTCAAGGGCGGCCGGAAATTAATAGGCCTTAGCCTGGAATATCTCTCCTCGAGCGCTTCCAGAGAACCTCCCGCATAGCCGGCGTAGGCCGCCAAACTGAGGCTCGGCGCTACCGGCGCTCGCGGATCGCCGGTCTGCTGGGTCAGGACCGCCCAGCGGATATGCCCGTCCGGATCGACCCCCGCGTTGACGCTCACGTTCCCGAGGAGCCGGGCCGCCTTCTTGATGACCGGAATGGGGTACTGCATGGAACCATCTGGAGCCGCGGTGAAGGCGAACACGGTGTCGCCAAAACGCCTGGCGGCGTCGGCTAGAACTTTGTTTTGGCTCGCGTCTCCCGGGTCAAAAAACATGATGTCGAAAGCCGCGAGCTTGGCTCCGGCGGCCTTAAGCTTGTCCAGAAGAAAGCCGTATTCGCGCCGCGGCAGAGGGAAACCGAACTCTTGGCCCGTCTCATCATCGACGGCGGCGATGATGATGCGCGGATCGGAGGTCTTGAGCCGCGCCTTGTTCCACTCAAAGAGAAAATCCTGGCCCTCGTTTTCCAGGTTGTAGAAAAGCCCGCCTCGGACGCCCAAAATGGGCGCGGCCGCGGCCAGAAGAAAAAATACGCTTAGCCCCAATGCGAGCAGGGCGCCCAAGCCAAGCGAGAACCGGCTCGATTCGGAGCCGGAAGGCGGGTTTGGCAAGAGTCGCTCGCTCTAATTGGAAGCGGAGGATGAGAGTTTTTTAATCGCGGCGCCGATAACGGCCCTGGCGTCGGGATCTTTTTCCGAGTCCAAGGCGCTCTGCAGGGCGGAAATATCGGCGGATGTCCCGATCATGGCCAAGGCGTTGGCGGCCTGCTCGCGCGTGGCCGCGTCCGAGGCGGAAGCCAAGGCGCCGAGCAGGACTTCATGACCCGAGGCGTCTTTCTGGAACGCCAACGCGACCGCGGCCTGGAATTTCACGCTTGAATCAGAGTCGCTCAGGAGCCCGCGCAGAGCGGCCAGCGCTTGCGGGCCGCCGACGCGCCCCAAGGCCGCGGCGATCGTCCGGCGCAGCCCCGGGTCGTCGCTTTTAAGCGCGGCGATGAGAGCCGGCGCGGAGTCGGCGGAGCGCAGGACGCTCAACGCCCGCACCGCCGCGTAGCGCACGCTCGCGTCGGGATCGGACAAAGCCTTGATAAGCGCGGGGGCCGAGGACCGGTTGCCCAAATAGGTCAAAGAGGCGGCGGCGGCGGCGCGCGCGGACGCGTCCGCGTCCGAAGCCAGCATATTTTCCAGGGGCGCCAGGGCGTCCGAGTCGCGCAGAAGCCCCACCGATCGCGCGGCGGCGGCGCGCACGGACGCGTTGGAATCGCCCAAGGCGGAGACAAGCGGCGCCTGGGCGTCAGGGCAGGACAGGCCGGAGAGCTGGTCCGCGGCTTGCCGGCGGACGGAGGCGTCCGCGCTATGCAGATTGGAAAGCGCCGCGGCGCAGGCTTGGGCGCTTGCGGTGGCCGCGAAGGCGCTGGGCGCGGCCAAGGCCGTTAGAACCAGCGAGAAGAACGCAAGCACAATCAATTCGGCGCGAGGGCGTTTCATGCCTGTAAGTTTAGCTCTCATTGGCTTTGGTTTCAAGGGGAAAATCGCGGGCGGGCCGCCCGACTTCGGAGCGCGCCCGCCCGCTTTCCCGGCCGAGCGCCTACTTCGCGGCGGTCGAAGCTCCCGATCCGGAAGGCGGCGGGAGCCCGGCTCCCAAGCGCGCTTCCCAAAACTCGCGGCTTTCCTGCCTCAGGGACGCGTAAAACTCCTCGCGCTCCTGGCCGGTCTTCGCGTAATAACCCGACCATGCCGTCAGCCGCGCCTGGGGATCCTTATTTTTGAGCGAATCCAGGAAATCGCTTTCCTGCTTTTCCAGCTTCTTCTCGAAGGAGATTCGCTCGTCCTTGAGCTTGCGGCGAAACGCCATCTCCTCGTCGAACCGCTGGTTGATGACCGCGACGTGCTGATGGAGATTCTGCTCCAAGCGCGCCTTGCGCGCCGCGATGTAGGCCGCGTAGCCCGGGTCGTTGTCCGCGCCCAGGCCGGCCTTGCCCGTTGCTTCCGCCCGAAGCGGCGCGCAGAACCAGAACCCCGCGGCCGCCGCCAACGCCATTTTCCGGTAATTCATTTCATCTTCCTCCGTTGCCTCATTTTTCCTCCGGCCTTCGTCATTTTGGAAGGCCCTCAAGAGTCATACGAGCGAGGCCGCCGAAAAGTTCCCGCCTGAACCCAAGCCTCGCGGCGTTATGTGTATAATAATGGCGGCGCCGCGAGAAAAAACGGCGCGCAAAACCATGGGCCAGCCGCTTCTATTCTCCCCGCTTAAAATCCGCGGCGTCGAATTCAAGAACCGAGTGTTCGTCTCCCCCATGTGCCAATATTCAAGCGAGGACGGCCTGCCCACCGATTGGCACCTGGTGCACTTGGGCAGCCGGGCCGTGGGCGGCGCGGCCCTGGTCGTCGTGGAAGCGACGGCGGTTTCGCCGGAAGGGCGCATCTCGCCGCAGGATTCCGGGCTCTGGTCCGAACGCCACGCCGAGGCTTTCACGCGCATCACGCGCTTTATTAAGGAACGCGGCGCCGTTCCCGGCATCCAGATCGCGCACGCGGGCCGCAAGGGCTCGACGCCGGTTCCCTGGGAGAGGTCCTCCGGAAAGAGCGTGCCCCCGGACAAGGGCGGCTGGGTCCCTCCCGCTCCCTCGGCCGTCCCTTTCGACGACGGATATCCCATGCCCCGCGAGATGTCCATCGCCGACGTCGAGAAAGCCGCGCGCGACTTCGGCAAGGCCGCGCGGCTCGCCCGCCAAGCGGGCTTTGAAGTCCTGGAGCTCCATTTCGCGCACGGCTACCTCGTTCATGAGTTCCTTTCCCCTTTGTCCAACAAGCGCGCGGATTCCTACGGCGGAACTCTGGCCAACCGCATGCGCCTGGCGCTCGCCATCGCGGAAAACGCCCGGCGGCAGTGGCCGGAAGAATTTCCCTTGTTCGCGCGCATCTCCGCGACGGATTGGAGCCCGGGGGGCTGGGATCTGCCCGACTCCGTCGCCTTGTCCAAGAGCCTCAAGGGCTTGGGCGTCGACCTCATCGACTGCTCGAGCGGCGGCATGGCGCCCCACGCGAAAATCCCGCTGGGCCCCGGCTACCAGACGCCTTTTTCCGAGGCCGTCCGGCGCGAGGCCGAAATCTTGACGGGCGCCGTAGGGCTCATCACCGAGCCGCTCCAGGCCGAGGAAATCCTGGCGCAAGGCAAGGCCGACGCCGTGTTCCTGGCGCGGGAGCTTCTGCGCGATCCCTATTGGCCGCTGCATGCCGCCAAGGCCCTTGCCGCGGATGTTCCTTGGCCCAAGCAGTACGAAAGGGCCAAGAATTAACCCGGAGCCCAACGATGAAAAACGCGGTCGTCCTGGTCGGGCACGGCAGCGCGCCCTCCGATTTTCCCAAGGATAAGATCGCGCGCTTAAAGCGCCTGGAATCCGAGAGAGCCGCAAGCGGCCGGCTGGAGATGAACGCCGAGGAAAAAGTCTTGGATTCTGAAATTCGGATCTGGCCGCGCACGCCGACGACCGATCCGTACCAGGCAGGACTCCTGGCTTTGGCCCGGAAGCTCCAAGAAAGTCTGGGGCGAAAGGTCGTGGCCGCCTACAACGAATTCTGCGGACCCGACGTCGAAACCGCGGTGACCGGACTCATCCGGGAAGGCTACGGACGCATCGTGCTGGCCACCACGATGTACACGCGCGGCGGCATCCATTCCGAAAATGAAATCCCCCTCCTGATTGAGAAACTCCGCAAGCAATATCCCGGCGCCGAGCTTGTCTACGCCTGGCCCATGGACGAAGCTTTTATCGTGGACTTCCTAGTGAAAGTCGTCAATAGCGCCGCGCCATGAAGGACGCCGACATCCACGCGGCCATCCGCCTGCTTAAAAAGGAAGTTCCCCGCTGGAAAACGCCCATCGTCGGCCTCTATAGCCGCGACCCGTTTCTGGTTCTCATTTCCTGCGTGCTGAGCCTGCGCACCAAGGATAAGACCACGGAAGAAGCCTCCAAGCGGATCTTCGCACTGGCCCAGACGCCCCGGGCCATGCTGAAGCTTTCCCGCCGCGCGATTGAAAAGGCGATTTACCCCGTGAGCTTCTACCGCAACAAGGCCGAGCACATCCACGCCATCTGCGCCGATATTCTGGACCGCTTCGGCGGCAAGGTTCCCGACACCATCGATGACCTGCTGACCTTGAAGGGCGTGGGCAGAAAAACCGCGAACCTCACCGTCACCCTGGGCTTTCGCAAGCCCGGCATCTGCGTGGACACGCACGTTCACCGCATCTCCAACCGCTGGGGCTACATCAAGACCAAAACGCCCGAGGAATCCGAGATGGCCCTGCGCGCCAAGCTCCCGCGGCAGTATTGGATTATCTACAACGATCTGCTGGTCGCCTACGGGCAGAACCTCTGCGTTCCGGTTTCGCCTTGGTGCAGCCGCTGCGTTTTGGCCGCGTACTGCGATAAGAAGGGCGTGGCGACCTCGCGCTGAATTAAAAGTTTGCTACCCTGATCTCGCCGCCATGAAAAAGACACTCCGGACCGCGGTCTTTCTCGCCCTGGCCGCCTCCATGGCCGGCTGCGTCGGCTATCCGCGCATCTTCCTGACCGGCCGCGAGGGGCAGGTCTCTTTAAGCGGCGGAACTCCCAGCGTCAAAATCGCCATCGTCAAGGATTGCGAAACGCAGGGGGAAAGCTACGAGACCGTCGGCAAGAGCGCGCAGACCGCTCCCGACTCCTCCGGCCGCTACCGAATCGGCATCGCGGGATGCGCGTGGGACTGGTTCAACATTCTAGACGGCTCTTATTGCCGCAGCCGCGTCCAAGTTTACGCCTGCCGGCCGGATTGCCTTCCGGTTAAGCCTTAGGGCTTCTATATCTCAGGCCGGATTCTGGCTGGGCTTCTGGAAAAGAAGAGAAAGACCGATCCGCCCCAAAATCGAAAGGACGCCCAAGGCCGCGCCGTAAGCTCCAAGCACGGCCGCGTGCTTGAGCGCCGCGTCCCATGGGGCGCCGGAGCGCTCAAGAGAGGCCGCGAGGCCGCATAAGCCCATGACGCCCAGCCAAAGCCACGGCTTGGGCTCGGACCAAAGCTCGTTTCTGCCTTTTTCGCAGTCGGGACAGTCGCGGCGGCGATCCAGCAGGTAAAAGGCATGGAGCAGGAACGCCAAGCCGAGCACTTCGCCCCAAAGCGCCGTCAAGCCCAAGGCGCCCAAGAAGACAGGCGCCCCGATCCATGTCCATATGCCCGTGCTCTTCTTTTCGCAAGACCGCAGCTCCGGGAAGTAGAGAAGGAGCCCCGCAAAAACCATGGGCGCGGCGTAAGCCCACGCAATCCATAGCCGCGACGCGCCGACGCCCCCTAATTCCGCAAAGAAACGCGCCGCGGGCAGGCTCAGCGCGCACGCGACGGCCCAAGAGCAAAAAATTCCCGCGGCCACGGGCAGGACCGGGATCTCGCGCAGATAAATCCACGCCGGACTTACGGTGCCGGGGAAAAAAGAAGCCGACACCGCCTTGATCGTGATCACATCACCCAATTTTTCCAAAGCCGTAATGCCGGCCTTCATGGCCAAAAGCGGAACAAAAATCCCCGCGAGCAGAAGCAGCCCTATGTTCATGGCCTGTTTTCACCTCGCTTCTTCACCGCGCGGCTCCGGATTTATCGCGGCACGCGAGAGCCGATTCGTAAACGGAGAGATACTCAGGCACCGACTTGTCCCAGGAATAGTCGCCCGACATCGCGCAGGAAACCCGCGCGGCCCAATCCGGAGTTCCCCAGGCCGCGAGCGCGCGATCCAGCGCCCGGGCCAGGTCGGCCCCGTCATTGGGCGCGCACAAAAATCCGTTGGCGCAGCGGCCGGGCGCGGAGGTTTCGAACACCGTGTCGCGCAATCCGCCGGTCTTAGCCGCCAGCGGAATCCCCCCGTAGCGCATCGCGATCATCTGGCCCAGGCCGCAGGGCTCGAAGCGGGAAGGAATCAAAAAGAGATCCGCCGCGGCGTAAATCCGGTGGGCCAGGACCTCGTCAAAGCCGTGGCGCAGAAAGACCGCGCCAGGATGGCGCTGGGCCAGCGCGGAAAAAGCCTCGGCCAGGCCCGAATCGCCGTCTCCCAAAACGGCCAACTGGCAGCTTCCCAGCCGCGGCTCCAGGGCCGCGATGGCCAAATCCAGGCCCTTTTGGTAGTCGAACCGGGAAATCACGGCGGCCAAAGGCTTTTGCGGCTCCTGGCGCAGTCCGCACTCGTCGCGCAGGGCCTTTTTGCACGCCGCTTTGCCCGCCGCCGCTTGGCGCGCGTCAAATTTTTTGGGGAGGCGCTTGTCCGTCTTGGGATTCCAGAAATCGACATCAAGGCCGTTCAATATGCCGACAAGGTCGTCGCGGCGCTTGGAAAGCAGTCCTTCCATCCCGAACCCTCGCTCGGCCGACTCCTGGATTTCGCGGGCGTAGCTCGGACTCACGGCGGTCACCTTGTCCGCGAAGGCGATGCCGGCCTTCAAGAAGCTTGTTTTTCCATAAAACTCAAGCGCTTCCGAATTAAAATCCTCCGGACCGAAGCCCGCCAAAGCCGCGGCTTCCCTGGAGAAGTTGCCCTGGTAGGCCATATTATGAATAGTCATGACGCTGGCCGCGCGGGCAAAAAAAGGATCGCCCCAATAATGACGCTTTAAATAACCTGGAATAAGCCCCGCCTGCCAGTCGTGGGCATGAACGATGTCGGGCCGAAACCCAAGCGCCTTGGCCCCCTCCAGGACCGCGCGGCAAAAAACGATGAACCGCAGGTCGTTGTCGGGATGGTCCTTCCCGCCCGCGTTATAGAGCCCGTCGCGATCGTAAAGCGCCGGATCATCGACGAGGCAGAGCCGAAGGGAACCGGAAACTTCCGCGGGCTGGGGCAACGGCGCGGAAGCGACGCTCAAACTTCGGCGTTGAGAACCGTCCGGGATTTCGATGGAGACGCGTTCTAACCGCGCGGGAACGTTCTTGAGCCCGCGGTATTTAGGAAGGAACAAGCAGACGTCGTGGCCCAGCCTGGAAAACTTCTGCGCCAAGGTCCCGACCACGTCGGCGAGCCCTCCGGTTTTGCAGTAGGGAACCGCTTCGCCCGCGGCCAGGATAATCTTCATTCAGCCGGGCCTTAGTTCTGCTCCTGGGGCTGCGCCGAGGCCTCTTGGGAAGCTTCCGGCTGCGGCGGCGCGGCCGGCGCGGGCTCCGCGGCCGCGGGTTCCGCGATCGTGAAGCTCTCCAACGGCGGCAAATCCTCAAGGCCCTTCAAGCCGAAGCGCCGCAGGAAGTCCACGGTCGTGCCGTACATCAGGGGCCGGCCCACGGTCTCCTTGCGGCCGACGACCTTGACCAAGTGCTTCTCCAGAAGCGTTTCCAGCGCCGCGATGACGTCGACGCCGCGAATTTCTTCTATTTCCGCGCGGGTCAGAGGCTGCTTATAGGCGATGATGGAAAGCGTCTCGTGCGCGGCGCGAGAGAGCTTCATGGTCATGCGGTCCGCGAAGAGCTTGCGGACGTGCGCGGCGAACTCGGGCCGCGTCGCCATCTGGAAGCCGCCCGCCACCTCGGACAGCATGACGGAGGAGTCTTTTTGCTCCAACTCGGCTTTAATTTCCCCGATCAACTCGGCCACCAGCTCGGCGTCCTTGGTTCCGGCGCACTGGCAGAGCTTGGCCACCGGCAGCGGCTGCTCGGTAATGAAAAGAAGGCACTCCAAAACCTTCTTGATGTCTTCTCTCGTCGGGGCCTTCTTCTCCTCGGTCTTTTCCTCAGCGGGCGACATCGGCGACCTCCTCCCTCTTATAGATCGAAACGGCGGAAAACGGCTCGTCTTGGCGGATGAAAACCTTCTGGAGCTTGACCAGTTCCAAGAGCGCCAAGAAACAGCTCAGGATGCCGCGGCGCTTGGTCTCGTCCGCGAAAATCTCCTGCAAAGTGGCCCGCCGATTCTTATCGATGAGCGCGAGGATTTTGGACATCTTCTCCTCGATGGGAAACTCCTCGCCCGCGATTTCCCGGCTCTTGTCCGGGCAGCGGTCCAAAATTTCACGCAGGGACTCCAGCAAATCGAAGATGCCGATGTTGAGCGTTTTCTGGGAATCGTCGAAGCGCGGCGCGCCGCGGTAGAAGACGTCCTTGGATTTTTCGGCGGACGCCTCCAGAAACTTGGCCGCCTCCTTGAATTTTTGGTACTCCATGAGCCGGGCCATGAGTTCGGCGCGCGGATCCGGGCCTTCCTCCTCGCTCGCGGCGCCTTCCTCGTCCTGGCTGGGCAAAAGGCTCCTGGCCTTGATGGCCATGAGCGTCGCCGCCATGACCAGAAAGTCTCCGGCGGTCTCCAGGTTCAAGTCCTTCATGATTTCCAGATAGGACAGGTATTCGCCGGTGATTCGGGCGATGGGAATATTGGTGATGTCGAGATCGTCCTTCTTTATTAGGAAGAGCAGCAGATCCAGCGGCCCCTCGAACATTTCCAAATGGACTTCGTAAGCCATCAGCTTATCCCCATTGCGTTGCGCACTTTTTTCATGGTTTCCTGAGCGACGGCGCGGGCTTTTTGGGCGCCGTCGGCCAGGATTTCCTCGACCAGCCCAGGTTTCGCCGCAAAGCCCTCTCGGGCCTTCCTGAAATTCGCGTAAGCCGGCTCCATTTCGGCCAGCAAATCTTTCTTGCAGGCGACGCAACCAATTTTCCCGGCCCGGCATTCCTCGCCGCGGCGCGAGACGAACTCCGCGTCGGCGTAGAGCTTGTGCAGGGCGAAAACGGAGCAGCCGGGCGGATTCGCCGGACAAGGCTCGGGATTCCCCGGGTCCGTGGCCTTAATCCGGGTCGGGTCTGTATAGGCCGTCATGACTTTTTTCTTGAGCGAGTCCTCGCTCTCATAGAGCTCAATCGCGTTATTGTAGGACTTGGACATCTTGCGGCCGTCCAAGCCCGGAACCTTGGGCGTCGGGGTCAAAAGCGGCTGGGGCTCAACCAGCGAGTCTCCAAAAACGGCATTGAATCTCCGCGCTATCTCCCGGCTCAATTCCACGTGCGCGACCTGATCCTGGCCCACCGGAACCCGGGCGCCGCGATAAAGCAGGATATCGGCGGCCTGCAAAACAGGATAGCCGATGAATCCATGCGTGCGCAACTCATGGGCGATATGTTTCCCTGCAGGCAAATTCTCTTCGAGTTTAAGCAAAGCGCCGGTTTTGGTTAGGGTTCCCTCCTTTGACGCCCGTTGCTCCGCTCGTTGAATGGCGTCTACTTGCTCGCGCATCAGCGTTTCTTTCGTCTTCGCGAGTTCCTGAAGATGCTCTTTCCAAGTGGGGTTATTCTCCAGAAGGGCCAAGGGCGTCACCATGCCGAGCATCAGCGCCAATTCGGCGTGTTCGGGAACGTCGGATTGCTTGAAGACCACGCATTTTTGGGGATCCAAGCCCGCCGCGAGCCAGTCAAGCACCATCTCGCGCGAGTTATCCTTGAGCTTGGAGGTATCCTCGTAGCCGGTGGTCAGCATATGCCAGTCCGCCACGAAAAAATAGCAGTCATGCGCCTGCGAGAGCGCAATCCAGTTCTTCAAGGCGCCCCAATAGTTGCCCAGATGCAGACGCCCAGTGGGCCGCATCCCGGAAACGACGACTTCCCGCTTCTCTGGCATGACGAGGCATCATAGCGTTTTTACGACGGAAAAATCCAATCCATTGACAGCCGCCGCTTGTTCTGTTATAAAATCATCATCCCCCATGCGGACTCTTATGAAACGAACCCGGCATGCCTGAGCCTTTGCGCAAGAAATGGCGCGAGCGCCTCAACCGCAAGATCGCGATCGTCATCGTTCCCCACTCGCAATGGAAGCCGTGGCGGGCGGAATGCACCGTCGCTTTCCTTGTCTTCGGCGTCCTCCTGTGGTCCGGGATCACGATTTGGGCGGGATTCGTCTGCGGCCGCAACACCGACTACTGGATCACCAAGGCGGACAACCAGGTCATGACCGTGCAGCTCGCGCGAATTTCGGACGAGATGAACAAGTCCTGGAGCGTGCTCGCCGAAGCCAGCGCCACCGACGCCCGGATGCGCTCGTTTTTGGGCATGACCGTCCGCAATGACGACGCGGGCGTGGGCGGGCCCACCGCCGCCGACGCGACGCGCATCCAACGCATGCTTTTGGGGCAAAGCCCCATGAATCAAGTCTCCTGGCACAAGCAAATCGAGGCCATCCGGGAGGAGTCCTACAAGCGCCTGGCCAGCTTTCAGGAAATCGCCTGGGCCATCAGCAACCGCAGGAATCTCTACCAGGCGACCCCCGACATGTGGCCGACGGAAGGGCACATCACGTCCCCCTTCGGATACCGGGTCAACCCGATGCGCAACGGCAACGACGTCAACTTGACCGAATTCCACCCGGGAGTGGACATCGCGAACCAGCCGAATACCCCCATTTACGCCACGGCGGACGGCACGGTGCGCTACGCGGGCTGGTCGCACGGCTACGGCGAGATGATTCTCATCGATAACGGCTACGGCATCTCCACGGTCTACGGCCACAACGCGAAGCTTCTGATCAAGACCGGCGACCACGTCTGGCGCGGCCAGGTCATTTCCTTCATGGGAACAACGGGCCGCTCGACAGGCCCGCATCTGCATTATGAAATCCGGATCAACGGCGTTCCCGTCAATCCGATGAAATTCTTGAAAGTGCGCCCGCAAGAAACCGCCATGTCCCCCCTTGAGGACGCGGCCGGTCCCGGCGCCGAGGAGCCTTGATGACGCTGTTGAAAAAAAATAACGGCGCGACCGAGGGCCGCGAAGGATTGACCATCATCTCCGAGGACGCCTCGTTTCACGGCGTCCTCGCGGTCAAGGGCTCCCTGCGCGTGGACGGATCCGTGGACGGGGACATCTCGGACGCCGTCGCGGTCTCGGTGGGCAAAGCCGGCCGGGTCAAGGGCAACATCGCCGCGGAAACCCTCTCCGTGGCGGGAGAAGTCGACGGCAACGTGCTGGCCGCCCGATCGATTGAAATCCTGGCCGACGGCCGCCTGCGCGGAGACATCCGGACCCGCAGCCTTAAAATCGAGGAAGGAGCCTTTTTCGACGGCCACTGCGCGATGGAGCGGGCAAGCGGCGAGGCGCGCGCCGCGGAACGCAAAGTCAAGGACATTCCCATGGCCGAAGCCGTCGAGGAGCCCCAATGATCGGTTTTTTACGGCGCTATCAAAAGTCCCTTTTCATCATCTCCATCGGCATCCTGCTCATCGGCATTTTCGTCGGCCTGGGCGGATATCTCCTGTCCTCCAACGACATGAGCGAGGCCGTCGCCTCGGTGGGCTCGACCAAAATCCCCTACTCCCGATTCGTCAGCAGCCTCAACCAATACGAGGACGTCCTGCAGAACAAGGGCATGAACCTGAGCGACGACGACATCGCCAAGATTAAGCAGGATTTGCTCCGCGACATGATCGTCAACGCGCTTTTGGCCCAGCAAGCCGAGAAAATGGGCCTCAAGACCACCGACGAGCAGCTGGCAATCGACATCGAGAACACGCCCGCCTTCCAAAACAACGGCTCGTTCAACCAGGACATCTACATCCAGGCCCTGCAGAGCATCTTCCATGAGACGCCGCAGCAATACGAGGCGCAAAGGCGCACGTCCCTCCTGGCGGCGCAGTTCAAGCAGATGATCTACGAAAGCGCCAAGCTCACGCCCGCTGAAATTAAGTCCGCCTACGCCGCCGCGCACAAGGGCTCCCTGCGGAAGTTCGCCAAGGACGAGCGCGCCTTCGCCGCGCAGATGCAGCAGCAGCGGGCCCTGGATCTCATCAATTTTTATCTGCGGCAAATCGTTCCCCAGGTTCAAATCCGGACCTATCTCAAGCAGCGGGAAGAAGGAACCTGAGGAACAGCCTAAGATGAGCTCTATTCTAGTCGTAGGCTCCGTTGCCCTGGACTCGGTCAAGACCCCCGAAGGCGAGAGCAAGAACGCTCTGGGCGGCTCGGCGGTCTATTTTTCCCTCGCCGCGCGGCTTTTCGCCCAGGTTTCCGTCGTCGGGGTCGTCGGCCGCGATTTCCCAACGGAACACCGGCGCATGCTCTCCGAGAGGGGCGTGGATCTCTCGGGGCTCAAAGAGACATCCGGCAAGACCTTCCGATGGGTCGGCCAATTCGGCCGGGACCTGAGCGACGCCAAGACTCTCGAAACGCATCTCAACGTTTTCAGAACGTTCAAGCCGGCCCTGGGCCCCGCCCACCGCAAAAGCCGCGCTGTTTTTCTGGCCAACATCGACCCCGATATCCAGGCCGACGTCCTGGATCAGATGGAGAATCCCTCCATCGTGGCCTGCGACACGATGAACTTCTGGATCAACTCCAAGCCGGAAGCGCTCAAAAAGCTCCTGGCCCGCGTGCACATTTTTTTCGCCAATGAAGAGGAGGCCAAGAAGCTTACTCATCAAGCCAACCTTTTTTGCGCGGCCCGGATCATCTCCGAATGGGGCCCGTCCATCGTGGTCATCAAAAAAGGCGAGCATGGAGTCGTGCTGAAGGCTGGGCACAGGCTTTTGGCCTTTCCGGCGTTCCCGATGGAATCCCTCAAGGATCCGACCGGAGCGGGAGACTCTTTCGCGGGAGGGTTTATGGGCTGCCTCATGGCCGGCGGAGGCTCCCTGGACGAAGACGCCCTCAAGCGCGCCACCCTCTACGGAACCATCCTCGCCTCCTTCAATATCGAGGAATTCAGCACGCGCCGCTTGGAACGCGTCTCGCGCAAGGACGCCGAGGAGCGCTTGGCCGATTTCCTCGATCGCCTCGGCGTTCAAACAGCCCTCCTGGACGCCGCGTAGGCGGAGTCCTCGTGCCGGCGATTGAGATTTCCGGCCTGGTCAAAACCTTCGGGACAATCGCGGCGGTCAAGGATCTCAGCCTGGAAGTGGCCCCCGGAGAAATCTTCGGGTTCTTGGGCCCCAACGGCGCCGGCAAGACTACCACGGTCAAAATCATGACCGGGCTTCTGCGTCCGACCGCGGGACGGGTGATCATCTGCGGCCACGACGTCGAAAGAAATCCGCTCGCGGCGAAAAAGGCCGCGGCGCTGGTTCCGGACGAACCTTACGTTTACCCTAAGCTGACGGGAGTCGAGTATCTGCGCTTTATCTCGGAAATTCACGGCGTGAGCCTGGCGGAACAAAAGCGCCGCATCCCGGAACTCCTGGAAATGTTCGAACTTTCAACGCGGGGCGGCGAGCTTTGCGAGTCGTATTCGCACGGGATGCGGCAAAAATTGGTTTTGGCCGGCGCCATTCTGCGCAACCCCCGCGTCCTGGTGCTTGACGAGCCCTTAGTCGGCCTCGACCCCAAAAGCGCGCGGCTGGTCAAGGACGTGTTCGTATCGATGGCCGGACGCGGCACCGCCATCTTTCTCTGCACCCACGTCCTGGAAATCGCGGAAAAGCTCTGCCACCGCCTGGGCATCATGATCGAGGGCCGGCTGACGGCGCTGGGAAGCCTCGCGGAGTTGAAGGAGAAAGCCCAGTCGCCGCGAAGCGCGTTGGAGGATGTCTTTTTAAGCCTGACCGGCGGATCGGAGTACGCGTCCCTGCTCAAACTTCTGTGATTCTCCTCACGCTCTGGCGCCGCAAGCTCCTGGGCGCGAAAAATTCGCTCCTGCGCGCCACGCCGGCGCAAAAACTGCGCCGGGCCCTTTTTTCCGCCCTCGGGCTGTGCCTTATGGCCGGGCTTTATCTCGGCTTCGCGCGCTTTCTCGATTTTCTTCGAAAAGCGCCGCTCATCGGGCCGCTCATCGTATGGAAGCTGACGGCCATGGCCTTTTTGGCGGCATTCGTGATGGTGATCATTTCGAGCCTGCTGACCTCCCTGGGAACCCTCTATTATTCCTCCGACCTAAGGTTTCTTTTCCATTCGCCAGTGGATTTCAAGGCCATCTTCATCGACAAATGCCTGGAGGTTCTCATTTTTTCTTCCTGGATGCTGGCTCTGGCCTTGGCGCCTTACGCCCTGGCCCTCGCCATCACCGACCATTACGGCGCGGGCTTTCTTTTCGCCTTCGCGGCGCTCCTGCCGCCATTCCTATGGCTGGCCGCCCTTTGGGGCGCCGCCGCGACGCTTCTTCTCCTTTACTTTTTCCCCTCCTCGAGGACGCGGGACATGGTCTGGATTTTATCGAGCCTTTCGCTCACCTTGGTTTACGCCTTCATCCGCTGGGCCCAGCCGGAAAAGCTGGTGCGGCCCGATGCCCTGCACGTCATTTCCGCCTATCTGGAATATCTGCAGGCGCCCACGGCCCCTTTTCTGCCCTCCTGGTGGCTGACTAAGGCGCTTTGGGACTGGACTTCCGGTCATTGGGGCGGCTTCGCGCTCTGGGCCGCGCTTCTATGGCTTTGCGCCGCCGCGACATTCGCGGGGCTCGTCGCCCTGGCCGGGCGGCTCTACCTGACGGCCTACAGTGGAGCGCAGGAGTCCCCCCGCGTCCGCCGCTCCACCGAAATATCTCCCACTGTTTCGCGTTTCTGGCGGGTTTTTCCTTCCGGCGGCGTTATCGCCATGCTGTTCTGGAAAGAGCGCAGGACCTTTTTCCGAGACGTCAGGAATTGGTCCCAGATTCTCCTCATCGCGGGGCTGGTTTTTGTCTATCTCTTCAGCATCGACAAATTGCCTCTCGATAACGCCGATCTAAAAAGCTTGGTTTCATTTCTCAACATCGGAGCCGCCGGCTTTGTGCTATCGTCCTTGAGCCTGCGCTTTACCTTCCCGGCCATCAGCCTGGAAAGCCGTCAATGGTGGATTTTGAAATCGGCCCCGCTGTCGATCTCGGCGATCATGCGCGAAAAATTCGTCTTTTCCGCCATCCCCATGACCGTCCTGGCCCTCATTCTTGGCGCCGTCACCAACCACCTGCTCCGCGCCGACGCCTTCTCCTCCAGGCTCTCCCTGGCCAGCCTACTGGTCCTGGCGTTGGTCTTGTCCACGATGGGAGTGGGCTTTGGCGCCCTTTTCCCAAAATTCGACGCGGAAAGCGTCCATCAAATCGAATCGTCCCTGGGCGGCTTCGTCTACATGACCTGCTCTTTTTTCTTTATCGCGATGACGGTCGCCATCCTGGCCTGGCCCATGCGCATGCACTTCATGGGACTTTTTGGGCAACTGCACGCCTGGCACTGGAGCGCCGCTTTCTGGTGCGCGGGAGCCTGGATTTTGCTAAATTTATCAGCCGCGCTCATTCCCTGGCATCTGGGACGCGCGTACTTGGAGGGTTTTGAACCATGAAAATGACCATCGCGTCCGCTGTTCTCTGTCTGGCCTGCTCTTGGGCGTCCGCCGTTGCTCCTAAGGCGCCAAATCCCAAACCGAAAATCGCCGTAGTCATCGATGATTTCGGGCTAACCTACAAGAAAAATCCCCCGGACAGCCAATGGATGAAGATCAAGTGGCCCATCACCTTCTCCGACATGCCAGAATCGCCTCGCACGGCCCAGGCCGCGCGCCAGACGATCGAATATGGCCACCAGCTCCTCATCCATCTCCCCTTCGATCCGTTCCTGCGGCTCAAGCTGCCCGCCGACCACGTCGACCCCAATGATCTAAGGCAAGTCAAAGCCCTGCTCGCCAAGGCTCTCATTGAAATTCCCGGCGCCGTAGGCCTTAACAATCACCGCAGCACGCGGGCGACCATGAACCGGCCCTTGATGGCGGCGTTCATGCGGCTTCTTAAGCCCACCGGACTTTTCTTTTTGGACAGCCACGTTTCGTCCAAAACAGTCGCCTACGCCGAGGCCAAAAAAGCGGGCCTGCGCGCGGCCGATAATTTCGTGTTCTTGGAGGAACCCGGGCACTACAACGACGAGGCCTTCGCGGAGCGCATGATCCTCTTCGCCGCGCGGCACGCGCGCAAGACCGGGCACGTCGTCCTAATCGGCCACCATTATTTTCGCGGAACCTACGAGGCGCTGATGAAGGAGGAGCCGCTGCTCAAGGCCCAGGGATTTGATTTTGTGTTCGCGTCGCAGGTCGCGCGCTGAGGTTTACCGGTTTAAAATGGTGCCGGCGGAGGGAATCGAACCCACATGGAGCGAAGCTCCGCACGATTTTGAGTCGTGTGCGTCTGCCAGTTCCGCCACGCCGGCGCGGCGTTTGAAACTCCGGGCCTAACGCCTCGGCCCGGACCAAAATTCTATTATTGGCGGCGCCCGGACGCTCGCGCGCCCAAAAGAGTCCAGCCGCCAGGCAAGAGCGCGGCGGCGATGCAGGCCTTGGCCGCGTCTCCCGGGAGAAAGGGGTAAAGGCCCATGGGTAAAAGGCGCGGCGCCGGAACAAACCGGGCCAAACCCAGAAGCCCCATAGCCAAAATAACGCCGCTTCCCAAAAGCATCATCATGAAAGTCTTGAACGGCGTCTTATCCCAACCGGCTTCCGCCAGCCGCCCGGCGACGTAAGCCGCCGGCAAAAATCCGATGAGATATCCGCCCGTCGGCCCCGCGAAGTGGACAAACCCCGCGGCGCCGCCCGCAAAAAAAGGCAGGCCCGCGGCGCCTTCGGCCAAGTAGAGCGCCACGGCGTAGGAGCCGCGGCGGGATCCCAACAAAGCGCCGGCGAGAAGCACGCCTAAAGTGCTGCCGGTAAGAGGAACGGGCGTAAAGGGCAGCGGAAAGGTGATTTGCGCGCATAGGGCGATGATGAAGCTCATCGCCACCACGAGCGCCGCGGGAGGCACGGCCGCGGAGGAGAGCACAAGGTCTCCCATCGTTTGGCTCGCGGCGCGGATGGAACCGTCTTGATTCATCGCGATTTTACCCCTATTCAATCAGGAGCCCGCCTCGCGGCGGGCTCCCTTGTCGTGCTTCTTAAGCCCTGATTAGAGCTTCTTGACGTTGGCGGCTCGAGGACCTTTGTCGGAATCCTGGATTTCGAATTCAACCGCTTGATTTTCGGCCAGGCTCTTGAATCCGTCGCCCTGGATGGCCGAATGATGAACGAACAGATCACGGGATCCGTCGTCCGGGGTGATGAAGCCAAACCCCTTTTGGTCATTGAACCACTTCACTTTTCCTGTTGGCATCTAGTCTGCTTAACCTCTTACGATTAACGTTACCGCCTTTCGGCGGTGCGGGCCTCGCGGCCACGCTTGTATTATAGCACGGAACGCGCAAAAGTCCACGCCGCGCGGTCTCCGCGCCAGGAAAGGTTTGCGCCGGCGCCGGAAATTAAGGACAATACACGGCATGAATCCGGGAAACCGACGGGAGTACCTGGAACGGCTCATCCCGGGGCTCGAACAGACCATCGAGAACATGAAATTCGAGCTTCAGTACTACGATCCGGACGATCTGCAGCTGCGCTATGCCAAGAAATTCCTGGCCGCCAGCGAGGAAAACCTAGCCAAGGCGCGAAAGGAACTCGCGGAACTTGGGCCCGGCGAACCGCAACCGCCTGAACAACGTCCGTACGAATAACCTGTCGGAGCATTCGGGGAAGAAGCTGCGTGGGCCGTGCAGGATTCGAACCTGCGGCCTTCCGCGTGTAAGGCGGACGCTCCACCGCTGAGCTAACGGCCCGGCAACCTGGAAGGCCTGCGGCGAATCCAGCCTTTTTTTACTGAACCGTTCCGGAAACGCTGACGTACTGGGTGAGCGACACCATGGAGGAGGATACGAAGGTGTTCGCAGTGACCGTCCCGGAGACCTGCGCGGTGCCCGCAGGTTTGCCGTCGGCGCCATAAACCGTCCCGCTGCCGGAAACAGAGCCCATTCCCGAAACATTGCCTGAACCGTAGAAACATTGGCCGCTCATAAGAATGGTGCCGAAAACCGGGATGCTGCCGTGAATGCCGCCAGGGCCCGAAACATCGACCGTGCCGTTGAGCATGATTCCGCCGGACATAAACCCCGCGCCGCCGTTCATGGAACTGCAGAAAAAGTTTCCGAAGCCGGACACCGTGCCGCCCCCGCTGACCGTTGCCTCACCCAACTGAGCCTTTACGGGCACAAGTCCGGGCGCCGGCGCGGAACGCCGCGGCAAGGGCTTGAAAGAGCCGACAATCTTAGCCGAGCCCGCGTTGAGACTCGCGGCAAAAGACCCGTCTGAAACGAGGGACGATTGCTGGGCTCTCGCTGAAAAAGCAGTTACCCCGAGCGTCAAAACGACCATCTGCAACAGGCGCGCTTTTTTCATGATTATCCCCCTAAAACGTATTTTTCATTATACCACTTGAGCCGTGAAAAATACCGGCTTTTAGGGACAACTCCCGGTAAGCGTTTTTCTCCAATGTCGGAAGAGATTAGGAAAAATCTCAACGCCATTAGACAGGAAGAAGATGTACTAAAGACTTTGGCTGTCGATTAGTAGCAACTGGTGCCGGTCTTCGCTCCCAAGCCTAAGTCAATGCAGGGGTTGGTATCGCTAGCGCCAGATATCGTAAGGCTCGCCTGAGTTCCGCCCCCGGCCGTATAAGTCAGGCTGTATGCACCGAACCCAACAGGAGCTGAGTTACGAACTAAAGTCAAGCTCCAGGTGTTGCCTGAGTTTGTGATTTTCGCGCCGCTTGAGAAGTTCGATAATACAGGATAACTGTTGCCATTGGTGCACACGTCAAGCAGGCAAGCACCTCCATCAATAGCCGTAGGACTCCCCACCGCAGGCCAATATGAACCGGTCTGGGCCATATACCGCTCCTCTGACCCACGGATCGTATCAAAGGTCGAGATGGCCTCGGCCGCGCGGCTTTTCTCCACGACCTTGAAGTACTCGGGAACCGCGATGGCGGCCAAAATTCCGATGATGAGGACGACGACCAAAAGCTCGATGAGCGTAAAGCCGCCCAGTTTTTTCCCAGCCTGCTCGGACATGCAGTCCTTGTTCATTTCTATATCCCCTCTTGCTCGGACCTACAAATCACTAAAAAATTATAACAGAGTTTTCCCGTATTTTCCAGTCAAACAAATTCGCATGGAAATATATATTTAATTCGACCAGGCCGGCGTGATGCTGCTGCCGGGGATGTCCGCGACGACGTGCGGAGCGGATCCGTCCGCGTCCATCATGAAAATCTGGCTCCGGCCGTTCCGGGTCGAGGAAAAAACGATGAAGCGCCCGTCCGCCGACCACCTTGGGTCTTCGTTGGCCCCCTCGCCGTTGGTCAGCCGCCGAATCTGCGTCCCGGTCACGTCCACCAGAAAAATATCCAGATTGTCTCCGGCGTTGGCGCGGCCGGCAAACGCAATCCAGGCGCCGGTCGGAGACCAAGCCGGAGAATCGCACCAAGCCAGGCTGGTGATGCGGGTGGCGGAGAGAGTCGTCGTGTCCATCAGATAAATCTCCGGATTGCCCGAGACGTCCGACACAAACGCAACTTGCGCGCCGTCCGGAGAAAAAGTCGGGGAGCTATCCGTGCCGAAGTTCTCCGTGAGTCGGGTCAAGGAATGGTCGGCCAAGTTTTTCAGGTAAATGCTGGGCGTTCTCTCGCGGGACATGGTCAAGAGCAGTTTGGTCCCGTCCGGAGAAAATCCGCCCGCTATGTTCAATCCCTGGGCGTTGGAGATGACCTCGCGACGTCCCGTGGCTAAGTCTATGCCGAAGAGATCCGGGTTGCCATCCCGATAGCTGGTAAAGACCATCAGCGACTTATCCGGCGAAAACCGGGGCAGCAGGCAGATGGAATGATCCCACGTCATGCGCCGCAGGTTCGCGCCGTCGTAGTCCATGAGATAGATTTCCTTGTGACCCGTGCTGTCGTTGGAAAAAGCGATTTCGCTCTCCGCGATCCCTTTCTTGCCGGTCAAATCATGGACGACGTCGTCGGAAATCTTATGCGCCAAGGAACGGCCATAGGCCGCCTCCTGGCGGTAGACCCGGGAGAACTCCACGTTCCCGGATTGAGTATCGACCAACTGGACTACGACGGATATCTCGGATTTAACCGCGGAAGCCTGGGCGGTCATAAGCCAGGCCGCGCCGCGCGTTTGCCAATCCGAAACGGCTGCAGCCAGATTTGAACCGGTCCAATGCGCCCCGTCCTGCATGATTTTAAAATAGCGGGAGAACAGCAGATCGTCCACGACCACGCCCTCAATAGCCCGGGCCGCCTTGGCCGAATCCGAGTTATAAGGGGCGCCCGCGATGAATGGAGGAACGGCCAAGGCAATCTTGGGCGCGGCCTGCGAGGCTCCTCCCACCTGCATGTAAACATCGGCTCGAGCGGAAGATAAAGGAACCGCCGCCAACAGGCCGGTGAAAACAAGCGCCGGGAGGCCGCGCGCGAAGATCCGCCGGATCATCAGGCCTTCTTGGCCCGGCGGGTCTTCTTGTGATGCCGCGCAAGCTCCCGCAATTCCAGTTCCGCGCGGCGAGCCTCGGGCGTGCCGGGGAAATCGTTCGGAATGGACTGCAAATATTTTTTCGCTTCGTCGGTTTTCCCGCCGATGTGCAGCAAGGACAATGCATACATGAGCCGCGAGGAGGCGACAAGAGTGCTTTTGGGGTATTTTTCCAAAATAAGAGCGAACTGCCGTCCGGCGTCTTTCCAATTCCCCTCGCCGTAGTACGCCTGCCCCAATTTATAAGTCGCGACATCGATGAGCGCGCCTTGCGGGAATTTTTGCACGTACTGCGAGAAGCCCTCCGCCGCTAAGCCGTAATCCTGCAGACTCAAACGGACGTCGGCCTGATTAAAAAGCTCGGTGGGAGAGTTGAGCACCGCCTGCGCCTGCTTGGCCAAGTCGGCCTTGGTCTGGGCCAAGTTCTCCGCCTGCGCCTTGGTCAGCTGCGTGCCGATGGATTCAACCCGGCTCGAAATGGCCGCGCTCAAATCGTCGATTTTCGACGAGAGCCGGCCCATGTCCGTCTGATAGGAGTTGATCGCGTCCGTGAAGGCCGAGAGCGTGTCGTGAAGCTGGCCCATCTGGGTGGACAAATCCGCCTGGTTGGCCTGCATGGAGGAAATCGTCTGCTGCAAGTCCTGAAGCTGGACGCGCAGGCTCGCGGTCTGATTCTCCAAATCAAGGACGTCGTTCTGGGTGGCGACGCAGCCGGAAAGCGCCACGGCTAAAGCGGCAAGCACGAATACGCGCTTCATGTTCGCGCCTTATGCCTCCGGAGACCTATTGGCCGGAAGAAGAAGCGGGCGCTGGCGCGGAAGTCGTTGCAGGCGGAGCCGCAACCGGGGCCGCCGCCGGCGTGGGCGCGACGGGAGCGGCGGACTCGTTCGCGCGGACCCCCGTTTCGGCGCGACGGTTTTGCGCCCAGCATGCCTCGGCGTGCTCGAGGCAGACCGGGTTTTCTTTCCCATAAGAAATCGTCGCGATGCGTCCGCCGTCGACGCCGAGGAGGATGTAGTAGTCGCGCACGGCCTTGGCTCGGCGCTGGCCCAAAGCCAAATTGTATTCCACGGTGCCGCGCTCGTCGCAATAACCGGCCACGCGAGCGTCCAATTCGGGATGTTCCTTCAGGTAAGCCGCATTGGTCCGGAGAATCGCCCGCGTCGCCTGGGTCAAGTCGGCTTTATTGAAATCAAAATAGGCCGTCTTCACCTCGGGAATCGCGGTGAAGGCCCCAGTGCGCAAATTGGCCTCGGCCACGTTGACCGCGGGAACGGTGGAAACCGCCACGGGCGGGGCCTGGACGGACGGGGTCATCTTCACCTGTTTTGGCGTGCAAGCCGCAAAAAGCAAGACTCCGGCGGCGAGAATCGTTCCAGACCATTCGCGAGCGAAAAAACTCTTAAGGTTCATGTGTGTTTAAACGCCTCCGTAATTTTACGACAACATCTTCCATCGGCCCGATTATAGCAAAATCCCAAAAAATGGACGCGCCGCCTTCAAGCCGCCAGCGCATGGTTAAGCGCGCGGCCGTTGGCATCCATCTCGTAGGAGAGCGGACGGCACGTATCTATATTGACGCTCGGAATCGCTTCCGGACCGATACCCTCCAATTCCATCACCAGCGCCCGCAGGCTGTTGCCGTGAGCGCAGACCAGGACGTTCTTGCCTTCCTTAATCATCGGGAGAATTTTGGCGTGATAATAAGGCATGACCCTCTCCGCGGTATCCTTGAGGCTCTCGCCTCCGGGAGGCCGGACGTCGTAAGAGCGCCTCCAAAGGTGAACCTGCTCATCGCCGTACTTCTTCGCCGTCTCCGCCTTGTTAAGCCCCTGCAAATCACCGTAATGCCGCTCGTTGAGAGCCTTATCCTTGAAAACAGGAATGGCCGGACTTCCCATTTCCTTAAGGATGATGTCCAACGTCTGCTGGGCCCGCAGAAGAGCCGACGTAAACGCCACCGAGAATTTCTGGCCCTTCAGGGCCACGCCCGCGGCGTGCGCCTCTTCCTCTCCCTTGGGCGTAATGGGGACATCGACCCAGCCGGTAAAGCGATTTTCCAGATTCCACTGGGACTGCCCATGGCGCAGCAAGACGAGATTAGCCATCCTTCCCTCCTATCAGTTCGGCCACGACCCGGCGGAATTCCGCCAGCTTGACCGGCTTGGATAAAAATCGAGAGGACCGGGAGTCCGCTATCTCGCCCAGAATCTGCTCCGGATCGGCTTCGCCGCTTAAAAATAGAATAGGCGTTTCATGGCTGCTGGGATTGCGCCGCAGCGATTCGTAGAGATGCGCGCCGGTCATTCCGGGCATATGATAATCCATGATGACCAGGTCCGGCTGAAGGGTCCGCACCTTGCGCATTCCCTCGGCGGGTTCGTACGCCGCTTCAACTTGATGGCCCTCGCGGCTCAGAATTTCGGTTAGGAGGCCGACGATTTCGAAATCGTCGTCTACGATCAAGACCTTGGCCATGGGGAAGCTTCCCCATTATACACGACTTGTTCGAGGGATGTCTGCGTTTCCGACGGGAGGAGGCGCTTTACGCGACGGCTTTGGATTTGCGAGCGGACTTCATGCGGTACATCCGGCGATCGGCGCGTTCCAGCAAATCCTTGGGCCCCATCTCCGCGGACAAGGAGGCGACGCCGTAGCTGAACCGCAGAGCCTCCCGGCCCGTTTTGCCGGCGCAGGCCGCGATGCGCTCCGCGATGGCGCGCGCCCGTTTTTCTGACAAGCCCGGAAGCAACGCGATAAACTCGTCTCCACCGTAGCGGAACGCCGCGTCCACGTCCTTGCGGACGGACTGCAGGATGAAGGCGGCGAAGGTCTTGAGCAGCCTATCCCCGGCCAGATGCCCGTATTGGTCGTTGATCGCCTTGAACCCATCCATATCCATGAGAAGAAGACAAAGCTTCTGCCGCTGACGCCGGGCCCGGCTGATTTCCTGCACGATGCGCTCCCGGAAAAACCGCTGGTTGTAAAGGCCGGTCAAGCTGTCCGTGACGGAGAGCTGCTTTAATCTGCGCTCCAAATCCACCCGCTGGGTGATGTCCTTGGAAATCCCCAACGTGCCGATGATGCGTCCGGTCTTATCGCGCAGCAAGGACACGGACATGATGACGTGAATACGGCGGCCGTTGGGAGTCTTGAAAACGGTCTCGCAGTTTTGGATGCGCTCTTGGCGGCGCAAGAGGCGCATGATTCTTTGCGCTTCTTCCATCCCCGCGGCGTAATAGCTGCGCGCGTAGCGTCCCACCAACTCACCGCTTTTAACTCCGAACATCCTCTCGGCGCCCGGACTGACGTAAACGAAGCGCCCGCGCATGTCGGTCGTGCAGATGGCGTCCGTGGTGGAACTCACGATGGTCTCCAGGTAGTCCCTGGCGCCCGTATAGTCCGGAGCTTCCTTATTCATCGCTGACTAGTTTAACTCGCGCGCGCCCTTCCGACCAATGTCTTTGGGCCCATCCATTGATGGGCCCTTGGACCTATTTTTTCTTTCGGCGCTCCACGGCCGCGAAAGCCCGCTCAATCTTGAGCTTCAAGGCATCGACATCGATGGGTTTGACGACATAGTCGACCGCCCCGAAAATAAGCGCGTCGTTAAGAGTTCCGGCGTCGGCCAAGCCGCTGACCACGATGATGGGGACATCGGAAATCTTGGAGTTGGAGCGGAACTCCCTCGTCAGGCTGATCCCGTCTTGATCCGGCATCATGACATCCATCAGGATGAGGTCCGGCCGCCGCGACGCGACGTATTCCTTGGCCTTTTTGGCATTCGAGGCGCAAAAGACGTCGTAGCCGAGGGCGGCGAGCCCCTGCTCGTAGAATTCGCACATGGAGGCGTCGTCGTCGACGGCAAGGATGATTTTTTTATCCGCCATGATTAGCCTCTCGGTTGCGTCCCTTGGGAGGGCTTCGCGCACCAATTATCCAGGCTGCAGCTCAAGCCGCCGACCCGGTACGCGAGGAAAGACAGGCCGAACAAGAACGAATCCAGAATGAGCCCTTCCGTAATGGTGGGGTGGAAAGCGCCCCCGAAACAGCCGCAATTAGGAAGCGGGATGCCGCGAAGCTTAACCGAGGCCAGGGCGGAAAGAAATGAGAGGAACAACAAGCCCGCGGCAAGGGCAGCCTGCCGCGAGAAATAGCCCGTGGCCAAGCACCAACCCACCACGAGCTCCACCCAAGGCAGGAAAGCGGCTAAGCTTGGAATGGCGCTAAGAGACAGGAATGGAAGCCGGTAATATTGGATGACCAACGCGAATTCAGCCGATGGCGCCGCAGCCTTCATGGTTCCGGCCGTGATGAGAACCGCGCCCACGGCCAAGCGGCTCAACAGTCCCATCCACGCGGGAACGGCATCCGGCAGTTTTGTTCGGACCGGCGGCGTCATTTTTTCCCCTTCAATATTTGATCAATCCATGGAACGCCCAGGCCAGCCAATTGCTCCACCCCCACGAAACGTTTGCCGTTGATGAAAAAAGTAGGCGTTGCCCCCACCCAGCGGCTGTTACCCTCGGCGATATCCGCGTTGATGGACGCCAGAACGCCGGGCTCGGCCGCGCAGGCCTTGATCTTCGCGGGCGCCAACCCCGCCTCCCGGGCATATTTAAGCAGCTGTTCCGCTGGGGACTGGGCATCCACCCAATCCGGCTGGTGAGCGTAGAGAAGGTCATGATACGGCCAGAATTTGCCCTCGCGGCCAGCGCACTCCGCGTCCAACGCGGCCTGCAAAGCCCAGGGGTGGATTTTCTCCAAAGGGAATTGCTTGAAAATAAAGCGCACCCGCGAGCCGTAAAGGGCGAGGATTTGCGCAACGGTAGGCTCCGCCGCGCGGCAGGCCGGGCACTCGAAATCGGAGAACTCGGCGATGACGACCGGCGCGTTGGCGGGGCCTTTTTCTCGAAATGCCGGAGCTTTTTCAGGCGTCTGCCCGCCAAAGCCGCGAACCCCATAAACCGCAACGACGGCGACCGCGGCCAGAACCGCGCCGCTAATAAATCTCCTGCGCACTCCTTGAGGCACGGCCCGATTCTACAATATATTCGCGTCTTTCTACCGGACCAGCTTGGCCGCGTTCACGACGCCGACGCCGTAAAGATGGGTGTCGATGCCGTCAATGGGCGACGTGGCCTTCAGCAGGGCGGCGCGGACGGCGCGATAACCGTGTACCTGCGCGCCGGCAATGGCCAAAGCCGCCAATCCGGAAACATGGGGAGTCGCCATGGACGTTCCGTCCAGGCGCCCCACCAAGGTGCAGGCCTTGCAATAACCGTCCGGATCGGCTCCGCCGGCCGGAATATCCCCGCCGGACTGGTTTGACGGCGGCAGGGTCGAAAGCACGTCCACGCCGGGAGCGATGACCGCGACCTGCGGGCCCGCGCTCGAGAAATCGGCCGCCTGATCGTTTCTGTCCATGGCCGCCACGGCGATGGCTCCGGGATACGCACCGGGGTAATCTACCGAGGAAGAGGAACCCTTCTGCGGTGGGCCGTCGTTGCCCGCCGCCGCGACCAGGACGACCCCGGCCTTGACCATGGCCGCGACCGCGGCCTTGATGTCCGGATTGTCCACGGAAGCGCCCAAGGACATGCTGGCGACGTCCATATGGTGCTGGACGGCCCACTGCATGCCGGCCACCACGTCGTCGAAGGTGCCGGACCCGGTGGCATCCAGAACCTTGACGCCGTAAAGAGACGCCTTGGGCGCCACGCCGATGACGTTGCCGTCCTTGCCCTCGGCCGCGATGGTCCCCGAGACGTGAGTCCCGTGGCCGTCGTCATCCATGAAATTTCCGTTATTGGCGATGAAATTCCACCCGCCCTTGACGTTGTCCTTAAGATCGGGGTGATTGTAATCGATTCCGGTATCGATGACCGCGATCTTGACGCCCTTGCCCTGGGTCTTTGTCCAAGCGGCCGGAACATCCAGGCGCTTTAAACCCCAGGTCAAATACGGAGCGGACTCTTCCTTTACCGCTCCGGGCACCGCCACCGGGTGGGCGCTGCGCAGCGGCTTGACGCTGATATCGTTAAATGGCATTTGGGCAAAACTGGGAGAGACGTCCTTAAGCCAGTTGATCCTGGGATCGGCGTCGACCCGGAGAACGCCGGGCATGACGCGCAGGCTCGATTGAAGGGCATGAACCTGCCCATGCGGGGCTTCGACCACCACGGCGTCGATGAGCGGCAACTCCCGGACCACCATGGCCCCGGTCATCTGCGCGATGCTGACGCGATCCGCGGCCGCGATGCCGGAATTGAAAACCACAATGCTGCGCTCCGGTTGGCTTTGCGTCGCGGCGGCCCTAATCGGCGCCGCAAAAGCGAAAAAGACTCCCGACGCGGCGACTAGAATGGTAACAGCCCCTGCCGCCATACGGCCGAATGTTTTCTTCATTCGTTTTCCCTCCATGCCTTTATCGCGCCCCACTTAGACGCGGCGGGAATTCTAGCATACTCTAGGCTAAAAGACCCAATGGAAAATAGGACCTTCGGTCCCGGCGGCGGATAAAGGACGCGACGGTCCGGCCTAAAAGAAGCTTAGGAAGCGGCCTTCGTATTCGGAGAAAAGTCCGTACTCGCGCAGTTTGCGCCCCAGGAGATCCAGCACGGAGCGATCGGAGGCCGCGGATGAAAACAGGGCCTCGATTTCTCGCCGCTTTCTGGCCTCGTCAGCTTCGCCGGGATTAAACAGCCCCCGACGATCCATATCTCGGACATTGACCGGAAAGGAACGCATGGATTCGTCAAGGGAAAATTTCATCAGCGCCAGCGACCACGCCGCATCCGGGCAGGAGATAAGCGCCTTGGAGCCGGCATTGCTGCCCTCGATCTCCCCGCGAATTCTTCCGGTCACCAAAGGCGGCGCCTCGGAAACGACCTGCGTGCTCATGTCGCGGTTCTTAAAATTGTATTCCAGCGCTCTCAAAGCGGCGTTGTAGCGGCCGGAAATCCACTCGGAAAACTCCCTGGCCTCCTCGCCGAAGCCGCTGAATCGCTCGCTCCAAGATTCCGGAGTCAGGATTTTGGGCTTTTCCGACAAGACCCTGCCGCGACGCAGGCGGGTCCTATCCTTCATCTCTTCAATTGGAGACACCAAGTAATAATCGATGGAAGTCGCGCCGAAAGTGGCCAAGGCGTGCTTGGGCTGGCAAATCACGTCGGTTTGCCGCAAAAACTTCTCAATTACCTCTTTTTCCATAACCTATCCTTTAAATAATAGTATAGCATCCGCTTTCCACGGCTTCTCCATTGATTTTTGATGCGGACCGGCTATACTAATCATGGATGACGATTCCGCTGTTGGCTCTCATTGCGATCCTAGGAAAGTCTCCTGTTTGGGCCGGACAGAATTCCGGCCTATCCGAAGCTTTCTCCAAGATTAGCTCTGAAATAAAACACGTTCCAGCGAACCTCGGAATATCTAAAGCCGCCAGCTACGGGCAGCGCTTCGTCGATCGGGGCGGCCTCGTCCGTCTGGACGTCTTCGTCTGCGCCGGTTCCGGAATCAGCGACTCCACCGTTACGGCGGACATTAAAAGAGCGAGCAAGACTCTGAGCCAATGCGGGCTTAAAGTCGCAGCGCCTGCCGCGCCGTACCCCAGATTCTCGTTCCCGAATGGGCGCTGCAACCTGGAAACAGATGAAGACTCGCCCCGGCTATCCGACCAAGAGCGGGGGCTCGTTTCAAAATATCATGACGGCCACAGCGGCGTTTTGACCGCCTTCTACCTGTCCTGGGATTCGGAAAGCCCAAATGAAGCCGGGACCTCCCTTCCCTCAGACTACCTTGATGAAGTTAAAACATCGGAAAGCGCCTCTTTCCGAAAGCGAGCCGTAGGCGCCTTCTTCATTTTCCAGAAGGCGCGGGACGCGATGGCAACCGATAACTATACGTTGCCGCACGAAATGGTCCACATCTTGACCGAGAACTCCGCCCACCTGCATGACCCCGGAGATTCGAGGAACCTGATGTATCGGCCTACGGGATACGCTTCGCCCGATTCCGTTCAGGGAAACGCCCTTACCGGCGCCCAGTGCGCGCGAATTTGGAAGGTGTCCGGGCGGCCTTGACGCCGCGCGGTGTTTGATCCGGCTCACCGGCAGAGGTATACTTCCCCCATTATGATCTTGGGAAAGCCGCAGTGAAGGTTATTGCCGTCCTCCCCGCCTATAACGCGGAAAAAACGCTCGAAAAGACGGTCCGCGACATACCCGAGGGAACAGTTTCGGAAATCATCCTGGTGGACGACGCCTCCAAAGACAAGACCGCGGACGTCGCTCGCAGCCTCGGCGGCCTGACCGTCATCGTGCGCGACAAGAACGGAGGCTACGGCGCCAACCAAAAAACCTGCTACGGCGAAGCCCTGCGCCGCGGCGCGGACGTCGTCATCATGATCCATCCCGACTACCAGTACGACGCGCGCCTGGCGCCCATCATGTCCCGGATCATCGCCTCCGGCATCTGCGACGTGGTAATGGGGAACCGCATCCGCACTCGCGCTGAAGCGCTGGCTGGTGGAATGCCGCCCTACAAGTATCTTTTCAACCGCCTGCTGACCGTCCTGGAAAATCTGCTGACCGGGCAGAACCTGGGCGAATGGCACTCGGGCTTGCGGGCCTACTCGCGCCGCGTGCTGGAAACTATCCGCTGGGAGGAAAATTCCGACGATTTCGTGTTCGATCAGCAGTTTCTCCTGCAGGCTTCAGCCTGCGGATTCAAGATAGGGGACGTGCCTGTTTCCACGCGCTACTTTCCCGAGGCTTCTTCCATCAATTTCCGCAGAAGTGTGGTTTACGGCCTCTCCTCACTCCTGGTCTTGTCCCAATACCTTCTTTGCCGCATGGGCGTCCTCCGTCTCAAGCGCTTCTCTCCGAAATCATGACCCGCTGGCCCCAAGTCGCGGCCTTACTGAGCCTGGTTTTCGCCCTAACCGTCCTAACGGAATTCTGGCGCCCCTTTTACGGCGCGGCCTTGGCCGGCGTGGAAATTTCGGTTTTCGCGCTTATCGCGACCGGCGCGGGCAGATTTATTCTCTCCGGCCTCGGCCTCTCCGACATAAGCGAATCGCAAAGAACCCTCATCGGCGCGACGCTGGGGCTGGGCGTCCTGAGTCTTTCCATCTTTGCACTGGCCGCCGGGCATCTTCTGCGGGGATGGGCCGTTTCGCTGGTCCTGGCCACCTTCTGGATTTTCGGATGGACCGAGATGCGCGCGGCCCTATCGTCTCTTTCCTCCAACCGAAACCTGCTTAAGGAGCGCCCGCTGGCCGCGGCGGGGCTTGCCGCGCTCCTAGGCTTGGTCTTCCTGGCATGTCTCGTTCCGCCCCATCAATATGACGAGTTGGTCTACCACTTGGCCTTGCCCCTAGCCTACATCCGCACAGGTTCTTTTGCCGGAGCCGCAAGCCCCGTCTATTCGCGCTTCCCGCAAAACGGGGAAATGCTTTTTGCCCTGGCCCTGCTCATGAACTCAGATATCCTGGCCCACCTGTTCATGTGGCTGGCGCTGGCGCTTTGCGCCTGGTGGATTTTCGAGATGGGAAAGCTTGAGGCGCCGCTCTCCTGCGTTCTCATCGCGTGCCTGCTCCTGCTCGGCCACCCCGCGGCCATGCTTTTATCCTCGGCGGCTTACACGGATCCCTTGGCCATGCTCTGGATCACGGCCGCGGCGCTGTGCTTCCTGCGCTGGAACGAAATCGGGGCGGCGCGGCCGGGCGCCCGCGGCTGGCTTCTGCTCTCCGGCATTTTCACGGGGCTGGCCCTGGGCACGCGCTACTACGCCGGAGCCGCCGCCGGAATTTTCGGCGCGGCGCTTCTCTGGAAAGCCGCGGTCAAGAATAAAGAGCGGAGCGCCAGGCTTGCCGATTTTGCAGTCTATTTTATCGCCGCGACCGCCTTGACTCTGCCTTGGCTCGTTAAAAATTTTTTAAACTGCGGCGACCCGTTTTTTCCTTTTTTCGCCGGGATATTCCCGCTCAAAAATCCGTCGGACGCGCGGATCGCGGGCGCCTATTTCCAAGTTTTGGGCCAATACGAGCACGGAGGAAGGGCGCTTAAGGACGCGCTGCTCTTCTTCCCGCGCTTGATTCTCGGCGGCGGAGCGTTTGGCGGCGGAATGGATGTCGTCGGCGCTTTAGGATGGCCCCTGGTTATATGGTTTTTCCCGCTGGGCGCGTGGGTATGGCGAAAAAATAAGTTTTGGCGCGGGTTATGGTGGTTCTGCGCCGCTTACGGAGCCATCTGGTTTTGCACGGCTTCAGCCCTGCGCTTCTTGGTCGCGATTCTGCCTTTGATCTGCCTTGTGGCGGCGTCGGGCATTCATGGCATCTGGAAATCCGCCTCCAAAACGGGCCGCGGCGTCTTGGCTTCATCAGTTGGTCTTCTGGTCGCCGGTAATATTTTTCTGTTTTTTTTCGTGCAATTGGGAGTCTTTAGGAGCGCGGGAGTCCTTCTTGGCGCTCAGAGCCGCGACGCTTTTCTCTCCCGCCGCTTGGCTTATTATCCCTGCGCCGCCTACGTCTCCGCGCATCCGAAGCAAAATGATAAGATTTTGATCGTGGGAGAGCAGCGAAGCTACTACGTCCGCCCGGCCCATGTCGCCTCGACAATTTACGGGCCAAATCCCTACGTGACCTTGGCAAACGAAGCTGAAAATCCATTAACTCTAGCCAAGCAAATAAAAGAACGGGGATTTTCCACCCTGCTCGTGGTTCCGGAGGAATCACGCCGCCTAGGCGCAAGCCTGGGAATTCTTTCCGCGCGCGGTCGGATGAATCTAGCGGGGCTTTCCCGCTTTCTGACTCCTATTTTTCACGCCCCGGGCTGCGCCGTCATGGCGCTCCGCATGTCGGCGGGTTCCGGCCGGTAGAACATGAAAGCGGTGCTTTCCCATTGGGAACTCTACGCGGGCGCCGGCGCTATCGCGGCCGCGATTTCACTTCTCCTGACTCCAGCCGTCCGCATCGCGGCGGTCAAACTCGGATGGTTCGACACGCCCTCCGCCCGGCTTAAGACGCATAAAATAGCCACCCCCGCGTTGGGCGGCGTCGCCATCTATTGCGCTTTCGCCGCCACCCTCATTTTTCTGCGCTATGAAACTCAATTTCCAACCGGCACGCTCAGAAGCCTGCGGGGACTGCTCATCGGCGGCACTCTTGTTTTCCTCCTCGGACTCATCGATGATCTCAAAAAGCCGAGCGGCCTGGGATTTAAGACGAAGTTTGTCGTCCAGGCCGCCGCGGGCGCCGTACTCCTTGCCTTCGGTTTTCGCATCCACTTCATCAAGCCCGATTACCTTGCCGAGGTTCTTACGCTCGTCTGGATAGTGGGCATCACCAACGCCTTCAATATCATCGACATCATGGACGGCTTAAGCGCCAGCCAAGCGGCGATTTCGGCGCTGGCCTTCCTGCTCATCTCCCTTCCGCGTAATGAATTCTATGTCAATTTCGCCTCCGCGACCTTGGCTGGCGCCGCCGCCGGCTTCCTGCCGTGGAATTTTTCCCCCAAGCGCAAAATTTTTATGGGAGACTGCGGAAGCCTGCTTGTAGGATTTCTCCTGGCGGGCATTTCATTGGGCACGCATTACAGCAAGGTCAACAACCTTGGCGTTTATGCTCCCATCATTATTCTCCTTGTGCCCATGTACGACACGCTCTTCGTCATGGCGCTGCGCATAAGGCAAGGTCTTTCCCCATTCCTTGGCTCCAACGATCATTTCGCCTTGCGGCTTGAGCGCATGGGCTATTCGCGCCACCAAATCGTCGCGATGGCGGCCGGCGCCACGACCATTTTAGGGGTCTGCGCGTTTCTGGCGACCGCGCTTAGTGGGACCTGGGCTTTTTGCCTTTATCTTATGCTGGCGGCGGAAATTCTTATCCTAAGCCGAGCGTTGGCGCGCGTGGCCATGCGCAAATAACGTCCATGCCCTTGAAAACCGACGTGCTCATTTTGGGCGGCGGCTTGGCCGGCCTCTCGACCGCCTATCATCTAAACGCCTTGTCGGCCGCGGATTCTCTGGTCGTGGAGAAAAACGCCTCGCCCGGCGGCACCGCCGGATCCACCGTCAAAGACGGATTCACCTTCGATCAGACCGGACACTTGCTCCATCTTCACGATCCTTACGGGCAGCGCCTCATTGAGTCGCTTCTAGCCGGCAACTTGCGCGTGCTCCAACGCTCATCCTGGATTTATTCCCGCGGCGCCTGCACCCGCTACCCGTTCCAGGCCAACACGTACGGACTGCCCGAACGCATAGCGGATGACTGTGTCGTCGAGTTCCTCAAAACCGTTCACAAGCCCCGGGCCGCGGCGGCGCGGGCATCTTTCAAGGAGTGGTCCCTC
>Ga0307372_10001228_pt1 | contig 45133 bp, 51 predicted proteins | sample OX1MG_FD_202533 | JGI IMG/M metagenome (GOLD analysis project Ga0307372, IMG submission 202533) | Soil microbial communities from Risofladan, Vaasa, Finland - OX-1 | ecosystem: Environmental > Terrestrial > Soil > Coastal area > Acid sulfate soil | place: Finland: Risofladan, Vaasa | collected...
AGATTCTTCGGATGGCTCGAGAACTACAGGAAGATAGCCGTCAGGTACGAGAGGCTACCGCGGATCTTCCTGGCCTTGGTGCGGCTTGCTTGCACCCTCATCCTGTGGAGGGTAATGAAATAGGTTCCTGGTGGCAATTCCTTAAATAAAAGAATCGTAATCACTGCAATCTCGAGCAAATCGGGGGGTTCGTTGGAAGAAGAGCGGCGAAAGCGAGTCTCGGCTTCGGGTCGCGTGGAGGCCCTTTGCAGCCTTTGCGAAGTGGAAGGCAGGCCATATGTCCACGCGGACTACGAGTACGTTGTTGCTTCAACCTTGAGCGGAAACGAGAGACGAATCACGGTGTGCCGCGACCATGCAGGCCGGCTTGACAACGACAAGCTGCCGTATCGAGTCTTAAGGCAGAGGAGAGGGGTCGACTGGGCCCACCCGCTTTGATCTCTACCGCGGTAGCCTAGACTCCTCGAGTCCCGAGGCCTCAGGGCTAGCCGGCGGCGCATCCTTCGCAGCTCGTCAGACTCACGAGATGTCTTTGACGAATTCTCGCAGCGTCATGCCCTGCCTCTCGGCCAACTTCAGTCTCTGCTGAAACGGCGCGACCCCGGCTCTGCGGTCTAATGGGGTGTAGGTGGCGGCTAGGTCCGATGCGGATGATTTCCAAACCATTTTCATATCAGGGCTGGAATGCCTTCCTGTTCGTGCGATCGCGCCTTGGAATGTCCGCGCCTCCGCGATCAGCTGTTCGATGCGCATCTTGCTCGGCCACATATCGCCTGAGTAGTCCCTCGGTGGCCTTAGCAGGGACCATAGATTTCTACCAAGGGATGCTCTGGAGCTGTGTTCTGGTTGACGGATGCACTACCGACCGTCGTCATTCGTGATAACATGCAAGAATTTCACTTTTCCCCGCGCGTTGACGAATCCCCGGTGGTGTCATTCGCCCATCTCCCACTGCCCCGGAGGTATGAGGCCTGCCCACATGGGCACCATCGCCACTAATCCATGATTCGTAAGCCCTTAAGCGACGATGGGACTCGACGGTTGAACTCGTATGCGGCGTTCTTCCGGCCAGGGGGGAGATTCTTGTTCCCTTTGCAGAAAGAGCGTCCTAAACGATGGGATCGAGGTAATGGGGTTTCGTCTTCATCGAGCGTGCGCTGATGACCTGGTCACCGTCCTGGGCAAGGTCAAGGCGTTCAACCAGTTGAGGAGAGCCCGCCCGCGAGGGCAGGCTCCCGTGCTGACTGTTTAGCCTTCTCATCCAACTAGAGAAGAGAAGGCCCGCAGCCGAGACGAGGTTGTCTCACTTCGCGACAATCATCGGGGCCTGCTCGTCGACCGGGATCAGCGCGGCCATCTCATCGTATATGCGTAGGAAGCGCATCCCTTTCTCCGTGAGCCCGTAGATGTGCGTCTCTTCAGACCTGGTGATCAGCGTGTTGGCCAGGAGGAAGTTCAGGTACTCGTTGATCTGGGCGAAGGAAAGGAACGAGCCGTACATCAGCCTCGTCTTTGTCGCATTCCCCGCTCTTGCCACTTGAAGTATCGTGGAGGCTATCGCCAATCTGCTTCGATATTTCATCTTAGAGCACACCCGACAAGCCCGAATTCGACCGCGTGGCGGTCTCGCTCAGTATCTGCAGGAACCGCTCTCCCTTGCTGGTAATCACTGGGTTGCTGCCTATCTCTAGCGCTAGCGCGTTCTCCCTAATGAATTCGATGATCTGGTTGATTCCGTTGTTCTGACGCATCCCTTCTCCTGTTCTCTTCATAGTAATCTTAGAGAGGACGCCCCTACTAAAGCCGAGCCGTCAAAATGTAGGAAAAAAGGGGGAGGACGGGCGAAAGAGGGAGAAGAAGTGGGTATTTGGCCCAATTCCCTCGTGTAGCCGAAGCAAGACGCGTTCTGGTTAATAATTCGGCAACCCGTCCCAGATTCATGAGAGAAATTGCACGAAAAGAGGCCTCAAAGCCTGTCGATGATTCCGGCCGGGACCGACCGTTTCTGACCTATCACGTCGACGATCTCGCTCCATATCACGTCTTTCACGCTCTCCATGGCCTTTACCAACTCGAGGAGGCCGAGCAGCTCTGAATTATCCTTGACTATGACTTCGGCTCTCAAATCGATCGTGTGCTCTCCGATTGACCTGCCGACGTACACGACCTCGTCAAGCTTCAACAGCTCGCGCGCGATTGACTGCGTGGCTCCTCCGCCCGTATAGATCAGAAGGTCTACGCGCCTGAACCCCAGGTTCCCCAGATTGAGGGAGTAGGTGTGCTCGAGATACTCCCTTTCGAGGTGTTTTCGCCTGCGCTGAATCGTGCTGCGGGGGATTCCAAGCTTCTCCTCCAGCATGTGGGACGAAACTCCCGAGTTGGGCTCAAGCAGGATCTTCAATATCTGCTTGTCCACCGAGGAAAGCTTTCCTGGGTGAGCGTTGCCCTTTCCCACTGCTTCGGACATCAACCGGTACAGGGCGAAGTTGTATATTAAGGTTGGATGTCGTGCTCACGAATCAGGTGCTCGATGTAGATCGCTTCAACCTGCGGTGTGAGCTCCCAGAAGCCCTCGGTGAATCTTCCAATTATTTCACAAGTGGAGCATGAGCCGCGATAGCGCTTCGTCTGATATGGCATCTCGTCTGACTGCGTCCTTGGAAACTCGTGCGACATCGGAATCGCAGGCCTACCGCAAAATCCCCATATGAAAGCAAGTGCGTCGAATATTTCTGCAAGGGCGAGCAGAAAGGCGCGAAAGGAGAGCCCATCATGGCTAGATTGCTCATTTCAGCTCGCAATATTGGGCTGCGGACGGGTCACCCACCCCGTCCGTGAGCCATGCTCGAAGAATCTTCTTGCTGATTTGATTGGGTGCATGTTCGCTAGGCGATTTAACCACGCATCCTGTAGCATACTGCAGGTATGACATTTTTTGCTGCCCTTCGACGGACAAGGCCAGGTGTGGCCTGTTGAGCAGCGCTGAAGGCCCCCAGCCCGGTCATGGGGGCATCAGGGGGAAGATCACCGACTTGGACAAGAAATACAACGTCTTCAAGCTGGCCAAGTTCGCCATCGCGGCGGGCACGGGGTTTCTTCTTTCCGAAGGGATACTGACGCTCGGCGTCTTGCTGCTCTATGGGAAGCTCAGCGCGCCAAGTGGCGCATATTCTTCGCCGGCGTTCTTGGCGCTCGATGTGGCGGCGCTCGGGTTGGGCGTGGCTCTGTCATTATTCCTGAATGAGCGCATCACGGTCAAGGTTCATCCTACGCACGGGAGCCTTCCCTCCAGGTTGCTCAAGTTTGAGGGCGTGAACGCGCTGGGAAACGCGACCATAATAGGGGTCCAGTTCGCGCTCTTCGCGGCGCTATCCCTAACTCCAGTGATAGGCAATGTGATAGGTGCGGTCGTGTCGTACCCGGTCACGTACCTCATCTCTATGCGCTTCGTCTGGAAACCCGTCGACGACGCGCCCGCGAAGAGCCTGGCGCACCACCGACACCAGTCGTCGAAGAAGGGCGGCCCCCTTCCGCCTCCGGTCGCTGCCGTGGTCTTCCTCGTCTCGTTATACGCGGTAGGGAAAATCCTGCAGAGAAGTGATGGCAAGTGGAGCCGTAGGGTAAGGTTTCCGATTGTCACGCCTGAGATTCGCGCGAGGCGACCTACAACGCCCGACCTCCCCGTCTAGACGATGGCAGGCTCGTTGGTGTCGTCGCTCGGGAGAGGTCCTGACGACCTGACCTTCAGTATCCCTATCGCCACGGCGGCGACCAAGGCCACCCCGGTGGCGATATATGGGAGCTCGCTCAAGGTGGAGAGCGCGACCTGCGGGTTCATGGCGGCCCCGAGGACTATCGAGAAGACCAACGTCGCGGCCGAGAGGAAGAAGACGGCCTTATACGTCCTGTCGAGCCTGTCGTTGTGAGCCTGCTTCTTCCTGTCGATCTCCCCTCCGACGAATATCGCGAGACCGCCGACCGAGCCGACGAGCAGCGGAAGCGTGAACGAAAGGCTGAGCGAACGAAGGTCCAGGTCGATGAAATGATGAATCCCAAGGGCGGAGAAGAGGAAAAGCAGGAGGGTCAGGGCGACCGACCCGATGAGGACGCCCTGGTCAAGGAGCCTCCCCGAGAGCGCGGGCCCATACGTCCTTCTCCATGGCAGTGCCTCGCCGGGCTTGATGTCTTGGGTGGTCTTCGTCGTCAGCCCGTATACCTCGTTCTGCTGGAAGTATATCTTGTGCTTTGGATCGAGCGGCAACCTCTTGCCGTTCGCGTCGTAGACTGCTTTCTTGACCAGCCTCGTGAATGGGTAGAGCCATTCGACCCCCCGGTCCCTTGCTGTCGTCAGAGCGTCAAGAAGGGAGTGTAGGAACGCCCCGAGGGCTAGGAACGGGTTTATGAGATAGACGAGCCCCAGAAACAGGAAGTTGTGGCAAAATGCCCGATGGACCTGGCGCCTACGAAATGATTCCCTGCTCAAGAACGCGTACTCTCTATCCAGGTCGGGAACCATCGAGCCGATTGCAATCAGCAATATTATCTCAAGCTTGCCAAAGAACAGACTCCCCACGAGGATTCCGAACATCAGGTGCGTGGTGAAGTTCAAGCCGACTGCCACGCGTTCGGGGGCATAAGTCTATTCAAGTGAGATTCTGGTTAGGATTGCACTGTCGGACGACTCTGCTACTTTCTTCTGTTTCAATTTAGGTCCATTCTAACAAGGGTCGGAGTGGGTAGTCTAGCGATGCAAATTAATCAAGGGCGGCCCTCTCGCTGGATATCTGCGCCGCCAGCACTGCGAGTGGCAGCGCTAACGCCCGTCGGGTGCTTCGCGACCTTTTCCGCTCCGAGGTCGGCCTAATTGGAGCCGATTTGTTGGCGTGGAAGCGGCGACAGGTCAGCCCGCCTCCTAGGCCTGTTGGTGATATTCCCGCTCTTGGCCCTGACCGTGATGGCCGTGGCTCCTCTGCAAGCCGGCCACGCCCAGGCCTCCGCGTCTAGCGTGACCGTGAAGGCGGTGGACCAGTACGGCAACGTCCTTCCAGGCGACTACTACACCGTCTCCCAGATCGCCTACGGTCCGTTTTCCATACAGCGCGAGTTCGTCGTGGCGACCGGGGTGACCGTCTCGACGTTCGCAGCCGCGGCAGGTTCGGAATACTTCTTGGAGATCTTTACGTATGGCAGCTGCACCTTCAGCCACTGGACGGGCGGCGCCCTCAGCGACCCGATGCCGTTCACCGCGACGGGCGCGGCGCTCTCGTTCACGGCCGTGTACGACTGCATCGGGGCTGTCAACAACGCCCGCTCATCCATCCTCGTGAACTCTGAATACGCGAGCGGAGCCGCACTGACCGGGGTGTACGCAGTCCTCGAACGAGGCGGCGCGACGGTTGCCACGGGGTACACGCCGGTGACGTTCGCCACAGCGAGTGGCCTGAACTACAGCGTCATCATCTCAGATTCTCCGAACGCGAACTTCTCAAAGTGGAGCAATGGGTTTGAAACCAATACGATAACCGTGGCGGCCAACAGCACTCGGACTACGCTCACCGCACTCTTCTGCCAGACGGCATGCTCATCGGGGTCGGGCGTCGTGGTCGGAGGAAACGGGACCGCGGGCTCGATCACAGTGACGAGCAGCAACCTCGGCACCGGAGCAGCGTTGACCGGGATGTACGTGGACCTTCGGCTCGACAACAACCACGTCGAGAGCGGCTACACGCCTGTGACCTTCTCAGGCCTGCAGCAGGGCACCAAGTATCTGGTCGTCCTCTACGGCTACGGCGACAACTACTTCAGGCACTTCTCCAACGGCAACCTGCAGAGATACTCCTTCGTCACGCTCAACGCGACCGCTGGACAGACCTCCTATTCGATGAACGGGCTCTACGAGACCGTCCCGAAGGGACAGGCCGCGTCTCTTAACATCCTCGCGCAGTTCCCCAACGGGACACAGATCGGGACTGCGTCCGAGATCGGCGGCTATCCGCAGCACACGCCCGGGATGTATCTCAGCGTGACCCCTCCGGGCGCCACCGCCCCGTACACGGCGACCTTCACAGGCGGTAGCATTCTGCCGTTCATCTTCTTCAACGGCCAGACTTATACTGTCTCGATGTCTGCGGGATACGGCAACGTCAAGTTCAGCCACTGGAAGGACGACGGGAGCACCGATCTGACGAGGGCCTTCACTCTGAGCGGGAACTCCACGCTCATAGCGGTCTACACCCAAGGGTAGGACGGGACAAGGCGCCTGGCCGCGCTCTGCGCAGTCGGGCTCGCGCGTGGATTGTTGTTAGAGGGCCATCCTCGTTCATTGACTTGAATATCGGGGTCACTTCAGAGGCGAATCAAGATGATAGGCGACAAAACCGTAAACTATGTAGGAAAGAACACCGACCTGAACGCACTGAACGACAGCATTGTGAAGTATCTGCAGACCGACGGCTTCAAAGTGCAGGCTCCCAAGCTATCAACCGGAGGGTACCTTATCCAGGCCCAGAAGGGAGGCTTCCTAAGCGAGGTCATATCGGCCGAGCGCGCCCTCAACATCACGATACAGGGCCAGCCAAACAACTTTAGCCTTAGGATAGGGGTAGGAAAGTGGGTCCAAAACGCGGGTGTGACCGTGGCGGAGGCAGCCTTACTTTCTCCGCTCTTCCTTCCCATCGACGTGGCTGAGATGTCCTGGACTGTGCACGTTGAGAACGGAGTCTTCAAGAAGATCGACGACATCGTGAAGTCAGCCCCCGTCTCCGCACCGGTTGCCGCAGCAGTCCCTGCGCGCTAGAAATCCTAGCGCCTCGGACTCTTTTTTTTTCTCGCCCTTTGGGCGCCCACGCACCACATTCTCGAGACTCACGGAAATGCGCCCCTAACGAGTAAGTTTTGCGGCCACCCGGAATGACGCCACTCTGGTCGGCGTCACACCATCGAGACAAGACCCACCGTAGCGCGGGTGTGGTCGGCCTTCATGCTTATGACGAAGTACTCGGTCCAAGGTAGCCGGGCCTCAAGGAGCGGAGTCCCGTTGATGTGAGAGAGTCTGAGAGAGACGTCGGCCACTCGAGCCGCGCTTTCAAGCGACGCGTCATTGCCGCTGACGACCACTGACAGGTCGATCTCGGACCTCATGAACTCGAGCAATCGCTCCCGCGCGCCATCTCCACCCGAATCGAGAAGGAACTCGGAGCCCGCTAACGCGACGACCTTCTTGCCATGCCGGGCCCCGTTCAGTTTCTGCAACTGCCCCTTGAGCGACTCTGCCAGGTCGGATGACCCGGAACTTCCTCCCCGAGGGGTTCCATCGATGGGAATCAAGTCTCCCAGCGCTCCTCCTGCCTTTTCGAAGCCGATTCCTTCGAAGGGTCTGAAGAAGACGACCCTCGACCTCGAAGCGGCTCGCCCGATGATTCCGCTAAGAAGGAGGGTGACCATCGCCGAATTGACGCCCGGAGCAAGGTTGAGGCTCAGGACTGTCCCGCGAGGCAGCGTCCTGTCCAGCATCGCGTCCAGCTCAAGATATCCTGTGCTTTCGCCCCTCTTCTCCCATACCCAACCCTCAGGTTTCTGAGCCTCGATCTCAAGGGGGCTATAGGTGCGGAAGCTCTGAAAGACACCTCCGTCCAACGTGAATAGGGGCGATGGGCGGGTGACTTTCACACCGCTGAGCTTTGAAAGCTGTAACATCCTGACAATCCTCCCGTCTTCGTAGTATCTGTCCAAGGCGACCACCCCGTCGAAGAGCGAGTCGAGGCTAATGTCGTCGGAGTCCTCGATGAGGATGACTATCTTGGCGTCTGCTCGCTCGCGCCAAGTCTGGAGCACCTTCGTATTCGAGACCAGGGCCTCGCTGTCCATCATCGCCCCTATCGGGTCCCACGAGTCGACCACGATCGTCGGCGACCTGACGTCCATGAGCTCGTCCGTGACCCGCTCGAAGAAGGGCACGGGCTCGTCGAGCCTGGCGTCGACGAATCTCTCCTTCTTCCGAGCCTCGTCGGCGTGCCCGCCCGGGGTCTGCCTCTCGATCTTGGCGAACTCGGCGAGCCAGGGGTGGTTCTCGAAGAGCTGGGACGGCGAGACCCTAGTCGAGAGATAGAGGTAGTCGCTCTCGGCCCCGATCTCCCTCAGTATCGACAGGGCGAGTATGGTCTTCCCTGTGGCTGCCTCTCCCTTGATGAGCAGAGAGTAGGTGCGCCGGGCGAGAAACTGCGATAGTTCGGGCGGAAGCACCGACTGAATGGAGGCCGCCTTCCCTCGGCCATGAATCTCCCTCAAAGTCGCCAAGGCGGGCGCGACCCCAGGGTATAGGATTCTCTATGGATGAAACCGGACATGGCTCTCGCGGGACCCGCGACACAGCTCAGCCCGTCGTGGAAATTTCTGGCGCGGCTGCCTGCAGTTTGTCCCAGCAGCGATTGTGATACCATCTGTCGCCGTATAGGACGTCTCCAGGCCCGACCAGAAACTCCACATCGCAATACCCGCAGACCCGAAGCAAGAAGTTGACCTTCAGGACTTGGTTTGACGCCACGGCTGCCTGTTGTGCGGTCATTGGTGCTGGGAGTGACATCTTGATGATGGATATTCGCCGCCGTTATCTCCCTTGGCAATCTAATCACTAGAATAATCATAGGTATCGATGGCCCTGCGCCGGCTACCTAACGGTAACGGACTTGGCGAGGTTCCTGGGGTAGTCGGGGTTGGACTTGCGCTGCACGGCCATGTGATACGCAAGGAGCTGAATCGGGAGTATCTCTATTATCGAGAAGAGCTGCTCCTCGACGCGTGGGATCCTGATCCAGTGGTCGTAGATCGGGTTCGGTAGGTCGGAGACGCCGATTATCTTGACCCCGCGCGCCTTCACTTCGTGGGCCGCCGCGAGCGTGTTGGGATAGGTGGCGTCGGACGGGTTGAAGACCAGCACGTATGAGCTGGAGTCGAGCAGGGCTAGAGGTCCGTGCTTCAGCTCTCCGCTCGGCATGGCCTCCGCGTGGACGTATGCGAGCTCCTTCAGCTTCAGCGCCGCCTCGAGGGCGATGAAGTAGTGCACGCCGTCGCCTAGCACGTAAATGTCAGAGATGTCCTTGAGCTCTTCCGCGAGCGTGCGGATGGGCTCGTCTTCGTCAGCCAGGATCTTGGTCATCGCGGCGGGGGCGTTTCGCAGGTCGAACTCGGTCCCTCCGCAGAGGATATCGCTCAGCGCGTTGAGCACGGCGAGCTGAGACGTGAAGCTCTTCGTCGCGGCCACCCCTATCTCTGGTCCGCAGTTTAGGCCCACCGATATCGAGGAGAGGCGCGCGAGCGAAGACGACTCCACGTTCACGATCGAGGCCACCGACGCCCCGTGCTCCTTGGCGATGGACGCGGCATCGAGCACGTCCGCGCTTTCGCCGCTCTGGGAGATGGCCAGCAGGAGGGAGCGTTTGTCGAGATACATCGGAGAGAACTGCGCTTCGCTCGAGATGATGGGCTCCACCCTTATCCCTGCGTGCTTCGAAAGCAGGTGCTTCCCCACCAGCGCTGCGTTGTAGCTGCTCCCGCTGCCCGTGATGTACACGACCTCGGCTTGCTTGATCATCCCTGCCAGGACCTTGAGCTCAGACCTTGAGCGGCCTCCGGCGTCGGCCACCACCTGAGGCTGGTCGTGTATCTCCTTTAGCGTAAAGTGGACGTACATCCCCTTATCGGCGTCCGCCAACTCCTTTGAGACCTTGACCATGCGCTGCACCACGGGGTGCCCGCCGAAGTCGCACACCTTGATCTTGTCTTTGCTTATGACCACGAACTGCGAGTTGTCCAGGTAGATCACGTTGTCGGCCTCCTCTACGAACCCCATTATGTCGCTCGATACGAAGGCCCCATCGGTGCCGATGCCGAGGATGAGCGGTGCGTGGTTCCTCGCCCCTACGAGCGTGCCGTCGTCCATGAGGGCTACGAACGCATACTTGCCCTTCAGCTCCCTGAGCGTCTCGACGACCGACTCCTCCACCGTCATCCCGAGGTCGCGGTTGCACTGCAGTAGGTTCGCGATGACTTCGCTGTCGGTCTCGCTCCTGAAGAGGTATCCGCGCACGCCCACTTCGGCCTTGAGTTGCTCGTAATTCTCTATGATCCCGTTGTGGACGATGGCTATCTTCCCTGATGAGGAGAGGTGGGGGTGCGCGTTCGTCTCGGTCACGCCGCCGTGTGTGGCCCACCTGGTGTGGCCTATTCCTGCCTTGCCGGGGAGCAGCTCTAGCTGCTGCGCGGAGTTCACCTGCGCGACTTTGCCGACGCCCTTCCTCAAGACGATGTTGCCGTCGGAGAACATGGCGACGCCCGCACTGTCATATCCCCGATACTCCATCCGTTTCAAGGCCCTCACCAGAAGCGGAGCGCCATCCCCCGTGCCGATGTAGCCGATAATCGAACACAATTGAAGTTAGAGGCGCGCCGGGCATATTAGTCGGTGAGGGCACCATCGTATGGAGGCATCTACTGTATGATTGCTACTGTGGAAGCATGATTCCGCCTTAAGACGCCGCGCTCCAATCAAGCAACGTGGAAGCTACAACCTGGAAAGACAAGGTGGCCGACCCCTCAAACCTCTGGCTCAGGGCGACCAGGTCGGAAGAGGACGGGCGGTTCGAGGAGGCGACGGTCTTCTATCTCCGCGACGCCGCGGCCTGCCTGAGCAGCGGCCTCGGGGTCAGGGCGGCGCTGAGCTGCTCCTGCGCCGCGAATTGCCTGGAGAAGACCGGGAACATACACGCGGCACGCAATCTATACTTTGAGACGGCGAAGATGTACGAGGAGGAGGCTGCGGCCGCATTCGGGACATCGATACGAGAGGCGCTGTGGCTGCTGCAGGAGGCCCACGACTACTACATCGTAGGCGGCGACGCCCAGAAGGCTACCCAGGTCTATGACCAGTGCGCATCCCTCGCAAGGAAGTCGAGCCCGTTCATCACCGGCGAGACCCTCAACCAAGTGCTCAGGATCAGGCGCAGCGCTCCCTCGAGACCGGTCTCATTGGGTCTTCCCCAGCCTCAGACTTCTGACATTAACGGCGCGATAGAGGGGTTCCTGCGCCTCAGGGAGATGCAGGTCTCCAAGCCCGCCGCATCGGCCGAGACATCCTCAGCTAAGGCTCGTAGGAGGCCTTCCATTGAAAAAAGTATTGCTAGTTAATTGGGACGGGTACCCGAACTTCGCCCACGGGGGCGTCTATACGTGGGAGAAGGCCCTCGTCGAGCAGCTCTCCGATTGGCAGTTCCTGGTCTACAACCAGCTCTCCAACTCTAACACCAACGGGGTGTTCAGCGTCCCCAAGAACGTGGTCGGCGTGACCGCCCTCCCGCTCTTCGGGGCGAGCAGGGTCGAGGAGTACTCGAAAGGGCCGTTCCTCGGCCGAGTGATCGGCACCTCGGAGAAGGCGGTCGAAGAATACTTCATGCCGCTCTTCATGCGCTTCCTCTCGAGGGTGGTCTCGGTCGACTGCCAGCCGGCCCAGGTCACGGAGTCTTTCCTCGAGCTGCACGCCTTCTTCAAGAGGTTCGACTACAAGAAGTGCATCGAGAGCCCGTCAGCCTGGGAGGGCTTCCTGAGCCTCCTTCGGGCAGACCCGCTCTACAGGGAGATGAGCCTCAACGAGGCCTTGCTCGCGTACCAGATGCTGCAGAGGACGATGCAGACCCTCTCGGTGGACGTGCCGAGGGTCGACCTCGTCCATTGCTCGCTCGTCTGGACTCCGTCGCTGCTTGCGGTCATTGCGAAGGCCAAGTACGGCTCTCCGGTGATAGTCACGGAGCATGGCGTGGCGTTCAGAGAGCTCATGCTCTACTACAACGCGTACACTTTCGACGAAGCCTCCAAGGTTATGATGAAGGTGTTCGCGGCGAACATAGTCAAGGCCGTCTACGCGATGGCCGACATAGTGGCCCCCGTCTGCAGCGCCAACACGGAGTGGGAGCGACACCTCGGGGTCCCCGCGGAGAAGATCAGGGTGATCTACAACGGGGTCGACACGCAGCGGTTCAGGCCGATGTCGGTGCAAAGGAAGACCGACCGGCCGGTGGTCGTGTCAGTGGGACGGATTGAGATCTTCAAGGACATCGTCTCGCTGGTGACGGCGATGAAGGACGTGAGGGACGAGATTCCCGACGTCATGTGCTTGATCTACGGCGAGTCGATCGACCTGGAATACTCAAAGAAGTGCGTCGAGGTCCTCAAGGAGCTCAAGCTCGAGGCCAATGTCCGCTTCATGGGTAAGACGACGGAGCCCGAGAAGGCGTACAACCTGGCCGACGTGGTCGCGATGAGCAGCCTGACCGAGGCCTTCCCGTTCGCTGCCATCGAGGCGATGGCCTGCGGCAAGCCCGTCGTTGCCACCGATGTCGGAGGGACCAGAGAGGCGATCGAGGGATGCGGCATCCTTGTGCGGAGCAGGAATCCGCCGGAGCTGGCGCGGGCGATAGTGAAGCTCCTGAAGGACAAGCCGCTCAGGACCCGCCTGGGAGAGGCTGCGTTGAAGAGGGCGAGAGACAAGTTCGAGCTCTCCGCTTCGGCGAATCAGTACCGGATGCTATACGAGGAGCTGCTCGCGCCTCGCGCGGGGCTCTCCGTCCGTCCAGACCCGGAGATAGTGGTCTTGCGTTGAAGGCCTCCAGAGCGGTCGTCACCGGAGGGGCAGGGTTCATCGGCAGCCACATAGTGGACGAGCTGATCCGGAGGAAGGTCGAGACATATGTGATCGACGACCTCAGCACCGGGACGCTAGAGAACCTGAGGCAGCACGAGGGGAGCGACCTCCTCCACGTCGTCGTCGGTGATGGGAGAAGGATAGGCGAGCTGCTCGCCGGGGTGGACAACATCGACGTCCTCTTCCATGAGGCGGCGATCGCGAACGTCCTGCGGTCGGTCAAGGAGCCGATGGTCGTCCACGACGTGAATGTGACCATGGCCCTCGAGACGATGAACTTCTGCGTCGCGAACAGAGTCAGGAGGTTCGTCTTCGCCTCCTCGGCCGCTGTCTACGGTGTGATAGGAGACGTGAAGGCAGACGAGAGCCTTCTGTGCTTCCCGTCGTCCCCCTATGGCGCGACGAAGCTGTGCGTTGAGAACTACCTTCACGCGTACCAGAAGACGTATGGCTTGGAGGGCGTGATGCTGCGATACTTCAACGTGTACGGCCCGAGGCAGGCGATGAGCGACTACAGCGGCGTGATAACCCTCTTCGTCAACCGGATACTTAGACGGGAGCCAGTGACGATCTACGGGGACGGGGAGCAGACGCGCGACTTTGTGAACGTGAAGGACATCGTGCAGGCGAACATGCTCGCAGTCGAGGCCGACGCGGCTGTCGACGGGGTCTTCAACGTGGCGTCTGGGAGCTCCACCAGCATTCTGCAGCTTCTGGAGATCCTAAAGTCCGCAGCCCGAGCCGGTGACCTCCGGCAGACCTTCGCCCCGGTCAGGGCGGGAGACGTCCGGTTCGGGAATGCTTCGATCGAGAGGATCGAGTCGGTCCTGGGTTACAAGAGGAGCGTCTCGATGGAGGAGGGGCTGGACGAGCTGCTCCGCAGCGCCATCTCAGCGCTGGAGATCAAGGTCCAGCAAGGCAGGAGCCGGTAGTGTTCGAACATGGGAAGTGACCAATCGCCTTCCGACGCGCAGCCTGGGCGAGACGAGTCCAGGGTCTTCGTCATGAAGGCGGCGAGGTCGGTTGCCGAGCTGCAGCCCAAGGTGAACAACGTCGCGGACGTGATGGTGTTTCTAGAGGTACTCGGATATACTAGGGGGGACGCGCTGCAGAACGGCTTTGACGACCTCAACGGAGTGGCGCGAGAGGTCTACGAGTTCCTCGACATGCTCCAGACCGACGAGGGCGTCCCGGCGAGCTCGCGCGAGTCCTACGTCGAGGTCCCCACCACCGCCACCAGGATCGCCGAAGGCCTCGCCCTCTCGTTCGGGTGGATCGGCGCGCTCGTCCTGCTCTTCGTCGCTGGGGTGTCGCTCTGGCTGTCTCTCGTGCTGCCTCTGACGGTCGTTACCGTCTTCATGGGCGGCCTCTTCGCGGGGCTTTTCATCACGGCCGGACCTCTGTCGGGCTTCAACCGGCTCTTCACTTTCTATCACGACCAGGGCAACCTTGCCGAAGCAAAGCGCGTCCTGAAGAGGACCTACCTCGAGGTCGGGGCCGTCCTAGCCGCCGCGTCGGGAGGGCTCTACGCGGTCGCACTGCTGACAGGCTTTCCCACGGGCCTGTTCGAGATAGGAATCGCCACCCTGATCGTGTCCTCCACGTTCATGATGGTCTACGCCATCATCTACTCGCTCAAGAAGTACGTGCACTTGGTGCTCTCCTACTCGCTCGCCTTCGCCGCCCTGATCGCCGTCTACTTCGGGACGGGCGCCCTGATACCGCAGGACACCTCGCGCTACTTCCTCGCGCTCGCTTCGGCCGTCGCCATCCTCTGTGCCTTCGGGTTGTATGACCAGTTCGAGGTCTTGAGCGGCAGGTCCTTCAGGATAGGCGCCGACGCCCCCGCTTTCTTCCGGCCCATAACGATCAACAAGAGCACCGTCAGGTCGAGGTTCTCCGTCCAGTTCTGGGAGACCCTGCCGAGCTACCTGTTTGGGACGTCCTTCTTCCTTCTGATATTCGGAGACAGGATCCTCTCCTGGTTCTTCAACCCCGGCAAGGTCGCTGACGGCGTGACCCTGCCCTTCGTCTTCAACTCTGTCTATCACGCGGGCGCCGACGCAGCGCTCTTCATAATCTTCCCAGCGCTAATCATACAATACGTTATGATGACCCCCATCTTCGCCCAGGTGAGCAACGCCACCTTGGAATACTCGGTAAGCGAAGTGCAGGGAGTCCAGCGGTTCCTGGTGAAGCGCTACGAGAGGATCATGGCGACGTCGGTGCTGGCGTCCGTGGCGGTGGCCGTCGGCCTGGACTACCTGTATCCGATGGTCATGTCTGGGACGGCATTCGCGCTGACTCCCACGAGCCTCCAGATCCTCCACATCGCCTCGGTCGCGAACGTATTGCTCGTGGTCTTCTTCGCCAACAGCCTCTTCATTCAGTTCATGAACAGGATGACAGGGCTGGCGATGATCGCGACAATGGGAGCCCTCCTCGTGACTATAGGGGGACTCATGCTCGCCACGACGGGCTTCCAGAACTTGGAGGTCGCCTACCTGGGAGCCGCCGTCGCCGTCGCCTGCCTCTCGACGGTGTACGTGCTCAAGAACCTGAGTAGGGCCGCGAGCATATTCTTCGCGCGTTACATGTGAGTGGGCCGTCTCTTGGGGCGCAGCCCAACAAGACGATCTGTCGAGTCCATCGGTCAGATGGCATGGTAGCCGGCAATGACATCCCGGAATCCAGAGTCATGAGCATCCCGAGCCAGTGGCGTTGTTCCAGGCGGCCTAGTATGCGCCGACGGATCGGCTGCTAGATTGCTTCCAGGGACCTTATCTTGCCTTCGATGTAGACGCGCTGGGTCTCGATGAAGGTCCTGTAGGCGCGCAGCAACTCCAGCCTTTCGTCCCTGGTCCTCTTGTCGATGGTCTTCAACGTCTGTGTGAACGTCACGGCGGCGTCTTCGAACGGCCTGTCGAGCGAGTTGGCAAGTTCGGGCGCCCTCCTCGCCAGCTCCTCGATCGCGCCCTTGGTCATGGACCGCAGTAGGGCTTTGCCGCTCGCTAGCGCATCGTTGGCCTTTTCCCCTATCTCGTGTCTTGTCAATCCTGACCTTCATTGGGAAGCGGTCGGGCCTTATTCTGACTTCGCTTCATTTCACTAGAAGACTCGTTTTGCCACGAAAAAGGCTAGAAATAGTCAGGTATCCACGAGCCCGAGCCCCTGACCTCCCCGGTACTTTTCGCCCGCTCATAGTCCCCGTAGGGCAAGTACACCTCGTTCCAATATCTAAGGCAGACCAACCTTTCGTAACCCTCGGTCCGTACTTCCTCTCCAAGGACGAAGTTCCGGTAGAGGATATCCGGCTCGTTGACGCCCGCCGCTGCACGGAGCGGGCATGAAGCAGACAAGCGTGGGTTGATCTCGAACAGCTTCGGCTCGCCTTTCGCCATCCTTGCCTGGACGTTGACCGGCCCGGAGCCGCCGAGCCGAAGCGCGACATTCTCCGCGGCCTTGCGGACCTCGGGAAAGTCTTCGATGAACGCCTTGTACGTCTGGCCGCCCTTCAGGCTCCTCCGCATCGCGATCGAGGACATCACCTTCCTCCCCATCCCCACTGTCACCCCGGTCGTGAACTCGTTGTCCTCCTCAGTCAGGACCTCCTGCAGCATCGGCCGCCATCCTCCCTTGCGGATTGCCTCAATGGCGTGGTCCATCTCATCGCTCCCCCCGGCCTCGTAGAACCCCTCCGACCCGTGCCCTTCCCTCGGCTTCACGACGACGGGATAGCCGAACTCCTTGACGAAGCGCTCTCTGTCCCCGGGCAGGGCGGACTCCGCGCACGGAAGGCCGTTTCGCTTCATGAACTCGTAGGTCCTCCATTTGTCCGAGCCCACGGCGATGGTCTCTGGCTCGTTCGAGATGGCCACAGCGCCGCTCTCCTTTCTTATGCGGTCCGCTGCAGAGGCCACCGCCGCCAGCTCCTCGTCGGCCCCGACGAAGATGGCCTTGACCCCGTTCTCCTTGGCGAGTTTGACGAGGCGGTCGATGTAGTCAGGCGCCCCGGCCCCAGGCACTAGGAACCCCTCGTCAGCCCGGTAGAGGCCGGCAGACTGCGGGCTTGCGTCGGCCGCCAGGACCTTGTAAGCGGCCCCGCGCTTCGTGTTCGCCAGGCGCAGGGACTTGATGATGCCCTCGCCGATTATGCCGCCTGCGGCGGTGACGAGGACCGTCGCCTTCTCTACCATGGATACGTGGCCTCCACGTCGTCTTATCTGCCTTGCGCGGGCGTAGATACCCGCCTGAAGATGGCTATGTATGATGCCTTCATAGCAATTTTATAGACAATACACTAGTAGATGACTCTGTACTGAGATGGCTGCTCATGCCTCTGGTAGACGGCTTCGTAACTTCGTGGGCCTCTCCTTAATCTTGATGCTCGTATTCATGTTCCCGATGCGCCCAGCTTCAGCGGTCGTCTCTCCGTCCACGACAGGGATAATGATACCCCTTTACACGTATCCAGGAAGCACGTGGACGAACGTCATCGCCGTGGAGAAAGCGAACCCGGGCGTCCCCATCGTGGCCATAATCAACCCCAACAGCGGGCCCGGAGCGGGCATGGACCCGAACTACGCCTCGGGCATCTTGAGCCTCCAGTCAGCGGGCGTAGAGGTCATCGGCTACGTCCCGACGGGCTACGGGTCGAGGAGCATCTCCGAGGTCGAGTCCATGGTCAACCAGTACAGGAGCTGGTACCCGGTCACGGGGATCTTCTTCGACGAGATGTCCAACGTCGCCGGCAGCGAGAGCTATTACTCGACTCTGAACGCCTACGCCAAGTCGCTCGGCTTCACCTACACCGTGGGCAACCCGGGGGCTGACACCATACCCAGCTACGTCGGGACGATGGACACGATAGTGATCTACGAGAACCAAGGACTCCCGAGCCTCTCCAGTCTGGAAGGCTGGCACTCCAATTACGCCAAGGGCAACTTCGCCATGATGGCCTATGGAGTCCAGAGCGTCAATCAGTCGTACCCTTCCATCACGTCTCCGCACGTGGGTTACATTTACATCACGAACGCACAGCTACCAAACCCCTACGACGCCCTTCCGCCCTATCTTGCCGCGGTCGCCAGCGCTCTTGCCAACGCCGCCCCCAGCTCGACCACCACAACCACCTCCACGAGCTCTACCACCACCACTACATCCACGAGCTCTACCACGACCGCCTCAACGAGCACTTCCACATCTACGACCTCTACGAGCACTACGCCCGCAACCTTCCGTGTCAACATCACCTCGGTCTCTCTCGGCGACAGCCCGATAGCCGGAAGCTGGACGGTCGTCCAGGCGGACGGCAACACTGTGGCGCAGGGATTCGCCCCGCTGGCCTTCAACGCCTCGACGAGCGCCACCTACACGGTCTCAGTCGCCAATCACGGGTGCTGGGTCTTCAACCACTGGGGCGACGGCAGCAGCAGTCCGACGATGACGTTGACAGGGTCCGGAGCGATGGCGCTCTCAGCATACTACACGTCCTCACGCAGACGGTGACGGGCTCACAACCATCAACTAGAAGATTGTCCGTCTTTCTTAATATAGAGAAGCGGACAGTGAGATTTCTGTATGAAGTACAGGAGCAGGACCGACATAATCGCGATGATTCTTCAAGCATCCATGAATGGGGCGACAAAGACCAGGCTGATGTATAGCGCATACCTCTCCTACGCCCAGGTCCAGGAATACCTCCAGTACTTGACGGCAAGGCTGCTCATCAGCTTCGACGAGGGGACGCACGCCTACAAGCTCACCGAGCAAGGCCTCCATTTCTTGAGGGTCTACGACGAGATAAGCGACATAGTCTCTCTGAAAAACACCGAAATTCCAGGGACGACCTCCCCGGCCCTCCTCGGACATGTCTAGCGCCGCCGTTGGACCTAGTCGTTCTCGGCTGGCCTGGGCCACCACTTAGTTCTGGTCCACTGCAACTCTGGACTCCTATCTAGAAAGCTATCGACTCCTTATAGGCCAGGGAGGCTAACATGACTCCATGACAATGTTAGCGAGCCCAGTGGTGGGAAAGCAGAGCGAGCGATGCGGCGAGTGTAGGGCCCTTTTGGTAACAGACTTCGAGACGGGCGAGCAGATTTGCGTGTCGTGCGGGACGGTGAGCAGAAACGACGACTCGGCGTGCTCAGCCATCTACGGCTCGCAGACGGCGCGCTTGGGCTCCGTGATGGGAGACGAGAACTCGAGCATGATGTATTACGTCTCTCTTCCAGCGAGGATCGACAGCCGCGACGTCGATGCAAGGGGGAAGCACATCGCCGAAGTGGGAGACATGAACAGGCTCAGGCGCCTGAACAACATGACCATCGCAAGCGACTCCAACCGTCGGAACCTCACCAGAGCGGCGAGCGAGATTCAGCGCATCGGCGGGTCCTTGTCGGCCGGAAAGGGCGTCGTCGAAAGAGCCTATGAGATATACCGCAGGGTGATCGAAGAAGGAAGCGGCAGACGAAGATCGATCGTGGGATTGGCGGAGGCCGCCGTCTACCTGGCCTGCAAGGAGGGTGGCGTCCCGAGGTCCGCGGAGGAGATCGAGCACACGGCAGACGCTCACGAAGGAAAGAGCATCAGGCACTATTCGAAAGTCCTCATGAAAGGGGCAGGGCTCCGTATGGCCTCCCCTGACCCGGCATCCGAGGTGTCCAGGATCGCGAGCCGCGCCGGCCTCGGAGGAATAACTGAGAGGAAGGCCATCCAAATCCTAGAGAAGGTCAAGAACGACTCGCTCCTAGCGGGGAAGAGGCCGGTTTCGATCGCAGCTGCGGCGCTCTACCTGGCCGCCAGCCAGACCTCCCAGTACACGACGCAGATCAGGGTCGCGTTCGCCGCGGGGATTACCACGATAACGCTCCGCAAGCGGGCGACTGAGATCTCGGGGCTGCTCGGGACTGACGTCGGTCCCCAGACCGTCTCGGCGCCGGCGCCCATCTAGCGCGAACTCGTGCGGGTGAAGACAGATGAGGGTCGCCATCCATCAGCCGGCGTATCTCCCGTATCCCGGCTTCTTCCATAAGCTGAGCATGGCCGACGTCTTCGTCATAATGGACGACGTCCAATACGACAAGCGCTTCACGAACAGGAACAGGATACTCGTACCCCAAGGACCGATCTGGATCTCCGTGCCCATCGTCAAGAGCGACAAGTTTCAGCCGAACGCGCTCGTCGAGATCAACAACTCCATCGACTGGCGCCCAGAACATCTCAAGAAGATCCGGAACTCGTACGCCAACGCCCCGTTCTTCCACCTCTACCAGGACTACCTCAGGTCAGTCTACAGCAGAGACTGGGAGCTCCTCTTCGACCTTGACTTCGAGCTAGTGAAGGCGGTGGCGAACTGGCTCGGCATAAGGATCCCCATGCTCAGGGAGTCAGAGCTGAAGGTCACGGGGACGGCGACCGACAGGCTGGTCAACACCTGCAAGGCGGTGGGAGCGGACACCTACATATCCGGCAGCGGGGGGAAGAACTACCTGGACGAGGGTTCCTTCTCCAAGAACGGCTTGAGGGTCGTGTACCAGAACTACCGGCCCTTTCCCTATAGGCAGCGCTTCACCACGAGCTTCGTTCCAGACCTCTCGATAATCGACATGCTCTCGAACCTCGGGCCTGACTGCATGAAGGCAGCCTGCGCCGAGGCTCCTGACGCCCAGACGGCCCTTTTGACGGTCTGAAATCGAAGACGCGGTCATCAATCATCGGTAACAATATTCCATTAGTGATATAAAACGAGGGGGAATGTGTTTGCGATGAACATCCTTGCGATAGGGGCACACCCCGACGACATAGAACTGGGATGCGGTGGCACCCTCATCAAAGCAGCAAGAGAGGGCCACAACGTGTTCATGTACACATTGACGAGAGGAGGCAGGTCTGGTCAAGCAACGGAGAGGACCGAAGAGCTCAAGCGGTCGGCCAAGTTCATAGGGGCAAAGGACCTAAAGATAGACGACTACGAAGACACAAAGCTCACGCCGGGCTCCGAGCTAATCACAAGCATCGAATCTTACGTGAACTACGCCGATCCAGACGTCATCTTCACGCATTCGAAGAAGGACGTCCACCATGACCATCGGGCGATCGGGACGGCGACGCTCGAGGCAGCCAGGAATTCCTCCAACATCCTCACCTACGAGATACCGCTCACCGTGGACTTCGAGCCTCAGGTCTTTTATGACATCACCGACGTGATCGACGAGAAGGTCGAGCTCATAGAGATCTTCTGGTCTCAGAACAGCAAGTTGTACCTCAAGGCGAACGCTATCAAGGGGCTCGCCGAGTATCGGGCGCTCCAGAGCAGGCTGAATTCCCACATCGACTACGTCGAGAGCTTCGAGGTCGTAAAGCTGTGCCTAGACAAGCAATTCAGATTGATGAAGGTTCCACAGGCGGTAGACTCTGCCAACCGGGTTCCAGAGCAAGAAGGAGAGTTGGAATATGTTTGGAACAAGAGGTAAGAGAGATTGGAACAAACTTCCCCTGAGCTGGGGAACAAGAGCGTCCTAGGCTGGGGAAACCGGGGCTGGCTCGAGATCATCGACCTCGTCCTCTCCGTCTGCGACCAGGGCACGCTCAAGACCCACGTCATGTACAAGTGCAACCTGAACTCCAAGCAGGTCCAGCAGTACTTGGACTTCGTTGTGAGCCGCAGCCTGATTGAGATAATACAGGACCCTGAGGATGTCAAGAGGACCTTCTACAAGACCACTGAAAGGGGGAGAAAGTTCATGCGGTCCTACAACGAGCTCGCAGAGATCTTCAGCATCCACAGCAAAGGTCTTGGAACCTAGCCGCGCCTCCGAGCCGGCCGTAGCCTGCACACGAAGTTGGTAGATGAAGCTTTCATCCAGTAGAATTCTCCTAGACTGCTATATGCCCTGCATGATGTCAGTTGCTCGAGTATACTTTGGCAACAAGAACTAACGGTAAGCATCAGGCGAGCGAAGAATCTTTCAGGGAGTTGAAGAAGGACTTTGACCGAAGGATCCATGACCTTGAGACGGAGGTTACGGAGGGGGGCAGCAGTGCCGTCCGCGAGTCCGTTGACTTTTTGAGGAACGAGCTCGAGCAACGGCTCTCAGACCTGCGGAAGCAAGTCGACGAGTCCGTCGAGCCAGGAAGGGAGGCCATCCGGGACTCGCCTATCGCTTCCGTAGGGGCAGCCCTCGGAGCAGGCGTGGTCGCGGGGGTCTTACTGGGCGTCTTCCTCGGTCGAAAGAGCAAGGACTAGAATGTCGTTCGTCTACAAGGTCGTCGAAGATCTCGTAGACGACGTGATCGGCCGCATGAAGAAAGGCCTCGACGACTACGCCGCCACGGCAAGGCAGGACATCGAGGTCTACGTGGACAAGCTCCTCCGGAAGGCCGTCAAGGGGATGGCGGTCGGCCTTCTGGGGGCGGTGGTGGTCTCTGCCGGACTAATCTTCTCGCTGGTAGGCCTGGTCGCCTACTTGGGCCCGATTGTCGGCCCCGCCCTCGCCTGGGGCATCGTCGGCCTCGGGATGGTCGGGTTCGGGGCGGTCCTGCTATTCGCGCTTCTGAGAAGCACCCGGCGCGGGGCGAGTTTCCCCTCTCGTCGCGACGGCGGAAACTAGCGGCGCGATTCTTCCCTACATAGGATCGTTCTAGACCGAGGTAGGCGAAGCCGCTCAAGGCGGGCGTCTATGACAACGCATGACAACTCAGACTACTGAATACAATTGCGCTACCTGCGGAGCGGTCTCAGCAGACTCCGATGCGTTCGCCAAGCACAACCTGATCCACGACGCTAGCAAGAAGGAAGGCGCACAGGGGACCAACCACCCCGTCCAGGATGCGTCCTGGATATCGCCAGCAACGACAACCCCGCAAGCATAGGGGTCGTCGCTCTCCGGGCCAAGTCGTCACCGCCGTGCCGTGTTTTTTTGCGGCACAGTGTGACTTTTGAATGGCATTCGTATACGCGAGCTCCGCGTTCGCTAGGTCCGTTAAGAGTCAGATGATTGCTTCGCGCAGGGGGATGATTGCCTTGCTGGACAGGTTGGAGCTAGACGAATGTTATGCATAAAAGTTAGAGCAGTCAAATATACCCAACGCACACTGAATTGGACATGTCAACAGACACTGAAAGGGAGATAGAGCGAGAGCGGACGACCGACAAGGGCAGAGACGAGTCGAGGGCCGGAGCCGGAAGGGAGAGGGCGACGGTGTTCAAGTCCAAGACGGGCGTGGCGGTCGTCGAGGCGACGGTTGCGAGGCTCACCGGAGGCGGGAAGTTCGTGGTCCAGCCGATCGGCGGAGACGCCGGCGTGGACGTGGGCGACCAGGTGATAATCTTCATACTGGACAAGAAGCTGCTCGGACGCAACGCGCTGCTCGCGACCCAAAGCCAAGAACACACCTGATCGGCGCGACCTGCACCGACCATTGCCTGCAGTGTGAATAGAAATGGCGACGTTGCTCGGACTCGCCGTTTCTATTGCTGATAGTACAGCAGTGGCCCACGTCTTGGGCGCAAGGGGAGTCGCGGGCTTCTCGATGGGCGTAGCAAAGATGTTAGCGGTCGCGTTTGCGGCGCTCTTCGTTCTCCCTATTTTTTGGCGTTGCACTCAGCATCTAAAGGTCGGCGCATCACGATTATAGGTGGTGAATCAGAAAATGGCAAAGAAAAGCAGAGGCGGTAGGATGACGGCAGCAAAGGCCCGTGCCGCGGAGACGCCTGGCGGAAAGGGTCTCGTCAAGAACCGTCGAGCGGGAAAACGGATAATGCGGACTTAGCGCCGGAGACCGGTCGCGGTGACGAAAGGACCTCCGCAACCTGGCCTCCGTTCATCCGGCGTCACGCTCCAACGATATTCAGGGGCGCTGGAGGCCAAGATGCGGTTAGTTAGACAACCAAGCGCGCTATCAAGGAAGGTCGCCAGACATTCTCACATTTTCCTCGGTCATCCACTGATACTGCGATTCTCGATGGCGAGCTAAGCAAACTCCGCAAATCGGCCGACATCACGACCGCTCGTAAAGGAGGGCCTCTAGACCGCGGTAGGATTGGATGGGCAAGGTAAAATCCTGTCGGGCCTCTGAGAGGCGGTCATCGAGTCCGTTGTCCTCGCCATACATACTTGATCGAGATGAAATACACAACCGGATAGGTGGCTATCGCTCCTATGACTGTGCCCAAGAGGGGCGAGACCTCGAGAGTCGCCAAGAGGACGAGCTGTACCACTATGATGCCTGCGTTTCCAACCCCGCTCACGGCCTGAAACTTCAGAAATCTCTTGAACCTCTTCGCCTCTTCCATCATGGTCTCCGGCACCCGAACTGTAATGCGTTCGTTGACGAGGAAGGAGGCCGAGACACCGATCACGAGCGAAAGAACGTCCAACCCGAGAAGAGCGGGCGAGGCGAAACTCGCATGCCCGATGCTCAGATTTCCGAAGAAGACGAGGAGCCCGATTGTCAGAGCGACCTCGGTGACCCCGAAGCCCACCGCGCCCGCAACCGCGAACCTGAGCGTCTTCACGACGCCATACCGCCTCTCCGGCTTCACAACCTCCTTCTCACCTTCGGCCGCGGTCGTTCTAGGAGGCTTGCTCGCGCTTGGGTCCAAACCCGCGTTCCGGGGAGTCTTGATTGAGCCTTTGGTGGCTTTGCGGACAAAGAACACGAAGACGATGCCGGTTATGGCCAGAAGGACTTGGTAAGTGGCGATTCGCCACAGAACCACGGGAGCCCAGGTAGAGAACCCATAGACGGTGGTGAGATAGGATTTCATCGTGAGTTCGGTGATACCGGCGCCGCCTATCGACACCGGGATCTGTGCAACCGCGACCACACCGTAGGCCGCTAGGGTCGATGAGGCCAGGTCGATCTTCAGGCCCGAGGCGTTCAAGATGATCCAGAGAGCAGCACCGGCCAAGAAGTCCTCGATGATGGTCAGGCCGACTGCCTTGACCACGACAGGCAAGGATTCCCTTTTCATAATCGCGTGGGCTGAGAGTGAAAAATTCAGGGAGCCGACCACGGCACGCAGATAGAGGGCGTTTGCTCTCGGCCCCCCTATCAGATAGGATGAGAGTGTGAAGACAAAATGGGGAACCTTGATCCCTTTCAAAGCCGGGATTATGAAAATAATGGTGTAGCCGGCGATCAAGACCGTTGCAACAAGCAATATCGTCGACCCGATGACCAGCGCTCCTCTCGTAAGGGCGAGGACCCCGGCGAGGATAGCGAGACCCGCACCGACATAGATCTCAATTAGCACCTGGAAGTAGCAAATCGAGAGAGCCTTTCCCGCCTCTATTCCCTTACCTGTCAACCACGAGGTGAGTATGAAGATGCCCATGCTCGTCGCAGGCGTCGAGAGAGAAACGAACTCGCTGGCGACCCTGGTGAGCGCCAACCCACTGATATTGGGTTTGGGATCCCCTGCAAGACCGAGCGTGATCACCCTGAACCTCAGTATCTGGACTAGTAGCTTAGATGCGCACACTCCAGCGGCCAGAGCGAAGGTAAGATAGCCCAGCTTTGTGAGGTCTGAAAGCTTCACGCCCGAGAGTATCGAGATTGCGATGACCACCGCAGAGGTGAGGAGCAGCCCTAAAGCGACCCATTTCATCACCGACTTTGGGAGCTGATACTCGCTGGTCGATTTCTCGTCCCCCAAGAAAGTCAGGGCAAATCAAGAAGAGCGGGAGATAAGCGTATCCGGGAGGCAGCGCCTCTGAGCGGACAGACCGCCAGACTCCGCTAGACCAGGCCTTGGCTGCCAGGAAGCAGGATGCCTGACCATAGGAGGCCTGGGGAAGGATGTAGAACCGAATCACACGATCTGGGTAAGCGACGGGGAAGTGGGATCCTCGAGGTGCTGCAGCGCGTAGATCCCGGTGTGTGGCTTCACACCGAACATCAGGACGGTACCGTCCTTGACGAACATCTTCGCGTAGCTGGAGCTTATCGACAGGATGCGCGACCTGATAGGCGAATCCTTTGCCAAGAAGAGTATGTGCGCGTCGCGCGACTGCTGGAGCGTGATTATTTCTTGGGACGTCACCTCGAGGAGCGAGTCCAGATCCGAGGCGAAGAGATTCTCGAGGGCGCTGACAGACTTCACCAGCAAAACAGTCTTGTCAGCCGATTTCTTGCGCAATCGTGTCGTCTCGTTGGTGACCTCTTCGTGGATTTCCCTGGGCGTGGCGATCTTCGGCAAGTTCGTGGTCTTGAGGTCGCTGGTCCTCAGCACGTTGAGGATGCGGAGCCGGTCCCTCACGGCGCGTTCGCCAGCGCCTTTCGCCAGAATCGAGCTGGTCTCCTCGTCCTTTGCGCCTGGCAGCGGGAGAAGAATCGCGCTCCTTCCCATCGACAGAAAGTTGATGATGGGAGGCAGCCCTATTGCTGTGAGGGCGGTGTAGGGAACGTTCTCATCATATTCGATTGCCAGGGTGCTCCCCGGAATCATGCCTCCGAAAAGGCCGTCCAGAGCCCTGCTCCCGAGAGAATATGACCCTCCGATGTCAGGCCTCTGAGCAAATTTGCTCATCTTCAGATAATCAGGAATCGCGTAGGGTCCGAAGAAGGTGAATTTTCCTTCGAGGAGCGTGAAGATGTACTTGTGCTGGGGTATCTTTGTCCCTCGCAGCTTGTGTATGATGAACTCTCTTACCGTGCGGTCTTGAACATCGACGCTCACCACCTCGACGATCCCATCGACCAGATAGTCTATGGTCGTGGCACCAGGCTCCTCGCTGACGAAGATGAATTGGGCGCCGGAATTGTTCGCGAGGGCCATCAGGGTCTTCTCTGCCCGCAGCCTCTCCTTCTGGTCCAGTTCCTTCGCGAGGCCATCCCAGCTGTCAAACACGATGGTCTTGACCTTCCTGGGCTCCGTCAGCTGCATGATAAAGTCCAGCACCGACGTCGCGTCCTCGAGCCTGATATCGAGGAACTCCTGGCCCTCTATGGTCTCCTTCATGGCGGGTATGTGAGTCTCAAGGAGACTCTTCGGGACTCTCGAGGAGATGTACGCGCCTTTTCCCTGACCCGCCGCCTTGAGGATTTCGAGCGCGACAGTGGTCTTTCCCGTGCCCGCGAGCCCCTTGATTAGCACGGTGTTGATGGGACCCTCCATGAATTGCTTCAGGCCGAGGACTGTGGCGATTCTTGTCTCTGCCAGGTCCGACGGTCCCGCGCTGACAATCTCCGCCTGGCGGTTCACGCGCACGATGGGCCTCGCCCCCGGTACTTTCATGGTGGTCAAGCTTTTGAACCCTTCTCGACGGCGCGCATGGTCGCATCGAAGTCGAAGGTCCCTTCTATATCCAAGAGGTCCAGCGACCACTTTAGCCTTGTCGCGAGGTCCTTCACTATCGCCCTCTCCAGCGACACCGTCCCTTGGGGGCCGAACAGCTTGAGTAGCCTCTTGTGGAACTCCCCCGGTTCGGGAAGTCCGCGCGCCATTCTCATATGAAACAGGACCGCCGCCGTCCCGCTCTGGCCCAGGACCTTATCCAGGCCACCGTGCACCGCGAAGTGGAATGACGTGGCGAAATCTTCATCCATTTGACGCTCGAGAAATACCTCGAACCTTAATAATGAATCTAGCAGCTCGATATTTCGACCGAGGGCCTCGCGTGGCCGTTCGCCGGGTCGGGAGCATTGCCGATGGAAGCTCCCTTGCCAGGCCCTTCCCCGCCGGCGAGTCGCGCCCTGTCGGATCCTGTCGCCCTCCGCGTGAAAAGCAGAAACGCGAACCCGGATACGGCCAAGACCACCTGAAAGGAGGCGATGCGCCAGAGGACGATCGCCGCCCAAGAGGAAAATCCGTAGACCGAAGAGAGGTAGAGCTGCGTGCTGACCTCGGTGAGCCCGGAGCCCCCTATGGAGACCGGGATGGCGGCAATCGTCAGTACGCCGAACGCCGTGAAGGTCGCTGAGAATATGTCGATCTTCAAGCCCGCGGCGTTTAGCACCAACCAGAGAGCCGTGCCCTCCAGGACGTCCTCAAGAATTGTCAGTCCGACAGCCTTGACAACCACGGGGAGGGTTCGTCTGTTCATTATCGCCCTCGCTGCCACTGAGAAGTTCAGGGAGCCGACCACCGCGCGGAGATAGAGGGCTGTCGCTCTTGGCGCACCCAACAGGAGCGAAGCGATGCTGAACACGTGGCGAGGAACCTTGACAGACCTAAGAGCCGGGACTACGATGATAAGGGTGTAGCCAACAATCAGGATGGTCGCAATCGCGGCGATCGCTGACCCGACGACCACCGCTCCCCTCGACAGCGCGATTGCTGCTGCGATGAGCCCAAGGCCGGAACCGACGTATATCTCGATGAGCACTTCAAAGTAGCCGATCCAGAGCGACTTGCCAGCTTCCACCCCCTTGCCAGACAGCCATGCTGCGCGCAGGACGGGGCCGCCGACCTCCGAGGGCGTGGACATCGCTATGAATTCGCTACTCATCCTGGCGATCGCTACTCCGCCCAGATCGGGCTTCGGGTCGTCAGCCAAGCCCACTGCTATGACTCTGAACCTCAAGACCTGGACGAATAGCCTCGCCACAGACGCCGCGGCCGCCAGCCCGAATGGGAGGTAACCGAGCTGCTCAAGGTCCGACCAGGTCACACCCGAAAATACCGTGATGACAATGACAATTGCCGAGCTCAGCGTCACGCCGACGGCGACCCACCTCATGACCGACTTGGGCAGCCTGTAGTCTGCAGGCGGACCCTCGATTTCCTTCATCGGTCCATACCGGACCTGCGCCCGTGACAACCTCGAAGCACGATTGTGGTACGCCCGAACCGCATCTTAAATGACATTTTCGAATCCTCGATGAGTCGTCTCTTAAGCTGCTCTTCGTAGGGTCGCTCTAGAAGATTTCTTCGCGAGGTAGACGTGGTTAGGGAGCATCGAGGCATCAGGCGCGAATTCGAACTGTTGACGAAGAAGAGGTCCGCCAGGCCTTAGGAAGCAGCAGCCGGACTCGTCTCATCGCAGCCAGTCTCCTACCTACCGGTGACGGGATTTCTGCCCTGATACAGTCTGTAGCCCACAACGACCACGGCGACTACAACCAAGAGGTTGATCAGTTCTCCCCCGATACCGCCTATCAGCCCGAAGAACCAGAGGAGTACTAGGACCACGGCCACGGTCCAGAAGAGGTCCATCGTTCTCGACCTTCTAGATGTGGAAGTTCAGGGTTATGAACCCGAAGAAGGCGAGGACCGCGACCACGATGACTGCGAAGATAATCATGTCTCCGCCGTCACCCCTTCTTTTCGTTCTCAGAAACTTCAAGCCTATTGACATGCTATGATATACGGAGGTCCACTTATGTGCGTCTAGATTCATTCCACCAGTAGTTCGATACATGCGCAGCGAGGAGTTTGCAATTATTTGGCCGAACGGCCACCCTCAAAGCGAGAAACCGCCCTGGTGGTCAAATGGACACGCGCGCAGAAGCTTGAAGCATCCCGGGCATACCGGGGCAAGGCTAAAGCCTCATGGACAGCAGCGTCATTCTCCTAGCCGGCCTCTCTGTGTCCTGCCGTATCTCTCAGTTTTGCGCATCGTCCTGGGGATGTCTCCGCCCTTCCTCTTGCCCGGGACGTAGGCGCGCGGCCTTGCCGATCCCCTCGTGGGAAAGCTTCTAGCCAGCTCATCGACGAGATATGGGGATGACGGCTCGCCGAGGCTCTTGACGTGGGAAGAGCAAACGGCGACCTTTCTTGGTTCTCCACCAGACCTCGGCTTGATGGTCACCATCTCGTGCGCCGTCACGTTCAGCATGCCCTGCTCCTTGCAGAGGACGCAGTGCCTTCCGTTCACTCCGCCTTCGCTGTGAATTGGCTTCGTCGCCTTCTCATCCAGTTGTTGTTGAACCGAGCCGGCAAGGCCAGCAGAGTTGTCTCCTTGCCGACGGCGGGGTCGATCGTCCAACTTCTTCACGCCAGCGCCGAAGGCTACTTAGAGCCGCTCGCTTTGGGAGCGACCACGGCCGGGACGACCGCGGGAGCGACTGCAGGCTGAGGATTCTGATTGGAAACCGAGTTCTGCCTGATTATCCCGTAGGCTTTCTCTGCCTCAGAGTTGGGAAGGTCGCCCAATTCAAGAGGTTCTCCTCCGAGCCTGAGCGTCAGCTTGAGTTTGGAACGCAAGACGCCCTTCTCCATGACCGCGTTCGAGATGTCCTTATAGTTGAAGTCCGTGTAGTCCTTCTTCAGGCCGAGCGCGTGGGGATGCCGCAGGATTATGCGCTCGTTGGTCACGACCACGGAGTCGACGTTGATCTTGGGGTGGTAAATCTTCTGCTTTATGTAAAGCTCGACACGCTCGTTGGATCCGAGTATTCGTTTTAGGTCGTCGGGAGTGCTTGCCATTGCTATCACACTTTGCTATTATCGCGGCTGATATGCTTCGTGCTGGATTCTACTAGAGAATGATTTTCTTGACCCAGAGGCGAATCCTGGCAGCGAAATTGCGTTTGGATTCGTCGCCCTCCGACTCCGGCGGAGTCCCCCCTCTCCACAACTCTAGAGCCTAATTTGAGTCTAGCGCCTTGGGAAAGAGTCTAGTCGCGCCAAAGAGTAGGCAAAGGCTCGCGGCGGTGAATGGGACGAACGCCACTAGCATGTCCGCGTGGGGGTTCGCCTGTGGATCGAATCAGGTTGGATTCCTCGGACATGTCGATCGGGACCAGGAGGAAGAAGAGCGAGAGAAAGATCGCATGCCTTCGTATTGCGCCATGGCTGTTCCTGACGGAGAAGACTGGCACAGTGAGGGCGCCGCATGCGCTCAAAGAAAAGATTCAATAGTCAACCAACCGCCTCGTATTCGGCGGCATTGATTCCTAAGCACTTGTTCCTCACCAAGGGAGTCGGCAAACACAGAGAGAAGCTCCAGTCCTTCGAGCTGGCCCTGAGGGACGCAGGGATACAGCACTGCAACCTGGTGCAGGTCTCGAGCATAGTCCCCGCGGGATGCAGGGTCATCCCTAAGGACAAGGGGAGGGTGATGCTGACGCCAGGCGAGGTGACCTTCGTCATGCTGGCGAGAAACGCCACTAGGGAGCCGAACCGGCTCATCGCCGCATCGGTGGGCTTGGCCATCCCCTCGACGAAGACATACGGCTACATCTCGGAGCATCACGCTTACGGGCAGACAGAGGAGACGGCCGGAGACTACGCCGAGGACCTGGCCGCGACAATGCTCGCGACAACGATGGGGATAGGGTTCGACCCCGCTACCGCGTGGGATGAGAGAAAGCAGCTCTTCAAGGGCAGCGGGCTCATCATAAGGACCTCCAACGTGGCGCAGTCCGCCGAGGGAGACAAGAAAGGCCTCTGGACGTCGGTCGTCGCGGCCGCCGTCCTCATCCCCTAGTGCGCGCTAGGCTCAGGCAGAAAAATATCAGGCGCTCCGCGCCCGAAAGCGGAGGAATTAACGCATGACATTGAACCTGTTACTGGAGCGCTCGGAGTGCGTCTTTGGTTCAGGTACCATCCGGTCAACAAGCTCCTTTACAAGGTACTCCTTATGGTTAGGATATTGTTCCAGATGCTCTTGAGCAAATCTATTTCTGTAATTGCCCAAGTGCGCCCCACACGTGAAACAGAATGCGACTCGCTTTGCGTGCTTAGGGAATATCATCGCATTTGCCCCTCTGCCCTCTTGTAAGCGGCCTCCCTCTGTTCAAACGAATGCGGTGACGCGACGTGCCAATACAGTGAGGTCTTGTGCTGGCACCGGGCGCACTCGACGTGCGTAGTCACATACCAGCTGATGCCGTTGCAACGGCAAATCGTGCATTGGACCGTGGAGTGGACGTTGTGTACCTTGTCGGGAGCGTATTCCTCATATGGGAAACCGCAATAGCCGCACGGCCTCTTCGACAAAGCGCATTAATTCTGTAAGAATCTTCTATATAATTCGTATGAAGGCAGGTTATGTAGTATAATGTGCGGTCACAAAGCCCCGAATTCTGCGCGAACTGAATCAAGGCGGGTTGGAAACGCAAGCTCCTAACGGTCCTCGTGGCCCAACGCGCATTTCTATCTTTGGGTGGTCCGCCTAGAGCTACGTCTGCTTCAACCAGTCCATGCGTTCTTTCTTCGTAATTACCCCGCTTCGCGGGGTCTTCGCCCACACATATTCTCGCCCGAGGACCTCGTCGATGAACGCCTTGGTGCACACCCATACATCAACGAAGGCATTCAGTATGTGGAAACCAATGAAGTAGAGGTCTCGGAAGGGCCTCTTGGTAAGGTAGATTCCCACAGCGTAGAACGTGGGGATCGCCAGGAAACAATAGGCGAAGTAAAACGCCGAGAAGGCCAGCCAGGAATTACCCGGCCAATCGATTAGGAATGCGTGCAGAGGGACAAAGAAGCTCACCGCGTAGATGGCCATCCCCATCATTGTAAGTGCAGGGATTGCATAGTATGCCAGATAGAGCTCCAGGTAGAGCTTATCCTTTCGAGAGAGATATTTCGATCTGGCTACTTCTCTCCAGTACTTGAAAAGCACCCCATCGTGACCTCGCGCCCACCTGTATGTCCTCCTTCTGATTGCTGAGAATTTGTTCACCGCCTCCTCGTATGACTTTGCGCTCACCTCAGGAATCACTCTGAGACCGTGGAGGTAGAGCCTCGTACTCAGGTCAGTGTCCTCCGTGACGCAGCCGTCTGTGAACAGCCCTATCTCCTTGAAGACTTCCCTCCTGAACGCGGTTGTGCTTCCCGCGGCGTAAATCGGGAGCCCGAACGCGGCTGAGGCCTCCAGATATACCATAAAGCCTGCGTCTCTAACTTTCGAGACGACCTTGGTGATGAAATTCTCGTCTTCGTTTATGTACACCGTCCTACCCTGAACGGCTCCGACCCTTGGTCCAGATTCCTCAAGCCGGGCAACAAGTCGCTTTATGCACTGAGGCTCCGGCCTATGGTCACCGTCGAAGATTACCACCACATCCCCAGCCGAAGCCAGGATCCCATCGTTTACCGCGCCCGCCTTCCCTCGCCCCAGCTTCGAATCTCGATGAAGAACCTTGAACGAGAACGGAAACGAACCCACGTATCCGTCAAGCATTCGGGCCGTATCGTCAGTGGATGCATCGTCCACAACGATGACCTCCAGCTTCGAGCTCGGATAGTCCGTCACGGAGATTGCTTGCAGCGTGCTTGCCACTATCAGTTCCTCGTTGTGCATGGGAAGTATCACTGAGACGCTCGGGAAACGTGAGAGCGGCCTGGCCGGGGGTGTCTGCTTGTGAAGGAGAAGCGTGCCGAAAGCGGTTGCGTAATAGAATGTGGCGTAGGTCAACAGCGCCACGATCACCGCGGTGAAAAGGACGTCTATCGAGAACTGCGCCGCACTCGGAAGATCGATCAACTCGTTGTCCGCCAGCCCTCTCACGATATGCCCTAATGAGAAGCCCGCTCGATGCCCTCCAAGAGCATTGGCAGTTCGGCAAGACTCTCTATGACGTCATCGGCGTCGAACTCGCCGCCGAGAGAGAGATTCCTGTACTCACCCGTCAGGACTCTTACGGTCCTGATGCCGAGCTTCCTCGCGCCTATGAAGTCTTTCCTAGGATTGTCGCCGACGAAGACGCACTCGTCAGGACCGATGCCGAGACTGCGCAAGACATTCCGATACGGCAACGCGTCGGGCTTGCGTCTGTTCCTGCCACACTCATCAGACAATACTATCGCGTTGAAGTAGCCAGCAATGGAGAGTGCGCTTATCTTGGCTCTCTGCACCTGTGGCCTGCCGTCCGTCAGCAGGCCAAGCCTTACTCTCCTTTGCTTCAGCCACTCAAGCACTTCCCTTGACTCCCTATAGGGTAGAAGTTCTTTTGGGGTGAACGATAAGAAGGCGTCGACGGCTCGACCGATCAGTTCGTCGTCACTCGCATTTCCCCCCGCCGAAACGATGCAGTCGTCTATGATCTTTCCCGAGTCACTGCCCTTCTCCTTCGAAATCTCGAGCAACCTTTCTAGAATAGAAATCTCATCCACGTGAAATCTCCCGCTGAGATAAGCGGCCACCGCCCCGAAAGCGCCCTGAAGGTACACCTGCTGATCGTAGAGTGTGTCGTCGAGGTCGAAGACGACGCCTTGTATCGTCACGAGCTTCGCCCGAGCCTAGCTATGATCTCCTCACGGGTCTTCCCGACAAAGTCAGGCGCGGGATACTCCAGTTTTCCCGAAGAGCCGAGGTCGAGGAGGATGTCGACGATTCTCCTTCCCGCTCCTGGCTCGCCGAAGATGCTGGCTTCGGTCCGGTCTCGTCTATCCTGACCCTCCAGCGCGCGGTTGAACGCGCGGAGGATCGATTCCTTCTCCGCTTTCGCAAGGTGGTTGTTCCCTGACAGCACGGTCTCCCATCTCGGAGTGCTCAGCCGCGTGGTAACGGTCGGCTTTCCCAGGATCGCTGCTTCCTCCTGGACCCCTCCCGAATCGGTGACTACAAGGTCGACGCTGGCGAGGATGCACATGAAACTGAGGTAGTCGAGCGGACCTGTCACTCTGACGCCCTCCATGCTGCAGAGTGGCTCCAAGCGACCCAGCTCGCCTAGCCTCTTCCGCGTCCTGGGATGCAGCGGCATAATGACGTTGCAAGTCGCACTGATCGATTCTATCGCGTCCAAAATGCCCAGCAGATTCTCGCCGCTGTCGGTGTTCTCTGTCCTGTGGATAGTGACGAGTACGCTCTTTCGGCTCGGCAGTTCGTCGAAGAACTCCGGCGTTCGCAGTGTCGGGAGCACCCTCGCTACGACATCCACGACCGTATTTCCTGTGACGAACACTCGGGCCCCATCTATTCCTTCTTGCAGCAGCATTGACTTCGCCAACTCTGTCGGCGCGAAGTGGTATAGCGCGCATGCGCTCGCTATCCTCCGGTTTACCTCCTCCCAGCTTCTCTCGTTGAGAGACCTGAGACCAGCCTCGACGTGACAGAGGGGGATTCCAAGGCTTCTGGCGACTATCGAGGCTGCTGGGGCGGTGTTCGTGTCCCCCTGGACCACGACCACATTCGGCCTCTCCTTCACGAGCACATCCTCGAGTTTTTGAATCGTCTCCGCTATCTGCCTCGCGGGTGAGGCCGAGCCAACCCCAAGGTTGTAGTTGGGCATCTCCAATCCAAATTCCTCGATGAAATTCAGGCTCATGGAAGGGTCGTAATGCTGGCCGGTGTGTATGGTCACGAGGTCGATCTGGCTTCGCTTTCGCGCCTCCCAGAGTATTGGCGCCATCTTGATTATCTCAGGCCTTGTGCCGAATACGCACACAACCTTCAAACCAAACACCTCAGGGGAGAAACCGAGTGCCACTCATCCAAGGCTCCGTCGTGTCGATAGAACCAGACGTCAGGCCGATAGTCAGCGATGGGGCCATCTCCATTGTCATGCTCCAAAAGCATGAGCGGCATGTTCACTCCCGCGCAGGTAGAGAGAATCATCGAACCCGCCGGGCGCGGGCCGACCTCCATTACCCGGGGAGGATCGGACCTGAATTGCACCATGCTGATGTACTTCAGGTCGAGGGCTGCGAGGACCCTCTTCACTTGCTCCAGAAACGGCGCAGGACCAGCCGTCCTCCCGACCGTGGTGACGCCCCCCTTCGTCCTCACTCTCTCCCTGACGACGAGCTTCCTCAATTCCGCGTGCTCATCCGCCAAGACATCGACGGTGAACTCGGGGCCTCGGAGGTACTCTTGGACGAGCAACCTGTCGTCTGTGAGCTGCCCGACGGCGTCTAGGGCTCTCGAGTTCAGGACCTTGAAGACGTTCGTCCCTCCTCTGCCCGAGACCGGCTTGACTATCAGGGGAAAACCGAGCTCTCTCAGCGCGGCTTCCCTCTCCTCATATGGCCAGGTCATTGGCGACGCTATCCCACTTCCCCGCAGGACCTTCTCCGCGCTCAGCTTGTCGAGGCAGTTCTCGACTGATTCACGGCCGGATACGAACACTTCGCAATCGAAATCCGGTTTTGCTGCGGCGACCAGCGGGAGTTCCTCGTCTACGGTGCAGAAGAGCGCGTCGCATCCTTTCGCAAGGTCTAGGAGGCATGGAATGAACCGATCGTCGTTCGCAGCCGGGATCACGTGGAACTCGGACGCGATGAACTGACCTCGCGCGTGCGCATCGGAGTCGACCCCGACCAGACGGCATCGGTCGCCTAGCGCGAGGCTCGAAAGCACCGATACGCCCGCCGCGCCCCCGACCCCCGTAACCAAGACCGTTTTCACGAGCTCATGCACCAGGCGTGTTTGCTTTCTCTTTCCACGGTCCTGCTTCCGATTGAATGGTCCAGGCGGAGACCATAGGTGTCTCCGTTGAAGCCGTTCGACTTGATGGTGTTGTCCGACGTGTGTGCGAAGACGCCGATCCCTCGATACTCGTGCAGCCCTTCCACCTGCTTGGTTGCGTATGGTTCGCTAATACCGTCGCTGGATTCACGGGGAAGTGCAGGGCTGGCAGCCAACGCAGACAAATCAACACGCTTGATATCACAAGCGCTACAACTGGATTAGGCATGATTAATTAATAACATGATTCCACAGCTAAAAGCGCAATAATTGGAATTATTTTTCATGGAATGAGTAAAACATCTCTCTGTGAGATTCCGCCTCTTTATGCCCAGGTCGGGCGAGAATAGCCGTCCGTCCCCTTCAGCGAACTCGGCGTCTCCTGAGCATTGGCGAGCAGCCGGGCTTTGGGGTTCGAAGGTCTAGGTTACGCCTACGCGACCGGGGCGAGCCTCCTTAATCGAGAGCGGGCAAGGGTGCGCGATGGACTTGAGGTGCCCGGCGCTGCGAACTACGTGCTAGTAGTCGAACCCGACAGACGACAAGGCGAACGACACTGGGTTCCCGGGAGCTACAGCGACCCGCTCGGAAACCTAGCATTCCTGTCGGACAACCAGTAGTTCGCCGAGGACGACTACACCAACACCCACGGACTTCGCGGATGAGACAGGCACCTTCCCGATCTACCGCTCTGTGCTCTCCCCAATCCACGTCTATCTCAAAGGCAGGGAGGTGAACGTGGAACCAGGGTCAGCCAACTATACCTGGTGGAGCGCGAGAGTTGAACCCGCAGAACCAGAACAGAGGGAGAGCGAAGACGATCGTCTCGCGCTCGCCGGGCATCCACCTCCGAAAGCTCCAGAAGCTGCTGGGGGCGTCGTTCAGCGCTATTCGTTCCCACGTCGAGTGCCTGAGTGACGGAGAGATCGTCTGCTCGAAGGAGGGCAGCTACCAGAGGCTCTATCCCGCTGGGACGGCCGAGGGCTCGAAGGCGACCAACGAGGCTTGAGAATCGGGAACCTGTGCGAGAGGGCCGGCCTGCCCAGGAGCACCGTGAGCGAATACACCGCCTTGCTGAGCCAGGTCGGATTGGTCAGCGCCTCGTGACGCTTACGGGCGCGCTTGCATGGGGTTCAGGACAGGCAGGGTACGCTGGAACTCCTCGCCACCTTCGAGAAGAACCTGTTCGACATCGCGACGGACAGGTTCACAGACCTCTGGGACCTCTGATTCGGTGGGTCCGGCGCTCTTCCCGGAAGCTACTCAACGGCTTCCTTGGATAGCAAGCTTGCCACCTCCTTGGCCCACAGCCCGGTCTCCGGGTTTTGGCTTATCTTTTGGAGGTACTCTTTCCACGCGATGCCCCCGTAGGCCTCGTTCCACTGCCTGTACGCGGATTCTACGCTTCTCTTTGCCGCGAGGTGATACTTGCAGAGGGTCGACGACGGCGCGCACTCCCTCGTGCAGAGCAGGCATGCGGTCATCGCCTCACGGCTCTACCGCGGACCTCGGCTAATTGAAGGGTGTGTCTCCTCCCCGGCCCACAACGCCCAAGGAAGGACACTTCAAGGGCCTCCGAACGAAGTCACTTCATCGGGGAGTAATAGGTGGGCTTGAGGACAATGTTCGTGATGCTTGCTACGATGGGCCCATCCTTCTCGGATTCGCTCACGACCTCTTGCCACTCTGGGTCTGATTGGAAGTCCCTCCAGGCAGATTCAAGGTGGTCCAGGTTCTTGAACGCCAGCATGTAATACAACGTGTTCGTACGTCCCCCGACCACGCTCTCCCAAAAACCCACGATCGACATGCCGTGCTTCTCGAATAACCTCATCGTATGCTTTGCGAACCGCTCATTGAGGAGCTTCTTCCTTCCAGGAATTATCTCGTAGACCCTCCATTCGTAGATCATTGGAGCTTTCGGAGCTCCTCAAACGCTGAAACGAATTAAGCGTTTTGAGAGAAGATTAGGGCAGGCGGGGCGACCACCGTCTCCGAGATCCCTATCGAGCAGGCCCGCGAGCCCGCAACGTTGTCACCGGAAGCCGCCTGCGGATCTAAGCTGCATGAAAGTCAAGTCTGCCAAAAGAGAGAAACGCGGACCGAACCCCGTCGTCCTCTCTAGACCTCGAGAAGCTCCTTCGAGCCCCTCGTCAAAGGCCTGCAAGAATCCCTCGTTACCACGACATCGTCCTCAATCCGGACGCCGCCCTCTCCGGGGAGGTATACCCCGGGTTCGACGGTCATGACCATGTTCTGCTCGAGCCTCTTGGTGTTCCGGAGGCTCAGCCCTTCGCCGTCGTGGACCTCCAGGCCGATCGAGTGGCCGAGGCCGTGGGTGAACCTTCCCTTGAACCTGCTCTGGTCAATAACCTTAGCCGCGACCTGATGGACCGCCCGTCCGGTGACGCCGTCGCGGATGGCTTCGATTGCATCGGTCTGCGCCTCGAGCACCTTGGAGTAGGCCTCCCTCTGGGTCCTGGCGGCGCGGCCGAAGAAGAGCGTCCTCGTGATGTCGGAGCAGTATAGGTGGTATCTCGCGCCCACGTCGACGAGGATGTTGTCTCCCTTGAGGAGACGCCTCTCGCCCGCGGAGTAGTGCGGAAGGGCTGAGTTCTCGCCGAAGGCGACGATGCTCTCGAACGAAGGCGAGTCCGCGCCCCTGTCGACCATCTGGTAGTCTATCTGGGCCTTGAGGGCCCTCTCGGTCATCCCTTCTTTCACGAGGTCCGGCACGCCTTCCACCACCTTTGAGATTATCTGCGCGGCCTTGGAGAGCGCCTCCAGCTCGTCGGGGTCCTTGACCATCCTAGACTTGCTCAGCGCGTCCGAGACGTCGATGAGCTTCTTGGGGCCGAGCATTGTCTCGAGTTCCTTGAAGTCCTTGTGCGAGACTCCCTGGAAGTTGATGCCGACACGCCTGCAACCCTTCAGGATCGAGGAGACCATCCTCCGGCGTTCGGTGGGGCCGGAGCCCCTCTCGACGTGGATGGCGAAGTCTTTCTTCTGTCTTGCCGCCTCTTCCTCGAGTGGGTTGGTCAGGACCTCGACATGCCTGTCAGGAAACAGGAAGAGCATGTTGCCCTCGAAGAGGCCGCTCCTGTAGCCGGAGATGTAGAAGAAGTTGGTGTCGACGTGACCTCCGTTGGATATCGCCACGACGTCGGGCGCTTCTCTTGCGTTCTCGAAGATGCGCTCGAGCCTGTTCTTCTGGGGCAACCTATACGCGTCACCGCTCGTAGACCCCGACCAGGCGCGCCTGGACGAGGACCCTGTCGGCGATGGCTTTCAGGAGAGCGTCGCGGGTCATGTTTGGCTTCAGCTCCGGGCCGTCGCCCAGCGCGTAGAGCCAGAAGTAGTAGTGGTGGAGCCCGTGCCCCGGAGGAGGGGCCGGTCCGAAGTAGCCCTGCTTCCCAATGCCATTGAGCCCCTGCGTGAATCCCGCTCCCCCGCCCTCCGGGATGCCCTCCGAGGTTGGAGGGATACCGTAGATCACCCAGTGAGTGAAACCGTCCGGCAGCGGGGCGTCGGGGTCGTGACAGACGAGCGCCAGTTGCCGGGTCCCCTGCGGGAGCCCCTTCCACGCTAGCGGGGGCGAACTGTTGGCGCCATCCGCGGCGTGTTGCCGCGGGATCTTTCCGTGCTGCTCGAATGCCTTGCTGCTGATGCTAAGATTCCCAATCTTCAGCGACATCTTGAATCGCCGGAAGTGGTATCCCGACCTTTATCTTCTTTTGCAAACTCGACGGCAGAGGCGCTGCGGACCTGGGCCTATCTCAGGTCTTCCATCTGGTCTTTTTCTCTCAGCAGTGCGACCAGCATGTCTAGGAAGAGGACCAGCTTGTTGTGGAAGGTCTCCTCGTCCCAGCTCGGGTCTGCCTTCACGAGGAACTCCTCTATGGCGTCGTACTTCTCCTGCGCGCTCTTCCCCAGCTGCTTCGCGAGCGCCCTACCCCTCACCGCCATCTCCTTTGCGTTCGGCTCGTCTTCGTGGAGCAGGCCGTGCCTCTTGACCGACGCCAGGGCGAAGGCGTTCCGCGCGAGCGCAGAAGCGTCGGCGAGCGGGTACCCCGAGGGGGACTCGGTCAGCCACCCGGAGAAGAAACCCTGGGCCTGCCTCCTTTCGGATTCCTCCATCGCCGCGAAGACGATGTCGTCCACCATCACGTTTTGGAGGTGGCTGAACCCCTCTACGAGGTACCCCGTCTCCCGCTCGTTCAGGCCCTCCCTCTGGCTGAACTCGGTGATTATCGCGTTGGTGACCTTGAACTTGTGCGAAGGCGAGCGCCTCTCGGTGTGGTAGATGTGCGCGAGCTCGTGGAAGAGCAAGCCCCCGAGCATCTCGGACTGGAGCGCCCACTCTGCTATCACGATGTGCTGGATTCCCTCCTCTTCGTTCGCGTAGCCCATGATGTCGAGCTTTGGGTCGACCAGCAGACGGACCTTCGAGCGGATCGGGTAGCCGGCCTTCGCGAGCCTGGCCACGGCCCAGTCAAGCTCCTCCTGGAGCGAACGATCGCCTCTTGCCAGCGACAATGTGGGGCCTTCCAGGGCGTGCTACTTCAGCGGGACGTAGAGGCTCGACCTGCTGGCTCCGATGCCGGGGGTCCCGTGCACGACCTTCTTGTTTGTGATCGCGTATTCACCGAGGTAGTGCCCGATCATCTCGGGCTTCACCTGGATTGAGAGGAACTCCTTTCCGGTGTAGACGCCGATGGTCGCCCCTACCATCGCGGGGAGGACTATCATGTCTCTGGCGTGGGTCTTGATCTGTCCCTCGAGCTTTCCGTCCTTCTGGGACCGCACGTCCTCGAGGAGCTTCCTCTTGTCGTCGGAGATTCCCCTGTTGAGCGAGCGCCTCGCCCTCGACGGGAGTAGCTGGAGGATGGCCTCTGTGCTCATCCCGTTGAGCTGCTCGACGGTGTAACCCCTATAGCGGAACTCTTTGGGCATGGCTCTCTCTTCTACCTACCTCTCCTTAACCTCGACGGTCGTCCTCGCGAGCCTCTTCCTTCCGGTCTTCCTCGGCGCTATCAGGCCGACCTTCCTGCCCGGCGGCGCGTTCCTAGAGGTGCTGGTGGACTTTCCGGGGTGCTGGTGCCTTCCTCCTCCGAACGGGTGGTAGACCACGGCCATCGCGATGCCCCTCATCCTCGGGTAGGGTCGGCCGTCGGCCGTCATCTTGTGATGCCTCGGGCCTGCCCGCATGAAGGGCTTCTCCTGCATGCCCCCTCCCGCTATCTCGCCGACCGTCGCCCTGCAGTTCTCGTTGATCAGCATGCTCTTCCCGCTTGGTAGCCTGATTATCGCCCTGCCCTCACCCTTTGAGAACAACACCGCGGAGCCGCCTGCAGCCCTGACCAGCTTGCCGCCGTCGCCCGCGCGCAGCTCGATGTTCGAGATCCGCGTCCCCTCTGGGATCTTCCTCAGCGGGAGGATGTTCCCGTTCGCCACCGCGGCGTCAGGGCCGTGCTGGACCTCGTTCCCTACGGCTATCCCGTTGATGGCCGGGACGTAGGATATCGCCCCGTGCTCGCCGTATTGCAGCTGAGCGATCGGCGCGCTCCTTCCCCTCTCGTCGAGCAGAGCCTTGACCGTCAGCTTTCCCTCGTTGCCTGAGGCGTCAGGGTTCATCAGCGGATATCGGACGGGAGCTATCTTCCCCTTGGAAGAGACCCTCCACTGGATGCCGCCCTTGCCCCGCCTTCTCTGAAGAATTCTCTTTCCCATCGCTGTTACACCAGTCCTAGTTTCGTCGCGAGGTCGGTCGCGGAGTCCTCAGGGATGAGGCGGACGTAGGCCTTCTTGCCCCCGATCGACCTCATGGTGTTGACCGCCCTGACCTTCACCTCGTAGAGCGCTTCGATGGCGTTGGCGATCTGCGTCTTCGAGGCCTTGTTGTCGACCATGAAGCAGATCTTGTTCTCGCGGGCTATCTGGTCGAACGTCCTCTCGGTGATGTATGGCCGGAAGATTATCTTCTGGGCGTCTTCAAGCCTCAATCTTCATTCCCTCTCTCTTTGCAGACATCGTGCCCAGGACCTCTATCGCCGATCTCGTCCATATCGTGAGCCTTCCTGCGACACCTCCGGGCGCCAGCGGAAGGACGCTCAGGCTGTCCACCGGGACGACCTCCACTCCTGGGATCGACTTGGCCGCCTTGCCTACGCCTCTGTCGTTGCTGACCACTATGAGAGGCCCCACCTTCTTGCGGTTGGTCCTCCCGCGCATCCTCGCCTTCCCCGAACGCCTCTTCACTCCGCCGTAGACGCGCTTGAGCTCGTCGGCAAGGCCCAAGTCCACGAGGAAGGCCTCGACGGCTGCGGTCTTCTCGAGCACCTCTAGCTCGTCTGGGACGACGACCGGGAACTTCATCTTCCCGGTCTTGTGGCCTCGCCACGCGACCGCGGTGGCGTCGGCCGTGAATGCGATGGCCGTATTCAGCGCGAGCTTCCTCTCCTTGACGTTGATCTTACGGTAGATTACTTTCTCAGACCTTGGAGGGTGAGGCAGTCTTCCCCCGACGATGCTCGCGACGCCTCCGGCCTGGCCCGATTTTGAGCTCCCCGCGCCCTTGATCCTCGGGATTCTTGAGACTCCTCTTCCTGTCGGGGGGTTGCCAGTCTCGGCGCTCGTCCTGTTGCCCGCCATGGGGTCGCGGCCGTACGGCTGCAGTCCGTGAGAATGGAGTATCCACCAAGCCCGCTGGACCAGGTCTGGCCTCAGCGGCGTCGAGAACACGCCCGGGAGGTCGATCGCGTCGCCGGGCTTGCCGTTCATGTCGAGGACCTTCACAGAGTCTGCCAAGTCCTACTTCCTCCCTGCCACCTTGGTGCTGACCTCCAGGACTTGAACCGGCGCCGTGTTGGCCTTCGGGTGAGGTCTCATGGGATACCTGACCACGACGACCCGCCTGTTCGTCCCGGGGACGCTCCCGCGCAGAAGGGCGTAGTCGGTGTTGAGCTCGCCGAAGTGCTCGAAACCCCCTTTCGGGGTGATCGGCGCGTCCTTCCCGTTAGAGATGGTGAGTATCCTCTTCCCCGATTCGGTCCTCTGGTGGAAGCCGTGCTGCCCTGCCCTGGCCACCGTGTACATGACCGCCGCGGGGTGCCACGGGCCGATGACTCCGACCGCCCGCACGCTCTTCCTGGACTTGTGCTGCTTCCTCTTTATTCCCATCCTGGTCACCGGGCCCTCGTACCCGTGCCCCTTCGTCACACCTATGACGTCCACGTAGCCGCCCGCCTTGAAGACCTCTGAGAACTTGACGGGCTTTCCCATAACCTTCGCGACGTAATCGAACTGGGCCGCGATGTCGCCGCCTCCTACTCCCACCTCGAAAACTATGGGCTGCTTCTGGGATATGCCTGCGTCCCTCGGGGTTATCGCCAAGACGGCCGAGATGCGGGTGAGCCCAGAAAGCTTCGGCTTCCAGGCCTCGATGAACTTCTCGGGGTCCACGCCTGACTTTTTCTCTACACCCTTCGGGAGGGTCTTCGCGTATACCTCGCCGACCGCCCTCTCGGCGCCGTTCTCCCTGACGTATAGTCTGAGGCCTATGACCGCCGTGTCTGGGACCGCCAGGACGCTGGTCGGGTTGAAGCGCGGCTTGCCGAAGTTTGGCGTCTTCGCCCTGTCGTCAATCGTGATGGTGTGAATCGTGCTGACCTTCACCGCGGGGAGCCCTAGCAGGGTGGGCGTGCTGCCCTTGATCTTCGGCCAGTTGTGGACCGTGGGGAAGAAGTCTCCGACCCTCCCCCTGGGGATGTATGCGAGACTTCCTCTGCGTGGTGCACTATGTTTCCTATGACCCATCCTAGCTCACTCGGGAAGTTCACCCGGATTTTTCCTAAGTCTATAAGCTTTCGCGTTGCAGCAGGCGCGTCAGGTGCGGGCGCGGGGGTTTGCGCCGTAGGTGGAAGAGGAGCGGGCGTTGGCCTTCTCGACCTCCAGCTCGAACTGGAGCGCGTTCATCAGGACGGTGTTCCCCTTCTTGCGGGAGAGAGTCCTGATCAGGTCCCTCTCGGTCACCAGCGCGACGCGTCCGGTGGGAGAGTCGTCCACGACAAGTCCGCCGATCCCGAATATCATCATCTTCGATGCGGCGACCCTGATGTCGTCGTCTTGGCTCACCGTGATGACGTCCCGGGTCATAAAGTCGGATATCGGGGTGTCGAAGCGCGTCTGGACGGCGGCCCCGCCCTTTGGATTGGCGAGGCTCACGGAAGCGACCTTCGCAAGGCGCCCCAGCGCGTCCTTGTTGGAGAGTATGCCCTTCGGGACGCCCGCGTCGGCGCCCTTGCCTCCCGGGACGACCGGAAGCCTCCGGACGCGGTGCTCCGACATCAGGCGGACCGCGGTGGAGAGGTACTCGTTCTGGCCGATCGTGATGACGTTCGGGTTCATTATCTCCGAGACGCGCACGCCCACCTCGTCGGAGCTGGTCCCCATGAGCCCGACGAGGTCTCTGAGGGTGATTATGCCGCGGACGACCCCCTGCTCGTCGACCACCGGCATCCCGCCGAGGTTGTGGAAGGTCATCTTCTTCGTGATCTCCGCGAGGCCGTCACCAGGCTCCACGCAGATGCTGTTGTAGACCATGATGCGCTCCACGGGGATCTCGAGCGACTCGATCACCTCCTTGGTCATGAGGTCGGGCCTGGAGAGGACGAAGTTCAGCGAGTCGATTATGTCCTGGGCCGAGATCATCCCCATGATCCTCCCCTTCTCGTCGACCACCGGAAGGTGCCTGAAGTTCCTCCTCTGCATGATCATCGAGGCCGAGAGGACGCTCTGCCTCGGGGTGACCTTGATGGTCTGCCTCGTGAACAACCACCAGAGGTCTTCGGTCTTGCTCGGCGTTTCCAATCCCTCCAACTATTCCAACGATGCCAGCAGCCTACTCTTCCACCGGGATTTCCTGTGGAGGGATAGGCGTCGAGACCTTGTGGTCTCCCGCCCTAAGGACCGTGAACTTCGATGAGAGGACCGACTCGAGGATCGTGCGCGGGAGGCCGAAGGTCTGGAAGAACGACTCTAGCACGCCCTTGAGGACCTCGAGGTCTCCGGAGTTCAGGCTCCTGTACTCGCTGACGAGCGGCTTCGTGTACTTGCTTGCGAAGAAGAGGAAGCG
>Ga0307372_10001230_pt1 | contig 45121 bp, 43 predicted proteins | sample OX1MG_FD_202533 | JGI IMG/M metagenome (GOLD analysis project Ga0307372, IMG submission 202533) | Soil microbial communities from Risofladan, Vaasa, Finland - OX-1 | ecosystem: Environmental > Terrestrial > Soil > Coastal area > Acid sulfate soil | place: Finland: Risofladan, Vaasa | collected...
AGTTGGGGTTGTATGAAGAGTGGGACACGGCCCAAGACGGGCCGTCGGGGACGGAGACTGTCAATAGATCGGAGCCATCGAATGTTTCATTTTGAACTGGACAGGACACTCTTTGGAAAGACCTAGTAAAGGCAGAGCCTTTTTCAGTACTTCTCGCTTATTTCGGAAACCGTCTCCCCAGGCAATGTTGCGGGCGCTGGGGGGGCAATTTTCTTTAGCGAAGGAGTGTAGACGTGCATAAATGCCATTTGAAAAATGAAACTGACCGTACCCTTCCGTGAAACCGACGCTTTGCCAAAACGTTGTATCTTCTACGCGCAATCGATTATAGACGGAAGAACGCCCCAATGCGGAGGTTGTGGTTATCATCGCGAGGAGTGGCTTTCGTTGTCGTTTACGGATAATTGATTTTGTGTCTTTATATTTTCTTCGAAAGGCGCGACGAATTGGATTGCTTAATGCTAATAGTGCGATTAATTTACCACAAAGCAGTTGAGAATACGGGGGAACGGCGCCAAGAACAAATGCATCAAGTACGTGGTAAAGAGCGTCTCTCCTTCTAATATGATCCCATCCAACCCAGGTATCTCTCGACTTCAACGCAAATACGGGATCGCTTAGACCGATGAGTCCTATTACCTTTCCATTTTGCCGGTCCTTAACAAGAAAGCGAATCCGGCGGCCATACCCGGAAGAAACAGGGATGCTCCAATGCAGGGCAATATATCGGAATAATTTCTCATTAAACGAGCCTGCTTTAATTTCAATGAGATGTGGAAATATCTTTTCTGGATCAACTTCGTATCCATTCGCAATGTGCTCGAGGAAGTGATTTTCTTTGGGGCCAAGATACTTTCGCGCTTCGGAGCGCTTATGATTTACAGCAAGAGACTGGAGTTGCCTAAGGTTGAACTTGTCATCTGATGGGGGCTGAATGAGGCCGCTTGAAATATCATATCCCTGCTCAATTAATCGCTGAGCAATGTCGGATTTGAGTCGGGATGCTTGCCGTTGAAATGAACTCCCACGCGCAGTGGGCAATCCCTTTTTTGTTGCAGCCATCAGTTTTTATTCATTCGAAACATTAGTTTTAAATTTTATAAGAAGCTAAAGTTGATTGGTTTTATAAAAACTTATCAGGAACGGGTTCATCGTATAGATGAGTTTAGAACTTTCTTATTGGAAATCACAATTTCGCAACCTAACAAAACTCGCCCCGCACCCCTTGGCGTTCGCGTCAATTTGTCGCATAATCTCCGTATGAGAAAAGCTAAGAAGGTCCAAATCACGCATCGCTACAAGAACTTGAGCGGCAAGTCCACGGTCGTCAGCTACAAAATGGATAAAGACTCCATGGCCATCCGCTTCGCCGACGCCTCGGTCTACCTTTACACCAACCAGAGCGCCGACCCGGCCAACATCAGCAAGATGAAGACCTTGGCGCAGGCCGGCAAGGGCCTGGGCACCTTCATCGAGGCCGGCGTGAAAGAGCGCTTCGCCCGCAAAATCCGCTAGCGCCGGGTCGCGGAGGCGTTTGTGAAGCCGGCCCGACGCGGCGAGACCGGGCTTTCATGATCGCGCAAGCCGAGGGCGTCGCGCCCGAGACCACGATCAACCGCGCCGTCGCCTATCCGCTCACCTATCTCTTCGTGCTGGGCGGATACCTCATCGCGGCGCACGCGGACCGCAGCCCGGCGCGCTTTCTTTCCTTGACGGCCGTCGACAGGGCCGTGCCGTTCCTGCCCTGGACCGGCTGGATCTACGTGACGGTGTTCCCGTTCCCGCTGCTGGCGGCCGCCTTCGTGCGCGACGACCGCGGCATCCGCGCCATGCTGGCCGCGTTCATCGCCGCCGCCGCGGTCTGCCTCGCGGTCTTTTTGGCCTGCCCGACGGGCTATCCCCGTCCGGAACTGGCCGGCGGGGGGCTCGCCGCCTGGCCGCTGGAGATGATCTACCGCCTCGACTTGCCCAGGAACTGCCTGCCCTCGGAGCACGTCACCACCGCGTTTTTGACGGCCTTCGCCGTGCGCCAAAGCCGGCCCAAGCTGGGCGCGGCCCTCATGTTCTGGGCCGCGGTCATCAGCGTCTCGACCTTGACCACCAAGCAGCACTACTTCTGGGACGTGGCCGCCGGCGTCCTGCTCGCGACGGGCGCCTACGGGGCGGCGCGCCTTTATTTCGCGGCGCCCGAGCCGGAAGCGGCGCTCGACCTGAGCGGCCGCGCCCCGAAGCCGGAGGAGATTTAATCCCATGAGAAAAATAATCGTCTTATCAATGATTACATTGGACGGCGTCATGCAGGCGCCCGGCGGGCCCAAGGAAGATCCGTCGGGAGGTTTCAAGCATGGCGGCTGGGTCGCGCCTTATTTTGACGAGGTTTACGGCAAGATCTTGAAAAAACATTTGCAACCCGCGGATTATCTTTTGGGCAGAAAAACGTTCGCGATATTCGCTTCCTACTGGCCTAAACACGCGGACTTTTGGCCGGGCATCAATGAGGGCGCGAAATACGTCCTGTCAAAGACCATGAAAAAGTCGGATTGGAAAAACTCGGTATTCCTCAAAAGCGCGGCGGAGATCAAAAAGCTCAAAAATTCAAAAGGCCGCGACATTCAGGTTTGGGGCAGCGGCGAGCTTGTTCAGCTGCTGCTTAAGAATGATTTAGTGGACGAGCTCTGGCTCAAAATTTACCCGCTGACGCTTGGCAGGGGAAAAAAGTTGTTCGGCAAGGGCGCGATTCCGGCGGCATTCGCGTTGATGGAGAGCACGGCCACTCCCAGCGGAGTGATTATGGCCAATTACAAGCGGGCCGGAAAAGTCAGGACAGGCATCGCCGGCACGTAAGCCGCCCGTTCGGTCAATCTGACGCTGAAGTCAGCAACCCGCTCAAGTCATCGGCTTGCGCAGCTGCGAGCCCGGCAAGGACCGCCTTTCGCCAGCCGGCCGGCAGTTTTCGGAATTTGGAGCGTGCCTGCGCGCCGCCGCCGCGGGAAATCGCCTCGCGCAGGACCTCGACCGCTTGAAGCCGGTCCTTCGCGGCCTTCTCTTCGAAGGCGCGCCGCCCGCTGATGATCAGCTTCTGAAAGGCGTAGTTGATGGGGTGCGGAAGGATCAAATCAAGGCCGCGGCTGCGGACCTTGAGCGTGTTGTCCGAAAGCAGGCTCATGTACCGCAGCGGCTGAGCCTTGACGCCGAGCGCTTTCACGAGATAGGGCTTGTCCGTCCCGCGCCCACGCTCGGCCACGAGGAAGTCGATGATGAGTTCGGGATGGCTGAGGCTGATGGAGCCGTTGCCGTGGAACTCCGTGATGAAGCCCAGGTCCTTCAAAAGCTCCGCGAGATGTATCTCGCCCTTGAGCTTGGGCGGCGTCGGAATCAGGAAATCCATGTCGCGGGTGCGGATCGCCGAGAGCGCGGCGCCGTTGAAATAGTCCTTGTAGAAGTGGACGCACCAGCTCCCGACCAAGATCATGCCGGGCAGGACGCCGGCCTCATCCAGGCGGCGCAGAACCTCGACGACGAGATCAACGGGAGCGTCTTTTTCTTTCATGGAGCGCGCGCTTGAGAAAAACGATCTGTCTTTTGAGGTCCGCGATGAGTTTCCGGTAGCGGGCTTTTTGGTTCGCCGCCTTCCTGAAATCCGACACTTCACCGGCCGAGAGCTTCCCCTTGTAATCGAAATGGACCTTTCCCGCCTTGCGGTAAGCGAGGTAGTAGAACACCCCGCCCTTGATCTTCTTTGGAACAAGGCTTCCCTTCGGCAGCGCCGCGAGCGCCTGCCGATAGCGCTTCAGCAGGCGCTCGGAGTTCTCCAGCTCTTCGGACAGGACGCCTCTCACCGGGTTATAGGCCATGGGTTACCAAACCAATATAGATAATAGTATAGTCTGTTTGGTAACTATCCGCCAGCCCAAAAGCGCCTGGGCAAGGCCTGCGTCGAGGTCTAAGCCCCGCAGGCCGAGCGCTAGCGCACGTCGAAGTTGAAGTAGCGGCGGGGGAAGGGCTCGCGCTTGAGCGTAAAGTGCCACCACTCCTCGGGGATGCCCTTAAAGCCGTGCTTCTCCATCAAGGACCGCAGCAGCATGCGGTCGGCCAGCGCGCGCTTGCCCACGGCGGGGTTGTCCGGGTGGGCCAGCGGATCGAAGCAGTCAAAGCCCGTGCCCATGTCGATGCCGTTGTCGGCAAAGCGCCGCCCTTGGGGCGCGGTGCAGGAAAAAAGCTTCTCGCCCCGGCGGTAGGGCGCCTCTTTGGGAACCGGGAGGGGGACCAAGGTCAGGTCCATCGTGCTGCCCCGGCTGTGGGACGAGCGCGCGGCGATGTAGCCGTCCTTGAACAAGTCTTTTTTGGCGACATGCGGGTAGAATTCCGCCTTCATCGCGCGGTCGTTAAGGCGCTTGGCCCAGGCGATGAAGTCGTCGACCGCTTTTTGCGGCCGGTAGCAGTCGTACACCTTAAGGGTCATGGAGCGCTTTTGCGCGTCGGCCTCGACCGCGGCCAGCGCCCGCGCGGCCTCTTTGGTGAGCAGGCACTTGGGCGCGTCGTAGCCCGCGACCGGGCGGCCGGTGAAGTTGTGAAAGCCGGCGTAGCGCATCTCCACGATGACGCCGGGGACGGCGTCTTGCACGGAGACGAAATCGGCGGCCCCGGGCGCCGGCTTGGCCGCGCTCGCGCGCGTCGCCAGCGCTAACATCAGGACCGCCAGCCGCGGGCTCATGACTTGGGGTAGCCGGAAAAAAACGGCTTCAAGAAAGCTTCATACTGCTTCAAGAGCCGCAGCGTCCAGGGGGACATCCAGGCGATGACGGCCGTGACCAACACCGCGCTCACTAGGCTATAGAGCGCCATGCGCTTTTTGTCCGCGCCCAGCGCTTGAAAGACCAGCACGACCGTGAAAGTTCCCAGCGCCAGCGGGCCCAGGATGACCGAATAGAAGAGGCCGCGGCCCTGGATGAACCGGGTCAGCGCCTTGCCGCGCTTCTTTTCCAGATAGGCGTGAATGCGCGGGAAGCGCTCCAGGCGCTCGACGAACACGATGAGCGCCAGCGCCAAGGCAAAATTCGCCGCGGCGGCCGCGGCCGAAACCGCCAACAGCGGCAGCCCCAAGCCCAAGCCCAGCGGGATGGACACGCTGCGGCCGGTCAATGGGTTGAGCGTGGCCAGGACGACGGCCAGCCACTTATCGAAGGGAGTCATCGCGCGCGTCTATTATAAAACAACCGATGGTCCCGCGGGCGGCCGGACGGTTGACGCGCCCGCTTTCGCGGCTTATACTTCACCCATGAACAACGCGATTGCCTTGCTGGCCTTCCTGATCTTGTCGGCTCCGTGCGCGCGGGCGGCGGAGAAGCCCTCCGGCCAAAGCGCCGCCCCGCAGGTCCCGGGGGACGTGATTCTTCCCATGCTGGCGCGCGATCCGGCCGCGCTGGTCCTGGCGCCCGTAGGCTTGGGCTCCGGCGGGTTCGCGATCTCGGCGCCGCCCAGCGCTCCGGCCGCTCCCGCCCAAGCAGGGAAGGTGAAGGTGCAGGCCGCCGACGCGTCCGCCCTGCACGCGCAATACCGCGCGGTCTCCCTGCCCATCGGCCAAGACCAACTGCTGGGCGTGAAAGTCGGCGACCGCGTGGACGTGCTGGCGGTCTTCGAGGTTTCTCCCGCCAAGGGGCCCAAGGAGATGGTCTCCGCAACGATGCTGCAAGACGTCTCGGTCCTGGGCGTCGCCACGACCGGAAATCTCCTCGGCCAAGGCGTCGTCACGCTGGAGCTAAACCCCATCGAGGCCCAGTACGCGGCCTTGGGCGCGCGCGAAGCGGACCTCTATCTCGCCAAGCGGGCTCCGGGCGACGTCGCGCTGCACCCCATGCAGATCTCCGACTTCGACGGCTTTTTGCACTAAGGCGCGGCCGGAGCGTTACGGCGCCGGGGCGTCTTTTTTCATCGAGGCGAGAAAATGCCCGGCGTAGCCTCCGATTGCGCCCAATAGGCCCAAAGTGAGTCCCATGGGCACAAAGGCGATCAGCAGAACCGCCCCTTGCGCCGTGCCCGTCGCGATCATGAGCGCGTCCATCATCAAGGAAATGATGATCCCCAGGGCCAGGCCGTCGGTCCATCCGCCGAAAGCGCCGGCCAAGCCCGTGCCCAAGAGAAACGACGACGCGGCAATCGCGAGCGTCAACGCCTTGTTTTGGATTCCGGCGAGGGTAAAGCCGACGCCCGCCGTGGAGGAAACAAGGATGAATGCCGCGCCGCCGATGAGAATTGCCTTCCAGCTCATTTTCACCTTCATCATGCCTCCGCCCAACCGGGGCCGCCGCGCGTGAAGTATAGGCCGGGAGGTTGCGCGAGTCAAGGTCTATTTACACCACAATAATTTAATTTATGCTATTTGTGGTGTAATCAATAGCCGATATTCTCCAGGTTTTTTGATCGATAACGAAAAATAAAGCGCTTCGGGCCAGGACTACAACGTGCCGAAAGAAAACTCGAAAACTATCTTGAAGCATGCCGCCGCCGTCGGCATTGTCATCGCCGTCACGGTTGCCGCCTTCTGGCCCGTGCTCCATAACGGCTTCCTGAATTACGACGACGCCGTCTACTTCCTGGGCAATCCAAGCTACCGCGGCCTGGGCTGGGCGAACTTGACGTGGATGTGGACGACGCGCTGCTACGGCGCCTACCAGCCCTTGAGCTGGATGACCCTGGGCCTGGATTATTTGATTTGGGGAATGAATCCGTTCGGCTATCACCTCGCCAATCTTATCTTTCACGCGCTTAACGCCGCGCTTTTCTACGTCCTGACGCTGCGGCTCTTGAAGGCGGCGCGCCCCGAGGCCCGCGGCTCGGAGACGCTTTTGGCCGCGGCGTGCGCGTTCGCCGCGCTGATTTTTTCCGTGCATCCCCTGCGCGTCGAATCGGTCGCCTGGGCCTCGGAACGGCGCGACGTCTTGTCGGGAACGTTCTATCTGGCCGCGCTGCTTTCCTACCTGGAGGCCGCGCGGCCGCGCGCGTCTCGCGTTCGCTGGCTGGGCGCGGCGCTGGCCTGTTTCTTCCTGTCTCTCTCCGCCAAGGGCGTGGTCGTGACGCTGCCGCTGGCGCTGCTGCTGCTAGACGTCTATCCGCTCAAGAGATTGCCGGGCGAACCCGCCAAATGGGCCGCGCCTGAATTCCGGCCGGTTTGGCTTGAGAAAATTCCTTTTTTTATTTTGGCCGCCATCTTCGGGGCCGTCGGCTTGGCGGGGCTGCGCCAGGCCGGCGCGATGAATTCGTGGGCGCGGCAAGGCTTGGCCGAGCGCTTGGCGCAATCGGCCTACGGCTTGGTTTTTTATTTGGGCAAGACGATTTTCCCGGCGCATCTTCTGCCGCTCTACCCCATTCCGATCCGATTTAATCCCCTGGGCGCGGCCTATCTGCTCAGCGCGGCCGTCGTGCTGATCATCAGCGGCGTCCTCTTTAAAGCGCGGCGGCGGCGGCCGGAACTCCTGGCGGCCTGGGTCTATTACGCGATCACCCTTTTTCCCATGCTGGGCTTGGTCGTGTCCTTCAGGACTTACTTCACGGCGGACCGCTACAGCTATCTTTCCTGCATGGGCTGGGCGGTCCTGGCGGGCGCCGGCGCACTTTTCCTGCTAAAGCGGCTTGACGGTTGGGCGCGGAGAATGACCGCGGCCGCGCTCGGCGCTTTAGTCGCCGCGCTGGCCTGCCTGACGTGGGGGCAAGCCAAGGTGTGGCGCAGCCCGCAAAGTTTGTGGAGCTATGCCGTTGCGCAGGACCCCGACAATGTCCTGGCGCTGAGTAATCTGGGGGCAATCCTGGAACAAAAAGGAAAATTCGCGCAGGCCGTCGCGCTCTACCGGCAAGCGCTTGCCTTAAATCCCGGCATTGCGGATATTTACGCCAACCTGGGCGTCGCCTATCAGAACGAGGGCGACTTGCCGCAAGCCGTGAGCGCCTACCGGCAGGCCATCGCGCTCGGCGACAAATCGCCCGTCATTCGCGCCAACCTGGCGCTGGCTCTCTCGCGGGAAAAGAGATAGGGAGCCAAGCCCCGGCTGTTTTTTATAATATGTCCGCCTAGACAGATATGGACGCCAAGCGGCTCGCCGCGTATCGGAAAAGGGAAAACCGCTGTGATTAAGAGCCGAGGCGGCGTGGAAAAGAAAAAAGTTCTTTTCGTCTGCGTCGAGAACTCCTGCCGCAGCCAAATCGCCGAGGCCTTCGCCAAAAAGTTGGGCGGCGGCGCGCTGGAGGCGTGGAGCGCGGGGTCTAAGCCTTCCGGGCAGGTCAACCCCGCGGCCGCGGCCTTGATGAAGGAGCGCGGCCTCAATTTAAGCGCGCACCGCTCCAAGGGCCTGACCGAAGTTCCGGCGGGGCCGTGGGACTACGTCGTCACCATGGGCTGCGGCGAGGCCTGCCCGGCGGTGGCCGCGCGCGCCCGGGCCGATTGGGGCATCCCCGATCCGAAAAATATGCCGCGCGAGGAGTTCCTAAAAGTGATCGAGCAAATAGAGACGAAGACCGCGGATCTTGTCCGCGCGCTTGCGGCCGGAGGCGGCCGATGACCCGCTCCAAATTTTTCGCCGAGGTCCTGGGCACCTATTGCCTGGTCTTCGCCGGGACCGGCGCCGTCGTGGTCAACCAGGTCACGAACGGCGCGGTGACGGCCTTGGGCGTGAGCCTGGTCTTCGGCCTCATCGTCCTGGCCATGATTTACACGATTGGGCATATCTCCGGCGCGCACATGAACCCGGCCGTGACCCTGGGCTTCTACGCCGCGGGGCGCCACAAGGCGGCCGACATCGCGCCCTACGTCGCGGCCCAGCTTATCGGCGCCGTGGCCGCGTCCGCGACGCTTAAACTCATGTTTTTGGGCCTGCCCAACAACCTCGGCATGACGCTTCCCGCAGGCGGCGCCCTGCAGAGCTTCGTCATGGAGCTGATGCTGAGCTTCATGCTGATGTTCACCATCATGGGCGTGGCCACGGACGACCGGGCCGAGGGCGCGATGGCGGGCATCGCGATTGGCGCCGTCATCGCGCTTGAGGCGGCGTTCGGCGGGCCGGTGTCGGGCGCGTCCATGAACCCGGCGCGGTCCTTCGCCCCGGCGCTCATGAGCTGGGACTTTACCGCCAACTGGATTTACTGGCTGGCGCCCGCGCTGGGCACGGTCCTGGGCGCGCGGGCCTACCAGTTCATCGCGCCGGCGCCCGAAACGGGCCTCCCCGACTAAGCGGCCGCCTAGCAGGTCGGCACGGCGAAGGAAATGGCCTCGCCGGTCTCCAAGAGGCTCTTCAAGCTGCTCATCACCGCCGGCCAGCCGTTGTTGACGCCCTTAAACGTGCTCGGGTCGGCCACGATGTCCTCGGGCAGGAGGTTCTCGTGGATGACGCGGAGCTTGACCTGTTCGCCCATGGGCGTGAGCTCATAGGTCACGCGCGAGAGCCCGTCGCGCTTGGCGGCCAGCTCGGGCGCGTCCTTCACGTTCCAGGTGTAGGTCAGCTTGCGGGTCGGCGACCATTCCAGCACCTCGCCGGCGTGGTCGCCGAATTTGCTCTCGGTCCCCTTGGGCGGCAGAATGCGCACGCGGCCGCCGGTCTTCTTCTCCACCTCAATGCGAAAACCCATCCAGTACTTCTCGCTGAAATCCCCGCTGGTCAGCGCCTCCCAAAGCTTCTCCGGCGTGGTGCGGATGAACGTCGCGTAGACGAAGGTCTCGGTCTTTATTTTCGTGGTCATGTCATCTCTCCAGGTGCGCCTTTAATTCCCGCAGCGCGTCCAGGCGGGTCTCCTCGAAGGGCCTTATCCAGCGCCGCGCCAAGTCGTGGATGGGCACGGGGTTGAGGTAATGCAGCCGCTCGCGGCCCGCGCGCCGGGTCTCCACCAAGCCCGCCTCTTCGAGCTGGTCCAAGTGCTTGGTCACCGCCTGCCGGCTCATGTCCATGCCCGCGCACAAGGCGTTTAGGGTGAGCCCGCCTTTCAAGCGCAGCCGATCCAGGAGGCGGCGCCGGCCCGCGTCGGCCAGGGCCTTGAAGACCAGATCCGCGGCGCTTGGGGCGGCGAGTTTTTCCATGTCCGTAGTATAGGCAACTAAATGGTTGCTTGTCAAGACCCGGGAAAAACGGGCAGGGCGGCTGAAAATTCCACGGGCGCCGAAGTTCGGCAATCGAGGGCTCTCGTTAAAAGCTAAAATATCCAATGAGCTTAAACCTGACGGCGCCGCATTGAAATGACCAATAATTTATTCGTCGGCGGTTTTCCCTACGAAACGACCGAGACGGAGCTTTCCAGGCTGTTCCGGTCCTGCGGCACGGTCCGCGGCGTGAGCATCCTCTTGGAGCGGGGGACCGGCCGCTCCCGAGGCTTGGCCTTCGTCGAGATGTCCACGGAGGCCGAGGCGCGCTCGGCGATCGACAAGCTCAACGGCTCGACGCTGGGCTCGCGCAGGATATTCGTGAGCGAGGCGCGCCCGCGGGAAAGGCGGCCGGACGATTTGGCCGGCAGGCCCGGCTTCGTGGAGCGGCGCTCCGGGAAGGACCGGCGCCGGGCGGGCGGAGCCTCCGGGGGCGGCGAGGCGCGGCCCGCGCAGAGGCCGGCCGCGGACGAAAGCCGGCGGGAAGGTTTTTTCAAGCCCAAAAAGCGCTGGGGGGATAAACCGGGTTTTGCCGGCAAAAAGGAATGGAAGAAACGCCCCGCTTTCGGCGGCCCCAAAAAGGATTGGAGCGCGAAGCCCGGAGCCGGCGGCGACAAGCGCAAAGAGTTCGGCGGCAAGAAGAAATGGAAGCCCGGCCCGAGCCGTGCCGCGGCTTCTCCCAGGCTCGGGCCTCCAGATTCAAGAAGGCGGCGGGGCCGGTTTTAACGAGAGCCTAGCGGGCTATCGCGGCGAGATAGAGCGTCCCCGCCGAGATCAAGACGACCGTGAGCGGCGCTCCGGCCCGGAAATATTCCCAGAACCCGACCCGCGCCGAGCCCTTGGCCGATTCAAAGACGATTAAGTTCGCGACGGAGCCGATGATGGTGAGGTTTCCGGCGATGGTCGAGGACATGGAGAGCGCCAGCCAGAGGGCGGGGCTCTGGCCGAGGCGGGGCAGCAGAGCGCTCAGGAAGATGACGGCGGGCACGTTGCTGACCAGGTTCGAAAGGACCGCGCTCATGGCGGAAACCGCGCCGATGCGCGCGGGCAAGGACGCCAAGGCCACGCCGCGCATCAAGGCCAAGAGCTTCTCGACGGCTCCGGCCTGCTGCAGCCCTCCCATGACGACGAAGAGGCCCGAAAACATCAGGAGAAGCTCCCAATTCACGCGCCGCAGCGCGTCGCGCGGCCGCGTCGCCCCGGCCAGGATGAGAAGCGCCGCCGCCGATATCGCGGCCAGCGGCGGAGCGACGTTGAGCGCGAAGAGGACGAGCATCAAGGCGACCACGGCCAGGCAGACGTAGAGAAAGCCGTCGCGAGCGATTTCCGGCTCCGGTTCGCGGACGGCGAGGCGGCGCCCCGGCGCGAATTCCTCCGGATAAAGGCGGCAGAGCGCGAAGTAGTTCAAGACAAGGCCCAGGACGGCGACGGGCGCCAGGACGAGGACGAACTTCGCAAAAGGCAGCGAGGCGTGCAGCGCCACGATCATGTTCTGCGGGTTGCCCATGGGCGTCATGACCGAGCCGATATTCGCCGAAAGGGCCAGCGCCACCAAGTACGGGCTGGGCTTGAGCTTGGCCCGGGCGACGAGGCGCACCACCAGGGGCGCGAGCATGATGCAGATGGTGTCGTTCATGAACAAGGCCGAGAGCGCGCCCGCGGAGAAGATGATGAGCGCCAGCAGCTCCCGGGGCGACGTCGCCCGCTTCAAGATGAAGGTTTCCACCAGCGCGAAAAAGCCCGTCACCTCGAGATACCCGGCCACGATCATCATCCCGAGCAGGAACACGATGGTGTTGAGCTCCACGAAGCGGTAGGCCTGGTCGAGCCGCAGAACGCCCGCCGCCACCATGGCGACGGCTCCCAGGAGCGCGGCCGCGGCCCGGCTGATGTGGATGCGGGGCATGTTCTGCTCGAACGAAAGCAGCGCGTAGGTTCCCGCGAAAATCGCTGCGGCGGCGACTATCACGCGACAATCATACAAAAGCGGAGCGGGTGACAGGGCGTGACAGGCGCGCGATTGCATCGGCGCGGTTCCCGCGCCAAAATAAGCTAACGCAATTTAAACAAAAGGCCCGGGCGCCGAGGAGATTCCGTGGATGAAAAACCCTTAAAGCTTCTGCTTGTCGAGGACGATCCCAACGACGTCCTCATCATCAAATATTTCCTGGCCGAAAGGGGCTCCGGGCGGCCCATGAAGATCTCGACCGCCGCGAGTTTGGAGAGCGCCTGCGGGCTTTTGGAGGAGCAATCTTTCGACGCGGCGATTTTGGACCTGGGCCTGCCCGACAGCCGCGGCATCGGGTCCCTGCTTCGCATCCGCACGCGGTGGCCGGAACTGCCGGTCCTCGTGCTGACCGCGCTCCGGGACGAGTCCGTCGCGCTAGAGGCGCTGGGCTTGGGGGCGCAGGACTACCTCATCAAGGGGATGATCAACGATTATTTCCTGAGAAGGGCGATTGTCCACGCCATCGAGAGGGCGCGGCAGGCGGCGCAGTTCGAGAACGTCCTCGCGCAGGACCCCGACGGCAAGGTCATCGTCAATCCCAAGGGACACATCTGCTACGCCAATGCCGCCGCCCAAGCCTTTCTGGGCCGCCGGGGAAAGGACCTTCTGGGCCAGCTCCTGCCCTATGCCTTGCCGGCCGAGGGCGCCGTGGAGGTCAGGACCATCGAGTCGGGCGCCGGGGAAAAGCGCATCGAGATCAGCGCGGCGCTCATCAAATGGCGGAGAACCATGGTCCGGCTCGCCACGCTGAGGGAAATAAAGCCCGGCGGCCACTCCCGGAAAATCGTCCGCCGCCGCGCGGCGCTCGTCCCTGACGGGGAGCAGGCGGAGTCCTGAAGCCTTTCGTCGTTCAACGGGCGAAGTAAAGAAGTTCGAGCTGGCGTTTTCGTTGCTTGCTGACGATAGTAGTCATGGCTGAAAAGAAGCAAAAGGCCACTATCGACGGCAACGAAGCGGTGGCTCGCGTCGCCTACGCGACCAGCGAGGTCATCGCCATCTACCCCATCACGCCGGCCTCCGCGATGGGAGAGTTCGCCGACGAATGGTCCGCCAAAGGCCGGCCCAACGCGTGGGGCACCGTTCCGACCATCGTGGAAATGCAGAGCGAAGCAGGCGCCGCGGGCGCCCTGCACGGCGCCTTGCTGGGGGGAAGCGTGGCCACGACGTTTACCTCGTCCCAGGGCCTGCTCCTCATGATCCCGAACATGTACAAAATCGCGGGCGAACTCATCCCCGCGGTCATCCACGTCGCCACGCGCAGCGTGGCCACGCACGCCCTTTCGATTTTCTGCGACCATGGCGACATCATGGCCTGCCGCGGCACGGGCTTCGCGCTGCTGGCCTCGGACTCGGTCCAGGAGGCGATGGACATGGCGCTCATCGCCAAGGCCGCGACGCTCTCCTCGCGCGTGCCTTTCCTGCATTTTTTCGACGGCTTTCGAACCTCGCACGAGATCGCCAAGGTGGAAACCCTGGGCGCGGACGAAATCCGCGCCATGCTCGACGACGACTTGGTGCGGGCCTGCCGCGCGCGCGCGCTTTCTCCCGAGCGCCCCGCGGTGCGGGGCACGGCCCAGAATCCGGACGTTTTCTTCCAGGCCCGCGAGGCTATAAATCCCTTTTACGAGGCCTGCCCAGGGGCGGTGCAGGATCAGATGGACAAGTTCGCCCGCCTCACGGGACGGCGCTACGGGCTTTTCGATTACGTGGGCGATCCGGACGCGCGGACCGTGATCGTCATGATGGGCTCCGGCGCACAGGCCGCGCACGAAGCGGTCGAGCGCCTGGCGGGCGAGGGAAAAAAGGCCGGCCTTCTCAAGGTGCGGCTCTACCGCCCTTTTTCGCGGGCGCATTTTCTGGCGGCCCTGCCGAAATCGGCCCGCACCCTGGCGGTGCTCGACCGCGTCAAGGAGCCGGGAGCCGTCGGGGAGCCCCTCTACGCCGACGTTCTGTGCGCCCTGGCCGAGGGCGGCTTGCGGCAGGCCCCGCGCGTCATCGGCGGGCGCTACGGCCTGTCATCCAAAGAGTTCACGCCGGCCATGGTCAAGGCCGTGTTCGACGAGGCGGAGAAGGAGAAGCCCAAGAATCATTTCACCGTCGGCATCAACGACGACGTGACGCGCCTGAGCCTGGAGTGGGACCCGGCCTTCTCGACCGAGGACCCAAGCTCCGTGCGGGCCGTCTTTTTCGGGCTGGGCTCGGACGGCACCGTGGGCGCGAACAAGAACTCGATCAAGATCATCGGCGAGGGGACGGATCTTTTCGTCCAGGGCTACTTCGTCTACGACTCCAAAAAGTCCGGCGCCGCCACGGTCTCGCATCTGCGTTTTGGCCCCAAGCCCATCCGCTCCACTTATCTTATCAGCCGGGCCAGCTTCGTCGCCTGCCACCAGTTCGCGTTCCTGGGCCGCGTGGAAATCCTGAGGCTCGCCGAGGAAGGGGCGGTTTTTCTGCTCAACAGCCCTTATCCCGCCGATCAAGTCTGGGAGCGCCTGCCCGCGAGGGTCCAGGAGGAGATCATCGCCAAGAAGCTGCGGTTTTTCGTCATCGACGCGGACTCGGCGGCGCAAGACGCGGGCATGGGGCGGCGCGTCAACACCATCATGCAGACCTGTTTTTTCGCCTTGAGCGACGTGCTGCCGCGCGAAAAGGCCGTCGCCGCCATCAAGGGCGCCATCGAAAAAACCTACAAGAAGCGCGGCGAGGCCGTGGTCAAGAAAAACTTCGCCGCGGTGGACTCGGCCCTGGCGCATCTCCATGAGGTGAAGGTTCCCGCGGCGGCCGCCGCCATCGCCGCGCCGCCGCCGCCGCCCGCTTTCAAGGACGCCCCCGATTTTGTCCGCAGGGTCACGGCCCGCATCATCGCTGGAGAAGGGGATTCGCTGCCCGTGAGCGCGCTCCCGGTCGACGGCGCCTTTCCGCTCGGCACCTCGCGCTGGGAGAAGCGCAACATCGCGCTTGAAATTCCCGTGTGGGACGAGTCCATCTGCATTCAATGCGGCAAATGCGTGCTGGTCTGCCCGCACGCCGTCATCCGGGCCAAAATTTACGATCCGGAAAAGATCTCGCGGGCGCCCGAGACCTTCAAGTCGGCCAAGCCCCTTTGGCGCGAGTTCGAGAGCCGGCGCTACACCCTGCAGGTCGCGCCCGAGGACTGCACGGGCTGCTCTCTCTGCGTCCAGGTCTGCCCCGCCAAGAGCAAGTCCGAGGCCAAGCACAAGGCCATCAACATGGCGCCCCAGGCGCCGCTCAAGGAAAAAGAGTCGGCCAATTGGGATTTTTTCCTGGGGCTGCCCGAGGCCAAGCGGGACGGCCTGCATCTGGCCCAGGTCAAGGACGTCCAGCTCTTGAAGCCGCTCTTCGAGTTTTCGGGCGCTTGCGCCGGCTGCGGAGAGACCCCCTACATCAAGCTCATGACCCAGCTTTTCGGCGATCGCGCCGTCATCGCCAACGCCACGGGCTGCTCGTCGATTTACGGCGGGAACCTTCCCACCACGCCTTACTGCGCCGACGCCCAAGGGCGCGGGCCGGCCTGGGCCAACTCGCTTTTCGAGGACAACGCCGAGTTCGGACTGGGCCTGCGCCTGGCGGCGGACAAGCAGGCCGAGTACGCGAAATATCTGCTCCGGCGCCTGGCCGGGGAACTGGGCGAGGCCGAGGCCAGGGGCATCCTCGAAGCCGAGCAAAGCGGCGAGGCCGGCATCGCGGCCCAGCGCGCGCGCGTGGCCTGGCTCAAGGAAAAGCTCGCCGCCCGCAAGGACGCGCCGGCGCGGGACTTGGCCGCCGCGGCCGACGCCCTCATCAAGAAAAGCGTTTGGATCGTGGGCGGCGACGGCTGGGCCTACGACATCGGCTACGGCGGGCTCGATCACGTCCTGGCCTCCGGCGCCGACGTCAAAGTGCTCGTTCTCGACACCGAGGTCTATTCCAACACGGGAGGCCAGCGCTCGAAGGCCACGCCGCGCGGGGCGGTGGCGCGCTTCGCCTTCAACGGCAAGGACAAGGCGAAAAAGGACTTGGCCTTGATGGCGATGAGCTACGGCAGCGTCTACGTCGCGCGCGTCGCCATGGGCGGGAGCGACATGCAGACCGTGAAGGCTTTTCTTGAGGCCGAGGCTTATCCCGGCCCCGCGCTCATTGTGGCCATGAGCCCCTGCATCGCCCACGGCTACGATCTCAAGTTCGGCATGGACCAGCAAAAAGCGGCCGTTCTCTCCGGCTATTGGCCGCTTCTGCGCTACAATCCCAGCCTCGCCGCCCAGGGCAAGAATCCGCTTCAGCTCGATTCCCGGCCGCCCTCCATCCCGGTCGAAAAGTACGAATTCAACGAGACGCGCTTTGCCATGCTCGCCCACAGCGATCCGGAAAGGGCGAAAAAGCTCCTGGCCCTGGCGCAGCAGGACGTGGACGCGCGCTGGAAGCTCTACGAGCGGCTTGCCCGCGAGGAAAAGCCATGATGGATTTATCCACCGAGTATTTGGGCCTCAAGCTTAAAAACCCCGTCGTGATCTCGGCCTCGCCCCTGCAAAAGGACATCGACAACATCAAGCGCATGGAGGACGCCGGCGCCGCCGCGGTCGTGATGCACTCCCTCTTCGAGGAGCAAATCGACGTCGAGGGCCAGGAGCTTAACCGCTGGCTCGAGAACGGCGCGGAAAGCCACGCGGAGGCGCTCAGCTACCTGCCGGATCTGGAGACCTACAACCTCGGCCCGGAGCGCTACTTGGAGCATCTCTCCGAAGCCAAGGCCAGCGTGGGCATCCCGATCATCGCGAGCTTGAACGGAGCCGCCCCGCGCGGCTGGATGCGCTACGCCAAGCTGATGGAGCAGGCGGGCGCCGACGCGCTCGAGCTCAACACCTACAACGTCGTCAGCGATCCGGCGACGACGGGCGCGGAGCTGGAAGCGGGCTACGGCGCCTTGGTCGCGCAGGTCCGCGCGGCCCTGGGCATTCCTCTGGCCGTGAAATTAAGCTCATCCTTTAGCGCCTTGGCCAACGCGGCGGTCAAGCTCGATGAGGCGGGCGCCAACGCCCTGGTGCTCTTTAATCGTTTTTACCAGCCGGATTTCGACCTCGACTCCTTAGAGGTCGTGCCGCGGCTGTCTTTGAGCCGGCCCTACGAGCTTCTGCCGCGCCTGAGTTGGACCGCGATTTTGTTCGGCCGGGTCAAGGCCGACCTCGCGATTACGGGCGGCGTGCACGGGGGGACCGACGTCATCAAGTGCATGATGGCCGGCGCGCGCGCCGCGATGATGACCTCGGCCCTGCTGGAAAAGGGCATCGGCCATATTGAAACGGTCCTGGCCGAGATGAAGTCCTGGATGGAGGAGCACGAGTACCAATCCATCCGCCAGATGCAGGGCAGCATGGCGCGCTCTTCGGTGCGGGACCCGGCGTCTTTCGAGCGCATCAACTACATGAAGGTGCTCAGTTCCTACGCGCTCAAAAGCGAGCCGCGCTGATCCTAACTGCGGTGGGAAACTTCGACAATTAAAATCTGGCTGACCGAATCATTTAGTAGAAAGAACCTTCCGGACTTCCTTTAGGCTGGTCTAGTTAAGTATGCATTGCCGGCGATTATGCGCTCGGGACGGCTGCGGGACGACCTCGGCCAGGACTGGCAACCCGGGCCGCCTCAAACGTGGCTTGGACGAGCTTGACCTCTGCGAGGGACGCCGAGTCCATGTGAACTCGGACGAAACACTTGCGGTCATCAGTGGGAGGCCGACCGCCTTTGCGGTCCTTCTTGCGCCAGAGTTTCTTGCGGAGGGGAAGCGCGGCGCGGATTTGCTCCCACTGCCGCTCGGTAAGTTTGCGCCAAGACACGCAGCTATTTCCTGTCGAATTGAACAGGCTTTCTCGGCGCGGCAAGAATTCTATAAAAATTATCGGCCATCAGATGAAAGGTTTCTGGATAACCTCTAGGCATTACTGATGAATTCCGCGAACGTCGCGATGACGTGGCCGAGCATGGGCTCGGTCAAACCAGGATAGACACCTAGCCAGAACGTATCCTTCATGACTTTGTCCGTATTCTTCAACTCACCCACGGCGCGGTAGGTGCGGTCCTTGAAGTATGGTTGACGCAGGAGATTCCCAGCGAACAAAAGCCGCGTTCTCACTCCGCGTTTCTCCAAAAATCCAGTCAGGGCCTCGCGGGAAAATCCAGCGCCGTCACGCACAGTCAAGGGAAGGCCGAACCATGCTGGATCGCTCTTAGCCGTGGCCTCAGGCAAAATCAAGAATTCCTCGAATTTCTTGAGACCTTTCTTGAGATAGGCGAAATTCTTCTTGCGTGCGGCGATAAAACTATCCAGCTTCCTAAGCTGAGAGAGCCCTACGGCGGCCTGCATGTCCGTGGCCTTCAAGTTAAATCCTAAGTGCGAATAAATGTATTTGTGATCGTAGCCGCACGGGAGGTCTCCCATCTGCCACTTGAAGCGCTTCCCGCAGGTGTCGGCCTTACCCGGCGCGCACCAGCAGTCCCGGCCCCAATTGCGGAAGCTCTCTAGTGTTTTTTTGAGTCTTTCATCGGCAGTGACCACCGCGCCGCCTTCGCCCATGGTGATGTGGTGCGCGGGATAGAAGCTAAAGGTCGCCATGTCGCCGCAGGTTCCTGCAAGCCTGCCGTCGTAGGCCGAGCCCAGGGCGTCGCAGCAGTCCTCAATGAGCCAGAGGCCGTGCTTTTTCGCCAAGGCCGCGACGCGTTCCAAATCAAAAGGGTTGCCCAAGGTATGCGCGAGCATGATAGCCTTGGTCTTAGGACCAATGGCTGCCTCGATGCCGTCGGCTACGGCGTTGTATGTTCCTAACTCGATATCGGCGAAGACCGGAACCGCGCCGTAGAGAATCCAGGGGTTAACGGTCGTAGGGAAAGCCGCAGCTACGGTTACGATCTCGTCGCCGGGCTTAAGAGCCTTGTTCTTTAGTTCCGTGGCGGTCAGTGCCGAGACGGCCAGTAAGTTGGCCGAGGAACCCGAGTTGGCCAAAAGCGCGTGGGCGAGCCCCAACCTTTTAGCGAAGTCTTTTTCAAAAGCTTGGACGAAGCGCCCATCTGTGAGTCGCAACCCCAGAGACGCGTTCACCAGGGCAAGCATATCCTCAACGTCGCACATGCGGCCGGAGACCGGCACGTCCGAGGTTCCGGGGACGAATTTATTGGGTTTTTGAGAAGCCGCGTAATACTCGCGAACGGCCGCGAAAACTTTGTCGCGGAGTTTCTCGTTGAGAGTTTCTTCGGCGTTCACGGCCATGGGTCGAGTATTATAACAAAAGGCTTTCGGCGGGCTAGCGCCAGGGAATGCTCGATGCAGCGGTAGCAGGCCAACGGTGCGGCGTAAAAACCCCCAGTTCTTTTTTTGTGTAGTAATGGCCGTCCGCGAAGGACGTGTTTTGAATCACGTGCCGGACTTTTCTCATGCCGGGGATCACCGTCGCAATCCCGGGAAAGCTGAGGCAAAATTTTAGGGCGATGGCGGCCAAATCCCGGGCTTTATGCCCGTTCGCGGACGTTGCGATAAGCCGCGCGCGCCGCCATGCTTCGAGAAGGCGGATCCCTTCGAAATATTGGCGGCGAAAATCCCCCGGTTCGAACTTGGTTTGAGGCGTCAACTCCCCGGTCAAGGCGCCCTCGTCGAACGGGCTTCTCGCCACCAGGGCCACTCCTTTTCTCCGGCATAACGGAAGCAGGGCGTCCGCAGCGTCCGGCTCAAAAATATTGAAAACGGCTTGGATTTCATCGGCCAATCCGCTCGCGGCTAATTTGAGAGCGGATTGCGGGTTCCCATTTCTAATCGAAACCCCGAAAAATCGGATTTTTCCTTCTTTTTTAAGCCGCTCCAGGGTCTGCGCGACTTCCGGCCAAAGGGCATCCGCAAGCCACTCGTCCGTCCAGGTGTGGAATTTTTCTATAGTGAGGCAGCCGACGGATAAATTGCGCAAGGATTGCTCCACGCAGCGGACAATCCATTGAGGCGGAAAAGCCTCGGAAAGAGGCGGAATTCCTTCGGCGAAGCGGCATTTGTTTTTCGGGGGTATCTTCGTGGAAATGATGATGTCCTGCTTGGATGCCCGCGCCAGCCGGCCGATTAGCTTTTCCGAGTGGCCGCCGCCGTACGAAAGAGCGGTGTCGAAGTAGTTGATGCCGCGGTCCAGCGCCTGCCGAAGCGCCCGCATGGATTCGCCGTCGCTGGTTTGTTTCCAGACATCCTTGCCTATGCCCCATCCCCCGAAGCCGATCTCGGAAACGAAAAGCCCCGTGCGTCCCAGCGGTCTTTTCTTGATTTCGGCGATTGGCACGGTATTCGGGTTCTGCGCGGCTTGAGTATATAATATAGGCATCGGGGCACGATGCGAATGGCGGTTAAAACAAGGCGGTTAAAGGGCGCGGCGTTCGGAGCGGAAATCTCCGGCGCGAAACTTCTCGACGCGGGAATTTTCCCGGCGGTTGAAAAAGCATTGATTGATCACGGGCTTCTTCTGTTTCGCGAGGCGGGATTGACCGCGATGGCGCAGCTGCGGTTCATGAAGCAATTCGGCCCCATCGCGCGCGTCACGCACAGGCCGGCCGGTTTCAAGGGGCCTCCTGAGATTTCAGAGCTCTCCAGCCGCAACGGGGATCGCGGCCCGATGCGGTTCCACTCCGACTTGGCCCAGCGCAAGCGGCCGTGCACGGTCAGCTCTCTTTACTGCGTCGAAGCCCCGCGAATAGGCGGCGCCACGATTTTCGCGGACATGCGCGCGGCGTATAATTCCCTGCCCGGATGGGCCGTAAAAAAGCTGAGCGGCCGCGCGGCGCTAAATTGCTGCGCCGGATATTTTTGCTCGAATCAGATCGAGCACAGCAGCATCCATCCGGTTTTTCGCACGCATCCGGCTACCGGGGGAAAAGCCATTTTTGTGTCCAGGACGAGCACTATAAAGATCATGGGTCTCTCGGCGCGGGAAAGCAGCAAGATGCTGCAATTTCTGTTCGACTATCAAGAGCGCCGGGATTTTATTTACACCCACCGGTGGTCGCCCGGGGATTTTTTACTTTTCGACAATCGCAGCCTCATCCATGGCCGGAGCGATTTCAAGCCCGCTGAAAGAAGGACTGTTCGCCTCGTGATGGCGGGGCGGGAGCGCCCGGCGTAGTCCGGCCGGATTCGAGTCCGAAGCTCCCCGCATGCAAAATGTTAAAATAGAAAAAATCGAATGGCACGCCAAGCGAACATCACCTTAGTCCAAGCCCCGCTTGTCTCGCGGCTGGCTCCCTGCAACGGGCTGGCCCTGATTAAGGCCCACTTGCAGGCGGCCGGGATATCGGCGCGGATTCATGACGCCAGCTTGAACCTCCGGCGCGGCATCAAGGCCGCGGGGCTGCGGTGGCATGAATATCAACTCACTGACGCGGACCATCTTTTCGACGCGCTCGCGGCTTCTTTGCCCGAATTCTTGCCCGCGTTTATCGACAAGGAAGCTCAAAGCGTCTTGTCGGGCGCGCCCGACGTCGTGGGATTCACCGTCCAATACGCGACGGAAGCCTGCAGCTTGGCCCTGGCCCGGCGCATCAAGGAGCTTTCTCCCGGAACGGCCGTCGTCTTCGGCGGGCCCCAGTGCATTCGCGAAACGAAGGCGTTCGAACTCGCTGAAAGCCCTTGGGTGGATGCCGTCGCCTTGGGAGAAGCCGATTTATCCTTCGTCGAATTCGCGCGCGTTTTCAACCCGGAGAGTCGGGTAATTCCCCATATTCCCGGTTTCCTGGTCAAGGAGAAAGGGCGCGTGCTCGACTTCGGCGATCCGCCGGAGTTCAAGAATCTAGACGAGCTTCCGTTCATGGATTTCAGCGGCTTCGAAATGGACGCCTACCGGGCGGATTCCCTTTTCATGGTCGCCAGCCGCGGCTGCGTGAGAAAATGCTCGTTTTGCACCGAAATCGTGCAGAGAAAAACCTATCGCCGGATGAGCGCGGAAAGAATCTTGGCCGAAATCCGGCATCAGCTCCGCCGCTATCCCGACCGCTGCTTCGTGCGCTTCGACGACTCTTTGATAAACGGCGACGTCAGGTTGGTTGCGCGTCTTTCGGAACTCTTGGCGCCGTTCCGGCTGGAAATGGCGGTGAGGCGGGCCAGCCGCGACTTCGGATGGGGCGGCATGGCGATTCTCCATCCGACCATGACCGCGTCTCTGCTTAAAAAAATGCGGCAGGGCGGATGCCAGACGTTGGCCTACGGCTTTGAGAGCGGCAGCCAGAAGGTCGTCGATTTGATGCGCAAGGGATTCAAGGTCGAGGAGGCGCAGCGGATAATCCGGGACACGCACGCCGCCGGCATCCGCGTGCAGCTCTTCGTCATGGTGGGCTACCCCGGGGAAACGGACCGGGATTTCCGTCAGACGCTGGATTTCCTCGAGCGCAACGAGGAAGCCATCGACATCGTCTCGGTGTCCATGTGCGGGCTCTTAAAGGGTTCCCATATCGCGGTCAATCACGCGCAGTACGGCGCGGTCCCTCATCCGACGGACGCGCGCCTGTGGTCGAGCGCGGACGGGACAAACACGCCGGCCGTGCGCCAAGCCCGCCATCAAGCCGTTTTTGACGCCATCCGCCGCCTGGGATTCCAGGCTTCCGAGGACAGCCCCATAATCATGGAGAAAAATCCGGAATCCGCGCTCTGCGTCGGCTAGGGGCGGTGAGGCAAGTTATTTTGACAGCCTTAAAATGGTAAAATCCAAAAGTATATGGGCAACAAAAAGAAGTATATGGCTCCTATCCTTGCGGCTTTGGGGAATCTCACCGTTTCCCATATTGCGTTCGCGACGACTGTCGGCTAATTAGAGGATTTAATGGACAACAAAAAGAAGGACGACAAGAGGGGCAAAAAGCCGAACAAAAAAAAGTATCTGATTCCCATGCTCGCCGCCTTGGGGAATCTGAGCGTTTCCCACGTCGCGTTCGCGATCACTCCCGGCTGACTCGGCGCTAAGCCGCATCGATGATCGCTTTTTTTCTCAATGATCACGGAGCGGCTACCACCGGCAGCACGACCGTCATCCGCGAGGAATTGCTCGGCGCGGCCGATTCCGGCTCCGGCGTCATTTGGCTGCGGAGAAGACTCTCCTGGGCGCAAAAATTCAGGACGCCGTGGAACGGCGCTTTTTGCTACACCATTGGTTTTCCCAGGACGTGGCCGCTGGGCCGCTGGTTTTCCTATCTTCAGATGGCGCATATTTTCCGCAAGCACCGCGTGCGGCTCGCTCATATCCATTGGTCCGGCGTCGACCATTGGGGCTTCGCGAGCTACCGCGGCGCGAGGCCGCGCTTTCCCTATATTTTGACCTTCCACGCTTTTAACGAGCGCCGCTTGCGGCGGATGGGCTTGCTCGAGCCAGGCAAGCTTAAGAGCCTCATGGCGTCCGCCTCCAAGATCAGCGCCGTTTCACGCTCGCTGAAGGCGGAGCTGGCAAGCTTCTATCCCGCGGTCGCGGATAAAATTCAAATCATCGCCAACGGCGTTCGAGTGGAATCGACCGGCCGCCCGCTTCCGGACGGGGTGCCGGAGCGGTTCATCCTGTCGGCTGGACTACTCTCTCATGCAAAAGGGAGCGATTTGCTCCTCTTGGCCTTTTTTGATCTGTGGCGCGAGGGAAAGTTGAGGGTTCCACTCGTTTTGTGCGGGCAGGACGAGCCCAAGGGCCAGGTGCAGCGCTTGGTCGACGCGTTGCGGCTCAAGGACGTCGTCATCGTGCTCCCGGACTGCCCGCACGAGGTCGTGCTGTCTTTGATGGAGCGCTGCCTGTTCTTCGTTTCCGCCACGCGCGAGGAATCCTTCGGCATCGCGATTCTGGAGGCCATGAGCTGCGGCAAGGCCGTCGCGGCTCCGCGCGTCGGCGGCATTCCGGAATATCTTGCGCACGAGAGCAACGGCCTCATGTTCGAGCCCGGCGACGTGGAATCTTTCAAGAAAGCCGTCATGCGCTTGGCCGGCGACGACGCCTTGCGCCGCCGATTGGGCCGCGAAGGCGCGCTCACGGCGTCTTGCTTCCAGTGGGGAGAGGCGCGGGCCTCCTACGGCGACATGCACAAGGAAATCCTAGGTGCCCGTCGCTGAGCGCGGGGCCAAGGAGAAGGCCGCGGATATGCTTTGGCGGGCCCGGGCGCGCGTGAATCTCGTCATCGTCGCCCACGCCGACGACGCCGAGATGCATTTCGGGGCGGCGATGCTCCGGCTTATCGATGCGGGGGAAAAGGTGTTCATCGTGGTGGCCACGGACGGAGCATTGGCGGGCGCGGCGCCGAGGATTCCCAGCCGCGCCCTGGCCGCGGCGCGGAAAAAGGAGCAGCAGGAGGCCGCCCGTTTGGCGGGCGTCAGCGGCGTCTTTTTCCTGGGCTTCCCCGACCAAGGGCTGCAGTTTCGCAAGGCCAAGCTGAGGGAACGAATCTGTTATTTTATTCGGAAACTCAGGCCCGAGGCGGTTTTCACGCATGATCCGACGCTTTTCTATTTGCCCGCGGACGCCGGCTCCGGCCGCATCCGCGACGCGCTCAATCACCCCGATCACCGCGCGGTGGGCGAGGCGGCTTTAGACATCGTCGGCTTTGGCTGCGCCTTAGACCGCTGCATGCCGGAGCACGGGCATCGTGGCCTCTCGCCCTGGAGCGTCGACGATCTTTATCTCACGGCCGCGGCGCAGCCCAACGTCGTTGTCGATGCCTCCTCGTATCGTAAACGAAAAAAGGCCCTGCTCGGCGTCTATCGCAGCCAGGCCATCGGGGACTGGATTCGTCGCGCGGGCATGCCCGACGAAACCTTCAGGCATATTCCCTGTTCCGCCGCGGCCGCCCAAAAGAGGCCGCGGCCGAGCTTTTTCAAGCGAATCGTCAAATGACCGGTTTCTCCAAGCTCACTTCGGCGCCGGCGCGGGGGTTTGCGCTTCCCAACCATGCCTAAAGGAAAAAACGGCGCGCGGGCCGCAAGCCACCCGACCTGCAGCGTCGTCATCACGACCTACAACCGGCTGGAACTCTTGAAGAGGGCCTTGGCGGGCGTCTACAGGCAGACTTTCCGCGATTTCGAGATTGTCGTCGCCGATGCCGGCAATGACGGCACGACTCCTTATCTTAAAGGCCTGAAGCTTCCCTTGCGCCTTGTTTCGCTGCCCCATAACCCGGGGGTGGCGGCGCTCATGAACGCCGGGTTGCGGCTTTCCCGCGGGCGATTCGTGGTTTTCTTGGAATCCGACGATTATTGGCGGCCCGAATTCCTGGCCGTGATGCTGGATGCCTTCAAGAACAAGAAAATAAAATGCGCCTCCAGCGCGTGGTGGAACCTCAACGCGGACGGGGACGCCGTCTGCCGGTATCATTGGCGCGACGCCGCGATTTTGATTCCCGACATCGCGGGCGTTCGCTGCATGAAATCCGGCGCGCGCTTCCACTGGCCTTGGCATCTCTCGTTTACGCTCTTCAAGCGCGAGGTTTTCGACGAGATAGGCGCTTTCGACCCGGGATTGAAGTGGGAGGCGGTTGATGTCGATTTTTACGCGCGAATGACTTTGGCTTATGGAGCGAAAGCCTTTTTGCGGCTGGACGAGCCGCTGGGATTCTGGACCGGGCATTACTCGTCGCTGCAATTGACGAACCTCTCCTGCCAGTCGGCGATGCAGGCGCTGCCCCGGATCGCCGGGATCGGCCGGCCGCGCGATCCCAAGGAAAACGATTTCCTCTTGGACCGCGCCTATTTCGTGTGGAAATATTCCGCCAACTGGCGGGAAGTGGAGCGGAAGCTTCCGTTTAGCGGGGATCGCAGGACTTTTACGTATCTGAATTAAAAATCAGCGATCTTCCGATCGCCGGAGCGCTTTTGCCATGCGGATACTCCTCGTCGCCGGTTTGGATTACGAAAACCCCTCGGCCGAAGCCGTGCTCAACGGCCTGGGCAAGGCCTATCGGCGGCACGGGCATTCGGTACGGGCCGTCTCCCTTTGCCTCAAGGGGGGCTCCTCGCGCGCCGGCAGGAAAATGCCTTGGGGCAGGCTCCTTTCTTTCAATTGCGACTGGCAGGCGCTTTTGGTGCGCGAGCTGCGCCGCGCCGACGTCGCGCACTTTCACAGCTACCACGGCCACCTCGAAGAGCGCGTGGTCGCGTTTTGGCGGGCTTGCCGCGCGGCGAAAGCCTCTCCGCTGGTTTCGTTCCAAGGATACGGCGATCCGTGGGGGGTGACGCCGGACGCCAAGGAGCGGGCGCTGATGGGCGTGTTTTTGAGCGAAGCCCGGCGCGTTACGGCGCTCTCCCGCTTCTGCGCCAGGCAGATTGAAAACGACGTCCCCGCTCTGGCCAAGCGAGTGGCGGTGGTTCCGGACGGCTACGATCCGGAGGAAATGAAAATGGCGAAGCCCGCGCTGCGGGGCGGGGCTTACGTGGCGTGCGTGGCGCGGCATTCCGACGCCAAGGGGATAGACGTCCTCCTGAAGGCTTGGAAGCTGGTTTTTCCTCGCGCGAACGTCGTCTTGCGCATCGCCGGGCCGGACCGCATGGTCCCGCGCGGCCGCTTCAAGCGCCAGGCGCGGCGGCTGGGAATCGCCGGCGGCGTGCGATTCTTGGGGCAGGTCTCCAGGAGGCGAGTTTGGTCCGAGATCGGCGGCAGCCTTTTCACGGTGCACCCGTCCCGTTATGAAGCCTTCGGCATGGCCGTTCTGGAGGCGATGGCGGCGGGGAAGGCCGTCGTCGCTACCCGCAGCGGCGGCCCGGAAGAGCTCGTGACGCACGGGGTTTCGGGCGTTCTTGTGCCGCCGGGAAACGCGGCGGCCCTGGCCGCGGCAATCCTGCGGCTTGTGAGAAATCCCGATTGGCGAAAGCGGCTCGAAGCCGGCGCCAGGCGCGAAGCCGGCAATTACCGATGGGATTTGATCGCCGGGCGCTACTTGGGCTTGCTGCGGTCTAACGTCCGCGGGCGTCAGGCGTAATAGCGCAGGTAAACCGTCAACAGGGTCGCCAGGCCCGAAGCGAGCCCTGCGGCCGCGACGATTGCGTCCTTCCATCCCGGCGATAAAGGGTTCCATAGCCGGGGGGAAATGACGCGGCGCCCGCCCCATCCTAAAAGCATGATGAAGCCGGGCGCCAGCGGGATGAAGTAGCGGCCCGTCAGGCCGTACATCCAGCGATAGCCCACGGGATCCCAGAAGAGGTAGGTCAGCAGGAGCAAGCCCGCGAGCACGCCCGCGCCGCTCGCCAAGACGACGCCCGCGACGGGGCCCATCGCGGGCCCTTGCGGTTCCTCCCGCGAAGGCCACAGCGAGGCGAGCATCAGCGCGCCGTAGGCGAGCACGAAGGGCACGTTGGTTCTTGCGTCAAGCCAGCCCAGCCGCGAGCCGACGAAGCTCATGGGGAGGTAGCGCCACTCGCGCGCCAGCGTGCGCACCGCGATTACGGCCACCGCCAGGGGATGATGCAGCATGTACGCGATTTGCGCATGCGGATTCGCGCTGCTGATAAACTGCACGTCCATCTTGGAAGTTTGCGCAAGCCAGAGCAGATCGGCGGCCAGGGAGATAAGCATGAGCAGGGTTAAAAACAGCGCGCGCGCCTTGCGGCCGCCGAATCTGGCTGCAGGGATTAGAAAAGCCAGCGCGATCAACGGGTAGTACACGCTTTTGGCCAGCACCAGCCCGATGCCGACGGCCGTGATGGCCGCGAGCATCGAGGGATGGAGGGGCTCCTGCGTTTTTTCCGCGGCCGCGCGGATCATGAGCGCGCCCCAGAGCAAGGCTATCGCATCCGTCATCACGTCCGCCGAAAGCGATGCGGCAAGGAAAAGCATCATCGGCATCATCATCAGCAGCATCAGCGGCCTGCGCAGGCAGGGCGCCATCAGCAAGGCGATGCCGCCGAACAGGCAAAAAGCCAGCAGATTGGCCAACCGTCCCAGATACATCAGCCGCAATGGGCTTAAGCGCAGCGCCCGCCCCGCCGCGATGGCCAAGGATTGGGGAAGATAAGGTATCGGCGAGTAGGCCACGTTGGCGAACTTAAAGAATTGGGTTTTGTCCGCGTCCAGAGGAACGTCTAATTGGGACACAATCGTTTTCAGGTTCGTTTTTTCCTTGGGCTTGAAGAGAAGATGCTCGAACGGCCCGAAGATATTGCCGAGGCTGGAGGGCAGCTCGCCCCCGCAAAGGCCGCCGCGCGCGGGAGCGACGAATTCGCCCTGGGAAATTTGGTAGGCCCGGAGAAAATGGGCCGGCTCGTCCGGAACCTGGAACGGCGGGGTGAGGAACACGAGCGGGACGCCGAAAAAAAGCGTCAGCGTCAGGAATATGTTCAGGTGTCTCTGCCGAGTCATAAAAGCGCACAATATACTAGCAGAGAATTACGATCTTGCGGCATCCTATGATGGCAGCACGCAGATCGTCTTCTTTGGACGATATAGCCTGGAAGCTAATGCTGAAGAAAACTAAGAGGTCCGGCGTTATGCCGATGACTTGCGCAAACTGCTAGCCGAGGGCACGCTCATGGGAGAAAATCGTGGTTGCAGATATGGGTCAAGCGGATCAGCATCGACAAGAAGCGCGGCGGAACCATTGAATACAAACTGCCGCTGGCGGTCTTAAAAAAAGAGGACCGCTCGACGATGAGCGGCCCCAGGGACGCGGTTCTGTCTATGGGCCAAATTGGCTGCCCGAGTCGGACGCTCCTCAAAACGGGAAAGGCCTTTTATTTGAGTTTCCGTTCGGTCAACTGAACATCGCCAAGGGCCAGAAGCGGCTGTTGCCCGACGAAGCCTTCGGTGAAGCCGCCCGCGAAAAATTCATTTGGCCCAAGACTCGCTCACGCAAAGATCAACTTGAACTCGCCCGAAAGTGCCAACAAAAGCTTCGGGACTTTCCCGCTTTGACACGAAGGATGATCGCCAAGCAGCTTGGAATAACAACAGCCCGCCTCAATCAGATTCTAGCCCTGCTTAGGCCACCTCGAATCGGAGAACGGTAAAACTCCTCCAATTACTGAGCGAAGCAGCTTTGGGAGCCAAACAATTCAGCAAGGCGCGTGTCCTTGGCAGCGCTTTGGATGCCAAGATCCACAACGACCAAATTTTTCTTTGCTCGAGAGCAACAGACATAAAAGAGGTTGCGGGTTCGTTGCGCCCGCTCCTCTTTGCCTTTAGACTCGTCTTCACCGCTCAAGTATTTGTCAAAAGCGTACTGATTCCATCGAGCCCCTTTATCATCAAGCAAGACGAAGACCGTATCGAATTCCGTTCCCTTAACGCCGTGCTTCGTCGAGAATGGAGTGTTCTCTTGAAGGAAACGGCAGAACGCAGATATCTCTAAATATGGCGTCCTCATCAGTTCCGTGTAGAATGCAATCTCAGCGGCCTTTTCCGCCGCCTCCTCCGCGTCAGCCGCGACGGGGGCTTGAATGGCTTCCGGCTTGACGTCCATCCACTGCGTGAACTCGTCGAGCAGAATGCCAAGCTTGGCGTCACGAATATGCGCCAGAACGTCACGGACGCTCGCCTTGGATTGAAGCCGCAAAAGCTCCTCCAACGCCTTCTTCGCGCGAGCCTTGCCTTCGTTATCGTCAAGTTTGAATCCGCCCTTTCTTAGAACGGAGACCACCTTCCCGATTCGCCCCTCCTGCCAGGCGGCTATCAATGGCTCAATGTGTTCTTGAAAATAGCCGACGAGCTTATCTTCTCCGTTGAGCAAGCGATCACGAAAGAAACCCCCACGCTTCTGGTAGACTTCAAGCAACTTCTCATAACCGGCCTTCCGCGAAATTAGCTTGTGCGTAAGGAACAACTCCTTCTGTGTTCCGTCCGCCACATCCCATCCCAGGCGCTCATGCACGAACTTTCGGGCCCGCAGCAGCGGATCATCACCACCATCTGAAAGCCGGAGGTAAACGGCGGCCCCTTTCTCGTTCTTCCCAGCCGGAAGCTGCTTAATGTCGTCTCGAATCTTATTGAGCACCGTGATTACAGCCTCGGAACAGCGATAGTTCTCTTCCTTCGTGATCCGAACCAGATCTTGACTCTGGGCAGCCGGAATTTCGCCTACGCCTGGGTGCGCTCCACCGTGATAGATATTCTGAAGCTTGTCTCCGAAAAATCCAACAACGACAGCCCCCTTATTGTTCCCGAGAACGCGGTCGAGAAGAATGGAAATCACCGCTCGACTGGTGTCTTGATACTCATCGATGAAGATGAATGGGTTCCGGGCAGCAACGATTTTTGACAGCAGCGGATTGAACTCGAACATCTTGGAAGCGACATCAACGAGATCATCGTGAAAAATGCGCCCTTCTAAGAACTCCGGCCCGCGATCAGAATAGGTGACTTGAACGCTTTGGAGCGCGGCGGCCAATTGCGCATCATCCCGCTTTCTGGAGCTTTCCGCCTCTAGCGATTGATTATGCTGTAGGAGGGCCTGCTTCAAAGCCTTTTGATGGGGCTTTAGGACTCGCCATAGAAAATCGTGAATCGTCGAGACTTGGATCAGGGGATTATTTCCCGTGCGCTCGGTTATCTCGTTGGCCGCAACGTTCGTAAATGTGATGCAAGCGACCTTCTGGGACGTGCGCGCCAAGGCTTTCCCGGCCGCAGAATCGACCAGATATCTCAATGCCTCGACCAACGATCTAGTCTTACCGGAACCTGCGCCGGCATCTAGTATGAAGCTCTGATGCTTGTCTAGACAGAGCCTGATCTTCTCATCGGCCGCGGTCACGCTGAAGCCTCGCATTTGGCAAGCCACTCAAGACCTTCTGCGATGTATTTGGGAGTTTTCCAGCCATCGGAGAACATGAGGTCGAGTGCGAAATCTACTTTGGGCGGCTTAAGGTCAAAAGCTCCCGCTATCAGCGCGTCGGCCGATGCTAGATCGAAGAGACCGGACGTCGCGGAAAGGCTGTCCTTTTTTTCGAGCAGCCAGCCAGCGTTCCTATAGATAAATGCCTCTTCGAAGCTGCGGCCGCAAGGCAACTGCTGGTCCTCCGCGCACTGATAGGCCACTCGGATACACCCATCCGTCTTCTGAGCTGGAGTGGCGGCCTTCAATTCCGTCAGCGCGCTTTTTCCAGGCAGCCACTTCTTCAGGGTCGCATTGCTTGTGTTGGCACCAGCAGAAACCAGACAGGCTTTCCCATCGGCGCCGACTGAATCCAAATCCGTTATGACCAGAGTCGGGACTTCTATGAATCTAAGAAGCTCCTTAAATCTATGCGCGTGAGCCCCGCCGACCTCTAAAATCGAAACGTACTCACTCGCGAACTCAGCGCGGATCGCCGCTGCGGTCTCGACAATCATTTTGGGCAGCAAGAGGCGCTCGACCTGTCCCTCCACCAGGATGGCCTTGTCAGCGAAGAAGAGATCGCACCGCATCAAGGACATATATTTCGACAAGAATCGGACCGCCTCCTCTCCGCCCGACTGATTTTCAAATTCGAGCAAGTCCTTAACATCGACGCGATTCCCCTTCCGGCGGAAGTAGCGAACGGGACGGAACCCGGAATCCGCGACGATGTGGGAAGCATGGGTCGTCAGAATCACCTGGGCATCCTGACCTTTCCCATCCTTGTTCAGGAAACTCCCGAGTTGCTTGATGAATACGCTTTGGACCTGAGGATGTAGATGCGTTTCCGGCTCCTCAATGAAGATTAGATGCACACGCGGCCTGTCCGTGGGCAGGCGCTCAAGGATCAGTCGAAAGGACTGTATCTGGAGCACCATATAAATCAAGTTCTTGAAGCCGAGACCGTTGTATTTTTCGGGCAGCTCCGGCGACTTCGGAGGCTCAGCCGTCGCGCCACCAACTCCTCCATTCGCCCCATTGGCCGCCGCACCCTCAGGATGCGTACCGTAAAAGATCCTCGTGTTTTCTTTGAAGAGCGTGTCTGAGCTAAGCTCGGCCCGAATCGACATCGCGGGCGCGCGCCGCTGAGGGTAGCCAAACTGCTTGAGATTGGTGATCAGGCCATCGAATGCCTTCATATACTTGCCGCCAAGGACTTCCGAGTGGTTTTTCAGCGCGGCCTCGATCTCCTCATGCTTCTCAGGCTCGGCTTCTTTGTAATGCTTTTGGTAATGGGAATGAAGCAGGTTCGAGAGCCGCGTGGCCCGACTATCTTCGCGATCGTCTATGTGGCGCTGCGCAAAAACGAAATCGACCTTAAGAATCCGCTCGGCAATTTTTTTGTCGGCCAACGGCTCTTTCTTGCTTCCATCGAGAGAGGCCTTAAACCAAGCCAAGGAATAGTATTTCCCCAGGGCTTCCGAAAGGAATTCAAACAGCGTTTGGTCCTTCTTACGATCGGCTCGAAATTCCCGCGAAAGAGAGACAACGTCCTTAGCGCGAAATTCGACGCGCAGGACAACGCGCTTCGAACCAGGATCGAGGTCCATTAAGAGATCGGACGCGACGGCCAAGTCTGCCGGGTCGTCGCCATATTCAAAATGCAAATCGAGAGCTACTATTGGCAACGAGGCTTCGTCCTTGCCTTCGAGGATGGCCTTCTGCGCGCTGTCGAAATCCTTCCGGCAGGCAACCGAGAAGTCGTTTGTGGAAAATTCCTTTTCCGCATTCCCGACGAACAAGAGGAGCGCTTCCGCAACCGATGTCTTGCCGCTATTGTTGGGACCGACGAGGATCGTCGCCGGCTGCTTGACGTCCATACCGATAGACGCATCCTGAAGAAGACGGAAATTATGGACGCCGATCCGCGTGAGCTTCATAGTTCTCCTCCTACAAGCAGGGCCGGCCCTTCTCGTCTCAGCCACTCACGGCGCCGCTGATAGTCCGGCAGCACCGACTTGAGAAGCCGCCAAAATCGCTCGGAATGATCGTGCGTCCGAAGATGGCATAGCTCATGGACAACGACGTATTCGAGGACGGGCATCGGAAACATCGACAACCTCCAATTGCACCGTATCTGTCCAGTCTTCGAGCAGCTTGCCCATCTCTTGGCTTGATCCACGACCCTCAATTCTCGTGGCCGAACAGCCAGAGAATCGGCATGCTTGCGAATCACCGCTCGGGCTTTCCGATCAGTGAGGGTGCCATACCACGTGCAGACGGATTTCTTCACACTGCGCCGCAGCGCATCTCCAATCTGGCCGGCCACCAGCACCTTTAGTCTTCGTCCTTCGGAGATACAGACTGGTTCAGATATTCCGGGGCGATGCAGCACTTTAAGCCGATGGTTTCGACCGAGCACGGGGAACGTTTCCCCATTTTTGAATTCCTTCGGCGGGCACCTTCTAGCCAGATCAGAAAAGTAGGACTGTTTTTCAAGAATCCAACCGGCTCTCTTGACTACAAAACGACGCAGCTCCATCTGTTTCACGAAACCAGGTGCCCCGACCGCTACCTGGCCGTCGCGATGAACCTTGAGAGACAAAGTCTTCTGTCCCGCGGTTCGATGAACCGTGTATTCGAGCTTGCGGCGCTTGAAGGTGATGGTGGGCATGTTTATCTCTTCACCCATTGCTGGGCAAGCTCGATCATCTCTCGCACCAGGGCCGGCAGCGCCTCTTCATCGCAGCCCTTGTTCCGCAACAAGCGCTTGATCTCGCGCCGCATTTCCTTCTGAATATCCTCGCGCTCCGTCCATTCAGCGACGGCTCGGTCTTCGACGATCTGAATGATGTCCTTGGCAAGCGCCGCGCGGCCCTCCTGATCCTTGACCGGGATATCCTTCGAATGGCCGCTGATCAAGCCGAAGAAGGCGAATTCCTTGCCGCCGTCCAGACCCAGTTTTCGAGCGGCCTCGTCCTTCTCAGACTCGGCCTCTTTAATCTTCATGAGAGACAGAAGAAGCTCGGCGTCATCCTTGCGCTCGCGCTTCTGATTCGCAATCACGTCTTCGAGCTGCTTCTGGAGCGAGCCATAGAAAATGGGGTCCTCGTGAACCTTGGCATGGAGGGTGTCCCGGATCGCGTACTCCAAATGAACGGCCTTCGCCTTGTCGCTCCCCTTGTCTCGGAGCAGCTCGGAGAAGTCCGGCGCGCTGATCGTCAAGGGCTCCAACAGCCGATCAATCCCTTCAGCGGCGATATGGGCGTGGATCAAAGCCTCGACCTTGGCGCTAAGGTCTTCGGTCTTGAGCCGCTCGTCCCGATAAAGGTTCCTCGCGCCCTCTCGGATCGCCCCAAGGAATTTGAAGTCCTTCAGGTGAGGTTCTACCCGCAGGTCCGGCATCAAGAAGTCCATGCTCTTGGCGAAGGCGCGATAAGCCTTGTCGAACTCGCCGCGAACCGCTTCGTTCTTTAAGACTTCAAGACAACTCTGGATGATCGTCCTTGGCTCGCCGTCTAACGAAATGCTCTTGAAGAAACTCAGGGCTTCTTTATGATGCTCGCCAAGGGCGCGCAGCTCGCGCTCAACATCGTCCGTCCGGAAAAGCCCCTGTAGATCCTCGGCGCTGAATTCCTCCAACGCGCTGGCCAGCTCCTTGCCCAGTCCGGCATAATCCACGATCAGGCCGAAATTCTTTCTCGGGTACGTCCTATTGGTCCGCGCCACCGCCTGAAGCAATGTATGCTCCTTCAGGCGCTTGTCCAGATACATTACCTGAAGAAGCGGGGCGTCGAAGCCAGTCAGCAGCTTATCGCAGACGATCAAGAAGCTCAGGCTGCTCTTCGGATCGTTGAATCGGTCCTTGATCTTCCCTTCTTCAACGTCCGAAAGCGCGTACTTCTCGGCCCACTCCTCGCCACGGTTGACAGTCATCACGACGGCGGACAGAGTGGGGTCGATGAGGCGATCCAAGGCTTTCTTGTACAAGTCGGCCGCGGCGCGGGTCTCGGCGACGATCATCGCCTTAAATCCGTTAGGCTTAACCGCTTGATTGTAGTGCTCGACGATATCCAAGGCGATCCGCTCGATGCGCTGCGGGGCGCCGGACAAGACATCGGGCGTAGCATATTGCCGCTTGATCTCCGCCAGCTCCTTCTTACCCTTGCCGGGGAAAAGTCCCGCCAACAGGGAATCCAACGACGCGCCCACGACCTGAAGCGCCGCCAACCTGCTCATGTATTTGATCGGGACCGTGGCCTTGTCCTGCTCGGCCTGCACGATGCTGTACTTGTGAAGATATCTCTCGCCCTCGGGGCTAAAAAGCCGGTAAGTGTTGCGATCCGTCTTCTCCAAGGGGGTTCCCGTGAAAGCGAAGAAGGCCGCGTTCGGCAATGCCTTGCGAAGGTTGAAAGCCAGGTTCCCGTATTGGGTTCGGTGAGCCTCGTCCGTCAGAACGATGATATTCTTGGCTTCGGAGAGCGGCTTGTCCAGCGGTGTCCTAAATTTCTGGACGGTCGTCATGATCGTGCGCCCGACGCCTTCGGAAAGCATCGCGTAGAGGTCGCGGGAACTCTCCGCTCGAACCGGGTTCGGAAAGCCACAGTCACGGAAATTATCCGAGATCTGCTTGTCCAAGTCCCGGCGGTCGGTCACGACCAGGAAGTAGGGATTCTTGAGCCGCGCTTCTTCTCGCCGCAGCTTCAAGGCGGTAAAGAGCATGGTCAGGGACTTGCCCGAGCCCTGCCAATGCCAAACGATGCCCTTTTTTTCCTTCTCCTCGAGGACCCGGTGCACGATCTTATGGACGGCCGTGAACTGCTGATAGCGGCAGACCTTCTTGGTGACCTTGCTCTCGTCCACATCGAAGACGATGAAGTTGCGGATGATATCCAAGAGATTGCGCTTGTTGAGCAGGGCTGCGATGAGAACGTCTTGAGCCGCCGGCGTCGTGGGCAGATCGTCCTTCTTGATCAGCTTGAGCGACAGCATCTCCTTAACTGAAGGGTGGTCGGCAAGGTTTGGGAGCTTCTCTTCCGGCTTTTCCCGCCATTCATGGAAATTGTCGAGGCCTGCGCCGACAACCCCGTACTTGGCTCCGAAGAGGTTCGCGCCGATGAGAAGCTGATTCGTGCGGAACAGCGCCGGGATTTCCCGCTGGTAGCGCGCGAGTTGCTCGACGGCGTCCACGACGCCGGTCTCCTTGGCAATCGGGCTTTTACATTCGATAACGGCCAGCGGGATTCCGTTGACGAAAACCACGATATCGGGGCGGTCAGTCAGCTTCGGGCCTTTGACCCAGAACTGATTCACGGCCAGGAATTCGTTCTTCTCGGGATTTTCGAAGTCGATGAAGCGCACAGTAAGGTTGCGGCGGCCGTCGCCGGTTTCCTGGTCAATGGTGATATTCGAGATCAGGTCTTTGTGGAAGCTCCTGTTCTCATCGAGGAGCCCGGTTCCCGCAATATTCGTGACGCGGCGAACGGCTTTATCCAGCGTTTCTTCCGTCGCTTCGGGATTAAGCTCAGCCAGTTTTCGTCGCAAGCGCCCCACCAGGACCACATCGCGGCGGGAGGACCTTTCGCAGTCCTCCGCATCCTGAGGATCAAGCTTCTCTCCGCCGATGAATTCGTATTTCATCCGCCGAAGTTGATCGATTGCGGGTTTCTCTGAAAGCGTATCTTCGTTGAATTTTTTCTCAGCCATTAGTTCAGGACGGCAAATGCGATTGCAAATCTTCGACTGCCCCAGGAAATGCCGAAACCAAGCCCGCCCTATCCGCGGCATAGTGGGCGAGGCACGGCTGCTTCGCAATGAGTTCCTTCGCGCCGCTCTCGTCTTTGGAGACGACGATCAATCGGAGCGGGTCTCCCGAGTCAATGCGCTGCAAGAGCACCGAGAACAGAATATTGTTTATTCCCTCATCCACGAATCCGTATCCGATAACGTACAAGTGGGTCACGCTGGCCAGCGAAGTCTTGAGCGCAGCGATTAGGGTTGAGTATGGCTCATAAAGATACTGCGCCTCCTTTTCGATGCCGACGAGAAGCGCTCGCCGCTCAGCATATACCCTCTGGCCCGGCTTCGGCCGGTTTATATGCTCTCTGTCGAGCCAGTTCAACAATGTGGCCGACCCGTTTTCGAGAAGAGGCGGATAGTCGCTGGGGCTCGAATAATCTGGCACATGCCGGAACATTCCCTCCATCCTGAAAGGTTGCATGCTCTTCCAATTCAACGAGCCGTGCAATTTGAAGAGATTCCGCGAGGAATTGCCAAAAGCTGAAGGTTGCCACGCCTTGACGTCGCCGATTCGCACTTCCTTCGGAAGCCGCTTCACGAGCTTCTCTGTTATATCGACGAAGCCATTGCAAATTTCGGCTTTGGCGCGATACTTGTAATAAGTTTCGATCACGAGGTCCCAATTCAGGGAAAAAATATCCACATGTCCCTGCCTCTTGAAGACCTCCTCAAACAAGTCACATAGCTCCAGATTGCCGATGGAACTACCGTCGGTGAACATTGGCTGAGGGAAGCATTTCGATAAGGGAATATCGACTACGTCGCGAATCAGATTGCTGCCCAAATGGGGTCCAAGCCGTCGGGTCAGGTTCCCCCAAACTGGATTATCCTGGAACTTTGCCTCTCCGTAGTTTCGGAAGTCGCATCCCACTCGACGGATGTAGGCGTCGAATTGATACATGAGGCCGATGCACTGTTCGATATTAACGTCTTTGACCTTGATACCCGTCAATTGGCTATAGAGTGCCTTGAGTTCATCCAGAAGACCCCTGGAAATGGGGCACTTCGAAGGCGGTAGCTTCAGCTTCCCTCGAACATACTTTGGAGACCTTCCCGGAACGTGCTTCATACAGCGGATGTGAAAATCGTCTAGCTCTTCTCGGAAAATCTTCTCCACTTCGGGCACAAGCGGAAGCGAGCGTTTATTTTTCTTATCGAAAAAATTATGGGCGAACCCCGCACCCAGAAGAAAGGAGATTTTGGGAGCCATAGTTCAGCTCAAGTTAGCGAGCACCTCTGCGGAGAAGGCTTTTTGGCGAGAACCGCGCGAAAATCGTCGATCAACTTACCGGCCTCGGAACTCAAGCTCTTGAAGGATTGCTTGAGGGACTCCGTGTCGTTCTTATTCCGCGCCAGGGCTTCAACGGCGTTTATGGCCTTCCAAGACTCTTCAAGAGAAGAGGACTGTATAACCTGCTCCGACGCGCCGGCCACAGATACCACGTTTCGCGCCCGATCTGGGAAGAAAAGGCTCTCCTCTCCGATTCCGAACTGCCGCTTATAAACGAGAAGGGCAAGGCGTTCATAATTAGCCCATGTCGGCGTTTGCTGCCCGCCCGCTTGGGCTTGCGGCATTGCGATTTTCTCGCGCAGCTCTTTATCAATTTTCTCCGCCCGGCTCAGGCACTGCGTAGCGGTGCTCTCAAAGGATTTGCGAAAGGACTCCCATCGACGCAGTAGGGACGAGTGGTGATTCTCAAAAGCATCGGTATAGTATCGACGAAAACTTTCAGACTCATGCCAATATTCACGCTCGCCTAAGACGGCATTCGTCGTCCGCGCAGGAACGAGAACTTCCAACGTGTAGTCTGTCCGAACATAACCGTCCCCGACGATTTTGTCCATTTTCTGGTTAATCACAACTCGCCCGACGTCCAAGGGACAAGATTTCAGTTCGCAGATAGGCAGGTAAAAATCTTTCAGGTAGTCAAAAAGAGGAGAAAGGATCTGGTCCAGGACATCCTTCGCATGCTCCTCGCGGAGCTGCATTTGGCGTTTCAAATGCTCCTTGCCGATATCCGTGAAAAATCCAACCAGCCAGCCGAAAAGCCCCATGAAAGCCGTAAGCCCATAAGTCCTTAAAAGTGTCTCCGCTGTTTCCATAATCTAAGTCCGCAAACGAATTTTTCCATAGAGAAGGACCTTCATCAGTCCTTTCTTCAAAGATTCAAAGGATTCCTTAATCCGTTCTTCATTGTTAATTTCAGTATCCGTGGTTATCAGAACGTCTGATATCTCCTGCTGCTCATCTACTGGAGGAACGGGGATTAGCATCTTGCATACTTCACCGACGTTGAAGTGCTGTTGAGCCAATCCGCCCTGTCCCTGCAAAACCTGTTTCCGACCTGCTGGTGAATTAATGAAGCGGCTCAGGAACGTCCCCGCAAGTAGCTTATTCGGACGCATGATAACCAGATCAACACAATTGGCGCCATCATATTTCAATGGGACAACACACGATGTTCCCGGATAGCCTGTTCTTACCGCAACGACATCTCCTTCCTTCAACTTGGATTTTGCGTGGGACTCGTTTGCCTCACGCGAGATAAAAACCATCCGTTCGTCTGCGATTGCATCTTCGAGAATATTCATAGAGCGAAGACATGGGACACCAAACTCCTGGTAGAGCCTCGCTGGCTGTACTACTATCCCGACCGTAATCAATTCGCAGAGTTTTTCACATGGCTGCAAATCCCAAGATTCGGGGATGCGTCCGAGCTTGGTCATCTTAAACTTCTTATGATTCGCAACCCCTTTTGTAAAGAGTTGCTGCATAAGGCCCGACTTCAACTCCCGCAGCTTCGCGATAACAGAGTTTGTCTTCTCAATCGCATCATAAAGCGCCGAGAAAAATTCAGCAATGCTCTGCTGCTCCTGCAATGAAGGAATCGGGACGACAATTTTTCGCAACGCTGATTTTGGAATTTCCAAGAACGTGCTGCCGGCCCCAAGCCTTGCAAGCTCGGCAGTCTTTGATCGAATGAGATGCAAAAGGAAGTAGTTGTGAAGCATCTCTTTGCAGATAAAATTTGTAAAGCCCTGATTGGTAGCCATCGGAACCGTATTGATAACCGCGTTTCCCAAAGTCGCACGGCTTGTCATGAGTACAGATCCGGGCGGCATCAATTTCGCGGCAGAATTTTTAAGTCCCAACTCGGAAATCATTTCCTTGGTTTTAGAAATGGTGTTGCCGAAAGTACCGGTTATATCTGTCGGAGTCGCCCAAGGTATCGTCCCTTTCCAATACTCAGGATTTAATCGATCTGGCGTTCCACCACCCAGGATGTCCGCCACATCAGCCAGAAACGAAGCCCCCCAATCTACCGGGATTTCTCCCGCAGGAGTTCTCTTGAACTTCTGGCCCATCTTAAGTGTGGCGACTTGGTTGGTCATCGATTATCTCAACGTTGAAACCAACTCTGGGCGCAAATCAAAAATAATGTCGAAGTATCTCAAAGTCATTTTGCGCTGCATCTCGGGTGGTAGTCCTGACGGTGGGGCATAGGCTGGATCGTATCCCGAGCGTGAGAATTCACGAGCGACAATCTCCATACTATCTTGCAACTTCGAATTCTTCATATAGTCCGATTCGGTTCCAGCGGCGATCTCATCCGCCGTTTTCCACAAAGAGGAAAACGCCGCAAAGATCGCAATCCAATCCAGGAATTTGGGAAGCGCCCGATCTTCCGGGCTCGTAGATGCAAGGAACTCCCACCACTTCTTCTGAGAAAGCCAATACTCGATCTTCTTGCCCTTGGTTCGCGTGAGCACTAGCCCAGAGCGCGAAAGATCGAACAGGGCCTGCTGAACGCTGAGCCAGAATAGCCCGACCGAATCCGCTATTTCGCGGGGCCTCCCGCCCTCGTGAGTCAGCAGGTAAAGGATCGCTTCCGCTTTCGCTCCTGCCCCGAACAGCGCGCGCACTGGAAACCTCAGGTTGGCGCACGCGTTGATCGGAACTTCTCTAGCCTCTTTTTGCACATTAATCTTCGGCCGATTCATATGAAACAACGCGAAGCTCGGATCGCGACTATCCCCGTGCGCGCTCGGATGGAATTTCCCCGACCGATCCTTAAATAGAACCTCGGCAACATCGTCGCTCGGGCTCTCCTCACAGATGACTTGGCAACGATCCAGAATCTTTCGCCACTTCCTCTCGTAAATGATCTTGCGATCAGCGGTCCACTGCAAAGCGCCACCAAGAACGCGCACCACGCTCACATCCTGCTTCAACAAAATTCGCCGCAGACGCGCCGTGTCAAGCAGTTCCCCGTTGACCACCAGCCAAGCCAGAATCTCATCGAAGAGCCTGGGCTCATAGCGAGCCAGTTCCAAAGAGAACACGAGCAACGGCTCCGGATCGATGATCCATTCCTCTTCGGTCGCCGAAGCGCCCAGAATGCCCAAAGCAGACCACTGCCGCCATAGAAACATCAGCAATCTATCGAGCAACGCTTCTCTAAAGTCTTTGAGCAACATCGCCGTGCCCCATCTCTTTTAGAATCCGCTTCACTTCGCCGCGGTAGGGTTCTGAAACATCATGCGTCATGCTCCAGCGCGCAGCTTTCTCAAGCTCCTCGCCGGTGGGTTTGAGGTCCAACAAGTCCTGATAGTGCTTCCCGCCCTGATCGACCGCCGCGTAGAGTTTAAAATGCACCTGATCGTACCGACTGATGAAGCGCACCGTCAGAGCGCTTCCATAATCGCGCAGCTCCGCGCGGCCAAGTACGCCTTCGGGCAATCCAAAATCTAATGCCGATGTAGGCCCCGGATTGATCCATCCGTCCTTGAGCCGAAAGTCGCGCTCTACCTTCTTCGCGGCCTCGATCAGATGCGGCGGCAAAGGATTGGCCGAACTCATGATCAGACCGTCCGTGGGGCTATTCGAGACAAGCGCCACAACGTCCACGTCCTTGGTCGTCGTCCTCGTGACCAACTTCAAAGCCTGAAGCGCCGCCCCGCCGCAAACGAGGAGATCGATATGAGGTTTCTTGAGCGCGGCAAGCTGTTCGCCCAAAGCCGCAAGGGCCTGCTCGATTTCTTCTCTATTCATGAATCCCTTCTTGAAGGTAGACGCATTTATCCTCTGATGATCTTAACGCACTTGTTGTGGAATCGCGGCTCCAGCTCAACCTCGACCTGCCTGATGATTTCATCCATCTTGTATCCAGTGATATGAAGATCGAAGCTGTGTTTTCCCGGGCCGACGCGAGTAAACGTGCCTTTGCCTGCCTCCATGCCGTTAAAGAGAAATTCCGGCGGATCGTTTGGAACGACCGAGGCAATGGTGAATGTCTCTTCTCTTCCATGATCGATATCCATTGGCCCTACCGATCCGCTCTTCCAAGCCAAATCCATTGCGGCTGTACTGGCGACGTCTCCGCGCGCCAACGCAGACGCAAGACCATCCGCTAGGCCTGTGAGCCGAACTCGAAGCCCTTCAACAGAATCGCCCTCGTTTCTAATATGTCCCCGGAAATAATAGAGGCTGTGGAGGGCTTCCAGTTTCGCCTCTAGCGTAATCTTCAGCAACGGCTTCGACCGCTTTTCTAAGGTGGCAATCCGGTGGCGCTCTATCTTTAGAAGCCTGGCCGGTGACGTGATGACGCTTACGCAGTAGCCAGCCAATAGACCACCAGTGCCAATCGCCAATCCGGTGCCAACGTCCATTAGAAGATTGGCGTTTCTTATATCGCCGCGCCAATAAGCGTAAGCAATGCCAAGAACGGCAGAAGTTATCTCGGCAGTGAAAACCGCGGTTCCGCCGTACTGTTCCCAAAAGTGCGCTCCTCCCTCTCGGAGAAACTCACCGAAACTGGTCCCACCACGGACTATTTCTGTATCTATTTGTGCCATTTGCAAATTCGCTTTAGAGCTTGTACCCCAACTCCCGCAGATATCCTTCGACCTTTTCCTCGGCCCGCGCGCGCTCCTTCCTGAGCTTGATCAGCTCGTTGATCGTCTGCTGCACATCAATGGGAGCCTCTTCCTCGGCAATGTCGATATAGCGAGCAATGTTCAGGTTGTAGTCGTTGCTGCGGATTTCATCTAAGGTGACTGGACGGCAATATTTCTCTACGGAGGCATAGGCCCGATAAGCCTTAACAATCTTCTCCATGTCCTCTGGGCGCAGCTTGTTCTGATTCTTGAGCTGCTGGAAGTCCTGCGCCCCGTTCAGGAAGAAAACCTTCCCTCTGCACGAGGCTGGCTTCTTCCTGTTTAAGATGAGCAGGAAAGCCGGGATGCTCGCGCCATAAAATAGGTTCGAGGGGAGGCCAATCACGGCCTCGACCAGATCTTCTTCAAGGATTCCCTGCCTGATCTTCCCCTCCGCACCGCCGCGGAAGAGAACTCCGTGCGGGAGAACGACGCCCGCGCGACCAGAGGACTTGAGAGTCGCGATCATGTGCTGGACGAACGCGAGATCGCCGTAGCTCTGCGGGGGTAGGCCGTACCTGAAGCGGCCGAAGGCGTCGTTCTCGGCGGATTCGACGCCCCAATTCTTCAGAGAGAATGGGGGATTCGCGATCACGATGTCGTACTCGATCAGCTTGCCCTTCTGAAGCAGTTTCGGTTCACGGATGGTGTCGCCCTTCTCGATGCGGGCTCCCGAGATTCCATGGAGCAGCATGTTCATCTTGCAGATGGCCCACGTGCCGATGTTCTTCTCTTGCCCGTGAAGCACGACGTTCTTGGCGTTCTGATGGAGCGACTTCAGATGATGCACGGCCTGGACCAACATCCCACCCGAGCCGCAAGCCGGATCACAAACGTACATGCCTTCCTGCGGATCAAGGATATCCACCAGCAGGGTAACAACCTCCCTCGGGGTGTAGAATTCACCGCCCTTCTTGCCGGCGTCATCGGCAAACTGGGCGATCAGATACTCATAGGCTCGCCCCAAGATGTCGGGTTCCGAGAGGCTCGAATTTCGCAGGTTGATTTTCGAGAAGTGGAGGAGCAACTTCGAGAGCGTGCTGTCGGGAAGCCGGTCCTTGTCGTTGAAATCCGTGGCCGAGAGGACTCCTTCAAGCCCGCGGTTATGCTCTTCAAGCTGGTCGTTCGCCTTGTTGATCGCGTCTCCAAGGTTGTGGGTCAGCGTGGTGAGATGCTGCCAATGGGCTTTGGGAGAAACGAAAAACTCGTGCTCATCCGGGTCTTCGAGCGCGATCTTCTTGCTCTTGCCCTCCTTGAGCAACTTCTCGGCTTCCTCATCGAACACATCCGAAAGCCTTTTGAGGAATAACAGGCCGAAGATATAGTTCTTGTAGTCGGAGGCGTCGATGCTGCCCCTGAGAATATTCGCCGATTCCCACAAATGGCTCTTGAGCGTTTCGAGATTCAGTTTTTCCATGGTCAGTGATCTCAGTATAACAGGAGGGGCATAATTTGTCAATAGTTTTATTAAAATATGCGTTAAACTATACTAAAAACTACTGTTTAACTATTAATTAAACTGCAATTGTTAATTAAAACAAAGTTTTAGGCCTTTCTAGACATGGTCCAGATGAAAGGCTGCCGGGTCCTTCGGGGTTTCCTTCATTAGGTCCAAGGCCCCTGGCCGCTGGCGGCTTCAGCCCCTACACTTAACTTAGTTCGTGTAGCTTGGGGGATTGGCCCCGAGGTATCCACGGTCCCGCCGTAACGGGACGCGACCACGATGTACCGTGGTATTTGTGGAAACCCAAGTCCAAGAAGCACCCCCAGCGCCCACCGCCTCTCCCAAGCGGCCGGAAGTCGACGTTGACGCCATCTACGACAAGATCGGCCGATACTTCCAGTCTCAGCCCGCGACTCGCTCGCTGGACTATTGTATCCGCCTCGAAGACCTCGGTCTCAATGAAAAAGAGGCCGCCTATTACGCCAAGGTCATACGCAATTTCAAGCTTGACGAGCTGCGCCAAGACCGGGTCTGGCGCAAGCACTTCCGCTCGCTGGACGGCCTCATGGAGGACGCCCGACTGGCGGAAGAAGATGGCTTCGCGCCGGAGTTTGTCGAGCCCTCGATTGCGTCCGAGGAGCCCGAGATCGCGCTTGAAAATGCCGCGGTCGAGGCCCGGTTCCGCCAGGCACTCCTGGCGCTGCCGATCGAGCTCGCCGTCCTGGTCTGCGCTATGCCGCTCGTAGACGGCAACGTCTCCGCTCTCGCGCGAGAGCTGGGCCAGCCCCAACGCCGCACCGCCCGCCAGTTCGCCAGAATCCGGAAGCATTTCGCCGGTCATGGCCTCTCCGTCTAGGCCCCTGTCTAAAACCCCCGCCTCGAACGTTAGTTAAAGAGAGGCCCGCCAGTGGCGTATCGAGTGGTGTAAGCAGCGGTGTCGGTGCCGGACGTTGGCCGTCATCGACAACGCCAGTGGTGAACTCGCTTAAAATGAGTCTTTTTTCGCATCCGCGCGATATAGCCCCGTTTCTCACCGGGGGGT
>Ga0307372_10001232_pt1 | contig 45076 bp, 44 predicted proteins | sample OX1MG_FD_202533 | JGI IMG/M metagenome (GOLD analysis project Ga0307372, IMG submission 202533) | Soil microbial communities from Risofladan, Vaasa, Finland - OX-1 | ecosystem: Environmental > Terrestrial > Soil > Coastal area > Acid sulfate soil | place: Finland: Risofladan, Vaasa | collected...
TGGTTTGAAGCCATTCCCTGCAGAACGGCTTCGGGGGGACTGCCCCCATCTGCTGGCCAGCATCGAACTCAGCGGTTCTTATCTACGTCAGAGCCACCTCCTTCGTTCAGTGCACACCTTGGCTGTCATCTTGGCTGTCACAGCCTCATGAACTCGGCGTCCGGACCCAAGTGAGAAGACGGGCAGCTCTGCCAAGCCAGAGGGGCTGACCGGGCCCTGAAATGCGGCCGCATTTCGATATGGCCGAGGTCATCGCTCGCTCAGGCACGCTCACGAGTCGGACGGAAACCGTTCGCGTAAACGTAAGCCTGGGGATTCACCAAATGCGGTGTCTCGCTGATTCGAAGCTATCTGGCGAAGAGCTCGGTTTCAACTACTGCAGCGTTGGTCGGTGCGCCCCGCCACAGGAACAGAGGCAGTGATGCCGACACTACGACTGGAAGCACCCAGGCTGCTGCGAAGTAACCATAGGTCGCGGCGGCAAGCCCGATCAGCGTTCCTCCCAGCGAGGATCCGAGGTCGATGCCGCTGTTCCAGAGCGCGCTGATCGCTCCTGAGTCAGCGCTGACGCCACGCTCGCTAAGGGCCAGGAAGGCGGTCGTCTGAACCGTCCCATAACCAGCTCCGTAAGCGGCAGCGGCGACCATAACGGACGCCCCGCCGCTGTGTAGTGCGAGCACGGCCAGTCCGGCCAGCGATGCGACCACGCCGCCGACGAGCACGATCCGCGTAGGCAGGCGGTCGCCGAGGATACCGGCAAACCAGCGACTCGCCGCGCGCGACACACCTAAGACCAGGAGAAACACAGCCGCCGACCCGAGGCCGTTCAGCGATAGCGCAACAGGTACATACGTCACCACTCCTCCGAAGCTGCAACTGGTAAGCACGAATCCGGCCAACACCATCAGCAGTCCAGGCCGCCTGATAGCGCCGAGTAGGTTCGTCGACGCCCGCACGACATGCACAGGGCGATCTGGAATCTTGACCGCGAACAGCACGCCGCCTAACCCGCTGGCAAACGCAATCAACGCGTCCACGTAAGCGTGTCCGCTCGCCAGCAGGAACACGCCAAGCGATGGGACCATGATGCCCGGCGCGCCAAGTGCCAGCCCGTAGTAACCGATCGAAGTGCCGCGGCGATTTGGCGCAGTCAGCTCTGAGAGCAGGGCAACCGAAACTACGATCGCGACCCCCATCCCAAGACCACGTGCGCTCGCGGCAGCGAGCATCACTAAGGTCGCAGGGTGTGGAACGACGTAGGCGAGGCTCGGCAGCGCGGTGAGCATCTGACCGGCAATCAAAAGATGCGACGAACGTTGGCGCGACATCAACCATGGCGTCGATAGCTCACCAGTTACGGCGCCGATGAAGAGCGCTGCGGTCGCGGCACCCCCAACTCCGTGCGGACCGGCGCGCTCGACCATCGCCGGCACTACTGGCAGCAGAATCTGAAAGTTGACGGAGATACAGACGGCGAGCGCCGCAAGTAGGAATGGCGGGCTCTTGATGGCGGAGCGCACAGCTGAACGAATCGCCTTTTCGATCAGCCAATCATATGGTGGCTTGTCGTTTGGTCATGGCAGCACCGCGATCACATCCAGCTCCATCAGGATGTTGTCCCTTGTTGATCCAACTTTGGCGGCATCGCACAGTAAGAAGGCGGGGCAGTGACCATTGGTTAGGAATCGGCGACGAACCTCGACCTCGTATTTGACTTGCCGAATATCGGAAAACGCATTCGATGCTCCCCGAACTATCGCCGTACATCCCAACTAGACCAACAGACGAGCAGCACCATGCATACGACTGGGCTCAGTATCGGCTGGCTCGCTGACGGATAAATCCCTCGGCTTGATTGGCTTTGGGGAGGTCGCTCTGGAGGTAGCCAATCGCGCCAGATCGTTCGCAATGCGTATTAGATACACAAAACGCACTCCGCTCTCAGGTGCCACTGAACGACGACTGGGCGTGCGATACACGCCGTTTGACACACTTCTCGGGGAGTCGGACGTGGTCTCGATTCACGTTCCCCATACCGCTCAGACGAAAGGCCCCATAGGGGCCGGCGAATTGGCTTCGATAAAATCGGGGGCACTGTTGATCAATACCGAGAATCAGATGGCTACTGACCACGACAGCTGCTCACCCGCCATAAATGGGCGGATTGCTTCCGTCCCGGATGGCACGTCGCTGGGCACAAAAAGCGACCGGCGCTCGAGTCTAATCGTGGGTTCGTTTGGGGGTAAGCCGTAGAAGCGGGGACCGTTCAACGAAGCGAAGGCCTCGAGTTGGCCTAACGCGCCTTCTTCGTCGAATACTTGCGCGTAACACTCGATAGCTGTCACCGAATTGAATATTCCGGCTGGCGCTCGACCACTCTCTTTGGAGGTTATCGCATGCGGCGCCGAGTCGGTCCCCAAAAAGAAGTGAGAAGACCCCGACGTCACCGCCTTTCTGAGTGCCTGCCGGTGACGCTCGCCCTTTGCAACAGGTAGGCAGTAAAGATGAGGCTGTATACCGCCCGAGAAAATAGAGTTCCGATTGATGATGAGGTGGTGCGGGGTTACTGTAGCCCCTAGGCGGCCATTCTGAGCAAGCACGAACTGGACGGCCTCTGTTGTGGTTATGTGCTCCAGGACCACTTTGAGGTTTGGAAAGCGTCCCAGCAGAACGCTTAGCGTCTTGTCAAGAAATACAGCCTCGCGATCGAACACGTCCACGTCGGGGTCGTTTGCCTCTCCATGGATAAGAAGCGGCATTCCAATCTCCTCCATACGCGTCAGGACCGAGTGGATTCGGTCGATACTTGTGACGCCTAGCTGAGAATTCGTGGTGGAAAGGGCCGGATAAAGCTTGGCCGCAAAGAAGGAGCCGGCACGGTACCCGCGTGCGACCTCGTCGGCTTGGGAATCGTCGGTGAGATAGCACGTTAACAACGGATCAAATCGACTCCCAATCGGCAGTGCGGCGAGAATCCGCTCTCGATAGGCATCCGCCAGTTCTGGACTCGTAATCGGGGGCGTGAGGTTAGGCATCACGATGGCTCGAGCGAAAACGCGCGCGGTATACGGCAGAACCGATCTCATGAGCTGGCCATCGCGCAAATGGATATGCCAGTCGTCCGGTCGGCGGATGCTGACAACTTCCAGGGCTTCGTTCACTTACGTCGACGCACTTCCGAATCCCTTTCCGAGGTAACGCCTCGCGATCTTAGATACGTATGTGTAGTTAGGTGCCACCAGTTGTGTACAGCGCGCCTCAGCGACCTGTCCAAGGAGAAGCAATGCCTCAGGTTGCGTGAACCCGTAGTCCTCCACCATCCAGTTGATCAGCTCCTCGACCGAAAGCCGAAAGGCGTCCCCTAACGGTCGTGCGCAAGGGACAGCGCCGACGTGGTCGGCTGTTTTAAAACGCGGCCACTCCATCGTTTCCGGACGTGAAATCAGATCCACTTCGATCGTAGTGAACGTTCGGACCTCGATGGCGCCGAAACCACACAGTTCGCCATCACCCTGAACCGCGTGATCGTCGCCCAAGAACATAAGGGCGTCGGCCTTGATCTCGATGGCGACTGGAAAGTGTCGCAAGATCAAGACGGCAATAGACTCACAGGGAATCTTGAATCCGCAAAGCGATCTGGGCACAATATCGAGCGGATCGCGGCGCCACCGGTCTCCTTCGGTGACCGCACATTCGCAACGATGAACCTCTCAAAGCTTCTCTAACGTCAAAGCGGCTCAGCGATTGCCAACTGTTGACACTTTTGCGAACCATAGTGTAACGTCGTTGTCGCTCCTTTGGGACAGTCCACCTTCCCGCCGGGTACGAACGAGACAGTGAGTTCGAGGCTGCGGAGGCGCCTGAGCCAGGCGGTAACCCGAGGATTCGATGCTGAGCGTTGGGCCGCCAATTCAATCGTCCCTGCCCCTGGTGTAGTGGAGCTGCACTCCGGAGATCCTCGTTTCCCTGCCCCTCCGCAGATCATTGAAGCGGCACACGCCGCTGCACTTGGAGGTTACACCGGCTATCCGCCACTTCTCGGGGATAGCGAACTGCGTGCTGCCCTCGCAGACGTGATGTCCGCTACAGCAGGGGCGGCAGTTCGCCCCGTCAAATGTGATGATCACGGTGGGCGCTAGTGAAGCCATCCACTGCGCGATGGCGGCCCTTCTCGATCCTGGAGACGAGGTATTGCTCTTCAACCTGACCTACTCTCTTTACGCGCCTATTGCCCGGCAGTTGGGAGCTGCGCCGGTCTTCGTCGACCTGAGTAAGAATTTCAGGCTCGACCTGGATCGTCTCCGGTCAGCAGTCACACCCAGGACGCGAATGATTGCGCTCAACAATCCCGCGAATCCTACTGGCGTCGTGTTTACGAAGGCCGAGCTGGAAGGTATGGCCGATGTGGCCCAAAAGGAGTCACTGGTGGTTCTGGCTGACGAGGGTTACGACAACCTCGTCTTCGGTGGCGAGTTCACATCCACAAGTCAATTGGAGGCCCTGGCTGATCGTCTCGTATACCTGAACAGCTTCTCCAAAACCTACGCGATGACGGGCTGGCGTTTAGGTTGGCTAGCTGCTCCTGAAGCCATCCTCCGAGGATGCGAGATTGCTCATCGAAACTGCGTGACAGGTGTGCACTGGCCTACTCAGCGTGCTGGCCTCGCAGCAATTCGAAGCCATGAAGAAGTCATCCCGGCCATGTTCGATGGATACAACCTCAGGCGGGAGTTGATCATCGAGAGGCTGAGGGGGACGCCCGGTGTGGACGTTCGCCTGCCACAAGGCACGTTTTTGCTCTTTGTCGGATTTCATTTGGGACAGGCGTTTACCTCATCGGATCTTGGCGCGAACCTGCTGGAAAACGGTGTAGCTGTGAGAAGTGGAACGGAGTACGGCAGCGCCGGCGAAGGATATCTGTGGCTGTGTTACTCGGTCGAACTCCGCGAAATCGGGTTCGGGGCGGAGCGACTGCATCGAGTCTTTGAGTATCTCGCTTGATCATATTGGGTGGCGTCCAGCCGCTGTGAACGACCGTCGCGCGGATGAGGTGGTTATTCTCGGGGGCGGCGTAATCGGCGTCTGCTGCGCTTACTACCTTGCCGAAGCAGGCTGCCGCGTGCGGCTTGTGGAAAGGGCTGCCCTCGCTTCAGGAAGTTCGTATGGAAACTCCGGGTTGTTGACACCCAGTGCCGCATATCCGATAAATATGCCCGGGATCATTCCCAAAAGCATCAAGTGGATGCTGACCCCAAATGGTGCATTCAGATTCAGGCCGCGACCCAGCATGCAGTTGGTCCGCTGGCTTCGCCTCTTTCAGCAACGATGCACTGAGAGCGAAGTCGATCGAGTTACCCCGATCCTACGGGACATGATCGATGGCAGCCTCGCACTCTTTCGTCGGCTGGCCGAACTTCCAAATGCAGGTCGATTCGAATTCTCGGAGAGCGGCACGCTGGCCCTGTACAAGTCGGAGTACGGCCACCACCAGGCGCAGTCCACTGCAGATCTGCTTCGTCGATTCGGCGTCACCTGTCAACCTGTCGACTCCACAGAGGTGCGTGAACGAGTTCCCAACGTCAAGCCGGCGGTCCGCGGCGCAACCTTCTTTCCCGAAGACGCGCACCTCATCCCAGGGGAGTTCGTCAGTTTCATGGCGCGGGCAGCTGAAGCAGCGGGCGCAACAGTCGACACACTGGTTGGGCCAGCTGAAATCGAGTCAGGCCCCAAGAACCGAATTCAGGTTCGGACATCAAGCGGGTTACTTTGCCCCGAGAGAGTTGTCGTCGCAACAGGCGCATGGGCACCGTTCACCGTTCGTCGATTCGGTCTTTGGCTGCCCATCGAACCAGGCAAGGGATACAGCATCCAATTTCGGCACGGGCCACGGACGAGCGTGCCACTACGCTTGACGGAGGCTCGCGCGGTTGTCTCGGCGATGGGCGAATCCATCCGGATGACGGCCCGGCTCGATCTGGTCGGAATGAACTCCAACGTGACGAAGCGGGCTGACAGCATTGTGAAGCTCGCCCGCAAGTATCTGAATTGGCCTAGGCTGGAGGAACCGACAGGCTGGGCAGGCTTGCGTCCGCTAACCCCGGACAGCCTCCCTATCGTCGGACCTCATCCGGCAGAGGACCGACTCGTGCTGGCAGTTGGTCATGGCCAGCTTGGTGTCACGCTCGGCCCAGTTACTGGCCGACTCATCGCCGACTTCATCACAGGCAAGAACGTCGATGCCAAGCTTGCGCCACTCAGGGCGGATCGATTCCAGCGGCGTCTCACCCGAGCACCAGCCGAACGACCACCGGTTGCACCCAGCTAGGCGTGCAGAGACTCGACATGTCCAAGGAATCTGAGGAGATCAGCGCGGTGCGCGCTTCATATCGAACGCTGCGGGAACTGGCGCAGGATGAAATCAAGAGGGACATTTTGAGCGCACGGTTCCGGCCTGGCGACAGATTGAACGAAGCTCAACTAGCCAGTCGCTACGGCATCAGCCGGGGTCCGATACGTGAAGCTCTGCGGGCACTTGAAGGGCAGGGCTTGTTGCGCTTCTCCTCCAACCGGGGAGCGGTCGTAACCAGTCTCTCGGAGGCGGAGATTCGTGAGATCTTCGACATGCGGTTTGCGCTCGAGCGCTTGGCCGCCGTTGAGGGGGTCAACGCGGTCACAAGTGCGGTGCTTGACGAAATGTCACATCTACTTCGGTGCATGTCGGCCACTCGCGACGCTTCCGAGCAGTATCTGCCCCTCAACAACGAGTTCCACCTCAAGCTCTACCGGGCCTCCGGTCATTCACGCCTGTGCGCGACAATCGTGGAGCTCATGAATTCACTGCAGCCCTACGTGCGTATGCATCTCAGCCTCCCCGACAAACTCATGGCAACCGACTGTGGGCACGGGCCTATATTTGAGGCTGCACGAAAGCGCGACGCCGAAAAGTGCGCGGACCTGACAGTTGAGCACCTGAAGGCCGGCGCCACCATCGTCATGGATTTGTTGTCGCAATCCCGATCGGCCCATTAGCCTGACCGCCAAATTGAAACGATGGCCGGCCTCAACGTCATGAGCCAAACGGTTGCCGACGCGATCGCCGAGGAGCTCCAACGAGCGGGTGTTGACCGCGCCTTCGGCCTCCCCGGAGGCGAAGTGCTCATACTGATCGACGCTTTGCGCCGGCACGGAGTCGAGTTCGTACTCTGTCGACACGAGGCGAACGCCGGTCTCATGGCTTCGGTATACGGCAAGCTCAAGGGAGTCCCGGGGATCGTTATCGCCACCCTGGGTCCGGGCGCCAGCAACCTGCTCCTGCCAGTCACCAACAGCCTCCTCGACCGTGAGCCACTGGTTGCAATCTCAGCCCAGGTGCCCAGCGCGTGGACCGCTGCCCGCACTCACCAGCGCCTTCCGCTGACAGAGATCTACCACCCGGTCACCAAGCTGGCCATGTCGATAAGCCCTTTCAATTGTCGAACTGCAGTACGCCAGGCTTTGGCTTTGGCCATCGCTGAGCCGGCCGGCCCGACCTACCTGACGATGAGCTCTGATGTAGCTCGCGCCGTTTCCGTCGCCGAGGCATCACCGGAGATCACATCTACGGCCGACTCCACGGTATGGCATAGCAACAGCTCGGAAGCCGCTGCTACCGAAGTCCGAGTTCGCCTCGAGAGCGCCGAACGACCCGTTCTGGCCGTGGGTATGGGGGCCCACGTCAAACATGCGACATTGATCCGGCGCTGGATCGATGATTGGCGCCTACCAGTCACGGTCACACCCAAAATCAAAGGAATCGTCGATGAAACTCATCCGCTCTTCGCCGGGGTGATCGGCGGGATGGCCATCGATCAAGTGATCGTTGAGGGCCTCGCGAATGCCGACTTGATTGTCGGGCTGGGCCTCGACCCGGCAGAGATCGACGGAGACTGGCACGACCGGTTCCAGATGCTTTGGCTTCTTGACTCACCTTGGGCGACAGGGGTGGCCCCAGTCTCGGGACTGATTGCATGTGAGCATGGCGGCCTACTCGATGCCATCCTGGCAAAGCCCGCGCCGCGCAGGTGGACGGACCCACTCGCGGATGCTCGAGCCGAGCGACGCCGAATCATGGACGGCCCTCCCGCTACTCCTGGATTCGTATCGCCGGTCGGCGCCGTCCGGGCTCTAGCCACAGCTCTGCCTGAGGAAACCATCGTCACGACGGACGTCGGCTCTCACAAATACGTCTTTGGCCAGTTCTGGCCCAGTCGGCAGCCGAGAACATTCTTCATGTCCAATGGCCTGTCTGGAATGGGATACGGTCTACCGTCGGCAATCGCCGCCAAGCTGGCAAACCCCGCCCAACCGGTGCTGGCCGTCCTCGGTGACGGTGGTTTTTCGATGAACAGCCAGGAGTTGGAGACTGCGCGCCGGGTGGGCGCTGCCATCCTGGTCGCGGTGCTCGTCGACTCGTCGTACTCCTTGATCCGGATGAGCCAGCGTAAGCAGGGACTTGAGCGCTATGGAGTCGACTTCGCGCCGATCGACACAATTCTCACGGCGCAGGCATGTGGCGTGGACGGATATCGGGTTTCTAGCGAAGCTCAGCTGACTGATTGGGCACGCCGGAGCCTGACGAAAGGCAAAATCTCGGTGGTTGAGGTTCCTATACGCGCAGACGACTACGCGGCGCTGGTCTAACCCATGACGACGCCAGAGGACCAGACCCCGCATGTCCGCGAATCGGTGGACCAAGAGTATGCGCGCGTCAATCCGCGCTCTCGTCAATTGTTCAGCGAGCAGCGCGACCTGGTTCCAGGGGGATACACGCACCGTGCCCGCGTACTCCCGCCTTTTCCTCTCTTTGTGGACCGCAACGTTGGGGCGTACAAGTGGGATGTCGACCACCACAGATACATCGACTACTGGCTCGGTCATGGCGCCATGTTGCTCGGCCACGCGCACCCCGCAGTGGTCGAGGCGGTCAAGCGTCAGGCCGAAGTCGGTTTGCACGCAGGTGGTGAGACCCCACTGGGTCTGGCGTGGGCGAAGCTCATTCAACAGCTTGTGCCATCGGCTGAGGCGGTCCGCTTCACGGCCTCGGGTGGCGAGGCGACTCAACTTGCGATTCGGGTCGCACGCGCCCACTCAGGAAGGTCGAAGATTCTCACGTTCAGGGGCGGGTTCCACGGTTGGCATGACGCGGCGACGATCGGCGCCGTGCCACCATGGCACGTGCCAGCCTCAGCCGGCGTTCCGCCCGCGATCGCCGAGACGGTGGTTTCGGTCCCGTTCCTTCAACTTGACGCGGTCGAGCAGGCGCTCGAATCAGATCGAGACATCGCCGCCATCATGCTCGAGCCCGGCGGTCTCTCAGACGACACAGTGCCAAGCACGCCCGAATTCCTTCAGGGCTTGCGCACGTTGTCCTCTCGGTTTGGGGTGCTGCTCGTGTTCGACGAGGTGGTCACGGGGTTTCGCTATGCGAGAGGCGGAGCACAGGCAGCGTTCGGCGTGACGCCGGACCTGACGGCTCTGGGCAAGGTGATCGGTGGGGGTGTGCCATGCGGAGCGTTGGTGGGCAGTCGGAACGTCATGGATGTCCTGGCCTGGAGACCGGACCAGGAGTGGCAGCGCTACAAGATGGTTCCTCACCCCGGGACATGGAATGCAGCCCCGCTGGCCGCGGCGGCCGGCGTGGCCACCTTGCAGCTTGTTCGGGACACTGACGCGGTCGAGCGCGCAATCACCCTGACACAGCGGTTGATCGATGGGCTCAACGGCGCGTTTGAAGCGGCTGGCGTCGAGGCTTTCGCGTATGGTCGCGGCTCTATCTTCAAGACGAGCCTGGGTACCCGTCCCGCTTTGCTGTTTGGGGACTCCACATCTGTCGAACTCGATATCGCTCGGTTGCTGGGCGGCTGGGGGGATCGCGGGCCATCCGTTCGCAAGGCGATGCTGCTTGAAGGCGTAGACCTCATGAGACAGGACGGATTCATGGCGGCAGCTCACACGGATGGGGACATTGATGCCACCACCGCGGCGATGGAACGCGCTCTATCGAGGCTCAAGCGTGAGGGTTCCCTCCCGTGATCGATTGCCGATCGGACGTCATCACCAAGCCCACCGATGCCATGTGGGATGCCATGAGGTCAGCCGAAATGGGCTGGGGTGCGCAGCAGGAGGACCTCTCGATCAATGAGCTCCAGGAGTACGCCGCCGCGCTCAGCGGCATGGAAGCCGCCCTCTACGTTCCCAGCGGGACGATGGCGAACCTGGTTGCGTTGATGACACAGGCCGAGCGCGGTGACCACATTCTCCTGGAAGCCCATTCGCACATCCTGTGGTCCGAAGAGTGGAGCTTCGCTTACGTTTGCGGATTGGTCCCGCGAGTTCTTCACGGCGAACTGGGAGCGATCGCGCCAAGCCAGGTGCAGAGCGCGGTAGGCGAGCGGCGATTTGGCCACCAACCGCCTATCCGGCTGCTTTGCCTGGAGAACACGCACAACATGGCTGGCGGAACAATCATGTCACCGAGCCAAACGGCGGCTCTGTCCAAAATCGCGCACGAAAATGGGATCGCTGTTCACGTTGACGGGGCTCGGATTCTCAATGCCTGCGCCGCCCTGGCTGTTCCGCTCCGAGATTTTGCAAGGCATGCCGACACCCTGAGCATCAACCTCAACAAGGGGTTGAGCGCACCGGGGGGCGCGCTGCTCTGCGGCCCGGACAAAGTCATCCAGGAGAGCCGCCAGAATTTGAAACGGCTCGGCGGTTGGAGCGTGGTCGGCAAGTCCGGGCTCACCGCTGCAGCCGGTCTCGTCGCCTTGCAAACGATGATCCCTCAACTCGCTGCAGACAACCGACGCGCTCGCACACTTGCCGAGCTGCTCGCGGCGATCGAAGGCGTCGAGATTGACCTCCGGACGGTCCAGACGAACATAGTGATGCTTCGGATACCCGAATCCTTCATGTCAGCCGACGAATTCCTGAGCCGGCTGGAGTCAGCCGGGGTGCGGGCCTATCGCTACCTGTCGGATACCGTGCGCTTCGTACTGCACCGCCACATCGACGACGCCGACGTATCTCGGGTCGCGGATGCCGTCCGAGGTATCACGGCGCGACGCTGACCAGGAGCAACCGCATCCAACCGGACTGAATTGGGCCGCGGGCTGTGGCATACTACGCACTACACTGCACTTGGAAACTTGCCGGCATTGCCCTGGCGGAACTCCACCTTTGGAGGCATGGAGAATTGTCTGAAAGTTCGGCCAAACACCTACCCGCCGCGAACCCGCCGGCAGACAAGTTCTTGAGCCTTCGGCGGTCTCTTGCCAATTTCTCCCGAGTCCCGCTCGGGGTCTTTCCTACCCCGTTAGATGCTTGCCCCAGACTCTCCGAAACCATCGGGCCAATCGAGATCTACGTCAAGCGGGACGACCTTACGGGCCTGGCCTTTGGTGGGAACAAGGTTCGCCACCTGGAATACGTTTTTGGCGACGCGCTCCAGCGTGGAGCGACAGCGATGATCTCTGGCTCCAACGCCCACGCCAACCTTCCGCGACAGGTTGCCGCAGCCTGTGCCAAGCTTGGGATGCGCCCTTTCATGCTTCTTCGAGGAGAGCGGCCCGAGCGCGTCGGCGGCAACTTGCTGATCTACGCGCTGATGAACGGTAAATGCAGATTCGTGCCGCTGGATACGTACTACGAGACCTTTGCGCGCCTCGCCGACGAGTGGGCAGCAGAGCTCACCGCAGCCGGTGAGCGCCCTTACATATTCGACGACGTCGACCCAGACTCGCACGGCCTCGGACTTGCGGCGTTGGGCTATGTCAACGCGCTGCTCGAGCTCGAATCCCAGTTCCACGAGCTGAATTGGCAACCGGACGTCATCTATATGTGTTCGGCAGTAACCTCCCAGGCCGGCGTCGCGGCGGGGATGGTCGCCACCGGAGCCAGTTATCGCCTGGTGGGGGTCTCGGCGCGCAATCCCGGAGCCGGAACCACGATCACGAAGGTTGCCAACCAGGCATCAGCCCTACTGGAGCTCGAACACCGGTTCACAGAAGAAGAGATCACCAACCTTTCCGAGTACATCGGCCCCATCTATGGCAAGCCGACGGACGACTCGATGGCAGCCACCAGATTGGCGGCACAAACCGAGGGCTTGCTCCTCGACCCCGTTTACACGGGCAAAGCGATGGCAGCCTTGATCGACCACGTCCATCAAGGACTCATCCCGCCGGGCAGCCGCGTGCTTTTCTGGCACACGGGCGGAACGCCGGCCCTATTCGACCCCGCGGTTGCGCTCGCGATCGAAGAAGGTTGGCAGCCTGGCGAATCGGCGGCGCCAGTCAAACCTCGAGCCAAGTAACCTTAGGAGACTGCCATCAGCTCGAGTGCGGCTTGGACGGTTGAGAGCAGGTCGCTTCGTGATCGCTCGAAAACGCGCGACGCATCTTCCTCTGCTTGCGGCCGGACCTCGACGCTAACCACGACCTCGTCGCCCTGCGACGATGATGCTGCGGCGGCGAGTGCACGGCTCGCATCGTGAAGCGTCACCGATACCCCCGCTGCATGAAATGAAAGATGAAAGTCTCCGGAAGGAGTCTGGCCAGGGACGATTGCGCACGTCGACAGATGCACGTGATGCACTCTGGCTCCGAGGCTCTCGACCGCGGTCACCGGATCCTCGCCCAGTTGGGCCAGATGTGACAGGTCAATAGTAAGTCTAAAGTTCTCATGACTCCGGGTGATTCGATCCGCGAACTTCGCCGCCTCTGCCGTAGGGCCTACGAGCTGGTAAGGCGGACTCGAGCGCGCGAATGTTTCCAGGCTGAGCGTCAGCGGCACTCCCTGGCCTGCGTAGTCGCAAAGCTCGTCGAGTGATTCCTCGAGCACGGCCCAGGCAGAGGTTCGCCGGCCAGGTCCCGGGTCCTTCCCGCTAATCAGCATCAAGCTCGCCGCGGAGACCTCCTTCGCCATGTCAATCAGGCTCTTGCTGAGCTCGATGGCCGAACGGCGGGCAGTTCGGTCGACCGAACAGATGCCCTCCTCGTCCAGGAGCCGGGGCCCAGCCGACAGCAGAAGGGCCTGATTTTGCCCAGCGAAAGAACTCCTGATTCGCTCGAGCCAACTTGGCGACAGGAACGTATAGAGCTCGATCGCGCCGAGAGCGGAGTCAGCGAGCAACGTCTCGAGGCTTGCCCAGAAGGTAGCCTCGTCGTCGCGGCACTTGGGAAACGACGCGTAGTGGACGACACCAACTCGAAAACGGGCCGTCATCGATTGAGCCGAACGCCCTCGACCATGCGGGCAGTGGACAGGCTCAGCAGGGCCTCATCACTTTTGCAGCACTCGCCTGAGGAAGTCGGCAGTCCGAGGGTTCTTCGGGTTCGAGAAGATCGCGTCGGGCTTACCCTCCTCGACAATTAAGCCTTGGTCCATGACCAGGACTCGATCTGCAACCTCTCGTGCGAATTGCATCTCATGAGTGACGACGATCATGGTCATACCATCGCGGGCAAGTTGCCGCATGACCGAGAGAACCTCCCCCACAAGCTCTGGATCGAGGGCGGACGTAACCTCGTCGAACAGCATCAGGCGCGGCTGCATCGCAAGTGCACGAGCGATCGCAACACGCTGCTGCTGGCCTCCCGACAGCGTATGTGGGTGACTGTTCTCCTTGTCAAGGAGGCCCATCTTGGCCAGGAGATCACGAGCCCGTGCGCGAGCGTCAGCATCATTGAGATGCCGAACGTAGCGCGGTGCTTCGATGATGTTGTCCATAACAGTCATGTGGGGGAACAGATTGAATCTCTGGAACACCATGCCGACCTCGGCACGCACGGCACGAACCGTGGCGTCGTTTGGCCGAATCTGACGATTACCCTTTCCAGGTCGGGAGAGCGTGATCTGATCGATGACAATGGTTCCGGAATCAATCGGCTCCAGGGCGTTAAGAGTGCGGATCAGCGTGGTCTTACCGGATCCGCTGGGGCCGATGATCACAACCACTTCGCCCGATTGAACGTCCAGCGTGACCCCGCGCAACACTTCGAGATGGCCAAATTTCTTGTGCACATTTGTCATCGAGACCAATGGCCCTTCTTGGCTCGTGGTGCCGGCTTGAGGTTGTTCGGTCACCATCACTTGACCTTTAGTCTCTTCTCGAGGTAACGCACTCCCTGGGCGCTCGGGAGGCTCACGATCAGGTAAATGGCCGCGACGAGAGTAAAAACCTCTAGGTAACGAAAGTTCTCTGCGGCCAGTAACCTTCCGGTAAACATTAGCTCCTGAACGGAGACGATCGACACGAGGGCTGTGTCCTTGAACAGGCCAATGAACATGTTGCCGATTGGCGGGATCACGATGCGGATTGCCTGGGGCAGGATGATGTGCCTAAGCGTTGTGAGGCCTGGCAACCCGAGTGCGGCGGCGGCTTCCCATTGGCCCTGGTCGATCGCCACGATTCCAGCTCTGTACACCTCACTCAGGTAGCACCCGTAACTGACGCCAAGGCCGATGATTGCAGTCGGAATGGGATCGAGGCGAATGCCAAAGAATGGAAGCACGAAGAATATGTAGTAGAGGAACACAAGGAGCGGGATGCCCCTTATGAGTTCGACGATTACCGTGGCCGGGATGTACGCGAACCACTTCTTTGAATCCAATCTGGCCACCGCTAGCGGCAGGCCCAACACAAGGCCAACTGCCATCGACGTGAAGGTCAAGAAGACTGTGATCTCCGCTCCGGTTAGGAGAATCGGAAGCCAGTCACGAAGATCAAATACCATGTGCTTTCGCCTATCCCCTTAAGTATCCGCTGACCACGCTTTCAGCTGGGCCCTGCCAAATCACTCCTTTACTAACCCGGCTCCCAGACCCAATACATGAATGGAACCCCGATTGAGTAATCGGGGTTCCGCCCATTATTCTCGTTCGCGTGACAGCCTTACTCTTCGGGAAAACTAGGGATTTTGAGTGTATTGCGGATCTGCTGGATTGGCGACATAGATGCTCGGGGTTAGTCCATATGTCTTAAGAATCTTGTCCACTGTGCCATCAACAGACATCGCGCTAAAGTCCGTGTTCCAAGCGTCCAACAAGTCATTGGGGGTGTGAGCAAAGCCAGCATCCGAAACGGACCGGCCTCGCGGGTCCATGAAGTCGGTCACGACCTCGAATTGGAGGCTTGAGTTTTGCTTCTTTGCAAATTCGGCCGCGGTCGCATCCATGAGACCTGCATCTGCCTGACCACTAGTCACTGCGTTGATGACATCGTTGTCACCTGGGAACGTAATGATTTGAATCTTTTGTCCTTTCGCTACGTCAGCTTGGAGTTGCATCACATACAGGGTTCCCTCTTGTGCCGCAACCTTGACATTGTTGTTGAAGTTGATGTGCTGATGCAGGTTGAGTGGATTGCCAGGCCTCACGATTAGGCCACCTGGGTTGTAAACCATGTTGTTCGGAAAGGAGATCACGAGAGACCTTGCTGCGGTCGGGGTCATCGTGTCGCCTACAACATCGATCCTGTTGCTCTGCAGGGCGCCCACAAAGCTTGAGAACGGAAGTGGCACGAGATCAACCTTCGCGATGCCCTCACGCTTGGCGAATTCAGTCAGCATGTCGGGAACGGCGCCTTGCCCAGTCGTGGCCGTGGACGCAGCAAATGACCATGGCGGATCGTCATCTACTCCGATCGTGAGAACTCCCTTGGCCCGGATAGCGTCAATAATCGTTCCGTGATGATAGCTGGCAGCTCCCGAGCTGCTCGCCGAAGGCGCCGCGGAAGTGCCGCACCCAGCGGCCGTAACGAGAACGCCTGCAAGGAACAAGCCCTTGAGCTTTAGAAACCGCACCATGACATGCGCAACCTCCCATCTCAACTGAACCACCTTGCACGTTTCGATGGTTCGACCGACGTAGTGTACAACATGCCAGTCCCGTTGTTCGGTCCTTTCGCGAACTCAAATTGGGCCCCTTTAGGGCTAGGGGTAGGCGCGCCACATGCCAGCCATGTCCATCGAGCGGGCACGGCTGAACAGCGGGGCCAGCGCCACGGGATCAACGTTGGAACCGGTGACCAGGCAGACCACATTTGCCCATGATGCAGGCAAGATCCCGCGGGAGCGTTCGGACAGGAGGGCGGCCAGCCCGACCGCACCGCTTGGCTCGACCAGGAGCTTGGCGCGCGTCCACAGCAGCCACATCGCGGTGGCGATCTCGTCTTCAGAGACCGTGACGATACAATCGACCAATCTGGCGACCAAGGGCCACGCTCGGTGGCCGAGATGGGTGGCGCGCAGGCCGTCCGCCACGGTATCGGGCGACCCCGGCAGCGTTACCAGTCGACCCGCTTTGAGCGACTGGTGAGCGTCGTCCGCCACCGCCGGCTCGGCGCCGACGATCGACACACGAGGCGCGAGCCGTTTGATGACCGTGGCCACACCGGCAATCAGGCCGCCCCGGCCTATGGGAACGATTAGGACGTCAGGAAGATCCGTGTTCAGCTGGTCAAGAAGCTCGAGTGCCTGGGTCCCATGGCCGGCCATCACATCTGGATCATCCGCCTCCAGGACTCGCATTCCACGATCGGACAGTGAGGCTAGGACACCAGCGCGGTCAGCTTGCGAGACACCGCTGGGAATAACCTCGGCACCTGTTGTCTTGATGGCGGAGAGCTTCAGAGCAGTACCGTCCTCAGGCATCACGGCCGCTGCCTTGAGCCCAACTTCGCGGGCGGCCAGCGCCACCGCAAAAGCGTGATTTCCAGCGACTGCGACAACAGGACGCCGATCTCCTCGCTCGAGTCCGGCCAGGACGGCGTTGAGCGCGCCTCGGTACTTAAACGAGCCGCTGAGCTGCAAACTCTCGGCTTTCATGAGCAATCGTGTTCCAATGACCGCTTCGAGCGCTTCCACCCGCAACACCGGCGTCCTGCGAACTCGAGAGCCGAGTCGTGTCGCTGCCTTCTCCACGTCCTCGAATGCAATCGCCGGGTCCGACAATGGACTTTGATCCGTCACACACACTCGATCTGAGCACCGACCGACGGGCAACTCAAAGTCACAGAGTCCGTCGTGCTCGGTTGCGGAGGATTCCAATCCCCTCGATACGTGCTTCGACCAGGTCACCGTCGTTGATGACGGTTGCACCGGGGGTGCCGGTAGAGAGGATGTCACCGGCATACATCGGCATGACTTTTGAGTGGAAGCTGATCAGGTGAGGAAGCGAAAAGATCATCTGGGCAACGGTGGCGGAGGCCTGAACGTCGCCGTTCCTGACTGTAGAAACTCTGATCGTCTCAAGCGAGCCAAACGTCGACAACACCTCGTCGATGGTTACCAGCTCTGGACCAAACGAAAAGAAACCAGGAAAGTTCTTAGCGCGTGTGAGGAAGCGCGGATTTCGCTGAAGGATGTCCTCAGCGGTCTGGTCAAGAATGAGGCACACTCCCGCCAAGCACTGAATTGCGTCTGCTTCATCGACATTCCGGCATTCGCGTCCAAAAATCAGTCCCAGTTCGGCCTCAGCTGTTACCCGTTCGCTTTGCAGCGGTAGCTGAATTGCATCCTCTGGACCGATGATCGTGTGATCGAGCTTGAAGAAAGATGCCGGTTCCTCAGGCACTGGAGCGGAGAGATCCGCTGCATGTGACCGGTAGTTCAAGCCAATTCCGAGGATCTTGCGCGGTCGTCGATAGAGCGGCCGGTATGTAGCGGAGTTTGGGTCGATCAACCGGTTTGCCGGCACCGCGGCCGCTGCTTCCTCCAAACCCGTAGGCAGGCCCTGCTCCAGCACCGCGAGCAGAGACCTCGGCAGCGCTGGGTCGGCATCCGATAGGAGGGCGAGGCCGCGGCCTGGAACCAGTACCGCAGGCACCTCGCCGCTGTCCAGAGCGATGGTCGACAGTCTCATCGACTCACGGCAGCGACGGAACTAGGCCGCCGTCGACGAGGATGCTCTGGCCTGTGATGTAGCCAGAACCCTCAGAAGCCAGAAAGGCCACAAGCTCCCCTACGTCGGCGGGACGCCCGTACCGTCCCATCGGAATAGCACGCTCCGAGCGTGATCGGGCTTCCTCATACGATGTCCCTTCGCGCTTGGCGCGACCTTCGTCGAGGCTCCGAACCCGGTCGGTATCGACTCGACCAGGAGACACCATGTTGACGGTGATGTTATCGCCGGCCAGCTCGACGGCCAGGGTCTTCACCGCGCCAACGAGACCTGGACGGAACACGTTAGATAGCGCGAGGTTCGGAAGGGGCATGCGAACGCTGGACGAACCAAGCACGATAATCCTTCCATAGCCGGTAGTCCGCATTCGTGGGATGGCTAGGTTGATCGATCTGACAGCGCTCATGAGCGTCAGCTCGAAGGCCTGGCGCCATGCCTCCTCGGTGACCGACTCGAAGGCACCGGGCAGAGGGCCGCCGGCGTTTGCCACGAGCACATCCACTCTTCCGTAAGTCTTGTCGGCGAGCTCAAACACCGTTGATATGTCGACCGTCTTGCTCACGTCCGCGGCACAACCGACAGCGTCTCCGCCATTTCGATGAATCGAAGCGACAGCTTCATCGACGCCCTCTCGGTTGCGCGCGCAAATTACAAGCCGGAAGCCCTGTGCAGCAAGAGCCTCTGCGCATCCGCGGCCAAGTCCTTTGCTCGCCGCCAAAACGATCGCTACGCGCCTATCAGTCATCACGTAAGCCTGACAAGTTTGGTTACTCGGTTGACGGGGGCCACCTCCGACAAGTAGAGATTTCCCATCGAATCACCGCAGATTCCGTGCCCTCCAATCGGAACAGGTTTGCACCGGCCGACCAGGGTGCCGTCGGGAGAAAACATCGTGATGCGAGGAATCTGGTCAGTGACGAAGATGTTGCCGACGACATCCACGAAGATGTCCATTGGATGGTAAAGGTCACGCCACTCGCCAAGGTATCTGCCATCGGGATCGAATATCTGCAGGCGATCGTTCTCGCGATCGGCAACGAGCACTCGATGAGAGGCGTCGATCCACACTCCGTGAGGTGTCGTGAACTCGGAAGGGCCCTTCCCTGGGTGGCCCCACGAAAGGATGTACTTGCCCTCGCTATCAAAGCGGTGAATCGCCGAGTTGCCATAGCCGTCGGCAACGTATATGTGCCCGCTCCCCGGATCCACCGCCACGTCGGCCGGGTGATTGAACGGAGCCTGTAGCCGTGGGTTCCGTCGCTCGCCGATTTCCCAGAGGCGTCTGCCGCCCCGATCGAACCCGATCACTTGGTGACCGTCTCGGTCGACCAAGAGCACTCGATCATCCTTGGTGATAAAGATGCCATGGGCGTCAGCGATCATCCCGGTTCCCCAAGACCCGACGTACTCGCCGCTCTGGTCGAACACAACCACGGGTGGATCCCCCCGCTGAAACACGTAGACACGATCGTGTGAATCGACCGCCACCTGGCTCACCCCATCCAGGACTTGGCCCGGACCTAAATGCGCCCACGACCGATCAATGCGATACAGCTGTTCTCCGAGAGCGACGAATGTGTCGATCGGCCGAGCAGGGTTCAAGGCGAACCAGCGATAGGGTTTCGCTCTGGCGGGGCAGGACGCGGAGGGAAAAGCAACCCGGCTTGATGGTGGTCCAAATACAACTCCTGGGCTACGATTACCCTGCCTTGAAAGAAGTCGCCCGGCGAAGGTCGAGTCGACCGGAGACCGGCCTGAATACCCTTAGCCCGATCGCCGAGCAGGTAAGCCTCAAGCAGCAAGTCACCGAAATCCTTCGAAATACAATCGCGGCGGGCGATCTTCTGCCCGGAAGCCTCCACTCGGTGCGGGAGCTTGCCGCACGCCTTGGGGTTTCGAGAACCCCGGTTCGTGAGGCGTTGATCGATCTCAGCTCGCGCGGCATGGTCCGCTTCGAGCGCAACCACGGTGTTCGCATTCTGCAGACTTCGCTCCACGACCTTGATGAGATCTTTGAGATCCGGCTTCTTCTCGAGGTCCCTGCCAGCCGGCGGGCTGTGGAACTCCTCGACGAAAACGGCATTCGTTTGCTGCGATCGGCATTTGAGGCTATGGAACGGGCGGCGACGGCCGGCGATGAGCAACGGATGTGGAGGCGTGATCGCAGCTTCCACCACACCCTGTTGACACTCTCCGGCAATCGCAGGCTTGCGGATTACGTCGATTCGCTTCGCGACATGGTTCTGATGAGGGGCGCGACCACAGCGGGCCGAACCCGGACGCTGATGCAGATCGTTGATGAGCATCGCAACATCCTCGACTGCATCATTCAGAAGGATGCAGCCGGCACCGCCAATGCCCTTCAGACGCATATCAAGCACACCGCCGAGCTTCTGATCATCGAGGGCGCATCTTCCCTGAGAGGCTGAGCCATGGCTCATTCCGCATGCGGCAGTCTTCCAAATATTGATCGTCCGCCAACCTACTTATTCGGCTGCCTCATAACGACACCGCCTTTCATCACAAACTCGACGTTCTTCAGCGCCGCCACACTAGCGATTGGATCGCCCTTGACCGCAGTCAAGTCTGCGTAGGCACCCACCTGGATCACTCCTACCTGTCCTCCAACCTTTAGCAGCTCGGCGGCCTTTGTCGTCGCACTTTGAATCGCATCGATCGAGCTCATTCCGAACTGAACCATCAAATCAAACTCCCGCGCCTGGGGAATCTCAGTCCATGGAAATCCCCCGATGTCGGTTCCAAACGCGATCTCAACGCCGGCCTCCAGGCAGTTCCGAAATGAGAGGGCCTGAATTTCGGGAACGGCGGCCCAGGCCTCGCCCCTTTCCTTCGCTCGGGCTTCCGCGACGTACATGGTCGCGGTAAACGTCGGGCTGAAAAAGATGTGCCGAGCGGCCATCTCCGCGGCTACTTCGGGCCGAATCGAATAGCCGTGTTCGATGGAGTCCACGCCAGCGTCGACCGAGACCCGCACCCCGCTATCGGATGTCGCATGTGAGGCGACCCTTGATCCTCGGGAATGTGCCTCATCGACGACGGCGACGAGTTCGTCCAGCGTCCAGTTCGGGGCCGAGTCGATGTATCCATCGGGTGTCAGGCGGTCGCCTCCTCCGACATTCGCATAGACCTTGATCCAATCGGTGCCGTATGAAAGCTGCTCGCGGACGGCCTTGCGAGCAGTGTCCGGGCCGTCGACAGTTTGAACTCCGATCGGAAACTTCCAGTCCGGGCGATAGTGAAGCAGCGGATAGGTTCCCGTGGTTGAGAGAGCGGGACCGGCGACCTGCATTCGCGGTCCCGGAACGACGCCCTCGTTAACAGCGTCTCGAAGCGCAACATCGTCGTAGCCGGCGCCCTCGGTCTCGAGGTCGCGCAAGAAGGTGAACCCGTTCCGCAGCGCGATCCACATTGACCGCACCGCCCGCGCAACCCTGTGCGCGGGATACTCCTGGAGAATCTGGAACTGGTAGTCCGCGCGTGACAGGTTGCCTTGCAGTAGTACGTGCGTATGTGCGTCGATCAGACCAGGAAGCAGGGTCGACTCCCCGCAGTCAATTACCGTCACGCCCGGCGGAGCTGACGCCTCCACCCCGACGATCCGATCGCCGTCTACCATCACGAAAGGGTTGGCTATGTAACGCCCGCTCGCCACATCAAGCATGCGTGCAGCGCGTACTGCCACTTGGTTGTCAGGTGATGCGTTCCAACTCCAACGGTTGTTAGCAGTGGGACTAAGACCTGGATCTGTCATCAAGGAAGGACGGCAGTGACGTCGATTTCCATCAGGATGTTGTCTTTGGTCGACCCCACCTTTGCGGCCTCTATCAACGAAAAGGCCGGATAGTGATCCGGCGAAAGGACCCTTCGCCGAACCTCGACCTCATATTTGACATGTCGGATATCGGAAAAAAACGCGACCACTTTCACAATGTCGTTCAAGGTCGCGCCGGCGGCGGCCAGGCACAGCTCGATGTTCTTCCAGCACTGCTCCGCCTGACGAGTTGGGTCGCCGGGTCCAACCACGTTGCCGTCTTTGTCGACCGGAACTTGTCCAGCAACATAGATCGTCTTGCCCACACGAACCGCATTCGAATATGGTTGGTCTGGGGGACGGACGCCGTCAGGCTTGATGTACTCCCGGTCGCTACTTGATTTCGCGCTGCTCATCGTCACTCCTTTTTCATGCAAGATGAAGCCACTTTTTCACTATGTCTCGCGCTACTTTGGAATCGTCTAACCGTCCTTCCCTCACGGATTGTGGTCGTTCATGTTCAGTGCCGGCATGGGAATCTTCTTGCCGGGATTGAACAGGTTGGCAGGATCGAAGGCCGACTTGATGAGTCGCTGGAGCCGAGCACTCTCAGCTGAAAACTGCAAATCGAACTGATCGCGCTTGACCCAGCCGAGGCCATGCTCGCCCGAGACTGTGCCGCCGAGCTCCAGCGTCCGGGCAAACAGTTCTGCGCTCGCCATAGTCGCCGCTGCGACCTGACTATCCGAGCTCGCGTCAAGCATGAAGGTGGCGTGGAGATTTGCGTCGCCAGCGTGCCCCCAACTGCAGGTGGCTAGACCGTAGCGTTTGCCTACTTCGCTGATCATGTTCATCGTCTCTTCAAAAGCACCCATGGGAACAGCGATGTCTTCGCTCATCTTTCCGCCTCGCTGAGCGCTCACCGCGAACGAGACGCCGGTCCGCCAGCGCCAGAGTTCATCAACCGACTGCCGGTCATCGATCAACCGCACGAAGCTCGCTTCTTCCGACAGCGCCTCGCTCAGCCGCTGACTGAGGGCCTCGGCTTCCGACTCAGTTCCATCGGATTCCGCGATCAAGAGGAACCCAATTCCGGGATCGATACCACCTGGAAAGTTTCCCCTGCTGGCGGCGAGCGAACCGCCGTCGAAGTACTCGAGCGCAGCCGGGACGAGACCGTAACCGTAGATGCGTCCGATGGCGCGCACCCCAGTGGCTATGTCCCGAAAGCCGGCCACGACCGGGATCACCTTCTCAGGCGCGGGAATCAACCGCAACCAGGCGCTCGTGATGATGCCAAGCGTTCCCTCGGAGCCGACGAATAGCGATCGGAGGTCGTAGCCGGCTACGTCCTTTCTCATCGACCCACCCATTCGTACGATGTTTCCATGTGCGACCACGGCTTCAATCCCGGTCACCCACTTTCCGGTCACGCCATATTTGAAGGCGTGAGGTCCGCCCGCGTTGCAGGCGATATTGCCTCCGATCTGGGACTGCTCACTCGCGCCTGGATCGGGAGGAAAAAAGAGTCCGCTCTTTCTTGCCGCCACATGGATCCGTGATGTGATCACGCCGGCTTCGACTTCCATGTGCCAGAACTCAGGCTCGAACTGGCGGATTTGCGAGATTCGCTCAAGAGAGCAGACAATTCCCCCCTCGACCGGAACCGCGCCACCGGCAAAGCCTGTACCGCCCCCTCTTGGGACGATCGCTAGATTTCGCTCGTAGCACCATGCCACCAGCTCGCTCACCTGCTCGGCATTACCCGGCGCCACGATCGCGTCTGCCGTCCCGGTGAGACCGTGCATCTCCGTCGAGTCGCGGTGATACTGCCGCGCGCTCAGCGGCCGGATGCTGTCCTCTCCCAGCAGCCGAGCGAGATCGCGCTGCAGGCGGCCATTAGGCCTAGCCCGGCTTGTCTGCGAGTCCCGTCCGGGAGGTGCCTCGTGCTTTGTGGCGGTCAAGACGGTGGCAATATGCTACATGTCATTGTCAATTGACATCACAACCCTAACCTGGAGTTCTTGTGTGACTGGCATATCGTATACTACACGCCAGGCTTTGACTACCTACCGTCCCGAAGGCTTGATCGCAGCTTCGGTAACACCTTTCGCGGACGACGATTCTCTGGACGAGGGCAGGTTGCGTTCGCACCTGGACTATCTCCTTGCCGCCGGGGTTGACGGAATACTGGTAATCGGCGGAAGTGGTGAATACGTCAACCTTTCCCCCGAGGAACGCGTACGAGTCATCGAGTTGAGCGCTGAAGAGATCGCCGGGCGCGTTCCGATGATCGTCGGCGCTCTGGGACCAAGCACACGCGAAGCGCTCGAGATCGGTCGCTTAGCCGCCCGGGCCGGAGCAACGGCGATCCTGGCGCCTCCTCCCTACTACATCAAGCCGTCGCTAGATGGAACAGTGGCCCACTTTCAAGACCTGGTCAAAGAGACTGGTCTTCCGGTCATCGCATACAACAATCCCGGGCGGACAGGCGTGAGCCTGGGCTTGACCGAGCTAGAGGCGATCGCGCGGGTTGACGGAGTCGTCGGCGTGAAGGAATCCGATCGTGATGTCTCGTCCATCTACCTGAAGATCATGCGTCTGCGATCACGATTGGCGATCCTAAGCGGAGATGATGACCTGGGATTTGCAACTCTCCTGTCCGGAGCACCCGGCGCCATCTGGTCGACGGCGAACCTCGCGCCTCGCCTGTGCGTCGAGTTGTTTCACGCATGCCGAGAGGGAAACCTCAAAACCGCGCTCCGCGCCCACGAACGCCTCATGAAACTGATCTGGGTCCGGCGCACGATTCCTAATCATCCGGGCCCGCTGAAGGAATGTATGGCGATGGTGGGCCGCTCTGTCGGCCGTGGTCGCGCTCCTCTGGCGGCAATGACGGACGCCGAGAGAGCCCTGGTTTCAACCGCACTTCGCGAATCCGAGCCGATCGAGTAAAAGGAGTAGTTGATGAAGAAGCAGCGACCAGTCGTCGGCATCACATATAGCCGGGCGTTTCCTGTCGACGACGGGGTCGTTCGCAAGTCACTCGGTTCGCTGGCCGACGTGCGGATGATCGAAATGCCCACCGGGGACCTGACCGAGTCCGAAGAGGCTGTCGCCGCACAACAGATGAAGGATGTCGTGGCCGTACTGCTCAGGCCGGGCGCGCTGAGCAGAAGTCTTCTGACGCAGTGCCCCAACCTGCGGATGATCGCCGTTCACGGAGCCGGTTACGACAAGGTCGACCTGCCAACCGCCGCCGAACGAGGAATCACCGTCACCAACGCCCCCGGCGCCAACGCGACCGGAGTGGCCGAGCTCGCGATCGCTGTGGCAATTGCGCTGATTCGTGAGTTCATCCCGGTGGCCGAAGCAACCAAGGGTGGCATGTGGAACGAAGCACGCCGGCAGGGTACGGAGCTGGCCGGAAAGACCCTGGGGATCCTGGGCGTTGGAAATGTCGGCGGCCGCGTGGCCAGCCGCGCCCTTGCCATGGAAATGAAGGTCGTCGCCTATGACCCCGCGTACACGCCCGAGCAGCTGGCGGCCCGGGGGATCGAGTGGCGATCCTCGGACGACGTGATCGCATCGGCCGACATCCTCACCCTGCACCTGCCTCTGGACGACCAGACGTTTCACCTGCTGGACGAGAGGGCGGTCTCACGAATGAAGCGCGGAGCCTATCTCCTCAACCTGGCACGAGGACCCGTCATCGACGAAAAGGCGGTCGAGCGGGCCCTCCGTGATGGACGGCTGGCCGGCGCGGCTTTCGATGTGCGCGAGCAGGAACCTCACACCGAGGTCGATTCGCTCATGACGCTGCCCAACGTGATCGTCACTCCGCATATCGGCGGGTCGACTGACGAATCGCTGGCGCGCATCGCCCAGGCCTGCGCTGACGAGATCGGCCGATTCCTCCGCGGAGAGCCGCCGGTTAACGTGGTGCTGGCTCCGGAACCAGCTCGTCAGTAGACGGGGACCCGATTGGCCGCAACACGAGCACTCATCGCGGACGGCGTGTTTCCGGGGGTCTCGTCGATCCTGCTGCCTCTGGTCGACCGCCTCGGCTTCGATCTCACGATCGCCAACTCGTCCGACGAAGTCATTGCGGCCCTACCCAAAGTCGAGCTCCTGATCCTGAAGAATTTTTCATTGAAGGCGGCTGACATCGAGGCCGCACGACATCTGCGTGGCGTGCAAAGGCTGGGCCGGCTCACCGAATCGGTGGACACAGAAGCACTCAAGCGGAGGGGCATACCGTTTCGGACCATGGGGCTGCCCAGCGCCGTCGCCGTGGCCGACCATACGGTCGCGCTGATGCTCGCCCTGTCTCGGCAGCTGCTCCCTGCGACGCTCGCGATGAGCCATCCATCCTCGATGGAAGGAATCGAAACCGATGAACGCCGTTTCGCATACAACTGGGCGGGGTTATCGACCAGCTCATTGGCGGGCAAATCCCTCGGTCTCATCGGCTTTGGGGAGGTTGCTCTCGAGGTGGCGACCAGGGCTCGCGCCTTCGGCATGAAGGTCCAGTACACCAAACGAGTTCCACTGCCGAGCGCAACCGAGCGACGGCTGAAGGTGCGATTCGCAACCTTTGATTCATTGGTCAGCCAATCCGACATCGTCTCGATTCATGTTCCACACACGCCTGAAACCGTCGGACTCATAGGAGCCGGTGTGCTGGCATCGATGAAACCAGGGGCTCTCCTGATCAATACCGCAAGAGGCGCCGTCGTCGATGAGGCCGCGCTGGTCGACAGCCTGAACAGCGGGCACCTCGGCGGCGCCGGACTGGATGTCTTCAGCGTCGAGCCGCTGCCTCGCGACAGCCCTCTGCTCAGGGCGCCGCGCACGGTCCTCACACCGCACATCGCAGGTGCAGGTTCGGAGGCCCTTGCCCAGGCAATCGCCGTTTGCCTGGCGAATTGGGATAGCGCGCTCAGACCCTGACCTCAGGTCCAGGCTAGCCGAAGCCGATGGCGCGATCCCCTGTGGCGAGATTGACGACATCCTTCAGCATGGCGAAGGCCGCTCCCTCCGGGCTCGAGTACCCACCGGTGACCGTGATCGACCCGCACGGACCGCACTCGAAGGTGACGCCTTTCTCCGCACCTTCGAGACGTGCCAGCGGGTCCTGTGGATCGAGCTCCTCGAGACCAACTCGAAGGGAAGCTGATGGTTCGAGTCTCGCGACCGCGACTGACCGCAGGACCCGACCCGCCGCAGCCGCAACCTCCTGGCGAGACTGCACATCCCCCGGGATGCCTTCGATGGTGACCTCGCTCAGCGCGCGCGGCGTTCGCCACAGCAGATTGGCCAGGATGACGATCTTCATGGCGGCGTCGCGACCGCTGAGATCGTCGGTTGGGTTCGGTTCGCAGATCCCCTTGGCAACCGCCAGGTGGAGGGCGGCCTGCCGGCTGAGCCCGGCTCGCAGCTGATTGAGCACGAAGCCCGTCGTTCCGTTGAGACAGGCGCGCACGGAGACGCACGGCAGCGCCCGCAGAGCGCGCCGGCATAGGTCGACAGCCGGCAGCGCGGCGCCGGCGGCCGCCGATATCCGGATGCACCGGCCGCCCGCGGCGGCGGCATGGTCGAGCTCGGACCAGAAGGCGACCAGCGGCGGCTTGGTGGCAGTGACCACGTCGGCACCGGCGTCCATGGCTTGAACAAGCTGATCCCTGGTTTCCGCTGCATTCGCCAGGGTTCCGGGCACCGCCTGCACGACGGTGTCGATTCGCAGGCGCCGCACCGTTTCACCAATGCCCCCGGCGCCGATCCACCGCGCCGGTTCGCGGTCTTCAGCGTTGGGCTCCGCTTGCGTTGCGGACCGCCGGACCAGGACAATCTCGAGCCCCAGTCCGTGCCGGCGTTTGAGCTCCTCGCGATTAGCCGCCACGGTCTTCCAGAAAGCGCGGCCAACGCGTCCATAACCCAGAAGGCCGATGCGAATCGTCTCACTCATCTTGTTGAAACACGCTTGACTCGCCCATGGTGCGCGGGTCCCGAGGCTCCCAGTGACCGGCTTCGACGGCGGCCACGAACCCTTGAACGAGCGTGTTGAAGGTGTCGGGTTCTTCGAGGTTGACCGTGTGACCGGTGCGAGGCACGATGGCCAACCCGGCACGAGGAATCGTTCGCTTGAGCCACAAGTTCACCTCCAGGCACGGCTCGTCCTCGTCGCCGACAATGAGTAGGACGGGAAGCTCCATCCGCTCCAGTCCGGATTGGAACTCGCGCAGCGGAGGCCTCGCCTCCTGGACGCCGCGCAACGTCAGCGCAGCGCCGGCGGCTGAATGCTCGGCGAGCCGGCCGGCGAACTCCGACCAACCCCTTGGATCCTTCGCCTGGAGCTGCAACCGGTACGGTCCAAGCGCATATTCGTCAGCGGCGGCCTTCGAGCCCGCCGATTCAAACAACGCCGCAAGCCTCCTGGCATCGGCGCGCCATGCTTCTCGCTGATCCGCCCGCTCTCCGTATCCGCAGCCGACCAGCACGAGAGACCTGACGGCCTGGGGCTGCCGCAACGCGAGGTGAAGGGCCGCGAACGAGCCCATAGAGCAGCCCACCAGATGAGCCGGGCCGAGATTCCCGGCCCGCAGCACCGCGGCAATGTCATCCGCCGCGACCATTTGCGAATACACGCCGGGATCATCCGGGACGTCCGAAGGGGGATAGCCGCGCGCATTGAACGTCACGCACCTGTGCCGCCGCGAAAGAGCTCGCACCTGGGGTTCCCAACTGCGCAAGTCCCCCGCGAACTCGTGGACGAGGACGATGGGACTGCCGCGTCCCGTGTCCTCGAAGTAAAGCCGAGCGCGATGTGCTTCTGCGAATGGCATGCGGTGCTGACCCTCCTTACCGCGCAGAGGCCGTCGCCGCGCTACGGAAAACAATGGCACCGGCTCGAACCACCAGCAGCGGCGCCCTCAAGCGGCGGATGTCGACAGCCGGATTTCCATCCACGACCACGAGGTCTGCCTCCTTTTTCGGGCGCAACGTGCCAGTAACGTCGCTGACTCCGAGGGCCTCTGCCGCCTCACCGGTGGCTGCCCGTATGGCCTGAAGCGGGCTCATTCCGGCGTGCGTGAGAAGCTCCAGTCCAAGCGCGAAGTCCCCGAATTCCTCGATCGCATCTGTTGCCGCCACGATTCGTGCACCATATTCATGCAGCCGGTGGACGAAGCTGAGCTTCGTCTCCAACTTGTATTCCAGATCGTGCGCCTGGGCAGTCTCGGCACCGCTCGGGGACGTCTGCGCCTTGAGCTTCTGAAGGCGACGGTATCCGGTCTGGATGGTCGGGCTGACGAATACCCGCTGATCCACGATTCGCTGCGCGACCGGCTCATCCATGCGTCGTGACCCATCCGGCTGTATGAAGTTGATGTGCTCGAGGCTGTCGACTCCGGCCTCGACGGCGTTGACCACACTCGCCGCCGAGAGGCAGTGGGCGACCACTCGCTTGTGCAGGCGGTGTCCCTCCTGAACCGCAACAGCCAGCTCGTCAACGGAATAAGCCGCTCCCGCCGGATCGGTCCCACGAGTGCCGCCACCGCTGGCCATGATCTTCAGCAGGTCGACGCCCTGGTTGATCAGGGTGCGCGCTTGTTGACGGACACCATCCACGCCGTCCGCTTCGCCGTTGCAGAACCAGAAGTGTCCGCGGGTCGGAGTGATCGGCGGTCCGCTGACCAGCAGCCGAGGGCTCTCGAACATCCCGCTCAAGGCACCTTCGCGAAGCGTCAGGGCCGTCGCATTGCGCGCTCCGCAATCGCGAACAGTGGTTACTCCAGAGCTCAAATGGATCTTGCAGTTGCGCATGCCACGCGTGACCATCACCTCGTCTGAATCCTCTTCCATGATGGTCTCGTAGGGACGATCGCCTGTCCCGAACGTGAGGTGAGCGTGGCAGTCGATCAGCCCGGGAATGATCGCGCCTTGCGGAAACTCGAGCGTCTCGCAAGGCTCCGCCGGTGGTTGTACCGATGCGGTAGGTCCGACGGCTGCGATCACGTTTCCATCGACCAGCACAGCCCCATCTCTGCAGATGACAGAGCCATCGCCAACGACGATCAGCCCGGCTCGAAAAAGACGCTTCACCGCAATGAGTCGCCTGCCCGCATGCTATTTCTGCTGAAGGGCGATGGCGTCGATCTCGACCACCAAACCTGGCCGGGCAAGCGCCGCCACGACCACCGTCGATCGGGTCGGAAACGGCTCGGAGAAGTGGCGCCGGTAAACCGTGTTCATGGCAGCGAAGTCCTCAGCTCTGGTGAGGAAGACGGTCGTCTTGACCACGTGATCCATTCCCAGTTCGCCGGCGGCAAGCACGGCGGCGAGGTTTTCGAGGACCTGTTCCGTCTGAGTTTCGACGCCGCCGCCAGCCACCCCGATCTGCCCAGAGATGAACAGGAAGGGCCCTGCCGCCACCCCGGGCGAAAGCGGGCTGGTATTGCTGCCCGCGCCTGATGGATTGATCGCAACTCGCTTCATGTGTTCACTCCTTTGAATGTGATGCCGGCTGGCGAATCCGGCGGACGGCCATCTCGCGCAACAGCTCGACGATGGATTGGTGACTGGACAGGGGAATCCCATCTGGATTCGGTTCGACGCGGCCGTTGGTCGCATTGATCAGGCCAACGTCTACACCACGGCGAAGCAGACGCTCCTCCTGGTCCGGGGTATGCAGGAGCTCGACGTTTTGCAGCAGGCCGGCGAGGCAAGCCACGATCCCGTATGAGCCCCAGTTCGAGCAGGCGGCAGTGACCAGGACATCGGTCGAGGTCACGGCGCCGATGCCCGCTCCACAACCGCAGTTGCACCGCTCGCCGAACAAGACATGATGGCTCACTGCGTCGGAAATCAGTCCCATCCCGATCTCGTTGCCCCCATCGCCCACCGCAACTGAGGAAATGCCGCGGCGAAGTGCTTCGTCGAAAACGTAGTCGACACGAGCCCGGCTCATCCCGTAATCGACTCCTCGGACATTGTGGTAGATCCCGTGGACATTCCGCCCGGCACGCTCCGTCGAGAAAACGAGGCTTGGCTTCAGCTCATCCAGGACAACCGCGGCCTGGCGCTGTCCCTCGACGTCGTCCTCGGGATAAGCTCGGAACACGACGACCGATGTGGTTCCACCGGGCATCGAGGTCCGGTGGGCCTCCTCGAGGCTGACGATGTTCAGTCCCGCGGCCTTGAATATCTCACCGATCGGCTGGATGAGTCGCTGCTCGACCAGGCAGACGGGAATCACTTCGAAGGCCAGCGACAGAGCTCTCGCCAGGACCGCCGCTCCGGCCGGACCGTCATTTTCTGCGATGGCGGGAGAAACCCAGCCTCGAGAGGCGGACCCTGTCGTCACGATCACAGTGCTGCGCCGCGGAACTTGCGAGAGGCGTTCGGCTGCGGCCAGGACCAGCGGTTTGCCGATCCTTTCACGCGCGGCGTGATACAGGTGATGGACGCCGCGAGCTCCTAGGTCCAGGCTGAGAAGACTATCCATCTGCTCTTCGACGGTGTAGGCGCCAGAGGTTGGAGCCGTCATGCGGAGTGCCTGCCCACAATGAGCTCGCGAAGCTGCGTGGGCTCGTTGCGGATCATGCCGGCCAGCCGGTCGAGCGCCTGGTTGACCGCACGGGCTACCTGGGTCGCGCCGCCGGCCACGTCCAGCGCACCCGGGATGGGCTTCAGCCGCAGAGAAACGCGGGAACCAGGCTGACCAGACACGATGACCAGGATTCCATGCTCCTCGAGCAGGATCATCCCGAGAGCGCTCGCAGCCTCGCATGGAACGACCGGAGCATCGGCAGGCGACATGCCGGCCCGCTCCAGGGCCAGGAGCAGAATGTCCTCCTCGCCGATGAACGCGCCGATCGGAGTCTTGCGGACGTGGTCCGGAAGCACCTTCGCCACGGCCGCATAGACCTCGTCTCCGTGCGCTATCTCCTCGATCAGGGTCGCCGGGGAATATCGATCGAGCGATCGCAAGATCGCGAGAGCTATCGGAGCCCTGGCTTCCTGGCCGTTCTCGGCCGCGCGCGTGGATGCCTCGAGCACCAGGTCCGCGCGGCCGGCCATGAAACCGGCTCGCGGTCCGGACAGGCCTGCTTTGTCAGCGCTGGTGATCGCAAGGTCGGCGCCGAGCTCGAGGCTTTTCGGACCGTGCTGCACAACAGGTCGCAAGCGGGCCCCGTAGGCATCGTCAACCAGCGTGACCACGCCATGCCGGCGCGCCACCTGGACGGCATCGCCTGCCTCGTCAGGGGAAAGGAGCTGGAGCTCGCTGCTGACGGGCGTGATGACAGCGATGCCGGCCGAAGACGAGGCGAGGCTTCGCTCCAGCGCTCGAAGATCGCTGACCTCCACGAACGGGGATCCCCCGGCCCTGGCTCCACGGGAGATCGACGGGTGCGAGCTCGAGCCGGCGGGCGTGTAGGAGACAACCGGCCTGCCGGCGCTGATGCTGGAGATCGCAGCGATGAGACCACCCGTCGTCCGGTTGAATACGGCGGTCGCATGGTGGTCGGTTCCCCCCAGGTGCTGGAGCACTGCCTGCCGAAGCTCATCGTTGAACTGCGCTGGACCCAACCACTCTTCGGCTGCCTGGCCCAGGTCCGCGGCGTCGAGCAAGAAATCGCGCTGGTTCCCTGTGAAGACTCCAATCGATTTGGGACCCTTCTCAGCGAGGCGCCGCCGGATGATGCGCTGAGCCTGCAGAAAGCGGAGCCTCTCGTCCTGGGCTGAGGCAAGGATTCGCCCGCGGGCATACTTGACCTCGGGATCGATCAGGTTGCCAAATCGGTCCCTCGCTCCTACGGAAGGCGAGCTACCGGCGTGCTCACTGGATCGCGTTTGACTTCGACTCAACTCTCACCAGGATCTCTTCGAGCCTTTCGAGGCCGGCGTCCAGCTCATCGTTGTCCGCCACCAGCGGCGGCACGAGGCCAATCACGTTTCCGTGACTTCCGCTGCGATAAAGGACCAGACCCTGGGCGAGCGCGTCGCGCTGGATTCGTCGCGCGAGCTCCTGCCAGGGTTCGGTGGTCCCCGGATGCACCAGCTCGAGGCCCCACAGAGCACCCATTCCGCGTGACTCGCCGATGACCTCGTGACGGTGGTTCGTCGCCCAGGCGGCGAACCGGTCGCCGATGGCACGGGCGCGACGTGGCGCATCGATCGCTTTCAGGTAGTCCATGCTCGCGACCGCTGCCGCACACGCCACCGGGTTCCCTTCGAACGAGGTCGACTGCAGGCCTTGTGGCATGGCGCTCATCAACTCCTCTCGTCCGACGACGCCGGCGATCGGAAATGCGCCGCTCAAGCCCTTTGAGATGACCATCAGGTCAGGCAGGACATCTTCGTGGTCGCAGCCAAACCATGTTCCCGTCCGGCCAAAGCCGCAGAAGCACTCGTCTACGACGAGCAAGACTCCATGCCGGTCGCAGACATCTCGCAGTCCGCGGAGAAATCCCTTGGGGGGCACCACGATGCCGCCAACCCCCTGAATCGGCTCGACGAAGACGGCGGCTGTCGGGCTCAGCCCGGACGCCGGATCGCCCAGCGCCGCATCCAGAAGGCCGAGCGATAGCTCGACGAGCCTCGCCTCGTCTGTCGGTGCAAGGCCGAAGGGATTCCTATACGCATACGGATAAGGAAAGTGGGCGGTCCCAATCGTCAGGGGGAAGAATGGGTCACGGGAACCACGGTGCGCGGTCAACGCAAGCGCTCCCATGGTCCGACCATGGAAGGCCCCCCAGAATGCGATCACGCTCTGGCGCTTCGTATGAAAGCGCGCGATCTTCAACGCGGCCTCGGTGCCTTCGCCACCGGTTGCGGTGAGATGCACCCGGTTCAAGCCTCGAGGGCTGAGCTCGAGGACTCGCTCGATCACATGCGCTTTGGCCGGCGTGGCAAGGAGGGCTCCGACGTGGTAAGCACCGGTTTGCATCTGCCCGATGACCGCTTCCACGATGGCCGGGTTGCCATATCCGGCGTTGGTGACCGCCGAGCCGGAACAGAAATCGATGTAGTCGCGCCCAGTGGTGTCCCACAGGCGTGCGCCCTGGCCCCGGGTGAACAGCGGAGGATCGTCGGCAATGCCGCGGTTGGCCGCGCCGCTGGACTCGTGCGCTTTCAGGACGTCGGCTTCGTGCATCGGGACCCTGTTAGTGGTGAACCTGCCCGCTGATCACTGTCGCGCCGCCTGACCGGGAAACGTGAACTCGCGATGATCGAGCAGCGTCTTGCCGTCCAGAGTGACGCGCCCATCCAGTAGGACCAGGTCAGTGTGCGTCGAGGCGGTGATCGCCGTACCGAATGAGCGTCCTTCGCCGAATCCGAAATGGATCGTGCCGTACACCCCTTCGTCTTCAGCCGAGATGTCGAACCCCATCTGAGCCTTGGGGTTGAGCCCCATGCCGAGCTCGGCCAGGTGGTAAACGTTGGGATCGTTGTAGCCTGCGAGCAAAGTGCGAAGGAGCTCGGCGTCCTGGCCCCCTGTCATCGAGGTTATGGTGCCCTTCTCAACGATCACCTCGAAGGGTTCCTGAACGAGCCTGCCGGGTACGACAACGCCGTCCACCACCAGGCGGCCGTTCGCGGTCCACTCGACCGGGCCAACCACCGCCTCGAGACACGGAATCACCGTGAAGCCTCCGGGAGTGTCGGCCAACCCATAGGAGCCTCCCCCTTTTCGGCCCGCCACCGAGAGACGGAGGTCGGTGCCGCGATCCGACGTGATATGGACGTCCTTGGCGGCCGTGACCTGGGTCGCGATCCACTCGCCGAGCGGCTTGATCACAGACGCATCCGCTTCCAGGGAACCGTCCTCGAACATTCGAGCGCACGCGCCGGGCATGCTGGCGATGCGGACTCCCGCGGCAGTGGCTTCGTTCCGGGCACGGCTATGCGTGATCGATTTGGTCACCGCGAGGATTCCGCAGTCCGCCGACTTCAGAGCTGCGGCGATCGGGCTTGGAGGCTCCTCGTGCGGCTTTGACCGGATCGGCATTAGGCAGAGGGTTGGATCAAGCCCTTTGGTGCGGGCCCGGGCGTGAAGCGCCTCGGCGACAGCCTGGCCTCCATCGTCGGTGACGATCACCAGACGTTCGCCGGGTTTGACCTTCAGGACGGTTGACAGCAGAATGTCGCAGCTGCGCTCCCAGGGCATAGTCGTTACCTCCTGCTACTCAACGGGTCCGTAGGTTTTGAAAGCTTCCTGTAGGGCCGCGCGCTGGGCTGCCGACATGGCCGCCAGCGGCCGACGTGCGCAGCCCACCGGCCTGCCCGCCATCGCCATGGCCTCCTTGAGAGGTCCCGGGTGATTGGGGATCAGCCAGGACGACACTAGATGGACGAGGCGAACATGCAGCGGTAGCGCTTTGGCGACGTCTTGAGCCATGCAGGCGTCATAAAGGTCGAGACACAGCCGAGGGTTCAGGTTCGGACTTGCCCAGATGGCCCCTTTCGAGCCGGACAGCAAGGTGGCGAACCCCAGGTCGTCATCGCCGCTCAGCACTTCAATCTTGTCGCCTACCGCCGCCATCTTCAGCGAGAGCGAGGCCACATCCCGATCGCACTCCTTGACGCCGACGATGCCGGGAATGGCGGCAATCTGCTTCAGCTGCTCCACGTCGACCGTCCACCCGGTGCGGCCCGGATTGTTGTAGGCGATGATGTCGAGCCCTGTTTCCTTGACCACCGTGTCGAAATGACTCAGCGCGCCGCTCAGGGAAGGCTTGATGTAGTACGGCGGCAACAACAGGAGGGCGGCGGCGCCTTCCTTGGCTGCGTGCACACCGAGATCCACCGCTTCCCTGGTGCTTGGGCAGAGCGCTCCGACCGTGACGGGCAACCGCTTGCCCACCGTCTGCATCGTCACGGACACCACTCGCTTGCGCTCGGCCGGCGTCAGGTTGACGTACTCGCCACTGCCGCCGGTGACCATCAGCCCATGGACGCCGGACTGGATCAGGTATTCCAGGTGGCTGACCAGACGAGCCTCGTCCAGGGACTCGTCCTCACGAAACGGGGTGACGACGGCCGCAATGACGCCGGTTGGTCGGTAGCGTTCTTTCGAGGTCAATCCCAATCGCTCCGTGAACGGCTTGAAAGACGCGTGTAGTGTACAACATGCCACTGGTTCAACCCGCGTGAGGTATGTAGGAGGAGATGCATGGGAGTCGTGTCCGGGCTCAGGTACCGCGCGATCGAAGGCTGGGAACAGCTCCCGAGCGGCTTCATGCACAAGGACGTCTCGGACGTGGCGGTCGACTCCAGGGATCGGGTCTACCTCTTGACGCGCTCAGACCCTCGGGTGATCACGTACACCCGTGACGGTGAGTTCATTCGATCGTGGGGTGAGGGCACGTTCTCCGCCCGACCGCATGGCATCACCATCGGTCCGCATGACGACGTCTACATAGTCGACGAGGGGAACAACGCGGTTCGCCGCTACGACACCGACGGTTTGATCGAATCCGCGATCGGCCCCGGCGGTCACGCGTCGGACACTGGCGTCGACCACTCGATTCCAGATCTGCACGACCGCATCGACAGCATCCGGCAGGCGTCTGGCCCGTACAACAAACCCACCAAGGTCGCGGTGGCCCCAAACGGTGATCTCTACGTTACGGACGGGTACGGCAATGCTCGGGTGCATCATTTCGACGCGAACGGCAACCTCATCGGCTCATGGGGCGAGCCAGGTTCGGGCCCCGGACAGTTTCATCTTCCACACAGCGTCGCCGTGGCGCCGGATGGCCGAGTTCTGGTGGCGGATCGCGAAAACGAGCGAATCCAGATCTTCGACCCTGAGGGAGGCTTCCTCGCGGAATGGACAGGGTTCCATCGGCCGGCGGGCCTCTGCCTGCGAGATGGCCTGCTTTACGTGACCGAGCTCAGCCGGCGGGCTGGATACAGGTCATGGGCAACCGCGACGATTGACCGACCAGATCCAGCTCGGCTGACCGTGCTGGACCTCGATGGCAAGATCCTCGCTCGGTGGGGCGGTGAGCCCGGCTGCGCTCCATCCAACTTCGCCGCACCTCATGGCGTGGCGGTGGATTCATTCGGAGATATCTATGTGGCCGAGGTCACCTTCTCGGACCTGGTCAGATATGGACTGGCGGCTGATGACTGCCACACGTTCTTGAAGCTGGAGCGAATCCCTGGTCAGTAGCCCAGATCGACGTCGACCTGAGCCTGTAGAGGCAGCCCCCCGGCGAACCGGCGGACGTTTTCGGTGATCAGCCGCGTGAGTGGCAGGCGTCCACGCTCATCTGGGTTTCCGGAGTGCGGCGTGATGAGCACATTGTCGAGGTGCCAGAGAGGATGATCGTCCGGCAGGGGCTCGGGGTCGGTCACGTCGAGGGCTGCTCCACCGATCTGGCCTGATCTCAGCGCATCGACGAGCTGCTGGGTGCGCACGAGCCGGCCGCGGCCGACATTGACCAGCAGAGCGTGGTTCGCCATGGTTTTGAATTGAGGCGGGCCAAACAAACCAATCGTGTCGTCCACCAGCGCGCACGCGAGCACCACGACGTCCGCGCCGTCGATGCCCTCCGCCAGACGATCGTGCGCGAGCACTCGCGCCGCGTCTTTGAACGGCAGGGATTGGCGCCTGACCACCGTTGCAGAAACCCGAAACGGCTTCATGAGCGCGAGCAGTGCCTTCGAGATGCCCCCCGCTCCCACGATCGTGACGCTGGCGTCGTAAAGGCTGGCTCCCACTGATTCCGTCCATGTTCGTTTACGGGCCAGCCGAGGGATCTCTCTGAACGACGCGAGGATGAGCGCCAGGGCGTGCTCGGCCACGGCCTCGCCGTAGATGGCTTTGGCGCATGTCCAGACCCGGCCGTCCCGCAGCAGGTTGCGGTATCGCTCGATGCCCGCCGACTTGAGCTGGACCCACCGCACGTTCGGTGCCGTGGCCAGGACCTGCCGCAGCTCATCAGCGTCGTCGCCGTACCAGACGAGTCCCGACGCTCGAGTCGACGCCGAGACGACCCCGCCTCCTTGCTCCACCGCGTCTGCCAACCATGCAGGAGCGCCGGACGGCGCGATCGCGATCAGCGGTTCAGGCCGCGGGCTGCCACCGGCCAGATGGCTTCGACCCGATCCTTGCGAAACCCTACATACCAGTCATACATGTTGACTGTTGGGTCGCAGTGGCCGGGAATCAGCTTGACCTTGTCGCCGAGGGCATAAGGAAAGGTGGCCCCGGGAGTCCTGACATTGAAGTGCTCATCGCCGCCACCGACCCACTCCGCATGCGGCAATCCACAGATGACAGGCGGCCCGGAGTCGAAGCTCGAGGCTTTCAGCCCGGCATCGAAGATGGCCGAATCGGCCGTCGGCCTGCTCATGATCGTGCTGTACACGAACAGGCTGTTCTCGAAATCTCGGTACGGACCACCGTCAGCCGCGAGATTTTGCCCGTAGTCGGCGTCCATGAAGATGTATGACCCCGCCTGCAGCTCCGTGTAGACCCCGCTCGACGCCTCGAGGTGATAGGTGCCGGTTCCCGAGCCCGTGATCCACTGGCAGCTGAGTCCCTCCCGTTCCAGAAGGCCCCGTGTCGTCGCCGCAATGTCTATCGCGTTCTTGATGACCGATTGGCGCGTCGGGAAGTCCCTGATGTGCTGGGCCTTCCCCGCGTAGGCGTGCAGGCCCGCAAAACGCAGCCCGCGGAGACCGTCGACTTTGCTCGCCAGCCTGAGAGCGGGGTCGCCAGGTTGTACACCGGTGCGAAAGTCTCCGATGACGTTGATGTCGACCAGAACATCCAGGTTCACGCCGTAGGCGACCGCCACGCCACTCAGGTCCTCCGCGTTCGGCTCGCTGTCCACGCAAACCGCGATCTTGACCTGGCGGGCGAGCGCCCCGATCCGCTCCAGCTTCGAGCGACCCCAGATCTCGTTGGAGATCAGGATGTCCGTAACTCCGCCCCATGCCATCGCTTCCGCTTCGCCGACTTTCTGGCAGCAAACGCCGACCGCGCCATGAGCCATCTGCTTCAAGGCGATGAGTGGAGACTTGTGCGTCTTGGCGTGCGGCCTGAGCCGCACTCCGTAACTGGAAGCCGCGTGCGCCATGCGCCGGATGTTCTCGTCCAGCGCGTCCAGGTCGACGAGCAATGCGGGGGTGTCGACCGATTCAAGGGATATACCGATGCTTGCCGGAGGGCCGTTCACGACGCTGAGCTTGGCCGGCGGCCCTTCTTGCGCTCGGCGGTCAGTCCGCGCACTCGACCCTTCTCGATGACCACACCGTAGATCTCGCGGGCCTGGCCCTCGCTGACATAGCCTTCGATCACGTCGTCGAGAACTCGCTGAGGATCTCGTAGGAGCGGCGAGTGCAAACCCCCACCGCCCGCACTCTCCCTGGTGAAGGTGTCGCCGGGTTGAAGCTCCCACCGGCCCCATCCCCTTGGCTCCGGCTGTCCGTTGAAATAGAGATGGTTGGGCTGCCCGTCGAGACCGCCCAAAAATCCTCTGGCGGGATGTTTGATTCGCCCGGCCTGACCGCTGAACGTGATCGCTCGCTTGCCGATGTTCTTGATCGTCCAGTGCCCCGCCAGGCCGCCCCGGAACTCTCCAGGTCCGGCCGAGTCGGGAATCACTTCCTTTCTCTCAAATATGACCGGCACGAGGGCTTCCGTCGATTCGACCGAGGTGCTGCGCGAATTGGTGGGAAACGTACACGACTCCCCGTCTTTTGCCGGCATGGCGCCCGTACCACCGCTCGCCTGGAAAAACAGGTGCACGAAGGGAAGTCCGTTCGGTCGGAGCCCAGAGAGGGACTGAGTTCCCTGGGGGGAGCTGCCGCTCTCACCCCAGATCCTCTCTGGAATCGCGGACTGCAGCGCATCGAACATGGCGCCGTGAATGATGTGACCGACGAAACTGCGGCTGTATCCAGCGGTCGGATACTGCATGTTCAAGACCGAGCCAGGCGGGGCGTAGATCTTGAACGGGCGCAGGCAACCGTCATTGCTTGGTATGCGGGAGTTGACGAGCAGCTTCAGCAGGTAGACGCAAAAGGAGTAGGTGTAGTTCAGCGCGACATTCATGGACGTGTGGTCGTTCTGGGCCGACGTCCCGGTGAAGTCGAGGCTGATCTCGCGACGGCCGATGCCGACCTTGACCTTGATGAAACCTGGATACCCCGCGCCATCGAAATCGGCCGAGCCGGTGAACTCTCCCTCAGGCAGCTCGCCGACGGAGGCGCGCATGGCCTCCTCGGAGCGCTGCTGGATCTCCTCCGCCCAAACAGGGAAGTCCCGAATCTGGGTGTCGTCCATCAGCTCCACGAGGCGCTCGGCCATCGTGCGGTTGGCGGCCAGCATCCCGGTGAGGTCGCCCACGCATTCATCTGGCATTCGAACGTTGGCCCTGAGGATGTAGAGCAGCTCCTGATTGAGCTGGCCCTCACGCACCAGGTAGGACATCGGTATCCGCAGCCCTTCCTCGTGCACCGATCGAGCGATGCCGCGGTTGATCGTTCCACCGATATCGGTCATGTGGGCTGTCGAGGCGGCGATGGCAATGGGCCTGCCGCTTCGATCGAAGACGGGCGTCGCCACGTTGAAGTCGTTCAACTGCCCTGTTCCCAGCCACGGATCGTTCGTGATGAAGCTGTCGCCGGGGCGCATATCCGCCACCGGGAACTTGCGCAAGAAGTGCCTCACGGTGAAGGGCAGTGTTCCGGTGAAGGAGGGAACGGTGTCGGGGGGTTCGGCCAGTTGCCGCCCGTTCACGTCGATCAGGCTGCAGCAGTAGTCGTTGCTTTCACGCACCACTGGCGAGAAGGTCGTCCGGACCATCGTGGCCGCCGCGTCTTGCGTGATGGATACCAGGCGATCCCAGACAACCTTGAGGGTGATCGGATCCATGACGAGGGGGTTCAGGGCCTTAGTCCTCCCTAATCTGCATGACGACGTTCAGGTGAGAATCGACCATCGCCTCGGCGTGGGGTCCGATGAAGACCGTGCATTCGCGCTCCTCGATGAGCGCCGGGCCTTCGATGCGGGCTCCTGGACGCAGGCTGTAGCGATCGTAGACAAGGCACTTTTCCTCGGGTCGTGACTCAGACAGGTAGACAACCCTGGATCCCTTGAGAGAGTCACCAGGAGACGACTGGTCGTCCTGCCAGAGGCCCGTCTTGGGGATCGTGCCTCTTGCGGAGCATCGCCAGTTCACCACCTCGATCGCGGCAGATTCCAGAGTCCAGCCATAGCGGGCCGCGTAGAGGTCCAGGAACTTGCGCGCAAGCTCCTTAGGTTCCATGTCAGATGTCGTCGACTCGACCTCCAGCTCCACGCCCTGTCCCACGTAGCGGATGTCGGCGCTGTAGACCATCTCGATGCTGTCGATCGGCAGGCCAGCCTGCACGAATACCTGGCGCGGCTCTGTTTCCAGCTCGGAGTAGATCTCGCGGATCCGATCTCGATCGATATCCTGGATCGCAAGCGGCAGGGTGCGGACGACATCGAAGCGAAACGGTGCGGTGAGGAGTCCGTAGGCAGAGAAGACGCCCGCCCCCCACGGAAACACGACGCGGGAAATCCTCAGGAGCTCGGCGATGCGGTATGCATGCACGGGACCTGCGCCGCCGAAAGCCACCAGCGAGTAGTTCCGGTAGTCGACGCCTTTCTCGATCGCGTGCGTCTGCAAAGCGCTGGCCATGGCCTGAGACACGACCTCGTGGATTCCATAGGCCGCCCGGGCGGTCGAGAGACTCAGCTTCGAGGCCAGGCCTTCGACTGCAGTCTCGGCTGCCTCCGCATCCAGCTGCATCTGGCCTCCGAGGAAGAAGTCGGCGTTGAGGTAACCGAGCAAAAGGTTGGCATCCGTGACGGTCGGCAGCACGCCACCCCTTCCATAGCAAGCCGGCCCGGGAAAGGCTCCGGCACTTTCCGGACCGACGCCAAGCAAACCGAGGCCATCGATATGAGCGATACTCCCGCCACCCGATCCGATCTCGAGCATGTCAACTGCTGCCAGCTTCACCGGGTAGCCGCTTCCTTTCGTCAATCGCTTGAGACGCGCGACTTCGTATTCGTTCGTTGTCGTCGCGGCTCCATCCTTGATCAAGCACGCCTTCGCGGTCGTCCCACCCATGTCAAAGGACAAGAGGTTTCTGAGCTCGCTGCTTCGTCCGTAGTGGGAGGCGCCCAGGGCGCCCGCCACCGGGCCCGACTCGAGCAGACGAATTGGCTGCCGAGCCGCGGCGGCGGCCGTCACGAGCCCGCCGTTCGAAGAGATGCACAAGAGCTCCGCATCCAGGCTCAGCTCACGAAGCCCGGATACAAGACGATTCAGGTATGAATCAGCCAGAGGCTGCACATAGGCGTTGATCACGGCGGCCCAGGTTCGCTCGAACTCACCTGACTGCGCGAGGATGTCGGACGAAACCGAAACCGACAGGCCAGGACAGCTGACAGCAAGTATTTCGGCAGTGCGCTTTTCATGGACCGGGTTGCGATAGGAATGCAGGAAGCAGACTGCAACCGCTGCGTACTGACCATCGATCAACTGCCGCGCGATGCCTTCGACCTCGGCATCGTTCATGGGAGTCAGCACATCTCCCTCTGCCGTGATCCGTTCGGTGACTTCGAAACGGTCCCTCCGCGGGACCAGGTTGGGAGGAAAGGACAGGTTCGAATCGTAGATGTCGTAGCGGAACTCTCGTCCGAGCGTCAGGACGTCGCGGAAGCCTTTCGTGGTCATCAACGCCGTCCGGCATCCCTTGCGTTCGATGACTGCGTTGCCGACAAGAGTCGTCGCATGGATGACCTGTTCAACATCGCGCGGGCTCACCGACGTCTGCGTCAGCAGTTGCGACACTCCCGTGAGAGCGCCCACCGAGGGATCGGCGGTGGTGGTCGGCACCTTGCCGAACGCAAGCCGGCCGGATTCCGGGTCGATCAGGACGAGGTCCGTGAACGTCCCTCCGACGTCGATCGCGAGTCTCCTAGCCACTGCCTAATCCCCTGTGATGTTCAGGCCTGTAAAACACGAAGCTCTCGGTCAAGCGACGTGTAGTTCTTGACTCCGTCATCGGTGATCAGCACTGTGTCCTCGATCATGGTTCCGCCAAATCCAACCTCGTAGTAGGGAGTCTCGACCTCGAGCGTCATGCCTGCTTCGATGGTCACCGTGGACTCAGGAACCAGGAGAGGTTGGTCGTACCACTCGATTCCGATTCCATGACCGATGTGACGGCGCTGATAGTGAGGGATGCCGGCCTCGCGGACGCGCTCACAAGCCCCCTCGAACACTTCGCGCACCAGGCGACCGGGAGTCAGGAGCTCGAACGCCCGCGTTTGACCTTCCTTTGAAGCGTGATAGAGGCTCCGAAGCTTTTCGCTCGGCTCCCCCATAGCATAGATCCGCCCAATGTCGGCTCGGTAGCCCTCATAGGTGCAACCGACATCGAAAAATATGTAGTCACCCATCTGCAACGGCGTCTGTCCTGGGATGAGACTCAGGGCCATGTTCCGCCCAAACCGAACCGAGGCCCAGAGCGGCAGACAGTCGGCTTCGACCATCGCCGAAATCGCGACCTTGTGCATCTCTCTTTCTGTGACGCCGACTCTTGCCACCTCCCCTACCGCGAGAATGGCCTGCTCAGTACCGTGGAGCGCCAGCAGGAGACGCCTGATCTCCTCCTCAGTCTTGACCATTCGGATCTCACGGAAAAGCTTGAAAGCCGGCCGAATGTTCATCTTCGGCAACCGCTCCGCCAGCTGGTGTAGAAGGCCGGGATAGGCGCCCCGCTCATCGATACCGACCGTGGCGTTCGTCAGGCCGGATCGTTCGAGAGCGTTCACGAGCGCATCAATGGAGCTGCGGGCCGTCGGAGGTTTGATCGCCACCTCGGCGAAGCGTCGCTCGTTATCGGTCAGCCCCCCTGCTTCTGAAACAGTTCGGAAATTGCGGCCGAACGGAACCACATCGCGCAGCTGCGTGCACATCTCGATCGCCGCGCCCGCGAAGGCCACCCCTACCACCATGACCCCGGCTCCCGGGTTATCGCGAGTCATCACCACGTAGGCTTCCTCGTCGTACGGATACTGCTCCTGCCCTTCATTCCACAGGCCGCTGCTGTAGAAGCAGTTCTCGAGGCCCGACGCCACAATTCCGTCGAGACCTTCCCGATCCATTAGCCTTTGAGCCCGACCCACGTTAATAAGCAGCGGTCGATCCTCGTGCATATGGTGCGTCTATCACCGGCCCGTGATGGCAGATCGCGATCCAGTGAGGTCGGGTTTCCGGGTGTGCCAACGGGTGGCTGCCTCGTAAGCCTGTCCGATCTGAAGCATGGTCGTTTCTTGCAGCGGCTTTCCTACCACCTGGAAGCCGATGGGTAAGCAGGCCTCAGAGAACCCGCACGGGACAACCTTGGCGAGCGAACGGACTACGTCGGAATCAAGCATCTGGAGTCCCACGGGTTCCCTCCTTCATGTGGAGTCTGCGACACGTAGTATGCCAGACGCTGATCGCCTTCATGGCGGGCGACCAAATCACTCCTCCATTCTTGACAACCGCTCATTGCGCATTTAGGATCGCACGTAACATGCCACCCAGCCGTGCCGCCGGGTCGCGCCTGATCAGCATCTGGGGAGGATGTATACATGGCTTCGTCGACACCTGACCCGAATCGGGCTCTCCGCAAAGCACTCCGAGTCCGACGTCTGATCTTTTTTGCGTTCGGCGGTCGTCGCTTCAGGGCGAGACACTTAGCCGAATACCCTGAGGCAGAGGACATCCCAACCATCCCCGCCGTTAATTAATCGATCAGCGAGGTCTTCCCATGACCGCCTCGCTGATCGCCGTTGTCACCGGTGCCAGCGCGGGAATAGGCGCAGCGACCGTTGGAGCGCTTTCGCTGGATGGATATCACGTCGTCGCCGGGGCTCGACGCGCCGAGGCTTTGGCTCAGATCTGCGCGCCTTACTCGGCGAGCGCTTTGCCACTCGACCTGACGGACCATGCGAGCATCGATCGCTTCGTAGAGGAGATCGACATTCGATTCGGTCACGTCGACGTGCTCGTCAATAACGCGGGGATTGCCCTCCGACAGGATCCCGTCGCTGAGGGCCGCGACGAGGATTGGATCCGGATGATCGACACCAATGTCCTTGGCCTCCTTAGAATCACTCGAGCGGTGCTACCGCTGCTCCGGAAATCTCCAGGAGGCCACATTGTCAATGTGAGTTCGACATCTGGATTGGTCGCGTCCCCCCGGCGCTGTAAAAGTAGAAAGACGTAGTCTCCCGCGGTAGGTCTGGAAAACCACCGAGAAGGAGGACTACGTCGTGACGACAAGAGTAGCGCCAAGCATCGTCCTGGAGAGCGC
>Ga0307372_10001233_pt1 | contig 45041 bp, 41 predicted proteins | sample OX1MG_FD_202533 | JGI IMG/M metagenome (GOLD analysis project Ga0307372, IMG submission 202533) | Soil microbial communities from Risofladan, Vaasa, Finland - OX-1 | ecosystem: Environmental > Terrestrial > Soil > Coastal area > Acid sulfate soil | place: Finland: Risofladan, Vaasa | collected...
TCTTATGGTTTTCATCGAAGCCATTCTCAGTGGCCGGCAACTCTGTTGGCGACTGTGGCGTGCTGAGAGCCGCCGTGTCGCGGCCTTGGGCTTTGGTGGACCGAGGGCGGACTGTAAGCCGGGTTCTGTATCCCTTTCGGGACGGTGACCATCTGTCTGGGACGCCGGTCTCCCGGCGCCTCGAGCGACCGATACCCGAGGGCTCGGCGAGCCGCCGTGATCGCCCTCCTATTTGGTCTTGCTCCGGGCGGGGTTTACCTGGCCGGCCGGTCACCCGGCCGCCGGTGGGCTCTTACCCCACCTTTTCACCCTTACCCGACCGCAGCTCTCCGGAGATCGTTGCAGCCGGGCGGTAATTTTCTGTGGCACTTTCCTTCGGGTCGCCCCGACTGGGAGTTACCCAGCGCCCTGCTCTGTGGAGCCCGGACTTTCCTCCAACCGCTTACTAGGTCGGCGGTCACCCGTCCGCCTCGGCCCGGACTGATTCTACCCACGAGACCTCTACTTCTCGGCCGGACCGGTGAACCGGTATTGCCAGGACGCCGCGACCAGGGCATCCCTGTTCAACCCGTGCTGCATCTCAGCGATGTCGAGCTCCCGGGGCAACGTGGTCGGGACGAAGGCGGGGTCGTCCGTGTTGACGGTCACCGGAATGCCCGCGGCGGCCAGCTTCTCGTACTCGGCCCGGAGGCCGACGTGGGCGTTGCTCGATGGGCACACGCACAGGCAGATCGAGCGCTCCGCCAGCAGGGCCATCAGTTCGGGATCGCGCACGGCCGAAACCCCGTGCGCCACGCGAGCAGCGCCCAGGACCTCGACCGCCTCTCGTACCACGCCCGGCCCACCCACCTGTCCGGCGTGAGGCATGAACCCAAGACCGGCTCCTCGTGCACGTGCGATCAGCGGGACGATCGGCACCGCCGAGATCGACTCGTCGCCGACCAGGCCGATCCCGACCACGGCCTCGGTGGCAAGCGCGATCTCCAGCGCTCGCTCGCTGTCCGCCGGGGGCGCCCCGCGGATCATCTCTACCAGCCACGCGATCTCGATGCCGAGCTCTTGTTCGGCGCGCCGCCTGCCCGAGCTCACACCGTCGATCCAACCGTCGCCAGGATGCAGGCCCGGGTTGAAGCTGATCTCGGCGTAGGCGATTCCCTGCTCCGACATCGACCTGGCATGCTCGAGGATGACCCGCTCGAAGTCTTCACTCGTGGTCATCGCCCGGCAAACGACGCCGTAGACGGAGAGGAACTCAGCGAGGGTCGAGTACTCGTACGCGGGCGGTGCCGGCAGGCCGTGTGCCGATGCCAGGGCGATCGCCGTCTCGCGGCGCACCGTTCCTTCGAGGTGAACGTGCAGCTCCGCCAGTCGATCGGTCATGCGCCTACCCGGCCGACCTGGCCTTCTTCACGTGCTCGTCGATCGCCATGTTGGCCAGCGCGTCGGCGCCCTTGTTCTTCTCACGCTCGACGTGCTTGACGTCGACCTCCCCAAAGGAGCGCATCAGCTCGGTCGCCTTCCGGCAGAGGACCTGCAGCTCCGGCTTCTTGATCTTGTATCGTCCCGACACCTGCTCGACCACGAGCTTGGAGTCCAGATAGAGCTCGAGGCGGTCTGGCTTCCATTCGGCGACGGCTTTGAGGCCTTCGATCAGCGCGTGGTACTCCGCCTCGTTGTTGGTGGTCACGCCCAGCCAGCGGTGCAGCCCGCGGAGTCGCATGCCGTGGTCGTCCTCGATCACCACGCCCAGGCCGGCCGGTCCGGGGTTGCCACGCGACGCGCCGTCGGTGAAGACGCGAAGCGTCTTGCTCAGCTCAGCACCAGGATGCGGCCGCAGTGCTCGCAGTGGACGATGTCGTCGGAACCCTTGCGAAGCAGCTGCATCCCTGACGACGTTACGGTCACCCGGCAGGCCTGGCACTGGTTGCCTACCACCGCTGCGACCGGAGGATGCATTCGCATGCGCGTGTAAGCCGCCTGGGCCACGGGAGGCACCTGTGACCAGATCTCGTCTCGCTCGCTCTCTACCTCGGCGAGCTCCGCGCGCCACGCACCCAGCTCCTTCTTCAGGTCCGGCTCCTCGGATGCGGACCTCTTGCGGGTCTCGGCCAGCTGCGCCGTCGCGACACGCACCGCCTCGTCCGCCGAGTCCGCATCCTCCATGAGATGGAGCTCTGCGTCCTCTTCCTCGGCGAACCGGGCCTTCATGTGCGCAACCTCTTCCGACATCTGCATCAGCTCGGTCGGATTGCGGATGCGGCCGCTCATCAGCTCCTTCTCGCGAGACCGGAGCTTGGTGCGGTGTGCCTCGCGCTCGCGGTCGGAGTCGCGCAGCCTGGAAGCCATGACCTCCTGGGCGGCGAGCGCCTGTGCCAGCGCCTCCTCGAGCTCGACCACCTCCGGGTCGGAGGCGAGCCGGGACTCGACACGCTCGATGTCGTCACGCAGCGTCCGCTCGCGTTCGACCAGCCGGTGATGGGCGAACAGCAGCTGCGCCGGCTTCACCGGTTCTTCAGTTCCCGGCTCATTCGAGGACGACCAGCACCTGGCCCTCCTTGACCACGTCGGCTTCCTTGACCTTGATCTCCTTCACCGTGCCTGCGCGCGGCGCGGTGACCGAGATCTCCATCTTCATCGACTCCAGGATCAGCAGCACGTCTTCCTCGGCGACGCTCGCCCCGACCTGGCTCGTGATCTTCCAGACAGTGCCCACCAGCTCGGCTCTGACCTCCGTCATCGGGCGCTCCTCGACGGAGCCGGTCGCGGCAGAGCGTCCAGACCAAGGAGGTCGCGGGCATCCCCTGCGGTTGCGACCGGCCGGCCCAGATCGCGCGCCAGGCGCGCCGCCTTCTCGACCAGGTCGCCGTTGCTTTTCGCCATCCTTCCGTCCTCCACGTAGAAGTTGTCCTCCAATCCGACGCGGACGTTGCCGCCCATCGTGAGCGCGGCCGCCAGGAGCGGCCACTGGTTCAAACCGATGCCGATCACCTGCCAGTGAGATTGCGGCGGCAGCGAGTCGACCTGGTTGACGAGATGACGAGTGGTGCCTGGAATGCCGCCGAGCACTCCCATGATGAGGCTGAACTGGTACGGCGCTTGCAGAGCGCCCAGGTCGATCAGCGGCCGCGTGTTGGCGACGTGTCCGGCGTCGAAGCACTCCATCTCGGGCCGCACGCCCGCCGCGTTCATGGCTTCGAGGAAGAACCGGATGTCCTTGAACGGGTTCGCGAACACGTGGTCGTGATAGAAGGCCTTCTTCTTCTCCGAGTAGATCGCGTAGTTCATCGACCCCATGTTCAGCGCCGCCATCTCGGGACGGAGCTCCGCGATATGTGCCACTCGTTCCTCTGGCGGGACACCGACCGCGCCGGTCGAGAAGTTGATGATGACGTCGGTGCGGGCGCGCACCTCGGAGAAGATCTCGGCGAACGTCTCCACGCTCCAGTCGGGGCCTCCCTCCGGTGTGCGCGCGTGGATGTGGACGATCGCCGCGCCGGCGTCCGCCGCCCTCTTTGCCTCCTCGCCGATCTCCTTCGGCGTATATGGGATGGCCGGGCACTGGGCGCGGTTCGCGATGACGCCGGTTAGCGCCGCGGTGATGATCGCCTTCATACCGGGATGTTCCCGTGCTTGCGCCAGGGTCGCTCGATCTTCTTGTCCCGGGCCTGCTCGATGCCGCTCACGATCACCCGACGTGTCTCAGCGGGGTCGATCACGTCGTCGATCATCGCCCAACCGGCGGCGAGGTACGGGTTGATCTGGGCGCGAATGGCCGCGATCATCTGCGCCCGGGTCTCCTCGGGGTTGTCGGAGGCTTCGATCTGCTTGTTGAAGATGATGTTGACCGCGCCCTCGGGTCCCATGACGGAGATCTCCGCCAGGGGCCACGCGACGATGGTGTCCGGGTGGTAACCCTTGCCGCACATGACGAAGTACCCGGCGCCGTAGGCCTTGCGCATGATCACCGTAACCTTCGGCACCGTCGCCTCGGAGGTCGCGTACAGCATCTTCGCGCCATGCCGGATGATGCCGTGCTTCTCCACCTGCGACCCGACCAGGAAACCAGGCACGTCCATGAGGTAGACGAGCGGGACGTTGAACGCGTCGCACATGCGGATGAAGCGCGCCGCCTTGTCGGCCGCGTCCGAGTCGAGGATGCCGCCCTTCTGCATCGGCTGGTTCGCCACGATCCCGACCGAGTGGCCGGCCGCGCGAGCGAACCCGACCACGATGTTCTTGGCCCACGAGGGCTTGATCTCCAGCCACGAGGAATAATCGAAGACGGCCTTGATCACCTTGCGCACGTCATATGCGGCGCGCGGGTTGGCGGGCACGATCTTGTCGAGGCCCTCGACGAGGCGGTCGGGCGGATCGCCGGTATCGCGGATCGGCGGCGGCTCGGTGTTGCTCGACGGCAGGTAGGAGAGGAAGTGCTTCACCGTCGCGATGCACTCGGCATCGTCCGCGACCTCGTTATCCCCCACCCCGGACTCGTAGCAGTGAACCTGTGAGCCGCCCATGTCGTGGTCGGTGACGTCCTCGCCGGTCGCGGCCTTGACGAGACGGGCTCCTCCCAACGACATGGACGACGTTCCCTTCACCATCGGGACGAAGTCCGCCAGGCCCGGGATATAGGCGGTGCCCGCCGAGCATGGGCCGAGCATCGCGGCGACCTGCGGGATGACGCCGGACATCACGACCTGGTCGTAGAAGAGGAAGCCCGACCCCGCGAAGGTGGAGCCGGCGGCCTCCTGGATGCGCGCGCCGGCCGAATCCAGGAGCCACACGAGAGGTTTGCGATAGCGCAGCGCGAGCTCGCGCACGCGCGCGGCCTTGAACTGCTCGCCGACCGCGCCCATCGAACCGGCCATCACCGTGAAGTCGTAAGCGATGACCCAGACCTCGCGGCCGTCGACCTGGCCGTGGCCGGTGACCACTCCGTCCGCCGGCGTGCCCTCGGGGTCCGACTCCCCTCCCCGAACCGGCTGCTGGTGGGCGAGGAGGCCCAGCTCGACGAACGAGCCCTGGTCGAAGAGCAGGTCGATGCGCTCGCGCACGGTGAGCTTGCCACGCTGGTGCTGCTTGGCAATGCGCTCCTCGCCGCCCATGCCGAGGTTCTTGCGGCGCTTGGCGTGAAGCTCGGCGACCCGCTCCCCGTATTCGTCAGGCATCGGCCGCAATGTTAGGGATGCCGGCGACCAGGAGGTCGTCGCGCTTCCCCCAACGGTCGAGGAACCGATAGAAGTTGCGCTTCGACAGCCGATCGCGTTCCCTGGGCTCGGTCCATTCCCACAATCGGTGCTCGTTTTTGACCACGGGCAGATCGGGCACCACGACGGCTCGTCCCCCGCGGTCGCGCAAACGGAAGCTGAACTCGATGTCGGCGATCCGGTAGAAGCGGAACTTCGGGTCGAATCCCCCGATCGCCAGGGCGTCGGAGCGCCGGAAAGCCATGCAGTAGCCCTCGACGGCGTCGACCTCAGGACCCGCGCTCTCCTCGAACTCCTTGATCGTGCCCTTGCCTCGCAGGCCATAGGGCCCGGCCACCGCCACGGCCGGGTCGGCGAGCGCGTGGATCAGTGGGGTCACCGCATCGCCCGTCAGCTGAACTCCGGGATCGAATAGCACCACGACCTCGCCCGCAGCCGCCTCGATGCCCGCGTTCACCGCGGCCGCAAAGCCGAGGGTGGGGAACAGCGGTATGAATCGGAAGCGATCGGCCGCACGGCCTTCCAACCAGGAGGCGATGCGCACGTCGTCGGAGTTATCGACGATCAACGCCTCGAAGTCGGCTTTGCAGTGCGAGAAGACCGAGAGCAGCCAGCGCTCGGCATCCGGCTTCCAGCCGTGCACGACGGTGAGCAAGGTGACGGCGCGCGGCGCCGCGTCGTGCTCATGGGCCGGCGCCTTGATCGCCTGGAGCTCGCTGCCGTTGGGGCTGTCGACCACCTCCCAGCCACCCCCGCGCAGCTGCTCGCGGATCGCGTCGGCGGCTTCGAATTCCTTGGCGTGCCGGCGCTCAACGCGCTCGGCCAGGAGCCTCTCGGCGTCGGCCCTGTTCAGAGCGCCCTGCGCGCGCCCGGCGCGTCCGTTAGCCCTTCTTGGCTTTGACCGCGGCTGTGAGCGCGGGGACGATCTTGAGCGCATCGCCCACGACACCAAGGTCGGCCATCTTCATGATGGGAGCCTCGGCGTCCTTGTTGATGGCGATGATCACCTTCGACGCTTTCATGCCGACCGTGTGCTGCATTGCGCCGGAGATGCCTACGGCGATGTAGACGCCCGGGCGGACCGACTTGCCGGTCTGACCGACCTGCATCGAGTAAGGCACCCACCCGGCGTCTACCACCGCGCGGCTGGCGCCGACTGCGCCGCCCAGCGCGCCTGCGAGGTCCTCGAGCAGCGGAAAGTTCTGGGGCCCTCCCAGCCCGCGGCCGCCGCTGATCACGACCCTGGCGTCCTCGAGCTTCACCTTCTCGGTGGCCTCGACCACCCGCTCGGTGATGCGAGCGCGCTTGGAGCCGTCCGCGACCGCCACCTCGAGCTGCTTGACCTCGGCCGTGCCCCCGGACTCGGAAGGCTCGAACGACTTCGGCCGCACCAGGACGATTGCCGGCTTGCTGTTGGCTTTCATCGAGGCGACCCGGGCGCCTCCGAAATACGGCACCTTGGCGATGAATCCGCCGTCTTTGGCGACGAGGTCCCCGGCGTTGGAGATGAGACCGGTGCCGAGTCGCGCGGCGAGCCGGCCCGCCACCTCGCGTGAGTCGGTGGTGAAGCCGAACAGGATCAGGTCGGGCGAGCCCTTCTCGTGCAGCGCGGCGAGGGCGTCGGTCGCCGGCTCGGCGACGAAGTCGTCAAACGCGCTGTCCTCGTTGATATGGACCACTTTGGCGCCGTGCTTGCCGAGGGTGGCCGCGGCCTCCTTGGCGCCGGCGCCCAGCGCGATCGCCTCGACGTCGCCCAGCTCTCGGGCCTTGGCCATGAGCTCGAGCGCGGTCGGCGACAGCTTGCCCTGGTTCATCTCGGCGTACACCCAGATCTTCGCCAACTAGACCACCTTGGCCTCGGCGAGCAGCTGCATGATGCGGCCGACGGCGGTGCCGTCGTCTTCGATCACGACGCCCGCTTTGCGGGTCTCGGCCTCGGCGATGCCCTCGATGGTCTCCACCGACTCGCCACGCTCGATGCCGAGATCGCCCATTCCCACCTGCTTGATCTCCTTCGAACGCGCGGCCATGATGCCCTTGAGCGACGCGTAGCGAGGTTCGGCGATGGCTGCGGTTACGGTGATCAGCACCGGAGTCGCTGCCTCCACCACCTGGTAGCCGTCCGCGGTCTGCCGGTGAACCTTCACCGTCGAACCGTCGATCTCGACCTTCTTGGCGACCGTGAGCTGCGGCATGCCCAGAAGCTCCGCGACCATCGGCGGCACCATGCCCGTGCTGCCGTCATATGACTCGGTGCCGCAGATGACGAGGTCGGGCACTTCGCCCTTGATCGCCGCCGCCAGCGCCCGCGCCGTGAGCAACGCGTCCGCACCGGCGAGCTGGGGGTCGCTGATCAGGATGCCGCGGTCCGCGCCCATCGATAGGCCCTTGCGAATCGCGTCCTTGGCCCGCTCCGGCCCCATCGACACGAGCACGACCTCGCCACCGTGGGCCTCTTTCAGCTGCAGGCCTTCTTCAACCCCGCATTCATCGCCGGGGTCGAGGACCACCTCTTTGTCGCGGGAGATGGTGTTGTCGGAGTCCAACGCAAGGTTCGAGTTGGGGTCCGGTACCTGTTTGACGGTCACGACGATTTTCAAAGCGCCATTCCATTATCGCTGCGACGAGAACTCGCCATTGAACCGTGCCAGGTCGCCGGGGGTGTTGAGGCTCTGGAACTGCGCCGCTTCCAGGCCTTCCAACCATGTCACGTCGAGGCTCTCGGCGATGTCGGCGGCCCTGAACCGACCCGCGTTGAGCGCTGCCGCGATCGTGGGAAGCGCAACCCGCCGGTAGGCGCCGCACACCGGCTCCGCCCGCCCGCCGATCCTGGGGATCGCGGCGTCGCAGCTGCGGGCCGCGGCCACCGCAGCCTGCGCGAGATCGACGGTCACGTATGGCATGTCGCACGCGACGGCGAACATCACCTCCTCGCGCGCGGCGGAAAGTCCAGCCTCGATGCCGGCCATCGGTCCGGCGGCAAGCTTACGGTCGAACACGACGCGGTACGGAACCGGCTGCTCGAGCTGCTCGGGCTCGGCGAAAGACACCATGACGTCAGTGAAGGCGAGGGCCAACCGGCTTGCCACGTAGCGCAGCAGGTACGTGTCCCCCACCTCGAGCCAGGCCTTGGGCCGGCCCATTCGGCGGCTGTCGCCGCCGGCCAGCACGAGGAGCGAGGCCTGCATGATCGACAATGATCGCGCCGTGCGAGCGATCGATTTTCACGTCCACCTCCCAACGCCCGAGTGGCTGGACGGATCGATGCAGGGTTACGTGGAGGCGGCCGAGGCCTATTTCCGGTCCAAGGTTGCCCGGCGCACCCTGGAGGAGCTGGCCGGGGAGTACGAGACGATGGACGTGGTTGCGGTGCTCCTCGCATGGGACGCCGAGACCGCGACCTCCCGCCCCAGGGTGCCCAACGAGCTGGTCGCCCAGGCCTGCCTCGACCACCCCAAAGCCTTCGTCGGCTTCGGCAGCGTCGACCCCCTGAAGGGCGAGCGGGCGGTCGAGGAGCTCGAGAGGATCGCGGAACTGGGCCTGAAGGGGGTGAAGCTGCACCCGTCATTGCAGGCGTTTGCGCCCGATGACGAGCGCTTCTGGCCGCTTTACGAGCGGTGCCAGGACCTCGGTTTGATCATCCTGTTCCACACGGGGACGAGCGGAATCGGCGCCGGCCAGCCGGGCGGCCAGGGCATCCGGTTGGACTACGCGCGGCCGATCCGCCTCGACGCCCCGGCGGCCTCGTTTCCGGACTTGCAGATCATCGCGGCGCACTTCGGCTACCCGTGGCACATGGAGCTGCTCGCAATGGCGCTGCACAAGTCCAATCTCCACATCGACATCTCGGGCTGGGCGCCCCGCTACATCCCGGCCGAGGTGATGCGCGACCTGACGGGCCGGCTCCAGAACCAGTTCGTCTTCGGGAGCGATTACCCGTTCATCTCGCCCCAGCGCTGCCTGGAGGAGCTCGTCACCCTCGAAATCCCCGAGCCGGTGCTTCAGAAAGTGCTCGTAGGCAACGGCAAGAAGCTGCTCGGCCTGTCGTAACCGGGCACCAGTTGAGCGGCACTGTGCCCATGCAGCGTGATCGTCCTGGCCATCAGAGGCAGAGGCAGGCTTACACGCTCGCTCACGATGACGGTCACGGTGACGCCGCTAACCAACACCTGGTCCAGGGTGGCCCCGGGTTCATCGGCCTCGAGCTCTCGCAATGCGGTGGCTCGAGCAGCTCCAGGGTCTAGCGCCAGCTCATCGCGAGAACGCAAGGTGGCGACATCCAGCTGCTCTGACGCCGCCTCCGCGGCAAGGGCCGCGGCAGCCTGCAGCCCGGCTGCCCTGGCGCTGACCGTGGCGGAGTCGACGGCGTACGCGGCGACAGGCAGAAGGACGAGAGGCAGCGCCACTGCGAAGAACGCGAGCACCTGGCCTGCCTGCCGCGGCCTCATGGGGCCGGAGCTCGCGTGCGATAGGGTTCGAGATCGGCCGCGGAACTCGCCTCCAGGTGGACCTGGGCTGGAAAAGGCAGAAGGCTCGCCCACGCAAGGTCGATCGACCCGCTCGAGGCAGCGTGGACCACGCCGTTTCGGCCGAACGTGCCGAGGTCGAGACGCAACGTACAGCCGTCCAGCGGATACGCCGCAACGACTGCGTCGAACTGCGCCTGGGCTGCCTCCCGTGCGCTAGACGGATCGGCAGATCGAGCCGCCACCGCCGCGGCTGCCTGGGTCGCCGCGTCCAGGCCTGCCCTCGCGTCTGCGATTTGCGCGATGGCGGCTGCGCCCAGGGCGAGGAGCACCACGACCGGGGCGCAGAGCGCCAACTCGACCATCGACTGCCCGGTGCGCTTCAGCTGAAAACCTCCTTTCTCAAAGCGACGTGTGCGTGCAGCGGGAGCCCCGCCCCGGCAACCAGGGGCACGATCGCGGGCGCCGTGCCGCCGATCGTCACATCGATCGTCTGCCCGGCGTCCCGCGCGCAGACCCACACGGCTGGCGCGGCGCCGGCTTGGCCGGGACACCATGCGGCTGCGGCCGTCCCGACCAGGTTTGGCGCCAGCACTCGCAGCGTCACCTGCGATGCGACGCTCTCGCTGCCGCCGGCGATGGACGCGGCGCGCGCGCCGGCCAGCGCCGCCGAACGGACGGCCAGCGCCTCTGCGCTCCAGACAGAAAACTCGACGCAGCCTAGGGCCAGGAGCAGGGCCGCCGGCCACGCCACGGCAAACTCGACCAGCGCGGTGCCCGCCCTCGCGCGGCTCACCTCAAGCTCTGCTCCAGGACCGACACGGCCGGGAACATGAGGATGCCCAGGAAGGGCAACAGAACGCCGACGGCGGCGGGCAGCAGGACGTGGTTCAATGCCCTCCGGCTGTGGCTTATCAGCTCGCGACGCTGAGCCCTCCGCAGGTCTGTCGCCAGGGCGCGCACGCCTTGGCTGGTGCCGGTGCCGTACTCGCGGCTTGCCGTCAGGATCGTCGCCAGGCTGGCCAGGGCGCCTATCCCGGCGCGCTCTGAATAGTCGAGGAGCCGAGGCTCGAATGGGACCGACCCCGTGACCTGGGATGCAATGAGCATCCGGCGGAGGTCTGCCGCAAGCTCGCCCTCGACCTGCATGGTCACCGAACCCAGCGCCGCGAGAGCGCTGCCTCCGCCGCTCAGCTCGAGCGTGAAGAGCTCGAGGAGCGGCACGAGCTCGCCCGCGAGACGGCGCCGACGGCGTTCGACTGCCGAGTTGAGAGATGCGAAGACCAGCACACAGCCGGCCGCAAAACCCAACGGGGCCACGATTGGCGTGATCAGCCAGCTTGCCGCCGCCATGCTCAAGGCGAGCGCAAGCGCCATGGCGGTAACTCGCTCGGGCGTCTCGCGCCAGCCGGCGCGCTCGATGGCGGCCGAGAGCCAGCGCGCCGGTCGTGCCCCGCGCCACCACCGGCCGACCGCCGTATGGAGCTCAGAGATCGCACCCGCCAGATCGATGGACGGCCGCTGCTGGGTCGCCAACATCACACCGCCGGAGCAGAGCAACCCCGCCCCAATCGAGCCTGCGATCCACGCATCAGGCATCGGTCAGCCTCACGCGCTGTAGGCCGGGCAGCTCGAGCAGCCGCCGCATCCACCTGTAGCCCGCCGTCATCACGGCCAGCATCGCCAGGAGGAAAAGCTCGCCGTCCGGCCGGTGGAACGCGTCCAGGTAGGGCGAGCGCAGAGCCGAAAGGATGAGCAGGAAGACGACCGGCAGGGCAACGATGATGCTCGAAGCGGAGCGGGCCTGGGCCTGCAGCGCCCGGGCTTCGCGCTCGACCTCCTGGGCCGCGGACACCGATGCCTCGAGGTCGGCGAACAACGGAACGAGCTCACCGCCGCCCGGACGCTGGATGAGCACAGCCGCGGCGAGCATGTCGAAGAGCGGTTCGGCGATGCGATCGCGGGCTTGCTTCCAAGCCTGCCGCCGGCCGACCGACCGGGCGGAGATGGAGCGGAACTCGCTCCGCAGCGGCAGCGGCCCTCGCTCGGCCAGCACAGCTATCGCCTGGTTCACACCGGTGGCGCCGGTCTCGAGGAGCTGGCGAAGCATTCGCACGGCGTCTAGGACCGCGTCTTGGCGCGCCGCCTGCCGCGAGCGCACTCGCGCCATGAACGCGCCGCGAACAAGCGAGGCGCCGCCTAGTGCGCCCGGAAGACCGAGCACCGGCAAGCCGGTCAAAGCCTCGGCGAACAGGCCCCCGGCCAGGCCGGCTGCGAGCTGGAGCACCAGGAAGCGCCTGGCATCGATCGAAGGCACGGCCGCGTCATTCGCAATTGATTGCTGCTCCGCCCACCACCTCCGCAGCCGGCCGTCGAGCCAGAGTGGCGTGCTCGAAGGCGGGGGCGGCGCGGCGATAGCGAGGACGGCCGTCAACACCGCTATACCGGCCGCGAGCGCCGCGCCGAGCTCAACCATCGAAGCCGTCAAGGAGCGAGCCCGGATCGCAGACGCGAGAGAGCTTGGCCCAGACCCGCTCCGGCATGGCGGCAGGCGAACCTGCACGGTGCCAGTCGCCATCCGGGCCAATGCCCACGAGCTCCTGGACGAGCGGCTTTCCATCGTCGAGTCCACCGACCCAGCCGACCGACATCAGGCGCCTTTCGCGATGGTCGCCCGCGCGTTTGACGATGCCCGTGTAGAGCACGAGGTCGACCGTATGGAGGACCTCGGCCAGCACCACCTCCGCTCGCGGGGCCTGTGGGTTGCGCGATGCAAGCCGCACGAGGCGCGGCAGGGTTTCGCGCGGGCTCTCAGCGTGGAGAGTGCAGAACGAACCCGGATGCCCGGTGTTCATGGCGTCGAGCAGGTCGAGTGCCTCGCCTCCGCGAACCTCTCCGATGATGATGCGGTCAGGCGACATGCGAAGCGCTTCGTGGACGAGCATCTGGATCGTGATCGCGCCGCGCCCCTCGGTGTTGGGCACGCGGCCTTCGAGCGCGATGCAATCGGGAAGCTCGCGCCACAGGTGGAGCTCCGCCTGGTCTTCGATGGTGACGACCCGCTCGTCCGGCGCGATCAGCCGCGCCAACACCCGTATGAACGTCGTCTTGCCCGCTCCCGCGCCCCCGGAGATAAGCATGTTGAGACGTCCGGCAACGGCGGCTTCGAGCAGTGGGCGTAACGCGGGAGGCACAAAACCGGACGCCTCCAGCGAGGCAAGATCCGCGAAGCGCGCCGGCGGGTGGCGGCGGATCGTCACGCTCATCGGGCGCGCGGGGGGCGAGAGGGCCGCATGGAGCCTGCTGCCCTCGGGCAGCGTCATGGTCACGGTCGGGCTCGCACGGTCCAACCGCGCACTCGCCGTTCCGTCCGTGTACCAGTGCACCAGCTCGACGAGAGCCGCTTCGTCAGCAAAAGGCGGAGCGATCGACTGGCGCCTACCGGATCTGAACACGAAGCAAGCCTCGGCTCCGTTGATGCGTACCTCTTCGACCTCGGGGTCGGCGAGGTGCTCTGCGAGCGGGCCCAGAGGCGTCACCGACGCGAAGATCCTCCGCCAGAGCTGCTCCGACTGTGCCCCATCCAGGTTCTCGGCGCCGACCAGCCGCCCCACCAACTCGTAGATCCAGTGTTGGTCTTCGACCCGAAGCCGCGTACGGTCGCGCCGGGCAAGCTCGAGAGCGAGCTCGCTTTCGACACGGGCGCGGATTGCCCCTTCGATGTCCCCGATCGCGGCTGCGCTCACGGAGCTTCGGCGACCTGGACGGCCTGGTCGGTGGTCGAGACGGGAGACTCGCTGCCACCGGACGCGCCGGGCTCGGCGATCACGGCGGCAAGGTGCATCTCCGCCCCCGCGTACACGAACGCCGCCGCCCTTTCGGCCGCCACCACCAGCACGAGTCCCGCGGGCGAGGACGAGCGCACCTCGACGCCAAGCGCAAACGGTTCCACCGTCAGATGATCCGGGCCGCCGTCGAGCAAGAGCAGGTCGACGCGCGAGCCGGGCGGCGACGGCGGAACGTTCTGGAGCGGAACGAAGACAAGCCGGCGGTCGGCAGGTGAGTCGGATGCGGCCGCGTCGCTGCGCTGGATGAGCTGGCCGGCGACAAGATCGTGTGAGGCGCGAAGTGCCGCCAGTTCAGCTCCGTCGGCACGCGTGAACAGGAGTTGATGAGCGCCGCCGACGTTGACACGCGCGAGAGCGACCGACCCGCCCGCAAGCACCGTGCCGGCGGGTACGTCTTCGGCCGCGACGTACACCTCGACTGCATCGCGCGACGGATTCGAGAACACCAGCAGCGCGGCGCTCACGGCCGCTCCCAGCCCCAGTGCGATGAACGCGACCAGCCACCTTTTCACCATGCCTGCGACGTTAGGACGCGCGGCGCAGCCGGACAATCCAGGTTGTTAAGGCGGGCAGGTTGTAAATCTGGACTTGACATCTTGCCTGCGCGGATTATTGTGCTGGGCATGGCCGCTGCCGCGCTCAGCATCGCCGATGAAGCCGCCGTCGAGTCGCGGCGACGCTCGCTCCTCGCCGAATCGGACACGCTGCTCGACGACGTCGAAAACCTGCGGTTGGACGATCAGGTCGAGGCGCCGCCCCGCCTTCGAGAAGCCATCCGCGCCTTGCAGATGCGGCTTGGCCGCCGCAACCCGCCGCTGCCCCCGGCCACGCTCGATGCCGCTCACGACCTGGTGTTCGCGGTCCAGCAACGACTGATGGCCGCCAACCCGAACCATCCGCGTCCGAACCGTCACGTCGGCCGGCCCAGCGGCCAGCCGGTGGTCACGGTGGTTCGCGAGGACAGGCGGTGGAAGGTCCTCACCCTGCCCGGGCCGCAGAACGCGGCGGACGAGTCCGATTGGATCGCGCTGGTCGACTGCACCGTCGAGCGCGCCTGGGACCGGTGGTGCTACGCGCAGCAGCAGGCGATGCGTGCCGCCCGAGAGCACTTCAAGGCCCACCTTGCCGTCGCGGTCGCCCGCGCCGCATGGGCCAACTACTGGGAGCTGCTGCAGGACGCCGAACGCATCAAGGAGCGCCTGCGCTCGCCGCACGCTGCAGGAAACTCCTCAGCTCGTCGCTCCTGACCGGCGCGCCAGACGCCCGCACCCTACCCGCGAAGAGCTGCAGGAAGACTCGCAGCCCATCGTCGTCGAGCTTCGTCGCCGCCTCGATGATCTCGGCAGCCGCCTCGTGGTGGCCGGGCTCGAGCACGCGGGCGAGCGTTTCGGCGAACTCATCGGGCAGTGCGCTCATCGTGTGGTGACAATAGACGCGTGCAGCCGGTGGTGATCGGGGACGTGATGTGGGAGCCGAGCCCTGAGGTGATCGCCCGGAGCCGGCTCAAGCGGTTCATGGAGCAACACGGCATCGACACGTTTGGCGAGCTTCTGAAGCGCGCTGACGACGACATCGAGTGGTTCTGGGATGCCGCGATCAAGGACATCGACATCGCCTTCTACCGCCATTACGACAAAGTCGTCGACCTGTCGCAGGGCAAGCCCTGGGCGAAATGGTGGATCGGCGGCCGCATGAACATCGTCCAGAGCTGCCTCGACCGGTATCGGGAAGCCGAGCACCGCGACAAGCTCGCGATCGTGTGGGAGGGCGAGCCGGGCGAGGTCCGCAGGCTGACCTACGGCCAGCTCGACCGGGAGGTGTGCCGCCTGACCGGCGCCCTGCGGCGGCTTGGCGTGCGGCCTGGCGACCGCGTGGGGATCTTCATGCCGATGTGCCCCGAAGTCGCCATCTCGGTGCTCGCGACCGCCAAGGTCGGCGCCGTGATCATCCCGCTGTTCTCAGGCTATGGCGCCGAGGCAATCGCCGCGCGTCTGCGCGACGGCGAGGCAAAAGTGCTGATTTGCGCCGACGGCTTCTACCGGCGCGGCCAGGTGGTGCCGATGAAGGAGACGGCGGACAAGGCGCTGGCGAACAGCCCGTCTGTGACCAAGGTCATCGTTCACCGACGCGTGGTACGCGAGATCCCCTGGACCCACGGGCGCGACCAGGTGTGGGAGGTGCTGCTGGAGGACGAGCCCGAACACGCCCCGACCCACGAGATGGACCCCGAAGACCCGCTGATGATCATCTACACGTCGGGCACGACGGGCAAGCCGAAGGGCACCCTGCACGTGCACGGCGGATTTCCCGTCAAAGCCGCGCAGGACATGGCGCACGGCTTCGACGTCGGCCCCGCCGACTCGGTGTTCTGGTACACGGACATCGGCTGGATGATGGGCCCCTGGCTCATCTTCGGGACGCTGATCCTGGGCGCGACCATGGTGCTCTACGAGGGCACGCCGGACCACCCCGCCGCCGACCGCATGTGGCGAATGGTCCAAGACCACAAGGTCAGCGTCCTCGGCGTCTCCCCCACGCTGGTGCGCTCGTTGATGACCCACGGCGACGAGGTTCCGGCCCACCACGACCTAACCAGCCTGCGCATCCTCGGCGGCACGGGCGAGCCGTGGAACCCCGAGCCGTTCCAGTGGTTCTTCAAGCACATCGGCGGCGGTCGCATCCCGGTCATCAACTACACGGGAGGCACGGAGATCTCGGGCGGGATCCTGTGCGGCAACGTCATCACCCACCTTCGTCCGTGCGCTTTCGCGGGCCCGCTCCCCGGCATCGCCGCCGACGTGGTGGACGCCGAGGGCAGGTCGGTGCGCGGCGAGGTCGGCGAGCTGGTCATCCGCAACCCCTGGCCCGGCATGACCCGCGGCTTCTGGGGTGACCGTGAGCGCTACCTCGAGACGTACTGGAACCGCTTCGAAGGCGTTTGGGTTCACGGCGACTGGGCGTACGTCGATCCACAGGACGGACTGTGGTACGTGCTCGGGCGGTCGGACGATACGATCAAGGTCGCGGGCAAGCGACTCGGCCCGGCCGAGGTCGAGTCGGTCCTGGTCGGCCACCCGTGGGTCGCCGAGGCGGCCGCGATCGGGGTCCCCGACGAGTTGAAGGGCGAGGCCCTGGTGTGCTTTGTCATCCTCCGGCCGAACCGCAAGGCGAGCCTGGAGCTTTCGGCCGAGCTGCAAGAGCTCGTAGCCACCGCCCTCGGCAAGCCGCTCAAACCGAAGGCGGTCCACGTCGTCAGCGACCTGCCGCGCACCCGCAACGCGAAGATACTGCGGCGGGTCGTGCGCTCGGTGTACACCGGCAAGGATCCCGGCGACCTGTCATCGCTGGAGAACCCGAGCGCGCTCGCGGCGATCGGCGCGACGCGCAGCTGAGTGATCCGGCCTCCGTTACGGAGACTAAAAGCTGAGGACCCTGTCGGCCTCCATGGCCAGGCGGGCCAAGTCGGGCGGACCGATGTACGTCATGTTCGGGGTCATCATCGACGGTAAGACCCCACGGGCCTCAGCACAGCCTTTTCAAACGTAGAAATGGACGTCCTGGTCGAGACATTTGTCGAGCAGGTCGCGCAGCGGCGGTATGCCGACACCGAGCACGTTCGCGATGACATCGGGCTTGATGAGCTCCGCGGCGTCTCCGGTCAGCGCGACCGCGACCTCGATGCCGGCGACCTTGGCGCCGTTGACCGCGATGTGGAATGGCACGCTGGCGCGCGTGGGTGCATCAGCTCCGGTGGCGGCGACGATAAGCAGGCCCGGCACGCGCACAAGTATGGGCAGTCGATGATCCGGACGTACCCGTGAGGCTGACCCGCACCGAATGGGTTCGCCTTCTGCTCCTGTGGCTGGGCGGCATCGACCTTCGCTTGACGATGCTCGCGGTGCCTCCCCTGATTCCGCTCATCCACCGGGCGCTGCACCTGGACGAGAAGGCCGTCGGCGCGCTGGTGTCGCTGCCCGTGCTGCTGCTGGCGGTCGCCGCCGTGCCCGGTGCGCTCCTCATCGCCAAGCTCGGGGTGCGCGGCGCGCTCGCGACCGGTCTCGGACTGGTCGCCGTCTTCGGCGGTCTCCGCGGGCTGGGTCCGAGCACGACGGTCCTTTTCGGGGCTACGTTCCTGATGGGCGCCGGCGTGGCGGTGAGCCAGCCGGCCTTCCCCTCTCTCGTGCGCGAGTGGTTTCCGCGCCGGATCGCGATCGCCACGGCCGTTTACAGCAACGGGATCCTGATCGGCGAGACGGTGCCGACTGCCCTGACCACGCCCGCCGGCGTGCTGCCCCTCGCCCACGGCGACTGGCGCTGGGCGCTCGCCCTGTGGTCGATCGTGGTCGTGCTGACCGGAATGGCGATCGTGCTCGCAGCCCCCAAGCACCGCCGGCTTTCGGTGCCTTCGCGCTGGTGGCCCAGTTGGGGAGAGAGCCAAACCGTGAGGATCGGCCTGGTGATGGGAATGGCGTCCGCCGTGTATTTCGGCACCAACGCGTACGTCCCCGACTACCTCGACCAGACCGGCCGTCACAACCTCATCGCGCCGACGCTTGCGGTCTTGAACGGCTCGCAGCTGCTCACCGCACCCGTGGTTGCGATCTGGTCCCGGCTGCTCACGGGACGAGGCGGGTTCATCGGCTCGAGCGTGCTCATGGGCGTGGCCCAGCTGGGCATCGTGCTCACGCCCGGCGCGGGAGTCGTGGTGTGGGCGTTTGTTCTCGGCTTTGCGGCGGCCCTCGGTTTTATCGTCGTGCTCACACTGCCGCCGAGGCTCGCTGCGGCGGGCGACGTGCACCGCATGAGCGCCGCCATATTCACGATCCAGTACAGCGCGGCATTCGCGGTGCCGCTGCTCGCGGGCGCGCTCTGGGATGCCAGCGGCGAGGCGGCGCTCGCATTCGTTCCGGGGGTCCTGGCAGCGGCCGCGATGGGATGGCTTGCCCTCCAGCTGCGCATTCGTTCGGCCGAGCGCCCCGCACCACAAGCCCCAAGTTCCCGTGGAGATCCGCCCTAGATCTGGGTCCTAGGTCGTCCGGCGCTGCCTTTAGAGGTGGTCGCCGATGATCTCGTCCGCGGCCCTCTCGCCTTCCTCCGCCCCACCTTCCATGAAGCCCTGGAAGTTGATCGAGCAATGCTCGCCGGCGAAATGGATGTTGCCCTGCCGCGCGCGCTCATATCCGCTGAAGCCGGTGTACTGGCCGGTCGTCCAGCAGGCGTAGCTGCCGAGCAGGTTGGGGTCGCTCCAAGGCGTGCTCACGGTGGCCTCCCCGTTCCAGTGCGCGGTCGCTCCGGGCCAGACCGTCTCCAGGTTCGCGAGGTACTGCTGCACGTAGTGCAGCGCAGTTTGCGATTGCCCCGTGGTCAGATAGGGCTGGGGGAGCTTGACCTGCGCGCCAATGCTGCCGCCGGTGAACAGGACCACGATCCCGGTCGACCCAGCCTGTCCGCGGGTCGCATCCCAGGCGTTCTCGAACGGCAAGTCGGTGTAGATGTTCCCGTCCGAAACTCCCGGCCACGCGCCGGTGCTGTTCCAGAACCGGCTGTTGAACTGCAGGTTCATCTTGGTGTTGGTGCCGTAGCCAAGCTGTGTGATCGCGGTCTTCTTTAGCGGGTCGAACTTCGCGCCCGAGTAGTCGAGACCGCGAAGCACCCCGAACGGCATGGTCAGGATGACCTCGTCGAAGGTCTGCTGCGCCGAGCCGGACGGCGTTGAGAACGAGCACGTGATGCTGCCGTCCTTGTTCACGGCGATGGCGGTCATCCGCCACTGCGTCAGCACGGTGCACTGCGGCGTCGCGCTCTGGATGTAGCTCGCGATCGCCTGCGGCAGCTGCTGGTTGCCGCCCAAGATGTGGTAGCGCTCGTCGGAGACGCCGTACCAGGCAAACCCTCCCGCCGCCTGCTTGGTCGGCTGGTAAGCGAGCAAGTACAGGATGTTCAGCGAGCTCTGCTCGGTCATGTCCAGGCCGTACTCCTGGTTGTAGGCAGAGTCGAGCAGCTCGCCGAAGTCCGATGCGTGACCGCCGGGGACGTACTTCTCGATCCAGTCGTACCCGCTCAGGTTGTCGAGGTACTGGCCGAACGAGGTGAAGCTGTTGTAGAGGGTCGGGAACGGCGCGGCGTGGAGCTGATCCTTGAGCGTCTGCGTGATCGCGCCAAAGTCGTTGACCGCCTGCTCCCACGTGTAGTAATGCCCGTGGACGTAGTAGGTGTCCTCCGAGCCGGCCGGCTGGGCGGCGATCAGGTCCACGAGCGGGAGGTTGAACCTCTGCGCGAGGCTCTTGATCGTCTTATGGTTGCTGTCGATCAGCTCACCGCACCACTCGCTCGTTTGACTGTTGCTCCAGTAGCCCGACATCAGGGAGTGCATGCGGCCGCCGATCCGGTCAGAGGCCTCGAAAACGGTGCTGGCCAGGCCTTTGTCCTGGAGAGTCAGGGCGGCGTTGAGCCCCGCGATGCCCGCGCCCATGATGCCAATTCGGGGCGCAGAGCCGGCACGAGCGAACACCGGGATTCCGCTCGAGACGGCTACCGCGCCCACGGTGGCTCCGGCGGCTTTCAGGAAGTCGCGACGCGTGAACCGCAGCTGGCGGCGCTCTTCCCGGACCGACTCGACGCTGCGGCCAGACCTGTCGGCCTCGTCGAATTCGTTGAACAGATCCTGGAACCGTCTCAGCAGCGGTGTGCGCGCCATGGGCTACTCCTCCTCGGGTTGAAAAAGCAGGGCCCCCAGTTTAGGGGAGCCCTGCTGGTGAATTCTGCAATTTGCGTGGTGAAGAAACGACCTTGGGCCTAAGGGATCCTGACGGTCGCCACCACCTGCTGCTGGAAATGGCCCGGGTTGGTGCCATCGTCGAACGTGCTGACGGAAGTGGTGAAGTCGAGCGATCCGCTCGTGATGTTTCCAAAGTAGTCGCCGATGAACCCGGTGCTGTTGCCGATCCCGTATGGCTTCATCGAGTTGAGCTCCGGGTCCCAGGTGTGCCGGCTGAGCCGGATGTTGTGGCCGATGGGCTGGAGCGCTGCGCTGTACTCCTGCAGGCTCGCGTTGATGCAGTAGTTGGTCGCGCCCGCCGGGTTGTTCGGATCGAGGGCGAGGCCGGCCGCCACCGCCTCGGACCCTGTCGGACATGCCAGGCGCCGGTCGTAGAAGGCGACCAGCACCGTCCCATCAGCGGCCGCCGTCAGGTTGGGCTGGAACTCGTCGACATTCGGGTTGACGTTGTCGTTGACCTGGATGGAAGGCGACCACGTGAGGCCGCCGTCATAGGAGGCGCTCAGGATCAGGTTGCCGAATCCCGCGCTGTGATCCTCCCACGAGACGTACAGGGGGTAGCTGCCGTTGGCGAGACGCCCGGGGCCAACCGCGAACGTGTCCTCGATGCCGTCGCGGAAGGTGGTATTCGGGTAGGTCAAGGGTGGAGTGACCACGTTCGTGATGACGTTGGAGACCGACTTCCACGTCACCCCGCCGTCCGTCGATTTGTCCAGGATGATGTTGGTGCAGCAGTATCCCTGCTTCGGCTCGAAGTTGGTGACCGTGGTGTAGACATTCCCGGCGCCATCGACGTGCGGCAGCAGGTAGGTGTCGCCCTGGGGATTGCTGCCAGCGGTCGGGAGCTGCTGGGGCGCCGACCACGCCGTGTGGGTGCCGTCGGCTCTCGCGTCCGCGTAGGACATCCATGGCACTGCCGAATACGAGTCGAACAGCGTCCACATCGCGTAAACCCTGTCGAAGTGAGGGCTGGCCGGGTTGAGGTCGATGGTGATCCACTGCTTGTCCGGCTCACGTCCCTGCGCCGCGTACGATGCCACGACGTCCGTCGCGCCCTGGCGGTTGGTGGTCCAGTCGTTGGCAGCGGTCGCTCCGTGCTTGCGGATCGCGATGGTGATCGTCTCGGCCGCCACGTTGGGGTTGGGCTCGATGTTCTGGTTGGTCTTGTAGTTGTGCGAGCCGTCGCTGTTGTAGAAGAACTCATACGGCAGGATCAGCGAGTAGTAATTCCCGAACGAGTCGAACGCTCCGATTGGATGGGTGTTGTCGGTCCAACCCTCATATCCGGGTATGTGGCCCTGGACCGGCCATGTCTTCCCGCCGTCCCACGACTCGTAGAAGCCGAGCGTGTCGTGTTCGACCCCCCGCGACAGTTCGCCGCCGCCGTGGCGATTGTCGCGGCGGCAATCCTGCTCACCCCGGCGATCGTCACCTCGCCCGCCACGGACTCGAGCCTGCAGCAGGTCATCGCGGGCGCGCTGCCGCCGGGGCTCAACGGCTCGGCCGGCGCATCGCCCTCGCCCAGCCCGATCGGGACGCTCCCGAGGACGCCCGCAGCGCCACCGGGCCCACGCCCCACGCCGCTCAAATCTGCGGCGCCCACATCGTCGCCGTCATCCTCAACTTCACCGTCACCAAGTCCGACGTCGGTGGCATCGCCGAGTCCGACCGCCTCACCGCTCCCCTCGCCCGCCGCCACTCCGAGTCACCCTGCACCGTCGCCGACCCCGCGCCCCACTCACCCGTGACGGAGATTCAGGGGCCGGGGATCACCCTGCTCGCCGCGGTGGCCGCAGCGCGAGCGGTCCTCGGGGTGATCATCCATTTGCGCTGCTGCATGGCCTCGTTGACCTGCGCCACCACCGCGATCAGGTTCTTGAAGGCGGTGTAGAACACGCTGCTCATCACCAGGTAGTACAGGAACCAGCTTCCGTGGGCGCGGATGTCGCGGTGGGCAAGCCGCCACGCCAGCGCCGTTTGGGCCGGCCCTGTCCCGAGCGTGAAGATGGTCGTCATGACGAAGAGCGGCACGAGCCAGTCGATCCTGTTCAGGCCCCCGAACTTGATCGTCCAGAAGATGATGATCGGGATCATCTGGTTGGCGATCCACGGGTACGCCTCTCGCCAGACCAAGAGGTGCACCAGGCCGAGCTTCTGCTTTAGCGTCACGTTCGGGGACGTGAGACCCCGGATCAGGTATCGATACGAGACCTGGAACCATCCCTGCGCCCAGCGCATCCTCTGGTTCCAGAGCGCGTGGAGGGTGACCGGCGCCAGCTCCCGCGAGACCAGCAAAGGGTCGGACGCGATCCGGCGGCCTTCGAGCAGCGCCCGGATGGACGAGTCGATGTCCTCGGTGAGCATGGATGCGTGCATGCGGATCTCGTGGAGCAGCCGGGTATTCCAGTAGCCGTTCGAACCTCCGAAGATCCCGAACCCATGCAGTCTGGCGCGGCCCGGGTGGCTCACCGCATAGATGGCTTCGAACTCGACGGCCACGAGGCGCGACACCCAGGTCTCGTCCCCGTTACGGACCATGCAGTGGCCCTGGACGACGTCATACCCCGAAGCGAGCCACCGCCATGCTCGTCGGAAGCAGTGAGGGTCGGGGTGGTGGTCGGCGTCGAATATGCCGACGAACTCCCCCGTGGCCTCGGACAGGGCCGCGTTCACGTTCTGTGCCTTGGATTCGCTGCCCTCCACCCTGATCACCTTCAGACGCGGATCGGCGCGGGACATCTCTCTCAGCGTCTCCTCGATGGGCATCGGTCTCGGCGCGTTGTAGGCCAGCACGATCTGGAGCCCGGCCGGGTAGTCCACGCGCTGGAAGGACCGGATCGTTTCGACGATGGTCGCCGCTTCGTTGGGCATGTACGCGGCGATGATCGCCGTGGCCGGCACGTATCGGTCTTCCGGGAGCGGTGGCGGGTGCTTGATGCGCAGGGCGAGCAGGCCCTCGATCCAGATGAGGACGGCGGTCAACACCAGTGCGATGACGACGATGACGTACATGGTCGGGACGATGTTCAAACCGATCGCGTCAAGGCCCAGGTATACGGCCAGCGGGAGGCCGATCGCGAGCAGCTGCGTGATCAGGATCTGGCCGGGGATGGTGACCAGGACGTGCAGCACCCCGGTGCGTATCGGCGTGCGCATCCGCGGGTGGAGAGGGCGCATGGTCGGCAGGTAGAGAACGGGTCGAAGGTCGAGCTGCAGCTCGGCATGCTCCATGGCGATCGAGCAGCGCTCTCCGAGCTCTCGAGCGTCCGAATCGACCCCGAACTCGACAAAACCAGCCACCGGGGTCAGTTGGAAGACCTCGCCCGCCGCGCTGAACTCGCGCGAGGCGATCGCCTCCATCACTCCTGTCAGGCGGCCGCGGGCGTCGGGCTCGGTGGTCTCGGGCATCAGGAGCAAGAAAAGGTCGTGCTCGTCGTGCGCGATGATGTCTAAAGGCGCAGCGCCGGTCGTCATGAGCGCCGCCACCTGCAGCTCGATCTGGTCCTGGACCCGAGAGGAGAACCTCATGCGCAGCCGCGCCAGCTCGTGCAGGCCGATATACGCGATGACGCCTCGGCGGTTGGTCTTCTTGGCGCGCGAGACCTCGCGCTCCAGCTCCTCCGCAAACCGTGCCTCGGACAGCATGCCGGTCGGGCGGTCGAACATGAGGTTCGAGGCGGGCACCGGCGGCCGCTCGATCTTCGCGCGAACCCGGGCCACCAGCTCGCGAAGCACGAATGGTTTCACGAGATAGTCGTCGGCGCCCAGACCCATCCCCGCGACGAGGTCCTCGGTGTCGCCTCGACCCGTCAGCAGGATCACGGGCAGCGCCTTGGTCGAGGGCTGTGAGCGGATGCGCTTGACCAGCTCGAACCCGTCCATCCGCGGCATGCTCACGTCGCTGACCACGAGGTCCGGGAGCGCTTCCCCGAGCCGGCTCAGCGCCTCTTCGCCGTCGGCGGCATATACGATCGTGCAGCCGGCAGCTGTGAGCGCGCGGCCGACCACCTTACGAATTGCCTCTTCATCGTCGACGACCAGGATCGAAGCGTTGAGGGGCGACACGACCGGCGCGGGGACGATCGTGAGCTTGACCTTTGGCCTGGTATGGGTCTTGGAGTGATGATGCCTGGCTGCTTTCATGCGCGCCAGCCTGAGTATGGCCCCCGGAGCGCTAACTACTTACTAATTAGAAGCCGAGGGCAAAGTGGCGGGTGGGCCCCTATGTGCTTGGTTGCCAGCCATCGCGCCAGCTAAGTCGTCGATCGTGAGCGATGTGAACCCGAGAAGACATGAAGATGACGAGAAGCTTCGAGGTGACGATTTTGCGGAGGAGATGGTGCGGGTCACCATGCGACTACTCCATCAGAGGTCACGCCTTTGGGCGGTCTCTGCGGCCATGCTGCTCGCCCTGGTCGCGTCCTGTGGATCGGAGACGGCAGCCCGTCAGCAGCACACAGCGCGGCGCCGACCCGACCGCAAGCGCGGCATCGTCGACCCAGGCGTCGCCGAGCCCCAGCAGCAGCGGCGGTTCCTGCCAGCCGAGCATAGGGGCAGCTTGACCGGGTCCATAGCAGCGCTGAGTCATGGTGGCTACCCGTTCACGTTCAGCTATCCGGCGTCGTGGACGGACAACACCGGATCGGTAACTGTGACAGTCGGGCCGTTGCTCGATGCGCAGACCTTGACGGCAGTCGGCCTGCAGCCGAACAGCACGGTGAGTTTCGTACAGGTCGCCGACCCTTCTTTTATGCCGGCGCTCGATGTCTACCGATTCGCGTTGCAGAACGGGGACCTCACCCTCGACACCTTCTACCAGCGGGAGCAGGCGGTGCTCTCGCGGCAAACGACGACACAGATCGGGCAACAGGGCGCTCTCCGATTGCGTCGTCGGGCAGCCCGTGGAGGGCCTGGAGCTGACAGCGGTCGGGGGCGGAGCGTTCCAGAAGAACTGGTTCGCCGTGCGCAACGGGTCCCTGTACGACATCCAGTTCGTCGCCGCCAGCAGTGCTGACGCCACGACCCTGGCGGGGATACTGGCAACCTGGCAATGGTCCAGCTGAGCAACTCGCGGCCGAGGCTTGGCCGGACGACACCATCCACGTAGCGGCCGTTCGGCGTGAGGTTTAGAGGCCTTTTCGCGGGTTTGGTACTGGAGCGGGAGACGGGCTCCAACGCCCCGAGTACCAATCCTCGTGTCGAATTCGTCTACCGGATGGCGACGGGGCCTTCGTTGTGTTGAATTCGTCTACCGGCTCGGCAATTGACCCGGCATGCTTTCGGACGTTTTGCGCGGCGCCTCCGCCCCGTTGAGGCTGACGAACGTCTCGAGTTGGTCGATCGCACGCTGGACCGTAGCGGTCATGCCGAAACCCTCTTCGAATAGGAGCTTCTCGACGACCAGCCGACGGGCGTGTCGATCGAACCTCACATCGGCGGATCCGATGAGGCGATCGCCGGACAGGATCGGTAAGACGTAGTAACCGCGCTTGCGCTTCGCCGCCGGCACGTAGATCTCGATGCCGAAGTCGAAATCGAAGAGCATCTTCGTCCTTGCCCGATCGGCAATCAGGTTATCGAACGGAGACAGCAGGACGGTCCGCCCGCGCCACGGCGCACCTTCATGGTCGACGTGCTCTCGGTGGAGGTAGAAGCCGCGGCGGCCGTCTACGGTCGCGGGTATGGCTTCGCCGCGATCCACCAACCGCAGTAGCGAGCCCTTGAGATCGTCGTAGGCCCAGCGCGTGAAGTGGTCGTAAACCTGACGCTCGGTAGCCACGCCCAGCGCTCTCAAGGAAAGCTCAACAGCGCGGTCCGAGCGCGCCTTCGGGGACAGTCTTTCGCGCGGCGTCCAGGCGGGAAACCAGCGTTTCGCGAGGTCCCACAGCCGCTGATTGCCGTCCCGCCCGACCACAGTGATCTCGCCCTCGACCCAGAGTCGCTCCAGCATCTGGTTGACATTGCGTCCGGCGGTCCACCCGGTCGACTGCCAGTGCTCGGTGGCCGTGTCCTCGAGATCGCGCGATCGCAACGGCCCACGCTGCCGGATCGCATTGAGAACCTGCTGCCGCAGGTGCGAATTGGCCTCCATCCATTCGGCCGCCCGAAACGCCCACTTATCGGTGCGTTTCGCGTACGGCCGCATTGTGGTCGCGAAGATCGGAAAGTCCTCTGTCAAAACAAGGGACGCGGCGTGTGCGAGGTAGTGGAACAGCCGGCGGTCGACGAAAACAAGCCGGTCGAGGATCGCGCGGTCGTAAGGGCCCAGCCGCGAGAACGGCACGAGATACTGTGTCGGCGCGCCAACCACGGCGATGGAGTCGATCTGGATGACCCGGATCGAGCGTGCAATCTCCATCAGGCCCTCAGCCGTGGCCGGAGGCCGGGGGCCGGCCAGGCGTTGGGCGCGGATGGCGATGCGCCGAGCGCCCTGAAGCGACAGGTTCACCGATTCCACTGGACTCTGGAGATTAACCGCTGACCGAATGAGCGGCCGCCCCGGGAACCCGACATTGGTGTGCCCAGGGAACAGTTCGGCAAATGTAGGTCCAAACCGGTACGCGCACCTACACCGGCTCGTGCTGAGAGAAAGGGTGGAGCGGGAGACGAGGTCCGCCGGCCCCGATTACCAATCCTCGTGTCGAATTCGTAGACCGGATCGCGAGCGGGCCTTCGGCCACGCCAGAGGTATAGTGAGTGTGTATCATGGCGCATGCAGTGTGTATCATGGCGCTTATGGCAACCCATGTTAGGAAGAACATCACCCTTCCCCGCTCTCTTGACGACAGGCTTCGCAAGGCAGCGCGCAAACGCGGCACCACTCAAAGTGGGCTCATCGTCCATCTCGTTGAGACAGGCTTGGCCGCGGAGGCGAATCAGGTCGACCGCCTGCTCAGCTTTGTCGGTGTCATCCAGGGACCGCCGGACCTTTCCGAAACCATTGACGAGACGGTGTACGGCGGCTGAGCTCTCTCGCCGACACTGGGCTCTTGATTGCCGCCCTCAACCGCGATGATCGGCACCATCGCTGGGCGGTCAATATCATCGTGGCCCAGCGAAAGCTTCGGGCACCCATCGTGGTCCCGGAAGTCGTCGCCGGAGAGGCCTATACCAAGCTCCGATACGACCGCCGTGTCAGTGGCCGTCGCGATGCCCGACCTGCCCTGACAGTCTTCGGCCTGCTCGCCGCGGACTCAGAACTTTTCGAGATTCGTGGCATGCCCAGCGAATCTCATCGACGCTCGGTTGACCTAGTGGCCCGATACGTCGACCAGACCTTCTCATGGGTGGATGCGATCGTCCTCCTAAGCGCCGATGACGATCGCCGCGTCGAGAGGCTCTGGACGGTCGACTCGACACTTGGCGCCTACCGCTTCTCTCACCAGGTTCTGGTATCAAGTCCGAGCCACTAGAACCGCATTGGTGTGTAGAGGAACAAAGCTGGAGCCGGAGACGGGGGTTGGCGTCCCTGGTACCAATGCCCGGGTCGAATTCATTTACCGCTTCGCGAATGCTGGTCCCAGTGCTGATTGAAAGCCGGTTCGCGTGATCCCACATAGCGTCAAGGGAGTGGCACCAATCTCCTGTACACGGCGTTGTACTAGGCGTTGGACGACGAAGAGCGACTGATCGCACTGGCACGCGGGGGCGACAACGGAGCCTTCCAAAGCTTGCTGAGCCCGTACGTCGAACCGGCCTGCAAGCTCGCATTTGTAATGTTGGGCGATTGGCAGGAGGCGGAAGACGCGGTTCAGGAAGCCGCGCTCAAATCATGGCGAGCCACGAAGAAGCTGCGCGAGGGAACGTCTCGGTTCCGACCATGGTTCCTTACGGTCGTCGCCAACGAGTGCCGTTCTCGGCGGCGTGGACGGTGGTTTAGGACGCTCCGTGTTGCGGAACCACGAACCTCGACGCAGGCGGACGTTGCCGACGTGGTCGCCTCGTGGGCCGACCTCGAGCAAGCAGTCGCAGCGCTTGACAGGTCGGCGCGGCTGCTGCTGTTCCTACATTTCTACCTGGACTTGTCGCACGAGGAGGCCGGCCGCGTCCTGGGCATCTCAGGAGCAGCGGCCAAGACTCGGCTCTACCGAACATTGAGGGCGCTGCGCCCCGAATTGGAGTTGGAGACCGCTCTATGAATCGAATAGGCGAGGACCTGCGACAGCTTTTCGAACGCGAGATTGGCGCTCCGCCGCCAGGAGCACGTCAGCGCGTCCTAGCCAGCGTCAGCCAGGCGGCGCGGAGACCAGCCAGACGCTGGCAGGTGGCGGCCGGTTTAGTCGCGATCCTCCTGGCAGCTGCGATCGTGGCGACCCAGCTCGTCGCACGCGAGAACCAGCGGACCGTGCCGGGGAACAAGCCGACTGGTGTCATCCCATGGCTGCCGCTGCCCGCGCAACTCGAGGCCCCTGTTGTTCCATCCCCAACTCCGAGTCCGCTCCCAGCGGGGACCCCGCCCTGCACCCCGTCCCAACTTCAAATCGATGCCCTTGGGAGCAACGGCGCTGGCGGCCACGTATTCAGAAGTTTCGGCCTCTCGGGCCGCGGCACGACCACCTGCTTTGTGCAGGGAACTCCCTCGGTGGCGGTTTTCGATCCCTCCGGACATCTGTTGCCATTTGAGCCGCGAACGCTTTTTTCAGGGTCGCTCGCGACTGGGCCGGTTCTAATCAAGCCTGGACCTTTGCCTGATCCCTACACCAACCTGAAAAATGGTCAGGCCGCCCTAACCATCGACTGGGTCAGTCAACCGGAGCAGTGCCAAGGCAATGCGGGAGTCCAGATTGCCATGGCCAAGATCACCCTCCCTAGCAGTGGCCCCGCCCTCACCGTAACCCTCCCAACCGGACCCGACGCCTACACATGCCAGGGACTTGGCATCGGCGCCTTCGAAGGCCCGCCACCACCGGTCGAGGAGCCAGCGGTGCTGCCGCTGCCCGCGATAGCGCTGAAGGTCCCTGCGAGTGTGCGAGCTGGTGGAGTGCTCGTTTACCAGGTGACGTTGACCAACGGCACGCTGCAGCCCATGGATCTGATCGCGAACTGTCCCAACTATGGTGAAGGTTTGGTTCTCATGGACCCTAAGGGCGGCCCGATTCGCGGGATCAAGCCCACGTTCCAACTCAACTGCGCAGCCGCTGGCACCATCCAGCCCACGGCGAGCCTGACGTTCGAAATTCGACTCGCGGTCCCACAGGATGAAGGGCCGGGCTCATACAGGCTTTTCTTCACGCTCGGCTACTGGAACGCGATGACGATACCCTCGAGCGTTCTGGTAACAATCAGCAAGTGAGGGCGCCGAGGCTTATTGGTGCCGGAGAGGTGGTTAGCCACGCGACAGGTTTATGGCAGTCGATTGCGATATTGGACCTGCAGCGACTGCGGCTGCGCACTTGCGTTCGCAAGATTAGCGCTTATTCCGAAGGTCGAAGGGAAAGCGGGAGACGGGGGACAACGCCCGAGTACCAAGCAGTCGGTCGAGTTGATTTATCGGCTGACTTGACGACCAAACCGAGCATTGGTGCCCCACCGAGAACACGATCCGCTTCACGACACGTCCTTCCTAAGCCGCCGGCTCAATCTGCGGTCACGCTTGGCGTGCGGAGTCGATGTACGCGAGTCCCGGCCTCCTTCCACACCGCCTGACACAGTTTTGGACTGGATTGACGTCGGTGCTGATAAGTGACATGGTCTGGTTGATTCTGTAAGAGCCCCAGGCGGGGTGATCACCAGGAGGTGACGCAATTGGTCAAGGTGACCGTTTTGTACGACCAACCCGAAGATGCAGCCGCGTTCGAGAAGTACTACCTGCAGACCCACATTCCGGAGCACGGAGCGAAGCTCCCCAACGCGACCAGGCTGGATGCAAACAAGGCGGTCGGTGATCAGCCACCCTACTATCGGACCGCCGACATCTACTTCGACGACATGACGGCACTGCAGGCGTGCCTCGGATCCCCAGTAGGCCAGGCCGCCGTCGCCGACTTAGACAACTTCGCGAAGGGTCGCTACAAGGTCCTGATCACCGAGGTTCAGCCAGTCAAGCTTGCCGCGACCACGAGAGCGTAGAGCAGCCTAAACGACTCGCCATTCAGCACCGGCATCTCCGAGCCGCCGACCTCGATGCGGCTCGGAATGTCGGTCGACTCCCGAGCGCACTCAAGCGGCTCATCGGATTTCAGCGGGGAGGCCACTCAAGCGCGGTGAGAGTGACGCTGGAGCGGGAGACGGGACTCGAACCCGCTACCTCAACCTTGGGAAGGTCGCGCTCTGCCAGGTGAGCTACTCCCGCTCGGCGGAATAACGATTCTAGGTTCTCCGGAGCGGCGCTAGGTCTCCACCACCGCCTCGGCTTGCGGCGCCGCTTCGGAGACCACCGAGCGGACCAGCAGCGCGTACTCCTCAACCAGCCGGTCGGACTGGGCCGGGTCGAGGGTGGACGCGATGATGTGGTACTCGGGCCGGTCCGCGTCAGGTACCACCAGCACCCATCCCCCGTCCACGAAGACCTTGACCCCGTCGGTGAGGTCGACGCGGTCCCTGAGGTGCTTTTCCATCATGGTCCGCATCACCCTGCCCTTGACCTCCCATGGACAGAATTCGACCGCCGTGCGGTGGGCCACTGGAGGAATGCGCGCGCGGAGAGCGCTCAGAGAGCCCCCCCTCTTGGCCAGGAGCTCCAGAACTCGGGCCATCGTGAAGACGGCGTCGAACGACACTGCGAAATCGGCCCAGCAGTAGCCGCCGGCGCCGTCCGAGGCCAGGACCGTGTCTGCGTGCTGCGCGGCGCGAAGCACCGCACCCGGCGTGATCTTGGTCGGCACGAACCGGCTCTGCTGGCCGTCGGCGATCATCGAAAAGGCGAGCGAGGTGGAGGCAGGACCCAACACCATGCCGGGCCGGCCCGCCAGCGCAAGCTGCGCCAGCACTGCGAATGCATCGTTGTGGTCGAGGACGGCTCCGGTCTCGTCGACCAGAAAGCAGCGCTCGCCCGGCGTGTCGATGAACACCCCGAGCTTGGCCTTGACCGCGGCCACGATGACGCCCATCTCGCTGAGGTGGTCGCGGAAGGTCCCCTCGTCCTGCTCGACGATGATCTCCGCTGGCGACGCGTTGAGCGGGATGACCGTGCAGTTCATCTCCTGCAGCACGCGCGGCAGCACCGTGGCCGCGGCCCCGTTGTTGTAGTCGACCAGGACCTTGAACGCCGCGCCTCGCAGCGCCTCCAGTTCGAGCTTCGACAACAGGTCCTCCACGTACCGTTCCGTCTGCCCGTCGCGGCGGGTGATGCGGCCCATCTCGTAGTGCGAAACGCGGCGGATGTCCTCGCGGAAGAAGAGTCCCTCGAGCCGCCGTTCGCTGCGCTTGTCGATCTCCAACCCGAGGTCGTCGAAGATGCGTATGTCGGCTGAGCGCGGGTCGACCGGCGATGTCTGCACGTGCACTGCCGACACGTGGTTGTGGCGCGCCCAGTACCGGCCCACCGGCAGTGGCAGCACCGACAGGTCGATCACGTTCGTGCCCGACGAGATCATCCCGGACATCAGTGCGCGACCGATCATGCGCGCCGAGCGGGTGTAGTCGCGCGAGAAACCGATCTCCGTTCCCTTGGGCGTGAGCGCGCCGATCGCCGCTCCCAGGCGCGACGCGAACTCCGGGGTGAACTCGACGTTGATCAGCCCGTTGAGCCCGTACGAGCTGAACAGGCCTCGCTTCCAGGAGCCGGCCCAGATGATCGACTCGTGGACGACAGCGCCGGGCTCGACCTCCTTGTTGGGCCAGATGCGGACGTTGGGATTGACCGTGGAGCCCGCCCCGATCACGACGTCGCTGCCGATCACGCTGCCTTCTTCGAGCAGGCAGCCGTTCTTGATCGTGACCGAGCGGCAAACGACTGCGCCGCGGAGGCGAGAGTTGAGACCGATATACGTGTGGTCCCACGTGATCGAGTTGGAGATCTTCACCCCGGAGTCGATCGTCGTGTACGGTCCGACCACGCACGGTCCGTTCACCCACGCGCCGGCGCGCACCTTGGCGCCGGCGCAGATGAGGGCCGGACCGTCGATGCGCGCCCCAGGCGACACCTCGGCGTCCTCGTGGATCCACGTGGAGTCCCCGACGCGGTTGCCGGGCATCTGGACTTTGACCTTCCCTTCGAGGCAGTCGAAGTTGGCCTTCACGTAGGCGCTGTGGCTGCCCACGTCCTCCCAGTAACCGTCGGCGACCCAGCCGAACACCCTCTCCCCCTCCTTGAGCAGCTTCGGGAAGACGTCGCCCGACCAGTCGGTCACCTCGCCAGGCCGGAAGAAGTTGAAGACCGCGGGGTCGAGGATGTAGATGCCGGTGTTGGCCAGGTCCGAGATCACCTCGCCCCAGCTCGGCTTTTCGATGAAGCGCTGTACAGAGCCGCCCTCATCGACGACTACGACGCCGTACTCGAGGGGGTTCGGGACCGGCTTGAGCACGATGGTGGCGATCGCCTTGCGCTCACGGTGGAAGCGCGCTGCGGCGGCGAGGTCGATGTCGGTCAGCGAGTCGCCGGAGATGACCACGAACGGCTCGTTGAGGTACTGGCGGGCCAGCATCACCGAACCTGCGGTCCCCAGCGGCGAGTCCTCGACCGAGTAGGTCAGCGAAACCCCCAGCTCGGATCCGTCGCCGAAATAGTTGCGGATCGAGGCGCCCAGGTACTGCACCGTGGCCACCACGTCGCGCATCTGGTGGCGGCGCAGGTGCAGGAGGATGTGCTCCATGATCGGGCGGCCCGCTACCGGCACCAGCGGCTTCGGCTGACGGCTGGTCAGAGGGCGCAGGCGCGATCCTTCCCCTCCCGCCATCACCACCGCCTTCATTCCAGCAACCCAATACCATCGTATCCGGGTGGTAGAAGAACTCAACCAACTCGCTCGCGACCTGCTCTGGACCTGGCAGCCACGCATCGAGGCGGTATTCCGTGCGCTCGACCCCGAGCTGTGGAGATCTACCCGGCAGAACCCAGTCCTCTTGCTCGATCAGATGGGCGATGACGGCGTCGAGCGGGCCCTCGAGCGCGACGAGGTGCGGCAGGCGCTCGAAGTCGCGCGCGCCGCCTATCGCGAGTACTACGACCGCAACCCCCGGTTCATGGACGCCAAGGCGCCGCTTTTCGTCGGCTATTTCTCGCTCGAGTTCGGCCTGTCCGAATGCCTGCCGATCTACTCGGGCGGCCTGGGAGTTCTGGCCGGCGACCACCTCAAGGCGACCAGCGACCTTGGCCTGCCCCTCGTCGCGGTCGGCCTCCTTTACCGGCAGGGGTTCGGACGCCAGCAGATCGACGCGTCCGGACGCCAGGTCGAGGTGTATTCGGAGAACCGCGGGACCGACCTGCCCGTCCGTAAGGTCGAAGGGGTCGAGGTCGAAGCGCCCATTGGATCGCGCAACGTCCGCATCGCGATCTGGCGCGCGCAGGTCGGCCGCGTGCCGCTTTTCCTACTCGACACCGACCTCGACGCCAATCCACCCGACCTGCGCTCCATCACCGACCGGCTCTACGTGCCCGAGCCCGACCGGCGGCTCCGCCAGGAGATCGTGCTTGGCATCGGGGGGGTGCGGGCCCTGCGCGCGCTCGGCATGGACGCGGGTGTCTTCCACTTGAATGAAGGTCATAGCTTCCTGTGCGCCATCGAGCGGATCCGCGAGCTGCGCGCCTCGCGCCAGATGACGCTGGAGGAGGCCAGGCTCGTCGCGCGTGCGGGCATCGTGTTCACCACTCACACGCCGATCGCCGCCGGCAGCGACTATTTCGAGCCCGGGCTCGTCTGGGACCTTCTCAACCCCTATCTGGCTGAGGTCGGAATCACCTTCGATCGGTTCATGGACCTCGGCCGCCAGCGTCCCGGAGACCCGCGCGAGATGCTATGCACCACCTACGCAGCGCTGCGCCTGGCCGACCAGTCGGTGGGTGTCAGCCGCCTTCACGGCGAGGTGTCACGGCGCCTGTGGAAAGACGCATGGCGCGGGCTGCCGGAGGCGCAGGTGCCCATCGGCTCGGTCACCAACGGCGTCCATATGCCGACCTGGGCCGCGCCGGAGATCGCGGCGCTCCTGAGCAGCTTCGTCGGTCCCGACTGGTGGGACCTCGACGGCACCGACGGCCGATGGCAGGCCGTCTTCGAGATACCGCCTGCGCAGCTCTGGGCGGTCCACCAGGATCTCAAACGGCGCTTGATCGAGATCGCTCAGTCGCGCACCAAGGACCCCACCGAACTCGACACGAACGCCCTGACGATCGGGTTCGCACGGCGCTTCACTCCATACAAGCGCGCCGATCTGCTGCTGCGTGACCGCGCCCGCCTGGCCAATCTGCTGCGCAACAGCAATCGCCCGGTGCAATTGCTGTTCGCGGGCAAGGCGCATCCGGCCGACCTCCCCGGCAAGGACATCCTGTCCGGCGTGGCCAACCTCGCGCGCGATGAGCGACGCGTCGTCTTTCTGGAGGACTACGACATCGAGCTCGCCCGACACCTGGTCCAGGGCGCCGACGTCTGGCTGAACAACCCGAAGCGGTTCCTCGAGGCCAGCGGCACCAGCGGTATGAAAGCCGGCGCCAACGGCGCCTTGAACGTGAGCATCCTGGACGGCTGGTGGGACGAGGCGTACCGGCCCGAGCTCGGCTGGGCGATCCCATCCGGCGCAACGCTCGACCGTCAGGACATCGATGACCAGGCCGAGGCCGAGGGTCTCTACCGTCTGCTGGAGCGCGAGGTCGTCCCGGCTTACTACGAGCGGGACGAAGCCGGCATCCCCCAGCGCTGGGTCGAGATGATGCGCGCCTCCATCCGGTACACCGCGACCGCCTTCTCCGCGCGGCGCATGGTGATCGACTACTTCAACACGGCCTACGCGCCCGGCGCCCGCCGGGTGGAGCAGCTTCGCCTCCTCCCCGACTGGGGCGGATAGAAGTACAAGAGGGAACCCTCCGGGGTTCCCTCCTGTCGGGCCGCTCAACGGCCAACAACCCTGCTTCGCCGCTGCGCCGGCTACTCTCCGGCGGGCGCCGCCGAAAGGGAGCTTGCTGTGCCGGCGGTAGGCAAGCCGAGGCGCTCGCGCCGAGCCGAAACCGCCGACAGGTAAAGCTGCACGTAGCGCTGCGCGGACCGCGTCCACGAAACGTCGGCCGTCATCGCGTGATGGACAAGCCACGCCCAGCTCTCGGTGTGTCGGAATGTTTCGGCTGCGCGCACCACGGCCGCGAAGAACTGCCAGGGGTCGTAGGGCACGAAGCGGAAACCGTTGCCCCTCTCGTGGATCGGGTCGTAATCCTTGATCGTGTCCGCGAGGCCGCCGGTCGCGCGGACCACGGGGATGGTGCCATAGCGGAGCGCGATGAGCTGCCCGAGGCCGCAGGGCTCGAAGCGCGAGGGCATGATGAGGATGTCCGAGCCGGCGTAGATGCGCTGGGCGAGCGCCGGGTCGAACCCGATCGAGAATGACACCTGGTGGGGCATCTCTGCGGCCCAGCGGTGGAACATGTCCTCATAGCGCCGGTCGCCGGTGCCCATGACCACCAACTGCAGACCAAGCTGCAGAAGCTGCGGCATGGCTTGCTCGATGAGGTCGAGGCCTTTGACGTCATAGAAGCGCGACACGATCGCGCAGAGCGGCTTGTCGACGTCCTCCAACCCTAGCTCGGCACGCAGCTCCGAGCGGCACAGCGCTTTCGATCCCGGCGCGGTCGCCGAATAGTGATGAGGGATGTTCGGATCGCGCTCCGGGTCGAAGATCTCGTAATCGATCCCGTTGATGACGCCGTACAGCTTGAAGGTGTTCTGGCGCAGCAGCTCGTCCAGGCCTTCGCCGAACTCCGGCGTCTGGATCTCCTTGGCATAGCGCTCGCTCACGGTATTGACGACGTCGGCGAAGTGGATTCCGCGACCGAGCACGTTGACCACGTTGTCGAGGCCTGGAATGCCCGGCTTGATCAGGCCCCACTCCTGTAGGCCCGCCAGCATGAGCGCGCCGAACCCGAACACGCCCTGGGCCGCAAGGTTGTGCACGGTCAACGTGGTCGCGATCTCGGCGTACGGGGCGGTGTTATAGACGCGCTCGAGTAGGTTGGGCACCAGGGCGGCATACCAGTCGTGCACATGGATGACGTCGGGGAAGAAGCCCAGGGCCGGCAGCATCTCGAGCAGCGCCCGGGAGAAAAAGACTGATCGCGCGTCGTCGTCTCCGAAGCCGAACATCCCGTCGCGGTCGTAGAGGTCCGGGCAGTCGACGAAGTAGACGACGATCTCGGCCAGGCGGCCTTCGTAAATGGTCGCATGCAGGGTCTGCGTGCCCAGGGGCACGGACAGGTCGCTGACCACAGGACGGAGCGCATAACGCACGACGTCGACCTGCCGGTACCGCGGAAGCACGACCCGCACGTCGTGGCCCATCCGCCTCACCTCCTTGGAGAGCGCTGCGGCCACGTCGGCGACCCCGCCAAGCTTGGCGAACGGGGCCAGCTCGGCCGTGGCGACGAGCACCTTGAGGTGCTTGGCGCGCTCCGCCTCGAGCACGGGCGCCTGCCCGGGCACACGCACTCCAAGCGAGCCCGAGGGCGGCACCTCCTCGATGTCGTGACCGTCGCGGCTGACCACGATCGCGACCTCGAGCGTGTCCCCGGGGCGCTTCGAGAGCTGCTTGAACGGGATCGTGATGAAGAAGGGGTCGTTGACATCCCACGTCTTCTCGGCCGCGGCCGTGGTCTGCGGCTCGACGATGCGCGCGACCGTCACGGACGCCGACTCGGCGCTCGGGACGATCCTCACGACGAAGGCGGGCTCGAAGTCCAGGTCGCTCATCGCCGAGACGGAAAGCGGCAGTCTGATCTCCCCGCCGCCGTCACCGGCCGGGGCGCCCGAGCAGTAAAGCCAGAACTCGATCCCCTGGCTCTCTAGCTCCTGTGGCGTGCGGTGACTGTCGAGCCGAAAGTACACGTTCTCGTCGTCATTGCCGTAGAAGACGCGCTCAAGGATCCCGGCGGGGCGGTGCAACGCCCCGAAGCCGGATCCGACCAGGTAGTAGCCCGCCTGTGCCCAGGACGGGTCGAGGCGGGACTTGGGGCTAATCGCGACGGCAGGCACTCCGCGCTCCTGGGTGGGCGCCCGCTTGATGATCGGCTGGAACAGCCGCGCCGGGGCGCGCGCGCTCATCAGCTTGTAGACATTGCGAAGGTGGAGTCGGAACTGGTTGTCCCAGATGGGGTCCATCCCCGAATCGTGTTTCCGGCTGAACCACCAGAACCAGTCGCTGCCCTCAGTGATCAGGATCTCGCGCCAGGCCAGTGCGGCCTGCTCCGAGTCCTTCCTGCTGAGCGACTGGGCCTCGAGCCAATCGCGAGTCTCGGCCAGCAGGTCCCAGGCCACGTTGTGTTCGGCGTCGCCGATCCAGGTGTCCAGGCTGGCGCCGATCCAGCTGCCCGTGTGCAGGTGGTGCAGCTGCTGCTGGGCAGGATGCTCGGCCAGGAAGTCGGAAACGGTGGTGGTCACGATGTCGGTACTGGCTTCGAGCTCGGTGTAGAGCGCGTTCAAGAAGTCATGGCCGTCGCGCGGATAGAACTCCCACGCATTCTCGCCGTCGAGCGCGACCACTGCCAGGAAGTCACGGTCGCCCTGGACATCTCTGATCCTCCGCAGCCGCCCCATCAGGTCTCGGGCGGCGTCGACGGCGCCCATGCGCTGGTAGTCGAAGCCGATGACGTTCGAAAGCTGCGAATCCCTGAACACCAGCGAGACCGTGCCGCCCTCGCGATCGACTCGCTTGGGCGAGTACAGCTGCTCATCGCGCGCGAAGTTGCCCTCCAGCGAACGGGCGAGCACCTCCTCGTCGCTCACCATCCACTCGACGTTCGCCTTGGCCGCAAGCCCGATCACGCTCTCCCCCACCGCCATCTCGGAGGGCCACATGCCCCTGGGCCGGCGGCCGAGCAGCCTCTCGAACAGGCTGTGACCGAGCTCGATCTGGCGCTCAGCATCTTCGCGGTGCGAGAAGTGGCGCTCCGGCAGCTGCAAATGCGGGTTGGCAGTCCGGGCGGAGTCGACGTGGCAGATCAGCGGCAGGATCGGATGGTAGTAAGGCGAGAAGGTCAGCTCGACCTGTCCGCGGTCGGCGAGCTCGCGATATTTCGGGATGACCAGCCGCATCCTCTCGAGCTGGGCGTCGAGGAGCGTCGATTTGTCCTGCTCCGAATAGTCGCGGTCCTTGCGCTTGAGCTCGGCCAGCATCGGGTCGGATTCCATCCAGACCGGATCGCACCACGCGAGGTTGAACCACACCTGAAGGTCGCGGATGTCGGCCGTCGTGAACTGGGCGTCCATCGCTCGTGACGCGAGCTCCAGGTAGCGCGGCGATTGTTGGACCCGCAGGGCGCGGGGAGACTCACGCATCCAGCGGAGAAGGAAGTCCCGTTCTTCGGCCGACAGATCACCGGCGTCGCGCTTGCTGAGGTTGAGGAACAGGTCGACCGACTCGGCCTTGCCGTAATCCTCGATCTGGGCGAGGAGCGAAGGCACGAGATTGAAAGTCGAGCGGACCTTGGGATACCCGTCGAGCAGCGAGGGCATCTTGAGGTAGTCCTTCACCGAGCGAAGCCGAACCCAGGGCAGCAGGTAGGTGCTGGTGAGGTCGTCCTTGTAGTAAGGCTGGTGCATGTGCCAGATGAACGCGACGTTGAGAGGCCTCATCTCTTAGAGAATCCCATCGTGGGGAAGGAGAGCAGCGCCGCTTGCTCGGCCCCAAAGGGTCGGGTCGGCTTTGCCGACGGCGCGATGAGAGGGAACCGCCGAGGTTCCCTCTCGTAACCCTTGAGCGGCCTCATGAGCTATTCAGCGTAGTCGTCGAGGGCGCGGATGAAGTTGAGGTAGACCCGCTGCTGCTCCCGAACGATGCCGTGGCCTCCCAGCATCCACCATTCATCCGGCGTGAAGTACGCGCTGACCTCCGCCTCGGAACCGGTACGGCCGTACCACTGGATCAGGTGCAGGTTGTCCGACTGCAGCAGCCACCTCGCAATCTCGATCAGTGCCGGATCTCCTGTGAGCCGCGCCTTGGAGTAGGCGTGATGCATCAAGCGGAAGATGCCCTGCTGCGCCGCGTTGCCAAGAAAGAATTCCATCCCGCCCTCGCCGGCCCATGTGGTGCCGTATTCGTTGAGCGGGATCTCGTAGCGCGCGTCGCCTAGTTCGCCGATCGCCTCGGACGGCAGCATCATCTTCACCTTGCGCCGGCGCAGCTGCGTGTTCAGTGCCCGGACGAACTCGAAGATGCCCGAGTCCTGCCGGTGATGCTCGCCGAATGTCTCGTAGTCCCAGCCGACCGTGACAAGGTCTCCCCAGGTCTCGCGCACCCAGAACGCGTATGTGTCCGACATGAGGGGCCACATCTTCCAGCCCCGGTTCGAAAACCGGTAGCCCACGTCGTCGGAAAGGTCGTGGTGTCTGACCAGGAGGCCCATGCGCTGGCCGGGGTAGCGGTAGACGTGCGTCGGCTCCCGCCATCCCATCTGCCAGACCCTTCCTTCCATGAACGCTCCGGTGAACCCGCACTGCTGGAGCGCGAAGTAGACGTCGTTGGACATGAACATCTCGGTGGTGTCGGCGACGGCGACCGGTTTCTGAAAGACGTCCTCCAGCCGCTTGCGGGCCCAAAGCATCGATTCCTTGAACGCGACGATGTCCATGTAGAACAGCCACGAGTGAAACGGCTCCACGCAGACCACCTCGATGTTCGGGCTGGCGCAAAGGCGCTTGAACGAGTCGAGGACCTTCTTGTTCCAGCGTTCGGCCTGCACAAGAAAGGAGTTGCTGAAGCAGATTGACATCCGCCAGCCTCGTTTGGTGAGATCGCGGAACATCGCCGTGGCCGGCATGTACGAGTACTGGGCCACCTTGTCGAAGTAGCGGTGGTCCATCTCCTCGTCGAAGAGATAGGAGGCGATGTCGTCGATGGGCGCGCGCGGTGGGATCACACGGGCGGGCAGGCGCGGCCGGCGCGGCTGATGGACGACGGTGTACGCGACCATCCTTTCAGCCACGCGCGAAACCGGTCCTTGGGTTGGGCCTAGACGCTCGCGGCCGTGCCGGCCTGCCGGCGGCCGGTCCGTCCTCAGGCAGGGTGACCGCCTGGAGCGCGGCAGCGAACTCGATTCGGAGGAGCAGCTGCTGGATGACCTTCTCCCAGATGTAATCCCTGGCGGTCGTTCGGCCGCGTCTTCGCATCGAGGCCGCCAGCTTCGGCCGGTCCTTCAAGAGATTCAGGTCGGTGACGAGCTCGATGGGGTCGTCGGTCTCGAGGACCAGTGCGTTGCGGTAAGCCTCGGCGTAGTCCTCTCCCGTCGACCCGGTCACCGCAAGGCCGCCCGCGGCCATGACCTCGAGGCCGACCAGGCCGAAAGGCTCGTGACCCGAGTTGGCGAGCACCGCATCGCAGGCCGCATAGACGGCCCCGACCAACGCGTCGGGAACGAAGCTCGTGAGGTTGATCACGTCAGCGTCAGGGTTGTCGCGCATGAGGGCCGAGAGGCCGGCGGGATCGGGCGGCGTGGCGGCATGCAGGACGGTCAAGCCCTGGTGCTGCGCGTGGGTGATCACCTCGGCGCCGTGCGGCTCGCGGCCGCCACGGACCAGGAGCCTCACCCGCTTGCCGCGGCGCTTGATGAACGCGGCTGCCGAAATGGCCATCAGCCAGCGCTTGTCCGGGTCGAAGCGGCCGATCTTGAAGCAGAAGTGGTCCGCAGCCGCCGCGGCGCGCAGCTCGGCGACCGATTCAGGGTCAGCGTCGCGGATCGAAGACCTCGGGATGCCGTTGGGTATGACGACCGGATTGTGGCCGTCCTCCCACATCTTGAACTTCATGTAGCGGCTGACCGTGGTCAGCGTGGTCGCGACTGTCAGCTGGGCCCAGTCGATGCGATGGAAGCCGAAGGTGTTGTTGGCGTTCCAGAGCATGACCACGCGGTCCCGGAGGCCTCGGCGGTAAAGGATGTCCGAGATGAGGTCCATCGACCACGACGTGTGCCATTCCTCGCCCATGACCACGACGTACTTGCCGGCATCGACGGCGGGCGCGATCACGTTGTCGACCAGGCTCGACGGCAGGCTCGAGTTCCAGTCGCGGATCTTGCCTTCTTCGCCGTCGTACACGCCCCCCCGGTGGCGAGCCGAGATCCACTGGCACCAGCGCCGGTAGTGCAAGCGCCCGGCCTCGTGGTCCTCCTCCCACGGCAGGTCGGGGTCACCACAGAAATAGAGGTATGCCTGGTAGCCGAGCTCGGCGAGCGCCCGGGAGAGGCCCTTGACGCGCACCCCTAGGCCGCCGGCCTGGCTGTACAGGTCGGGGCCTTCGAAGCTGAGGATGATGAAGACCGTACGTTCGGGGTCGAGGCTCACTATCGGCCTTCGAGGAGCCGCAGAGCCTCTGCATGGAGCTCGGGGCTGGGCGCGCAGAGCAGGGTCGAGCGGCTGTCGAGCGTGCAGGGGAGCCGGTCGAGGGGGCCTCCATTCATGTCGGTCGCCACGCCGCCGGCCTCGCGAATCAGCAGGAGGCTGGCCGCGGTGTCGAACATGCGGACGGGAATCGGCGCGCAGAACACGTCCAGGCCCCCCGATGCGGTGTGGGCCAGCGCGAGCGCCATCGAGCCCAGTATGCGGATCTTGCTCGACCGCTCGACCAGGGCGCCGGCCAGCGCCAGCGCTCGGGGCGTGCTCTCCAGGCCCAGCAGCTGGATGCGCCTGGCGTCGGACCGCGGAAGGACCTCGATCTGCCTGCCCGCGCGCCGCGCTCCCTGCTTGCGGATCGCGGTCCACTCGTCGCCCGTGTTCAGGTTCACGACCAGGCCGGCGTAAGTGTCGGCGACGGCCGGCCCGTCGAGCACGGCCAGCATCAGCCCGAAGAGCGGCAGCCCCTGCTTGGCGTTGAGGCTGCCGTCCACCGGGTCGACCAGGACCAACGGGTACTCCGCGCCGAAGCTGCGGTGGCCGGCCTCCTCAGACAGGACAGAGAACCGCTCGCCCCGCTCGGCCACGCGCTCCAGCTGGGCGAAGACGACCGATTCGGCCACGCGGTCGACCTCCATGGTCGTGTCGCCGCCGGCGCCGACGCTCAGCTGGATGCGCCCGGCCTCGGTCCCGGCCAGGGGCAGGACGCCGGCTCGCACGCCGTCGCCTATGCGCGAGAAGACCTCGAGCCAGTCGCTGGGTGTCAGCTCGGCTGTTCGGCCACGCCGGTACCGGCGTCGGCATCGGCTTCGGCTTCGGCTTCGACCGAGACCTTGCGGCGGCGGCGGCGGCGGCGCTCCACGACGATCGTGATGAGATATGGCTGCTGCATCGCCCACACGCGCTCGATGAGCTGAGGGATTGGAATGGTGTGAGGTCCGTCGATGCCGAGCATCACCAACGCTTCGGCCACGGCGTCTGGCAGCTCAGTCTTGTCGTGGAGGTTAAGCTGCTCCAGCGTTTCTAAGATGTCGTCTAGGCGGCGCAGACCCTGTCGCCGCTCCTGATCGGACCGGTTGAGCACCGCCAACAGCTTAATGATTTGCGACTTGCGTGAGCGAGCGGCTCACTTCGCCCGGCCGCTCGAACTGCAGCCAGTGACCTGCGCCCTCGAGGACCTCGAGCCTGTAGTCGGGATTCATGAACCGGGCCGTCTCCTCGGCACCGCGCCTTCCCAGGGCCGGGTCCTGGTCGCCCCACAACAGCGTCGCCGGCGCAACCACCGTGACCTGCTGCGCCAGCTCTGCCCAGGCGGCCGCTTTGGAAAAGTTCGCCCGGTAGTAGTTGAGGCCGGCGGTGAGGCGTCCTGGGCGCGAGAGGGATCGCACGAAGTGATCGATCACGGCGCGCGGCACCGCCTCGGGGTTGGGGCCGAGGGTGAACATCGTCCGCAGTCTTCGGTAGTCGTCCTCCGAAAGCACCTCTTCCGCTTTGCCCTCTTGAAGGAACAACGCGATGTAGCGCGATCGTGCTCGCTGATCTTCGTCCTCTCGCCCCGCTGCGGCGAGGGCGGCCGGGTGGCCCACCGACAAGGCCGTGAGGGTCTTCGTCATCTCCGGGTGTCGGCTCGCAAAGAACCACGCGATGATCGCGCCCCAGTCATGGCCGGCCACGTGGGCCTCGGTGCGGCCGAACGCCTTGATGATTGCGGCCACGTCATCGACGAGCTCGCCGATCGCGTAGCTCCCGACCCCTTCCGGCGCATCGCTCAAGCCATAACCCCGCAGGTCCGGCGCGATGGCGAGGCCACCGGCCTGGGCCACGGCTTCAACCTGCCGGGACCAGGACTCGGCGCCTTCCGGAAAGCCATGCAGAAGGATGAAGAGCTCTCCCTGCACCGGTCCATCCACCATGGCCCGAAAGCGCAGACCGTTGGCCTGGACCATGTGCTGGCTGGCCGTCATTTGATCTCAGAATGGATGAAATCAGCCGCTACGTCCAGCGCCTGATCCAGCACCTTCAACAGGCCGTGGCCCTGTCCTTTGAAGATCTCCAGGCGCGAGCTGGGCACCAGCTTCACCATCTCCTTCAGGAGGTCGATCCGTGCGAACGGGTCGCGGTCTCCGCTCATGAAGAGGGTCGGGCATCGAATCGAATCCAGGTGCGCGATCCTCATCTGGTCGGTGAACCCCGGGCGATGAAGCGGGTATGAGAAAAGGATCAGCCCGCCGAAGTCGGCCTCGACGGCGGCCATGCTGGCGACGCGACCCCCGAACGATTGGCCTCCGCCGATGACCTGATGGCCGCGCCCCGACGTCTTGATGAAAACCGGAACCGCCTTCTCGGCGGCGCCACGAGGAAGGTCCACGGCGATGGCGTCGATTCCTCGTTTCTTGAAACCGACTACGTAGGGCTTCATCGATGCCGCGTTGCCCGACGCTCCGTGACCGAGGACGACTCGCATGATGTCTATCGTCGCAGCCTTTCGGCATGTCGATGAGGGTCATCGTCGACGCGCGTCGCGAACAATTTCGGACGAGGTCGAAAAAAAATTGCGCGCGAACCATTGACGCGAGTGGGTTAGTTCAGGTATCACAACAACCTGTATGGCGATGCTGCTCGTGGTTGCCACCACAGAGGCGACGGACCCGACACGAGTGAGCCGTCCATTTCGTTCAACCGCCAACGTCTCGGAGTCCTCGTCAGTGAGGCTTCGCGGCGAAGCCCGTGGGGTTGCAGAGGAGGTCCGTGCAGGAGAGATCGTTAATTACGTCTCACCAAGTCTCGGCACCCGCCAAACCATGGAACCTATCGGGTCCGCATCAACTGGAGAAGGAGGTAAATAGAATGGCAGCTAAGAAGAAGGCCGCGAAGAAGCCGGCAGCGAAGAAGCCGGCAGCCAAGAAGAAGAAGTAGTAACAACTACTTCTTGTTTCGTCGTTTAGATAGTCGTAACGAGCCGGGATTCTGTGGAGTCCCGGCTCTTCTCTTGACGTCGGCGTCCCGTTGATGTATCAAACAACGCTAATGGGGACGTCACTCGTGGTTGCCGCCACAGAGGCGACCGCACCGCCGCGAGCGAACGAACCATTTCGCGCAGGGCTCCTGTCTCAGAGATCTCGTCACGAGACTCCGCGCCGCAGCCCAATCGCTAACTAAGGAGGTAAAGGATCATGGCAGCCAAGAAGAAGGCCGCGAAGAAGCCGGCAGCCAAGAAGAAGGCCGCGAAGAAGAAGTAACAACTTCTTCAAGCGATTTCGTTTCGTGCTGCGCCGGGGTTC
>Ga0307372_10001234_pt1 | contig 45035 bp, 37 predicted proteins | sample OX1MG_FD_202533 | JGI IMG/M metagenome (GOLD analysis project Ga0307372, IMG submission 202533) | Soil microbial communities from Risofladan, Vaasa, Finland - OX-1 | ecosystem: Environmental > Terrestrial > Soil > Coastal area > Acid sulfate soil | place: Finland: Risofladan, Vaasa | collected...
CGCGTCCACTTGGTGTATCGCTCCGATAATTTCTGCTTCCGAAAACTTCCGCTTCGGCATCGCCTTGCCTCCCTTTTGTCCCAAAATCATATCTGACTTTGGTACAGTTTTTGGGGAGCAGGTCAGGGGAACCTCGCTCCAGCGCTTCAAACCAGCGTGAACCGAGATTCGGAACCGTGAAGGCCAGCGCAACGGCGAGAACGGTCAGCCCAGCTTCCATTGCAAGAAACATCGTTGAGCCTCACGGTCCTTTTTTGCCCGTGGCCACCGAACCCCGATCTGCGGCATGCGAGTCACTGCCGCACTCGTTTCGCTCTTAGATCGTTTGGCTGTTCTCGCTGGTACAGGACAAAGTCAGTCAGCGTTGCGACAAGTTTATATCGGCCGTGGATAAAGTTGCTCAATTGAGGGAACTCCTTCAAGTATTGTTGGGAGTCCATCTGCGTGAAGGTTACGCTTGGCAATTGATCGTGTTTACCCACGACGATGAAGGAAGGAGGAGACTTCTGAAGAGTCGTGAGCAACTGCTTCCGCCATATCGCCGGCCCCCACGGAGCGATAAACGGGAAGTTTACAATAAACCGTGTGGCGGGGGTAAGCCCTGTCCGGTAGTAGAGGAGGGGATAGGCGCCCCAAACAAACAGATCATCACCCGCCGAAGAGTGCTGCTTAAGGAGATGAATCATGTGGACTTGAGATGCCAAGTGTTCAATCGGAAACTGGCCACTGTAATGGATGAAAAACTGGTCAGGATTGCGCCGCCATGCATCCAGGTCTCGATAGCGCCCGGCTATATTTTGAGCTTCATAGAGCACCAGAACGCCGAGGGTGACTGCAACTCCGGCCTTGGTCAGGATCAACGCGGTCCTTCGACCCTGCGCGCGATAATTCCCCCATAGTCTCCGAATACTCTCATAGGCGCACATCCCGAGGTAGCCCCAGACGATCGCAAAAAAGGGATAACAAGTTTCGAATGCATACGGCGCGAGACGAACCTGAGCCGCAGCCGTTCCATAGCCGACGGCTGCAGCAAGGCAGATCGGAGCGGCACGGGAAAGTTCCTTCTTTGCGCTTGCAACCTTAAGGGCGATTACGGAAGCTAATAGAGAAGGCCCCAATACGTAGAGGGTTCTGATGATAAGGATTAGCCAATAGCCGTGTACACGTCGAATCGGAGACACCCCATACTTCAGGAGCATTTCCAGGTGGCTTTGCCAGAGTATCGTCCACAGTCCTGCCAGCCCGAAAAGAGCCAAAACCAATCCGACTGCCAGCGCAAACCCAACCAGCAAAATAGCCACGCTGCGAAGCCACTTGCGAACCGGGACCCGCAGGCCAAAACGGGGCGGAGCAGAGTCAAGCAATTTCCAGTCAACATAAGGGATGACGATGAGCAAGGGTAAGAAGACGATTGCATTGTATTTCACCCAGAAGGCGGCGCCGAAAAGCAACCCGGCGACCAGCAGCCTGGATTTAGCCAACCGCTCTTCACGCGGAACAGCCAGATAGGCAAGCAGAACGAAGAGCGTCAGAAAATCTTCCGGCTGCCCAGCGTTGACGTACCCAGCCCTGCAGTGCCAGCAGGCATAGACCACAACCGCCAGTACCGCCGCAGCTTCCCCGACAAAAGGTTCGGCAAAGCGATAGAGGGCATAGGAAACAGCCAGGAGCCAAACAATGTCGATTAGACCAACAAGCCACGAGACGTTGCCCAAAAGGCCCACGAATGGAATATAAAGATAGAAGATTCCGGGAGGCTTCATGTCCCAAAGATCGCGGTAAAGCTGCTTTCCATGGAGGAGCCCCTGCGCGATCACGGCGTAGGTGGACTGATCCCGGCCGATAGGGTAACTGAGGTTGGGAAGGGCCCTTAAAAGAACAAAGGCCAATGCCAAAGTGAGCGTGAGAGAGAGAGGGAAGCGCTTCATCAGTTTCTTATTGCCTCGCAGACACGAACATAATAGCTCGCACTAAATGGCTTGCGATGCGTGCAGGTTAGCTAGGCTGAGGAATGGGCAGGATGGGCAGCAACGCGGCGCGCAGCGCGAGCGCCGTGAGGCCCACAACAACGACCGAAAGCCCGCGCCTCCGCGCGAGATTGCCGAAGCTTCGCTCCAGCGCTTCAAACCAGCGCGAGCCCAGATTGGGAACCACGAAGGCCAGCGCTACAGCAAGGATAACCATTCCGGTTTCTATTTCAAGAAACATCGCTGCGCCTCATGGTTCTTTTCCTCCTATGGCTGGCGACCCTCGATCCGCAGCCTCTGAGTAGGGCTGCAATTTGGGAGGATGGTCGTCAGCGTCAACCACCCACACGTGACGATCCTTGAAATAGTTGATGAGCCCTTCGTTCTTCGCCGGACCCATATCGCGCGCCCAGATGACTTTGGCTGTGTCCAGGTCAGCCCGGTTGTAGACCCACTCGTTGAAGTATAGGTCGTGATCCGGGTTGTAATGAACGATCACAAGCTGGCGGCCGGGATATTGCCTGAGATTTCGAAGCACTGCCGCGCGTTCGGTGTTGGAAGGGGTCAACGAGCACCAGGTCAGCATCCCGTGGTTAGGCCATGCAGGCGGCAAGGGCAAATGCAGCGGACCAGCCGCAGCGCGCAGCACGAGTAGGAGCACACAGACGGACGGGATGGCCCGCGTGATGGACAGCCCTGATCGCCTGCCTCGCCACTGCCAGACCCGGATGCGGCGCAAGGCAATCAACACAAGGGCTAAGATCGAACAGGTGACCGGCGCGGTATAGTGCGGCTCATACCATAACGGCAACATGTTCCCTACAACGACAGCTCCTGTCACAGCCAGCAAAAAGCGAGTGTTGGAGCTTACGTCCCTCCAGGAAAATCCGTAGGGGAGAGTGGCCCAAACCAGCAACAGCGGAACCGCCAGGGCAAATCCGAGATAGAAGGTCCAAATCTCAGGTTGCCGATGTATCTGGAGTTCCAGAAGCCCAACGGGCGTTTGAGTAAGCTTGTAGCGTGCGACGTCATTAACGGCATAATAGGTCCGGAACGCTGCAATGCGATAGTGAAGGATCGGCTTGAGCGACTGCCAGGGGAAATAGGGCACCGGGTTATAAGTATGCTCATAGACGAAATAGGGAGTATTGAAAGGGCTGCCGGTGGTACGCCAGAAGTAGTAGCCCATGGCAACCAGGGTCAGAGCCAGCACCGCTAACAGTGGGGCCATGGCACGCTTCAGGGCCAAACCCAGCGCAGGCCGCTTCAATTTCCATAGCCAGACGAGCAGCGCTACGGCCACCGGAATTCCGAAAAACAGCCCTTCGTAAGGGCGGCTGTTGGCAATGATGGCAAAGCCCAGCCCCATCAGCAGCGCATCCCGCACGCGCTTTTCCTGTTTCAGCCGAGGCAGCGCACCCAGCACCAGCGCTCCGCCAATCGCTGCTACGGCTCCGCCCCAGTAACTGTCGGCCCAGTAGCTGAAAGTCCCGATCCGAATCACCGCCAGGAAACCGCCGAGCAGCGCCCAGCCCGGATCGAGCCAGCCCTGCAGCATCCAGGTGATAGCAGCGCACATCAGGCCCACGCTCAGCCAGACGCCCCAGAAAGGATGCCCTGTAATCACCTGCCCCAGGGCCATGATCAGCCCCTGGGCAGGATAGAACTTGGCCGTGTAGGTCGGGTGCCAGATGACGTGGAAGGTTTCAAAATGCACCCACATGGGATTGGTGGGATTGGTCAGCCAACCGTGGGCGAAAGTGTCGGAAAGCAGGAGATAGCCAAACTCGTCGTGGACAGCCGGCTGGGGAATAGGCAGGATGGGCAGCAGGGCGGCTCGCAAGACCAGCGCCGTAAGCCCCACAACAAGAACTGAAAGCCCGCGCCTCTCTGCCAGCCTGCCGAAGCTCCGCTCCAGCGCTTCAAACCAGCGCGAGCCCAGGTTCGGAACCAGGAAGGCCAGCGCCACGGCGAGAAGAACCAAACCAGCCTCTATTTCAAGAAACATGCAACGCTCCCGTTAGCGAACCTATGTCCAGCACTTCCCGCCTTCCGTCAGTTGTCTATCGAGATTGTAGCGGCGCTTGTGGTTTTAAGGAGCATTCACCGCCGTGCCGGGAGCGTAATAAGGGGCCAGCCGCCGCCCCGCTGCACTGAAGATACGGAAATGCGCCACTCCGGCCTTCTCCAGAGCGAACTGTGCCGCGGTCGCCAGCACGCCCAGCCCGTACTTTACGCTTCGCCGGAAATTGATCGAAGAAGCTTCAGGGAAATACTTCGTGGGGCAGGAAACCTCTCCGATACGGAATCCAAAGTAGACGCACTGCGCCAGCACCTGGTTGTCGAACACAAAATCGTCGGAGTTCTCCAGTAGAGGCAGTTGGGTCAGCACCTGGCGGCTAAAGGCGCGGTACCCGGTGTGATATTCAGAGAGTTTCACGCTCAGTAACAGGTTTTCCAACGCGGTCAGCAAGCGGTTGGCAACGTATTTCCACAGCGGCATTCCTCCCTCCAAAGCCTTCCTTCCGCCAATGATGCGGGAGCCGAGTACAACGTCGTAGACCTCATAGGCGACCATGCTGGCCATCGCGGTAACCAGCCGTGGGGTGTACTGATAATCCGGGTGCAGCATGATCACCACATCCGCGCCGGCGCCGAGCGCCTCGCGATAGCAGGTCTGCTGGTTGCGGCCATAGCCGTAATTGCGGTCATGGATGTAATGCTTGAGTCCGAGCCGTTCCGCCACCTCGACGGTGCGATCGGAACTGTGGTCGTCCACCAGAATGCGGACGTCCACCAACGGCGGCAGCTCGCGGACAGTCGCCTCCAGCGTCTTCTCCGCGTTGAATGCCGGCAGAACCACCGCGATCCGTTTTCCGTTCAGCATGCCGAGCCCGCCGCAGAAACCATTGGAAATACTTCTACAAGGTCATCAGCGATGTCAAGCAAAGTTTCGTGTAAAATCTGCAAATATACCAACCATGGCCACTCACTCGAAACGGGAATCCTCACAGCACAGGGCGTTCTAGAAAAGCGGCGATACCACTTTGAAGAAATTGAGGCCAAAGCCGAGTATATCGGAAAAGGGAATTTGTCATTTCAATCGAGCCCGGAGAGCGCGGGTTCGCGAAGCCGCGCGCGACCTAGGATAGGGCTCCAGCTTGGGAGGATTGTCGTCGGCGTCAAGCAGCCAGGCGTGGTGTTGTTTGAAGTACTTGACCAGTTCTTCATTCTCAGCCAGGCCCATGTCATCTGCCCAGATGACTTTGGCGGAGTCAAGGTCGGCCCGGTTGGAGATCCACATTGAAAAGGTATTGCTGTGAATGGAATTGTGGCGCACGAATACGAGCTGCCGGCCGGGAAGTCGCCTCAGCTTCGCCAGCATGGCCGCGCGTTCCGTATCGGACGGCATCGATGAGCACCAGGTTACCATCCCTTTGTCAGGCTGGGCCAGAAACGGCGGCCATTGGATTGTTCGCGCACCGGCCAGCACGATGAAAAAGACCACGCTGAGGGACGGAATGGCTCGCGTGATGAAGAGCCCTGCCGGCCCGCCGCGCCAGCGCCAGGGCCGCACTCGTCGCATCGCGACTAACACCAGCGCAAGAATTGCACCTGTCAGGGGAGCCGCGTAGTGCGGAGAAAACCATAAGGGGAGCGCCTCCCCTGCAAGAGTCACTCCGCAAACCAACAGCAAAAAACGCGTGCCGGAATCGACATCCCGCCATGAAAAGCCGTAGGGGAGAGTCAGCAACGCAAACGCCAGAGGAAGCGTAAATAAAGGCCCAAGGAAAAAAGTCCAGAAGAGAACGGCGTGCGACTCTTCAATGGCAGTAAGCCCACGGATCGAACGCGCCTTTTGATAGTGCGGAAGCGCGAAGAATTTAAGATAATTATCCCGAAGGAATTTGTGGTGGTAGACGGGCACGGGCTTTAGGGGCTGCCAGGGGAAGTAGGGTACCGGGTTATAAGTTTGCTCATAGACGAAATAGGGAGTATTGAAAGGGCTTCCGGTGGTGCGCCAGAAGTAGTAGCCCATGGCCGCCATTGTCATGGCCAGCACCAGCAACAGCGGCGCGATGGCACGTTTGAGCGCCACACCCAAGTCAGGCCACTTCATCTTCCACAACCAAACCGCGAGCGCCCCGGCCACCGGGATGCCGAAGAAGACCCCTTCGTAAGGCCGGCTGTTGGCGATGATGGCAAAGCCCAGCCCCATCAGCAAAGCATGCCGCACCCTATGGTCTTTTTTCAGCCGAGGCAGCGCTCCCAGCACCAGCGCCCCGCCAATCGCCGCCACGGCCCCGCCCCAATAACTGTTGGCCCAGTAGCTGAAGGTTCCCAGGCGAATCACTGCCAGAAAGCCGCCCAGGAGCGCCCAGCCGGGCTCCAGCCACCCTTGCAGCATCCAGGTGATGGCGGCGCACATCAGACCCACGCTCAGCCAGGCGCCCCAAAAAGGATACCCTGTCACCACCTGCCCGAGCGCCATGATCAGGCCCTGGGCAGGATAGTACATGGCTGTGTAGGTCGGGTGCCAGATGACAAAAAAGGTTTCGAAATGGACCCACATGGGGTTGGTAGGATTGGTGAGCCGTCCGTGAGCGAAAGTATCCGAAAGCAGGAGATAGCCGTACTCATCGCTGACGCCCGGCGCAGGAACCGGCAGGATGGGCAGCAGGGCGGCGCGCAGCACGAGCGCCGAGACGCCCACAACCAGGACCGAAAGGCCGCGCCTCCGCGCCAGCTTGCCGAAGCTTCCCTCCAGCGTTTCAAACCAGCGCGAGCCCAGATTGGGAACCACGAAGGCCAGCGCAACGGCAAGGAGAGTCAGCCCGGCTTCTATTGCTAGAAACATTCACCGCTCCCGGTAACGGGCGAATTTTCCATACTTTCCAACTTGTGTCAAATCTCACCTGAAGGCGACAGCCAGGATTGGGGCTTTCCCAACCGTGGGCTTTTGCCGTGATGGCAGCCCCACGAGGCCGAAGAAGATCATGTCCGCCAGCGGCGCCAGAAACCAGATGACGTATCCGACGTCCGGAACGAGAAGCGGTATGACGCGCGGCGTGGTCCAGAGCAGATGAGCCTCAAAGAGCCCGATCAGGAAACCCACGGGAGCGCTGAGGAGGAAAAAACGGGAAACAATGCCGTCATGCGTTCCTGCTTTCCCGGCTGACTCTTTCCCGGTGCTCTTCATATGATCTCTTTCTTCCCCCCGCGATTGCCGGTCAGGCGAAAAACCCCGCGCCAGTTTGCCATAGCGGGCGGGCAACTACAATAGCACTTTATGGCTAGGTGGTGGGTCAACTTGGCGGGGGTAGCGGCGAGTTTACCTCGCCCTGTGGCGGCATAAAGCCGCCTCTACGTCAAAATGACCCACTACCTTATGGCTATGCCCGCGCCCCTCGGGCTCCGGGGGATCAGTAGTGGAAACGATAGCGCAACTCGACGTAGATCTCCCGGGGATCCACGTAATGGGTACCGCCGAACGTGTTGCTGTTGTCCAGCAGGTAGCGCTGGTTGGCGATGTTCAAAGCGTTCAAGGCCAGCGACCACTTTTCGCCGAAAGATTTTCCCAGGGAAGCACCAAACGTTGCGTGGGCGGCGAGATGCGCGGGGCCGTTACCGTTCAGGAAGCCCGAACCGTAAGCGACGGTTGCGGTCGCCCAAGCCCGCTTGGGCAGCGTGGAGGAAATGACGGTGCTCAGAGTATTGCGCTGGTCGTGGTCCAGGAAGAAAAAGCCTGCTTCGGGTGGCGCGAAATCGGTCAAGCCTCCGGTGACCGCCCCAAAGCCCTGAACAAATTGATGCGAGTACGCGAGATGGATCTGAGCCCGGTGGAAGATTCGTGGCGAGCGCACGGTTGCTTCCCAGCCCTGCACGCGCGCGCCTTGGATGGTCAGCGGCAGGAAGATGTTCGAGTTGCCAATGACGTCGTGATCGAAGAAGTTCCGAGCATGGGTTCGGAAAGCGTCGGCATCGAGCGCCCAGTCGTGGAACGGGATGGTCACGCCGAGCTGATATTGTTCATCGCGCTCGCCGCGAAGGGGAAGAAAGCTGAATCCTTCCTGGAGCGCAAACTGCGCCAGGGGCCCCGAAACCGTATCGAGCGGCGGCGCCTGATAGTAACGTCCGTAAAAGCCTCGCAGGATCCAACCAAGTTTAGGCAGGCGAAGGGCCGCCCCAACCCGTGGCGAGGCTGCGTTCTCCGAGAGCAGGCCCGCGTAGTGCGTAAGCCGGACGCCTCCGTTCAGTGAAAGCCAGGAAGTCATTCGGTACTGGTCCTCGAGAAACAGGGCTTCCAAGTTTCCCCAAGGAGTGAGGCGCTGCTGGAGAATCTGCCCGCTGCTATCCGTCGCCCGTAACCCAAAGAATGTGTCATCGTGCTGGCCAAAAGCTTCCAGGCCGAATTGCGCGTTGTGCTTTCCCTTCACAACCGCCAGCGTCGCCTGCCCGCCCGCGTAATGGGAGCCGCGATTGTTGTCCAAAATGTAAGGCGTATCGCTCGATCCGCCCACAAAATTGGCCCGGTTGAAGTGGTAAAAGGGAGAAACGGTCAGCATCACCGCGGAACTGAACGTGTGAACCCATGAAAAGTTCACGAAGGCGTCTCGCTCCATGTCGAGGTCGCGGATGCCCGCCACTTGCTGCTCGGGCGTGTTCGGAATCTGGTAATGGTCGCCGCGGCCGGAAGCCACCAGGCGCAACTGGTCTTTCGGCGTGGCGTTGAAAATCAGGGTGCCGAATCCCCCCAGGCCGCTGTCCATATCGTGGATCACCTGAGGGACCGGCGTCATCAGGCCGAGGCCGGAGCGGTTGGCGCTGAAACTGCCGTAATAGGCAAAACGATCGGTGTGGCTCCCAAAATTCAGTTGGTCGTTGGTCTGGTTAAAACTGCCGTAGCTCGCGACCATCTTGCCCTGGTTGTTGTACTCGAAGCCTGAGCGGGGAATCACGTTGAAGACGCCATAGGTGCGGTTGCCGTATTCGGCGGAATAGCCCCCGGTCTTCATCTCCACGTAATCAATGTCCTTGGGGTCAAACTGCGGCCCAACATTGCTCGCGATGTTGGTGTTAGGAACGGGAACGCCATCCACCTCCCAACTGACCTGATGCCCGCCGCGGACGTGGAGCTGGTCATGGACCATATAGGCCCCGGGAACATAGTCGGTGATCATCGCCAGACTGTTGGTGCGGTCCGCGCCCGGAGTTCGAGCGATCTGCTGGCGGTTGACGAGAGTCTCGCTGCTGGAGGACTCGGGGTCGATGACTTCGGGCGCCCCGGAAACTTCTATGCTTTCCTTCATGGCCTGGAGGCTCAGTTGGAAGTGAAGGATCGGCGCGCTTCCTGAAGTCACGGTGATCCGCTGCTCAAGGGGTTGGAAGCCCTTCGCGCCCACCGTAACTGTATAGTCGCCGACCGGAACCGCGTTGAATTCGAACTCTCCTTTGGCATTCGACCGCATGTTTTGCGACCACGCTGAGGCGCGGGCACGGATGGAGACCAGCGCCCTCCCAATGGGCCGGTGCTGGGGATCATGGACGATCCCTCGGACATTGCCAAAGATGCTGGCGTGCCCCGGCGCTGGAAATAGCAACACGGGCACCAGCAAAAACAGAACAAACTTCATGAAAGCCCTCCTTAAAAGAGAAACCCATAAACACAACCCCACGGGCAGATCGCAAGGCAGCAAGAATCAGGTTTGTCGGTTACTGATGTTTGCAAAATATAGTGACAACCGCCGCTCGAGCGCGGGTCTCGGACCCGCGTCTTTCGCCGCTCAGGCAAGCAAGGGCTTGCCGCTGAGCGGCGCTACAAAAAAACTGTCACTATATTTTGCAACTCTCAATAAGCAGTGAGGGCTTTCGGCGGCGGATCGGGGATGCAGGCATCGGGAATGGGTACACGGGCAAAATCCCTCGCGCCGTGGTACCTCAAGGTGGGAAGCTCATGAGCCCGTTCCGCCCTTGGCAGATCAAAGAATAAGTCCGAATGCGTAACAGGAATGAATGAAGCGTCTTTTTGAGATACCGAGCAAGCGCAGCGGAAGCCGGATTGAGACGGTTCAGATGGGGAGGCTTCGGAAGCATGCGACACCGTCGCAGCGCCCTTCGACATCATGGAACACGTCCCGTGGCCGTGCATGCAACATCCGCAGGTGCAGGCCGAGTGGCAATGGGTCATCCCCGGCTTCGATTGCAGAAACGTGTGGAAGGGAATCCAAAGGCTGAACGCCAATAGTAATATCCAGAAGCTACCCCTCAGCACAATTTTTTCAGTATAACACGCGGGGAGAGATGCAGCGGGCACAAGGATTCTGGAGACCGCCGGTCTTCGCTTGACTTTCGCCCGGCGGTCTCCTACACTCACAGGCAGGGGTATTCAAGGCGTAGGGCTTACAGGAATTTCAACCCTGGGACCCGCTGTGGCGGGTGAGCGCAGGGCAAGGAGGAATCTGTGAACCCAAGAGCCTTATGCCTGGTTGTTCTTCTCTCTCTTTTCGGCGTGGTTCGCGCAACGGCCCATCAGCAAGCCGGCGAGACCAAGCCACTGCCCGCTGCTTTCGAGTCGGACATCGAATGCTCGGGGTTTTTCTCTGCAAATCCCATCCCCAAAAATGTCGTGCTGGCAGGTGGCGCCGATAACGATTTCTTCGACCCGCTTCGCCAGTTTGCGCCGGGGGATGACGTCTATCTGCAAACCTACAAAGGCACGGGGCCGCGAATCGGAGCCGAGTTTCGGCTGGTGCGGCCGGCGAGTGAATCCTTTTTGAAAGCCTGGTCGCAGCCCGAACTGGGGCAACTGTATGAATTCGGCCCGATGAAACGCTACCCGGGCCAAGGCCGCGACTTGCGCGCAATGGGAAAGCCTTACCGGGATATGGGGCGGGTGAAGGTCATCCGGAGCGGCCCCAACGGGGTTGTAGCCCAAGTGACGTTTGCGTGCGGCGCGATTAATCCTGGCGATATCGCCATCCCCTACCTGCCGCGTCCAATTCCAACTTATGTCCCCGCCGCAATCAATCGCTTTGGGACTTCGACCGGCCTCGCCGGCGTGGTTGCCGCGTTGCCGGATAATCGCAGCGTTGTGGGAGAGGGCGAGATCGCCTACATCACCTTGGGCCGGCAAAACAATGTCAAACCAGGCCAGCGCTTCAGGATCATCCATCATTTCAGGTTCGCGAATGTTTTGCTGACCGCGCCCGACTTCCCGCCGGAAACGGTCGGCGAACTGGTCGTCCTTTGGACCCAGGAAAAGTCGTCGGTGGGAATCGTTGTTTCCTCCTTTCGAGGGATTGATGCCGGAGATATTGTGGAAGGGGAGTAAAAAACTCGGAGAGAGGCGTTAGCCTCGGAAGCAAAATCCTGCCTATTCGCTGCGAATCGGATGGAGAGATTTTTCCGCTAGGGGCTCTGAAGTTGTGGAGTCAAGCGGTTCCCCAAAAACTTCAGCGGTGAAGGCTTCTATTTTCGCTCCATGCCGCCAGGCATCTCCGGGAAGTCCGGCTTTCACGCAGGTTTCTTCGAGAAACCTTTCGCGTTCCCAGTGCCATTCGACGGCTACTTGGGGCAAGAGCAGCCCTCGCTGGCGTCCTTGCGAGATCAACACCCCGTGCTTCCCCACTTCGATTTGCTCTGGCGCGACAACCTGGGGCACGCTCAGAACTGAAATCTCAATGTGGATCAAGGGAACTTCCTCCGGTGCGACCGGGGGGAAACGCGGGTCCGCGAGCGCCGCCGCAACCGCACATTCGCGGACCGTCTGGTACAGGGGATCACTCCCTCTCACATGCCCGATGCAACCCCGTAGCCGGTCTTGTTTGCGGAGAGTAACAAAAGCTCCCTGAGGCGCAACGAGCGCCGCCGACAGCGATGGAACTTGCTCGTTCAGCGCTTGTCCCCGGACACCCAACCCCAAGGCTTCCCGCGCCAGCCCAAGCAGAATTCGCCGTTCCTCTTCAGTGAGCGGCGGCATCCTTCTCGCCTTCCTTTTCCTTTCCGCCCGGAAGCACCACCAGATGACCCGTGGTTCGTTGGTTCAGGCGCGCGTCCATCTTCCTCCGGAAATCCCAAAAGTATTGCGTTCCCGATACCACCGCAAACAGAACCACCATCCAGAGCAGCCCAGTGCCCACCAGCGGCAGTACCAAAAAACGGGCTTCGAGGGTTATCACGCTGATGGCCATGACTTGAAGAACCATCTTGGTTTTTCCCAGGTCCGAAGCCTGCAGCAGAAAACCTTGCGCCGAAGCAATGGAGCGGAGTCCGGTCACTGCCAACTCCCGTCCCACGATAATCACTACCATCCAGGCGGGAACCAAGTGAAGCTCCACCAGGGAGATGAAAGCCGATGCCGTCAGGAGTTTGTCGGCAAGGGGATCCAGCAGAATTCCGAGCGCCGTCACCTGGCCGCGTTTTCGCGCCAGGTAGCCGTCCAGCAGATCCGTTGCAGCAGCAAGCAGAAATACGGTGACGGCCCACAAGTCCATGTTATCGCCCCTGGTCAGGAGCAACACGACAACTAACGGAACAAAAAAGATGCGAAGGATGGTCAGTGAAAGAGGGAGGTTCATAACTGTTGGAACTTCTTCCCCGATGGAATTTGTTGGAAGAGAGGCTCTCGCACAAGGACATTGGGAATCTCAGGAGAGAGCCCACCTAACTCACACCACCCACTATAGCCAAGCCCCGGAAGAGTGTCAACGAAAGTTGGGGCGATCATCGAAAGGGTTCTCTTACCGGCGGCAACTCCCAGAGCGATTCATTCCATGCGCGTCGGAGATCACCCGGAGGCATTCCAAATGAATCGATGAGAATTTCTTAAGCATCCCGAGAGTTTGCAGGGCCGAGCTTCGATTCCAGTGAACGATCGGGAACGCTGCACTGCCCGCCGGGCATCCGACGCTCCAAACCCCTGCGCTGTTCGCGCTCACAGCCCGCACCCGGTTGGCTATTGGCAACTTGCAAGGAACCCATCGACCTGCCGCTCAGGCAGGCTACAATGGGAGCCTATGCATTTAGAAGACTCGTTTAACGCGGTTAAGTGGGTTGTACCAGGCTACAACAGCAGGAAAGTTAATTGCCCCATGATTGTGCAAAACTAGCAGTGCAACAGCCGGGGACGGAATACCCTGAATGGGGTTCGCACCTTGCCTAATTCTTCATCATCAATGCTCTAAGTTGCTGGAAATAAGCAACTAAGCTAGAAAGCTTAAAAAATGCCCATTTTTTGCGCATATTGGCGTTCCAAACCATCCGGTCAATGGCCGCATCTTTTTCCACAAGGTTTTCCACAGCCTTGCCAGCCGCAAAAACAAAGGGATTTAGTTATGGGTGACCCAATCTGCATGGAAAGTCCTGTCGGACTGCAAACGCTCGCAAAGCGATTTCGCAAGCCGCGCTCGCACCGTCACCCGGTCGTCCTCGTAGCGCGCCGACAAGACGTTTCCTGCCCTGTGAAGAAAAGCAAGCCGTTCTCCATCTCCGGCGGAGAATTCAAATTCGGCCTCAACGATCGGGTCCGCTTCCAGCATCTCATCGATCTTTTGCAGAAGGACTGGAAAGCCTTCCCCGGTAACCGCAGAAACTGCCACCGCCCTGGGCCCTTGCGGCAACCTCGCACGCGCCGCATCGTCCAGCAAGTCAATCTTGTTCCACACCAGCAGGCGCGGCGCTTCCACAATCCCCAAGGTCTCAAGCAAATGCTCGACCGCCGCCTCCTGCTGGCAGTGTTGAGGATGGAAGGCGTCGGTCACCTGAACCAGAAGGCTCGAGCCCTCAAGCTCCTCAAGCGTCGCACGGAATGCAGCCACAAGATGCGGAGGCAGTTTGCGAATGAATCCCACCGTATCCGACAAAAGAACTCGCCGGTGCGAAGGAAGCTGCACCACCCGCACGGTAGGATCGAGCGTCACAAACAGACGGTCCGAGGTCGAAACGTGGGCGCAGGTCAGGGCGTTGAAGAGCGTTGACTTTCCAGCGTTGGTATATCCCACCAGGGCAACCGTAAAGAGCAGGTTTTCGCGCCGGTGATCACGGTGCAAAGCGCGTTCGGAACGCACTCTCTCGATCCCTTGCCTGAGCCTTTGGATCCGCGCACGGATGCGGCGGCGGTCAAACTCAAGCTGCTGTTCGCCGGGGCCTCTCGTTCCGATGCCGCCTCCCAACCGGGAGAGAAGCGTCCCGCGGCCGGATAGGCGGGGCAAAAGATAGGTCAACTGAGCGAGTTCAACCTGGAGTTGGCCCTCGCGGCTCCGCGCGCGCCCGGCAAAAATGTCGAGAATCAGTTGAGTGCGATCGATAACTTTGGAATCCAGCGCTTCTTCGAGGTTGCGAAGCTGTGTGGGCGTGAGGTCGTGGTCAAAAATAATGACTTGGGCCTGAGCTGCGCGCGCATTGACCCGGATTTCGTGAGCCTTGCCGCGGCCCACCAAGGTGGCAGGATCAGGCTCCGGGGAGAGCTGAAGAACGGACTCCACCACCTGGGCTCCCGCGCTCGTTGCCAGCTCGCGGAGTTCTTCCAGGCTCTCCTCCGGATCGTAGCCTGTCGGAGCGCTCGCACGCCGCGAGCGATCCCAGCCAACCAGATAGGCCCTCTCCAAAATTCGTTGCTTCGGAATCCTCACGAACCTCCCGCGGACGGCGGGTGAGCAACGGCAGAGTTGGCACGATTCAACATCACGGTTGAGATCGCATGCTTAAAGATCAATTGCTCCTGCCCGCTGCTATCCAGAATCACAGAGTATTTGTCGAAGCTGCGGATCCGTCCGATTAACTTGACGCCACTTACCAGGTAAAGGGTGACGACGGACTTATCTTTCCGCAGCGAATTTAAAAATCCATCCTGGATATTTTGTAGTTTTTCCATGGTTTTTCTCTTTTCCACTGGACACCTTGCACCATGGCGTCTCTCAGAACAAAGGCCGCGTTTCAGGGGAGTCAATCGCACCTTTGCTTTTTGATCCCAGCACGGCGTTGACCGAACCGAGCACCCGATCCTGGAGTTCCGGATCGTCTCCAAACGCCGAAAACCAAGTTACATCCGGCTCTCGTCGGAACCATGTCATCTGGCGTTTCGCATACTGCCGGGTCGCCGCTTGCATTTCTCCGAGAGCATCCGGCCAACGGGTTTCCCCGCGCAAAGCGGCCGCAACCTGCCGGTAACCCAGCGCGCCCAAAGCTTTCATCCGCGCCGCGTCAGACCGCGCGAGCAGGCAACGCACCTCGTCGCTCAGCCCTGAAGCGAACATCCGCTCCGCCCGCTGATTGATCCGGGCATAGAGCTCGCTGCGCGCGGGATTGAGCCCGATCTTGAGGCAACGGAAACCCTGCAGAGGCTCCCGGCCGCGCGCATGCAAGGCGGAGATTGACTGCCGCGCGAGCAGGCACACTTCAACCGCCCGGATCACCTTTTGCAGATCCTGGGGATCGATGCGCCCTGCCGAGGCGGGGTCCAGCCGATCGAGCAGACGGTGAACAAACTCGCGGCCCCGGCGGTCCGCCAAACGGCGCAGCCGGGCCCGCAAATGCTCCGAGCGTGGCGGACCCTCGAATAAGCCCAGCAATAAAGCGCGCAAGTAAAGGCCGGTTCCGCCCACCAGGATCGGCAGCTTTGCCCGCTCGAGAATTTCGCGAAGCGCCTTCAAGGCTTCCCGCCGGAAGTCTCCGGCCGTAAAATCGTCTCCGGGGTCCAGGCAATCAACCAGATGGTGTGGAATCCCCCGGCGCTCGGCCAGCGGAAGCTTGCCCGTCCCGATATCAAACCCCCGGTAAACCTGGACGGAATCATAATTGACAACTTCCCCGTCCAAACGCTCGGCAAGCGAAAGGGCCAGGGCCGATTTGCCTGCCGCCGTAGGCCCGACGATGGCAATCAGAGGATACTCCTCGACTCTCCCATCCTTCATACTAAATGCAGGTAACGAGCAAGTAAAAAGCCCAAAATCACAGTGAGCAGAAGAAAAACGCCGAGCAGTTGGGACCGCGACGCTTGTTGCATGATGCGATGACAGGATCGACAATCTCAAATTGCGGCGGGGGACGGAGTCGCCCCTCTTCTCACGGACAATCCCTGCAACTCCCTTCCGTCTCCCTTTCCCATCTAGATTCTATCCGACCCATCAAGGGCATTCAAACCCTTTTCTCGAGAGGGCCGGAGACATCTTGCGTGGTGCGGCGGCCCCTTGCGAGCTTGGCGGCCACGTCGTTATCGACGGAAGCCACGAGCAGTGTCCATCCGGGAGGAAGGCGCTGAAATTTGAAAATGGAAGTCCAGGCTTAGTAGTTCGTCGTCCCCATGTTGTAAAAATAAATAAACTCCAGCACCAGATGCTTGCCGGTGAACTGCGCCGGCAAGGGCGGGAAAGGATTCGAGGCACGGATGGAGGCAAGCGCGGCGGTGTCCAGAGGCGCTGACCCTGAGGAGGCCAACAAGCGGAGTTGCGGTACCGAACCGTCCTTAAGAATCTCGAAAACCAGGGCCACCCGGCCTTTCTCCCCCAGGCGCGCCGACTCCGGAATCACTGAGTACCAATTGCGGCGCACAATGTAAACAACTCGCGCCAGGTAAGGCCCAAAGTTTACGCCGCGGGTGTCCGACAGAATAATGGGCCCGGAGGTCGAAAAATTCGGATTGATGTTCTGTAGTTGATAGCCCGAGTCTCCCGGACCCACCGCAGGGCCGCTATTGGGGTTCTGGACAGCAGCCTGAAGGGATTGCTGAATCTCCTGGCCGGGCGTCGAGACCGGCAAGTGCAAGGGAGAATTCCCTGCGGTCGATGGCGGCTTGACGTTCATCAAACGCAACTGGGCTTCCTGTTGTGCCTCATTTTTAGGAGGCGACGGCGAGGGGGAAGCAGGTTTCGCCGCTTGAGCCATCGTTTTGGGCGCGGGCTTGGGCGCGGGTGGCGCCGGCGGCGGAGTAGGAGCGTGGTGCCCGCCGGCAATTTCCGGCAAGCGAGAGTTGCCGCGCATGTAGGGCATGTGGAGCCCGTGATTATCAATCACCGGCGACTTGCCTTCGGCCTGACGATTCTTGTCCGACAGGTTGTTGGTATCGGGAGGTTTCCTGGCAGAGCGCAAAAGGTCCCGCGGGAAGTACAGCAGCGTGGCCTGCTGCTGGGGCTTCGGCTTGGCCTCAAGCGCCAGCATCCTGGCGGTCTCGGGAAACAGGCGAGGCGCAAGAATCAGAAAGACCGCCATGAGCAACTGAACAATGATCGCCAGCAGAAAAGTGGTCAGGCGGCGCCAGCGCGCGATCTCATTCTCATAGTCGAGCAGCAGCCGGAACTCGGGTTGAATACTCATATTTCCTTGGGCCCGCCAGGCGCGGCAAGCCCCTGGCCGAAATCACAGCTCGCCGCTATGCCCTAGTGATCGAATCATCGGGACGTGGACACGGCCTGCATGTTCTTCGATGCAAAACATCACCCGCTCGGCTAAGGCCAGCGCTTCCCGTCCTTCGCGGCCTCCCACGAGCGGCAGCCGTCGCGTTCGCACGCAATCGACAAACGATTCAAGTTCAGCCTGCAGCGGTTCCCTGCTCTCGGCCTCCAGCTTGCGAAGACCGATTCCGGGCGTAGTCCCTCCGTCGTCCACCCTCAGCAAGAGCGCGTCGCGGCGGGAGAAGTCGATGGAAATATACTCGTGCGGCTGAAAATAACGAAACTTGCGGACCTTTTCCGTGCTCACCCGGCTCGCTGTAAAATTAGCTACCGCCCCATTCTCAAACTCGACCCTGGCGTTGGCAATATCAACCTTGTTGGAGAGCACCGGCAGCCCCACCGCCCGGACGTCACGCACCGCAGCGCCTACCATCCAGAGTACCAGATCGAGGTCATGAATCATAAGGTCAAATACGACATCCACGTCCAAGCTGCGCGGGCTGAAAACTCCCAGCCGATGGATCTCAAAAAACAGAGGTTGGTGCGTCACCGCCTTCGCCGCCACAACGCCGGGATTGAAACGCTCGAGATGCCCCACCTGGAGGATGCGCCCCGCGCGGTCCGCGACCTGGATAAGTTTTTCGGCTTCCTCCAAGGTGCGCGCAATCGGCTTTTCCACCAAAACATCCACGCCGCTCTCCAGAGCCGAGCACGCCACCTCGGCATGAGCCGTCGTCGGAATCACAATGCTGACCGCTTCGGCCGCCGCGAGCGCCTCTTCGAGGTTGGTAAAGGCTTTGACTTCCAGCTCCGCCGCCAGCGCGCGCGCGCGGTCCTCCTGCTGATCGTAGACGCCGGCGAGTTCCACCCCCGGCACCTGTCTAAAAGCGTGCGCATGGCGCCTGCCGTGTTCGCCTGCTCCGATAACAGCGACGGTTACCTTCTGCAATTTCGAAACATTCTCCTTGGTCCGGCACGGCTCGGAACCTGCCGGAGGAACTAGCAGTTTGATGAAGGACTCAATCCTTCATCCCCACAACCGCGATTCCGGCCTGGTTCGCCTCTTCAATCAACTGCTCCCGTTCGAACAAAAGCGTTCTCTCCGCGTCCACGGCCAGCGCGCGGGCATTCGAGCGGCTCATCACCCGGATCGTGTTCACGCCCACGACAGGCACATCAAACCGCATGTCCTGTTTGGGCTTACTTACTTTGACGATTACCAGGCGCCTTCCGTTACTCAAGGCAGCCGCGCGCTCGATGGCCGCGTCAGTCCCTTCCATCGCTTCGATCGCAACACAGGCGCGGTCGGCCACCACAATCGTCTGGCCAATATCGAGCCCGGCAATCTTCTTGGCGATTTCCCTGCCATAAGCAATGTCGGCGCGTTCGCCGGGGTCGGGCGCGCGTTTGGTCAGCGGGCCGGCGGTTGCCAGGAGCGGCCGGAGAAACAGCGTGGAATCGACAACCTGGATGCCGCGCGCTTCGAGCATGCGAACAAAGGCCCCAATCAGGGCGTCCGTATTTTTCCGGTGCATCCCTTTCAAGACCCGCTGCACGACCCCGTCCGGCTTGATCGAGCTGAAAAGCTGGACGTGTTTCACCTGCCCCGCCAGGACCACTTTATTAACGCCCTGGGTGGTGAGCAGTTCGAGCAGCTTGCTGACTTCCCCAAGGCTCAGCCACTCGACCTCGCGCGCGCTTTCGGCAAGTTCCGGAAAAGCTTCTTCTTTGATGGCCACGACCAGCGGGTCGATGCCCCGCTCCCGCGCCGCCTCGAGAACCAGAAACGGGAAGCGCCCGTTGCCCGCAATGATGGCAAATCGATCACTCATTCGTGCTGTTAAAGCTTGTCCTTGAAGCCCTCTGATTGCCGGCCGCGTCCCGGGCCGGTCCTCCTGCCTTCCGAGCCTGCACTTCTCACTTCACAACACCCCGCTCCGAGGTCTTGATGAAGTCCACCAGCGCCTGCACGTGAGAAGACTTGATGCCCTCGCCTTCCAGCTTCTCAAGCGCCTGGGTCGTATTCAACTTGGAGCGGCAAAGAATCCGGAAAGCGGCCTGGAGTTCGTCGATCTCTTCGGGAGGGAGGCCCATACGCTCAAGGCCCAGGCGGTTTGCTCCGTAAACCGACATGGGCCGATCGGCAGAGGTTTTTGAGTAAGGGAGGATGTCCTTGTTGACGACGGTATAGCTGCCCAGAAAGCTGTAGGCTCCGATTCGGGTGAACTGGTGAATCCCGCAAAACGCCCCCACGATTGCATAGTCGCCGATTTCCACGTGCCCTGCGAGCGACGCCCCGTTGGCCATAATAATATGGTTGCCAAGCTGGCAGTCGTGCGCCACGTGAACGTAGGCCATGAAGAGGTTTTGGCTGCCAATGCGCGTGACGCCCCCATCGCCCGCCGTGCCCCGATGAATCGTCACGAATTCCCGGAAAACGTTCTGGTCCCCGATTTCGAGGTACGTTGGCTCGCCCTGATATTTGGTATCCTGCGGGTCAAGCCCGATCGAGGCATAAGGGAAGATCCGGTTGCGCTTGCCGAACTTGCTGGGCCCGCCCAAAACCACGTGCGACATGACCTCACAGTCTTCCCCGATTTCCACGCCTTCCCCAATCACGCTATAGGGTCCGACCGTGACGATCGAGGCAAGCTGGGCTTTGGGATGGACGATGGCGGTGGAGTGGGCTTTCATGAACCGGGGTTCTCCACGATTGCGAAAAGGACGGTCGCCTCGGCCACCAGCTTGTTCTCTACCGTGGCGCGTCCCTGCATCTTGCCAAAATTGTTGCGCCGGCTAAGGAGTCGCATCTCCACGTGGAGCTGATCGCCGGGCACCACGGGCCGCCGGAATTTGGCGTTTTCAATCCCGGTAAAATAGATCAGTTTCTTTTCCTTCTCCGGCAGGTCGCGATAGATCAGGACTCCGGCCACTTGGGCCATCGATTCAATGATCAGCACTCCGGGCATGACCGGGGCGCCGGGAAAATGTCCTTGAAAAAATTGCTCGTTGATGGTGACGTTCTTCAGACCTACAATTCGCTGGTCCGGATCAAGCTCCAGGATTCTGTCCACCAGCAGAAACGGGTAGCGGTGCGGCAGAAATTTCATGATTTCCGTAATTCCGTAAACCGCCTTGGCAGCTTCCGAGGAACCCTTCTCCGTTTCCGAGGTCAAAATTGGATTATCCACAATGCACCTTCCGGCTGATAACCTGATTTGCTTACGCCCCGAACACTCAATCCCGTTGGAGCACCAGAACGGCAATCGGCGAGGGCCGTGAAAACATTATAATCGAAAGCGCAAAGGGTTCCAAATCCGCGGTAGTGGGTCACTTTGACGTAGAGGCGGCTTTATGCCGCCACGTGGCTTTGATGCAGAGGCGGCTTTTTTTCAATTTCTGCCCTCTCCCGCGGGGAGAGGGAGATCGCGCAGCGATCGGGTGAGGGGTCAGTACAGGCGGATTTACGCCATTTTCGTGATCGCCGCGCCAGAATGGCGAGGTGAACTCGCCGCTACCCCGGTCAATTTGACCCACCACCAAATCCGCCGCCGCTACTTGCCCGGCGGGGGCGCGGCCACCGTCATGCCATGACGCCGGAAGACGTCCGTCATCTTCGCGCGGTCGGGCGGGCCGCCGGCGGCGGCAGCGATTACTTCAGCGGCTTCGCGGAAGTACGCGGGCCCCATGATCGCCGGGGTGATGACGGCGAGCTGTTTCACATCCTCGCTGCCGAGGTTATCGAAGCGGTGCACCGCGCCTCGCGGGATGCACAGCGCCTGCCCGGGACCTACCTCGATGGGCGTGCCGTCAACCGTCCAGGTCAGGACGCCCGCGATACCGTAAAGAATCTCCTCGTAGGCGTCGTTCTTGTGGGCCGGCGCCGCCAACTTCTCCCCGACGGGGACGCAAACCTCGAACACGGACGCGTTGCCGCTCGAATCATCGCCCGTGAGGAGGAACCTGATCCCCAGCGGACCAATCTTGATGGTCTCTTCCGAAGGATTGACTCTGGCCGTATGCTGCTGCATGGTTGCCTTCCTTAAGTAAAGTTAATTTGCTCACACAGAGCAACTACTGATGTTTACAAAATATAGTGACGCCGTTCTTTGTAGCGCCGCTCGGCGGCAAGCACTGCTTGCCTGAGCGGCGAAAGACGCGGGTCATAGACCCGCGCTACAGTAATAGTTGTCACTATATTTTGCAACTCTCAATATAATCCGAAATTGACTTTTTGGCCTTCCGGCGGGTAAGAATGTGGGTAGTGGGTCAGTTTCCGGGTAGGCCGTTATACGGCCACTGAGCCGCAAAGATGCTGAAGGGTCGATTCCTAAACCCTTGGCGACTACAACCAAAGATTCCAGAGGATGGTGCAATGATTTCCTTCGACGATCCCACCCATTTTGATAACTCGCTAGCTGAAGAGTGTTTGTGAGTGCGCCACATACCGAACAGGTTTTTTGAGCTTAATGATGCGTCCTTCGCGGACGCCTCTATCTAACCAGTCTTTCAATTGCGCGGGGCGGACGCACATTGTTTCCGCAAGCCATTCGCCGTCTCTTGGTTCGTTGAGGAGTTCCAGGATTTGTTTAATTACCAGAGCATAGGCGTCACGGACTGGCTCTGCTTGTTCTGTTTCCGCGGCGCTGGGCACTTCCTCTGAAGCATTCGCTTTTTCTGCTGTGGGTGTTACCGTGGTGTCCTTGCTTTGTTCTGCGGCAATAGGAGTGTCAGGGGAAGCCACGGGCGCTGTATCGCTGCGTACTTGCAGTGGAGGAGTCTCCGAAGTTGTCCCAGAAAAAAGCTGACCATTCTTCTGTTCAGGCGGAGTGAAAAGTGCTCGAAGATTCTCCCAAGGCTCCTCAGGAAACGGGATGCCTCCCATGCGTAGCAACTTGGTATTCCCCGGCGCCACGGTTCCCGCCGACTTGACGAACACTTTCACGCGACCGTGCTGAAGCGCCTCGCAGGCTCCTGCCCAGGTACCACCACTTTCGGCTGAGCTAGCCACCACCAGCGCGGCATCACTCAACCCATAGAGCAGCTTGTTTCGATCCATGGCGTTGTAAGCGAACCACCTCGAATCCGGGTCGTAAGGAGACACGAGGGTCAAACGATCATTCACGAGGCCCGAGCGGTACTGCCCCGAAGTGGCTGTCTTGGCCAAGCCTTCCGCAAGAACTCCCAGAGCCCATCCTCCAGCCTCAAGCGCACCGGACATCGCGTCACGATCAACTCCTTTGGCTGCGCCGGAAATAATGGCGATGCCTTCCTTCGCACAATGCTCACCAACCCGGCGCGCGAACTCCCCGTCCTCTTCCGAGCGGTCGCGGGATCCCACCACGACGAGGCCGCCACGATTGAGTAGGTCCTTGGAGCCAACTCCATAGAGGAGTGGCGGCGCGGCCTGCCCCAAATAGCGTTTAAGACGTTCCGGATAACATGAATCGCTTCGACTTATGACCCAAAGTCCGCTTCTTTCCCACCTCTCCACAACCAGGGCAAGAGCAGCGCCACGATCCAGCAGCGGTATGACCCGGTCGGGGTCGATCTCTGGCGCCTGGAGCCCGGCGAGCTTCGTTCGGGCTTCCGCAACCAATAAGTCTCCCGGCCGCAAGCCCTGGGTTTTGAGCCACGACGCCAACGCGTTGTACTGCCTCAGTCCAAGCGGCTTCAAGCCGTTGCCGCCCCGCTCCCCGAGCTCGCCGCAAAGAAGGAGTACTGCTTGTGTGTCTGGTGTCAGAATCGAATCCACTTGAATCTCCTAGCCAATATCTTGCGACGAACTGTCCGCAAGGGCAAGTGGGTAGACAGGTCCACTCCCGGCCTTGCGCAGCAGAACCGTCAGCACGGTGAACGTCCACTTTGAATCTACCATGTCATCAATGAGCAGAACGGGTTCCGGTCTGACTATGGCAGTGTCGACAACGAACGCGCCTGCCAGATTTTGAGCCTGATGGAATTTGTTAGCCCGAGTCTTCTGAGGTTCCGTGTCTTTAACCTTGCGGATGCACTCCAGAAATGGAAGCCCGAGCTTGCGAGCAAGACGCCGCGCGAACTCCGGGACAAGGGTCAGATGCCGTCTCGACGGTACGCAAGTGACCCAGACCGGGGCCGGGACAGGATTCCAGCGATCTCTGGTCAAGCGAGCGGCCGCGTCGACAAGCTGGTCGTCAAAATGCTGCCCCTGCTGCTTACCTCGTCGCACGAGTTCACCCAAGCCAGGATCGCCCCACCGGCACAGTGCGCGTCCCTCCATTGCTTGGTGTTCCGGCGCGATATTTCCTCGCATTTCCCGACCGGCCAAACCAGGCGGCCACTGCTTTCGTGGCTGGATGGGATTCTCCAGACGATCAAGGAACTCGACTGCCGCTTGAGCAAGATCGTCCGGATAGTCTTCTGGCACGAGATGACCCGCACAGTTCACGCACTTGCCGCAAGGCGCAGCGTTTGGATCGTTTAGCTCCTTGGCTAGAAACTGCATCAGGCAGTCCCGGCTGTTCATGTACACCCTCATCCGTTCTTGCTCTTGCCGGCGTAGGTTCGTGATCCGTTCGATCCGATCTACGGGCATCTGCCAGATGACGGGATTCAGAACGTAACCTGGAGCCGTCTTTTGAATTGGCGCTGGCGATTCGAGCAGCAAGAACTTCAAAATTTTCTCGATCTTCCCCCTCGAAAGATTCACACGCTGCTGGAGCTTGGGAACCGTCATTGCGCCGTTGGCGGCCCGCATCGCCGCCAAAATTTGGTCCACCTCTTCGGCTGTCGGGAACGCCATCCGGATGAAATAGTCAGCGATCGCATCGTCTTCTTCTCCGTTCAACAGAACGCCATAGGCATCGTCGACAGCACGTCCGGCTCGCCCTACCTGCTGGTAGTAGTGCACGACGGAGCCGGGCCGCTGGAAGTGGATGACAAATCCCAGGTCTGGCTTGTCAAAACCCATTCCGAGAGCGACGGTAGCCACAAGGGCCTTGACTTCGTTCTTGAGCAGACGGTCCTCAAGGGCTTCTCGTTGTCCAGTCTTACTGTGATAAGGCTCTGCGTCGATTCCTTGGGACCTGAGCCAATTCGCCAGACGCTCCGAGTCTCGAACTGTGAGCGTGTAAATGATGCCGCTTCCAGGGAGGTCTGGCAGAACGTGCGCAAGCCAAGCCATCCGCTCTACCTGCGAACGGAGGTAGATGTTCTGGAGACTAAGGCTGGCCCGCGTCAAAGGCCCCCGCTGGACGTCCAAGTTCGGCCCTAGCTGTCTAACCACGTCTTCGACGACACGATCATTTGCGGTCGCGGTTGTGGCAAGTACCGGGATATTACGGGGAAGAGCTTGCAGGATTCTCACGATTCTTCGGTAATCTGGCCGGAAGTCGTGTCCCCAATCCGAGATGCAGTGGGCTTCGTCCACAACGAAAAGGCCGACCGTATTGGCGATGGGAAGCAGACAACGACTCACGAAATCGTCATTACCCAGCCGCTCCGGTGAGATCAACAGCACGTCGAACTCGCCTCGATGCAGTCCTCGTTCGATTCGCGGCCAGTTTGCCACATTAGAGGAGTTGATCGTTTCCGCCCGAACCCCGATATTCTGTGCGGAGGCGATCTGATTCCTCATCAACGATAGAAGAGGCGAAACGAGAAGAGTGCAGCCCGCCCCCTGATTGCGAAGAAGCTTTGTGGCAACGAAGTAGATGAGACTCTTACCCCATCCCGTCCGCTGCACGACGAGGAGCCTCGCTTGCCGCTGAACCAGTGCGGAGATCGCCTCCCATTGTCCATCCCGAAACCCTGCGTCGGCATTTCCGAGAGCCCGTCTGAGCAGTTCGAGTGCTTGTTTCCGCATGCTCTACCACCGCACTCATTGCAATTCCCGGTTAGAAATTTCGGGCTCGCATGAAGGTCCCGTGCGACCCCAATACTCTTTCCAAAACCCAATTATAAGTCCGATGGATAGGGAGATGCCAATCGGAGGACCAAAGACGGGGTGCCGACTTGGCCTGCGTAACGCCCTGCCCGTAGAAGAGCCCTTGGCCCGCGAGAGTCGCAGCCCGAGAAAACGCCTCGACGATTACTTGCGAGTTACACACCGAATTCGCTCAGCTCTGGGATGTTCGTGCGCAAGAAAAGTATGGCCATGTCGGGACTCGGGCCTAGGCCACTTGGACGTATTGTCGCCAAATCGGAAACTTGCCCACTACCAAAATGTACACTGATTTGCGTCCAGGCAAACACCAGTATTCTTTCTCCGATATGGTCATCGGCTTGAAGCATGCTTCCAGATGCCTTCCAACCCCGCCTTAGCCACCGATGAAACCGGATTTTTCAAACCCCGCTTTCTTCGGGGTCTTTCTTGGGATCAATTTCTTCATCGCCACACCACCTTGGGGCGGCAAGCGGCAAAGCTGTCCGGCCCATCAACTGTGCTAAACTGGCAGTTTATCCCAACGCCCGGGAGACGATTCAGTGGCCGCACGCATTCTCAATGGAACCAAAATCCGCGACACGATTATGGGAGAGTTGGCGGAACAAATCCGCGGCCTGAAGGCCGCAGGAATCACGCCGGGCCTCGCGGCGGTGCTGGTGGGAGAAAACCCCGCCTCGCAAATTTACGTGCGGAGCAAAGTGAAGACGTGCGAGTCGCTGGGGCTCCACAGCGAGAAAATCGAGTTGCCCGCGGACACATCGACCGAGCAACTGCTGCAACTGGTTCATGATTTAAACCACCGCGACGAGATTGACGGCATTCTGGTTCAACTTCCTCTGCCGCCGCAAGTTGACTCTAAAACGGTGCTGGAAGCCGTCAGTCCTGCGAAGGACGTCGACGGTTTCCATCCCGTCAACATCGGCAATCTCGTCAGCGGACGCCTGGGCCTGGTGCCCTGCACGCCCGCGGGCATTATTGAAATCCTTCGCCGGAGCGGCGTGGCCATCGAGGGCGCTCGCGCCGTGGTTATCGGACGCAGCGACATTGTCGGCAAACCCGTGGCCATGCTTCTGCTCCATAACCACTCGACCGTAACGATCTGCCATTCGAAAACGCGCGACCTTCCCGCCGTGGCTCGCGAAGGAGACATCCTGGTGGCAGCCATGGGAAAAGCGGCCTTTGTGACGGGTGAATTCATCAAGCCCGGCGCGACGGTTATCGATGTGGGCATCAACCGCCTGACCACGGAAGAGGAGGTGCGGCGCATTTTTCACGATCCCGCGGCGCCGCTCGAAAAACTGCGAAGCAAAGGCTCCGTCCTGGTGGGTGACGTGCAACCCGAAGACGTTCAGGAAAAGGCAGGGGCGTACACACCTGTCCCCGGCGGTGTCGGTCCGCTGACCATCGCCATGTTGATGACCAACACCGTCCGGGCCGCCAAGCTTCGGCGCGGCATCCATTGGACGCAGCCGGTCGGCCACTAGCTGAGCTTCATCATCAGAATTGCGCCGAGACTCGCGGCCTCCATCTCAAATCCATGCGCGACTCTGGAAACTATTTTGGATTGACGGGCGGCATCGCCTCCGGCAAGAGCACGGCGGCCGCAATGTTCAGCGAGATCGGCGCGCGAATCGTTGATGCCGACAAAATCGGCCACGAGTTTTTGCACTCCTCTTCCCCAGCTTTCCCGGAGATTGTTTCTACCTTCGGGCCGAGCATCCTGGACCCTTCCGGAGAAATTGACCGCCGGCGCCTGGGCCCGCTGGTGTTTACGGACCCTGCCAAGCTCCGGCAACTGAACGCCATCCTGCATCCGCACATCATCCATCGGGTTGAGCAGCGCGCCCGGGAGTACTGCGCTCAAGATCCTGCGGCGGTGGTTATCGTCGATGCCGCGCTGATCTACGAAGCGGACATCGGCGGCCGTTTCAGGAAAGTGATCGTCGCCTGGTGCCGGCCCGGGCAGCAGATCGAGCGCTTGATCGCCAAGGCCGGCATTGCTCGCGAGGAAGCCGAAAAGCGAATCGAAAGCCAGATGCCCTCCGAAGAGAAGCGGCGGCGCGCAGACTTTGTAATCGATTGCTCGGGCAGCCTGGAAGCAACTCGCCGCCAAGTGGAAGCTCTGTATCCTCAGCTCCGCAGGCTCATTCAAACCGCGTAGTCGAAGCACTGCGTTAGGCGGGAAGTTTCCGGCATTCGGAGGCTCATGCGAAGCGGGAGCCGCAACGCTGCCGAGCGGTTCGATTCCGCTGGTTTTTTCCACAAATCGTGACACAATACGTTACACAGTTTTTGCGATCCCGAGCAATTAGGAGCGTTCAGTCATGAAGAAACGTCTAAGTATTCTCACCGCAATTCTGGTTACCGTTGCGACGGCGGGATTTGTCACCTTCTGCAGCCGTCCCACCCCCTCGCCAAAAGCATCCGCCGGCCAGGAAGCCGCGCCCCTGCAGGCCGCCAGCAAATGGCCGGTGCACGATATGCAGCGTCCACAGCCGCTCGTCATCACCCCCGGAACGTTCAGCACCCAGCAAACGCCCGGCCAGCCGCCCTCCGACGCAATTGTCTTGTTCGATGGCAAGGACCTCTCCAAGTGGCAGTCCATCAAGGGCGGACCGGCCGGCTGGAAAGTTGAACACGGGTATTTCCAGGTTGCCCCCGGCACAGGCGACATCGAGACCCAGCAGAAATTCGGCCCCATCCAATTGCACCTTGAATGGAGAGAGCCCGCTCCCGCCCACGGCACCAGCCAGGGCCGCGGCAACAGCGGCGTGTTTCTCCAGGGCCATTATGAGGTCCAGGTACTCGACAGCTACCACAACATTACTTATCCCGACGGCCAGGCAGGAGCCGTTTACGGCCAGCACCCGCCCCTCGTGAATACCTGCCGCCCGCCCGGCGAGTGGCAGACCTACGACATCGCTTTCACTCCGGCCATCTGGCAGGGCGGCCAGGTCACTGTGCCCGCCTACGTCACGGTCTTCCAGAACGGCGTGCTGGTGCAGAACCACGCGGAGATTTTGGGTCCAACCGTGAGCGACCATCCGCATTATGACCCGGCGGTGGGGAGTGTTGGCCCCCTGCGCCTCCAGGATCACCACGGTCTCATTCGCTATCGCAACATCTGGGTTCGCGAAATCAAGCCGGTGGACTGATCCGGTAGCTACGCCGGATTTGTGCTGTGGGCAGGTAGCGCACAGTTGTTATGTAACTTTGCGGTTTTTAATCTATTGAGAGTTACAAAATATAGTGACGACTATTACTGTAGCGCGGGCCTATGGTCTTTCGCCGCTCAGGCAAGCAGTGCTTGCCGCCGAGCGGCGCTACAAAGAACGGCGTCACTATATTTTGTAAGGAAAAGCCGCAGAGTAATTCGCTGCCGCGCACAACCCTGCGCTAGCCGCTACAAGCTCAAGCAAATTTGTGAGCGGGGGGAGTCTCAGGCACGACAACCAGCATCGAGTGACGGCGTGTCTTGATGTTTGTACATAACAAAGTACTCTCGATGGCCCAGCGCCTCAGGCCGGCTCTCGACCCCAGAGGCTACGGAGACGACAAGGTCTCGCAACTCTTGGGCCGCCTCTTGCACAGAAACCTTTCCTTCCAAGACTCGACCGGCATTGAAGTCCATATCCTCCGACATCCGTTCGAAAGTCCGTGAGTTGCCCGTGACTTTGATCAACGGAGCGATTGGGCTCCCGATGACGCTTCCGCGACCCGTCACAAACAGGACAATCTGCGCTCCCGCTGATATAAGATCCATGATCCCTTCTGTATCATTCGGGTTCGTGTATCCGAATTGCATAAAATGCTGGTCGGGTACGCTGTCAAGAAGCCACAGCCCGGGGCTTGGCGGAGGTTGAGCAACCCGGATAACTCCTTGGATGGGTCGCTCGCCGCTTTTGGCAAAAGCCCCCATACTCTTTTCCTCGATGGTGGTTAGCCCTCCCGCAAAGTTTCCGGGAGAAATCGAATACTGCCGGACGGACTGGCAATAATGGACTGCTTTATTGTAGGCTGCCTCGAGTTCAGTTCTTGCTTTGGGATTTGCAGCCCGCTGCTGCAGAATATCTCGGAGTCCGATCATTTCGACTGTTTCCTCAAAAATTGCACAGCCGCCGCGATCAACCAGCAAATCAAAGAAGGCCCCCACCACGGGATTGCCGGCCAGCCCCGAAGTTCCATCGGAGCCGCCGCATTCCGCGCCGACCGTGAGATCTGCAAATGTCATGGGCACTTTCTTGACCTCGGACCTCGCTTGATCCCTCAAGTGCCTGACCAGCATCTTTCCCTTTTCGATACTGCGGCTCGTCCCTCCCGACTCCTGGATATAAAACCATTCGGCCGGCCGGCCGGATCGTCGGACCACCTTGCTGATCTCGGCGGGCCGGGTATATTCACAGCCAAGACCCACGGCAAGAACCGCACCCACGTTAGGATGGCGCGCCAAGGCCAGCATCAGCCGTATCGCATAAGTGTTGTCGTAGCAGCCCGGAAAACCAATGACATGAACGTCTTGCTCGTTGTGTGCGATTTGATGCGCGACATGCTGGGCGCATTCCACCGTGTAAATAACCAGGACGATGTTTCGGACACCCTTGCGCCCGTCGGCTCTCAAATGACCTTCCCAAGTTAGGTTATTCATAGGCAGTATCCGTCGCGGCTCCGGTTTCAGTGTTGAAGGTGGACGGACGCTCGTCCACCTGGCTTCTGCAGTTATGAAGATGAACCCACTCGCCGGGCAAGATTCTTTGTGTGGCAATGCCGGTTGGAACACCGTACTTGATGACTTTTGCGCCTGCCTCAATCGTCGTTAACGCCAACTTGTGTCCCAAATGAATCGCTCCCTCCAGCTTTATCGTTTTCCCGCTTGAGGCGCCCAAAACAACTAGAGGTTCGTTGGATGCATCTTCCAGCACAGTCGCAACGTTATCGCCGGGGTGAACTTGATAGCACTTCTTCATGAGTTAAAGAATCTCATATTTCCGGAAAACTTTCGCCCCGGATATGCCCGCCTCGGTTTCTTTCCCCACAACTTTCTCTCCCCACACTTTTTCGAGCGCCCTCATAACAAGCGTCTGCTTGGCAGGTCGAGGCACAGCTATAACACCCTCAATATCCTCAAAGACCAGGTTTCCTGGCCCTATCTTGACATCTTCGATCTCCACCGGGCAACGGCAGCGCAGAGTTTCAGGTTTTTCGGAAACTCTGATGCGGATTGTCTGTGAATAGAAAAGGAAGAACCGCGGATCTGAAGACGCCTGATGGCACGAGTAAACTCGTGCCCCCCTGATGATTGGAGCGCGGCAAAAATCCGGCGGTCATAGACCACCGCTACAGAAAGCCTCCCGGTCGCGCAGAGTTTCCCGCCTTCGGAAACTCTGCGGATTGTCCCTGAATTCCTGAAGAAAAGCCGCAGACTTCGAAAAGCGCGAAGTCTGCGCCACGCTGTTTCCAAGATCGCGCAGGATGAGCCGCGGATCTAAAGAACCGCGCTACAGGCTGCGGGTTCAGGCTTTGCCGGCCGCGCCGGAAAAGTGGATTTCGATCTCTTCGAGCGTCTTGCCCTTGGTTTCCGGCAGGAAGAAAGCCACGGTGATGAAGTAGAGGACGGTGAAGCCGGCGAAAAGCAAGAACATGGTGGTATAGCCATACCGGCCCACCGTGGGCAGGAAAATGGCAGCCAGGACGGTGGCGACTGCCTCGTTGATAACCAAGGCGATGCTCATGCCGTTCGAGCGGATTCGGGTGGGCATCAGTTCCGACAAAGCCAGCCAGACGCAGATGCCGGGCCCCATCGCGTAAAACGCGGCAAAGGCAAACAGGCTGAGGGCCACCAGCCAGCCGTTTGCCGGGCTGGGCAACGGCGTGATCAGCGCATGCTGGATGCGCAGCGGCGCGGCGCGGGCCACGTCAAGGTTGCCGAAAGGATTGGAGAAAAAGGCCAGCACTTGATTGGCGGGGACGCAACTGGACCGGCTCAGTTCAACGGGCGTCGATAGCGGAGCATTCGAGAGCGCCGACGGCGTCACGGCGCTGAAATCACCGTAAGAATAAATGACGGTCAGCGTGGCCGGCTCTCCGGCCATACGGGCGTCGCCGGCTTCGGTCAGCCATTGCTTTTCCAGCGCCGGGGTAAATTGCAGCTTCAAGCCTGCCTCTCGATCCACCATCGTCTGGACAGCCTGGCGCACGTCCACGCGATAGCGTTCGCTGCGATGGAACAAAAAGGCCGTCATTAACAACGACGCCACGACTCCGGCCGTACCCACCGAGAGCAGAAATTTGCGTCCTTTCCGGTCCACCAGCAGCATGCCCACGACCGTGGCCAGAGCCTGCACCACGGTGAAAAGGATGTAACCCCAGTGCGCATGCACGTCCGACAAGCCGCTCTGGATCAGAACGGCGGTGTTGTATCCGATAATCGAATTAATGCCGGTGGTCTGGTTCAGGGCCAGAATCACGCAGGCCAGCAGAAACGGAAGCACGTATTTGCGTTGCAGCAAGCTTTCGGCGACGCGCCTTGCTGCCGCTTTCGTTTGTTCCGCAGCCTGATTCGTTTCCATTTCCTCCAGTTCCAGCCGCGCCTGCTGGGGGGAACGCGAGCGCAGCAGCGCCTCGAGCGCAGCTTGCTTTTGCCCGCGCCGGAACAACCAGCGAGGCGATTCCGCCACAGCGAAGCCGCCCAGCACGAAGAGCAGTCCCGGCGGCAGTGAAACCCAGAAAATGCTGCGCCAGGCATGATCCTTAAACACGTACAGCAGTTGCGGATTGCCCAGCTTGGCGACTTCTTCCACCCGCAAACTGAAATACATGCCGACCCCGGCGGCCGCCACAATGCCGAGGGTCAGCAGCCATTGGAACATGGCGGTGCCCTGGCCACGGTCCTCCGGCGCCAGACACTCGGCCAGATACAACGGCACCACCACGCCGATCAACCCGGCGCTGATGCCCTGGCACAGCCGGCCCATGATCAGCGCTTCATAGCCGTGCGAGAGCGCGATGATGGGAATGCTGGCGGCGAACAGCACGCCGCTCAAGATCATCAGGCGTTTGCGTCCCATGCGGTCGGCCAGCAGGCCGGCAAACAGGGTTGAGATCACGGTGCCTAACAGCACGGCCGCCACCACAAACGAAATCTGCCCGGCGTTCAGCCCTGAGGTGGCTTCCAAATAAGGCAAGGCCCCGGCGATGATGCCCACGTCGATGCCATAGAGCAGTCCGCCCAGGCCGGCCACCAACTTCAAAAAGCGGTTATAGGTTGCCGGCTGGAGTTTGAAGCCCTTGGAGGTTTGCATAGTCGCCTCTTTGTTTTATGTCTCGCGGCCTTAGGGATTTGGGATTCCCTCCCTGGGCGCGCGGACAAGTTGTACTCAGCAGCGTGCTCCGGCTTTCCGCCGCCAGCACCGCCAATCCAATCTTGAATCGGCTTGTCGTGTCGGCCCAGGACGCACCGATCACTTATACCGTGGCGATTGATTATACAGGATGAAATCATGCCGCGGGTGGTGCATCTATGAAGGGGGCGGCGGAGTCAAGGGGAATCTCTTGATGCTATGTTTGTGGGGCGGAGCGAGCAGCCCTTCCAGGGAAACGTCTGCGCGCTTGAGCGCCTCGGCAGGATTGAGCGTGGCCCGTAGCTTGCCTTCGGCGACAACCCGCCCGACGAGGGCTTCCAGCCCTTTTTCCAGCACCGGAGAGCGGCCGGAATTGACCATGCCCACTTTGGCGGCGGAGATATCAACTCCCGAAACCGCGTGGCCCATCTTGGCAAGGCACGCTCCGGTGACGCAACCCACGTAGCCAAGTCCAAAAACCGCAATCCTCATAAGGTCTTAGTTCTCCAGGAAGGCAAATTGGAGGCTGCGGCTTCAGCCGGCAAACCCGCGAGCGGCCATAGCCGAGGCCGTGCGCCAAAGTCAAAAAGCCGTCTCCCGCTGCTTGTTCAGAGTGGACCGCGGGATTTGCGGGCGCCATGCCACGCAAACCCGCTCTAGGAGCGGGCGCCGGCCACACTCGCCAGCAGCCTCTCGATGGCTGCACCAACGCCGTCTTGAACACCGAAAACCGACGATCCCGCCACCAGCACGTCAGCCCCGGCCTCCACCACCAGCAGCGCGGTCTGGGTGTTGATTCCCCCGTCCACTTCAAGCTCGCACGTGAGCCCTCGCTCCCGAATCTGCTCTCGGATCTGCCGGATTTTCGGCAGCGTCTCGGGAATGAATTTCTGCCCGCCGAAGCCCGGGTTGACCGTCATCACCAGAACCAGATCGAGGCTGCCGAGAATCTCGGAAAGCAAGCAGGCCGGGGTCGATGGGTTGAGAGCCACTCCGGCCTTTTTCCCCAAAGCGTGAATCTGCTGAATGGCACGGTGCAAATGCGGCGTAGCTTCCTGGTGAATAATGATCGTATCCGCGCCCGCCTGGGCAAAGGTTTCAATGAAATCTTCCGGCGGCTCAACCATCAGATGAGTTTCCAGCGCCAGGCGGGTGAGCGGGCGAAGAGCTCGAACGGCCGCTGCTCCGAAGGTAATGTTGGGAACGAACCTGCCGTCCATCACGTCGATCTGAACGCGGTCCACTCCGGCCGCTTCCGCCGCCTGGACTTCCTCACCGAGACGGGTAAAATCCGCAGAAAGGATCGAAGGGGCGATTTTAATCAAGGCGCGCTCCTTTGAGCCGTATCGAGAAGGCGTGCAGCGGCGTCATCCACAAGCCAGGTCGCCTTGCCATGCTCCGGATGAACTCCTTGCGCCGGGTAATGGTCAAGGTTGCGCGGACCTTCGAGCACCTGGCGCAAAGCCTCGGCCTTGTCCGGTCCGGAAACCACAAATACTACCTCGGAGGCGGCGTTGAGAACAGGAAAAGTCAGCGTGAGGCGATAGGCCTGGAGCTTTTCAACATAATTCGGGCAAACCCATCTGCTCCGCTCGGCAATCGCCTTCGAACCCGGAAACAGCGAAGCCGTGTGCCCGTCCGGTCCCATGCCCAGGAAAATCAGGTCGAATCGCGGAGCCTGGCCCTCGGCAGGCATCATGGTGTTCCCCAGTTCCGCAGCGTATTCCTCGCTAGCCGCGTCGCGATCTTGCTGCTCGGCTTTCATGCGATGGAAATGGGCGGCGGCGCTTGGAACCGCGGCGAGCAAAGACTCGCGAATCATCCTGTAATTGCTTTGAGGGTGATCGGGAGGCACCGAGCGCTCATCAACCTGGAAAATGTGCGTGTTCTCCCACGGAATCCCCCCGGAAAATTCGGGGCTTGCCAGTAAGCTCAGGAAAGCCTGCGGCGTTTTGCCGCCCGAAATAGCCACAGAAAATATTTGTTTTCCGAGCGCGCGCCGGCGCGCGAGCGCGGCAAAATGGTCTGCTGCCGCACGACTCAATTCTTCCAGAGTGGGAAATGTTCGTATCTTTTCTTCACTCATCCGGCACAACCCCGGCAAAAGAAAAAACTTTCGATCTCTACATCTTGAGCATTCTGGCAATCAGGCTTAGCGCTTCCTCGTAAATCTTGTCGCGCCCCGGGAATTTGAGTTCCTCGTTCACCAGTCCGACCTGATCCAAAACATGCAGGCGAACCGTTCTTTCACGCGGCGGACAGCCGGGGATCTCAGTCCGTGTGTAAACTGTTCCCTGTTCCTTTGACTCGATGATAGAAAATTGCGCGGCAGGTGTGCTGCTTGTCTTCATAACCACGGAGAGCGGAGCCGGCTGGCCGCTTCCTGCTTTGCGTGCAACACACTCGACTCGAATGGGCTTCTCCCCTTTTCGAAATTCCAGGGTCGCGCTTTGGCCTGACTCCAGGGCCAGGTGAGAGGCCGGCTCCCAACCGAGGCGGCTGGCCAGCCACGCCGTCAGCAGCAGCGCCTGCGCCCATCGATCATCGTCGGCGCCTTCCCCCCGCGCCCACTCTAACCTTACTTCAGCCAAATCCCCGAGGAATGAATTTGCCTCCGTAGAGTCAAAGCACTGGGCAATCAGCTCGCGGCAAGGCGTGAGCCGCGCCCAATTGAGGTCGCTGAAGGCCACTTCCTCAGCGCCCCTGAACCGCTCGACCTGCCGGGCCAGCATTGCCAGGTCAGACTCGGGTTCCTGGAACAGCGCTGAATCCACCAAAACGCGGTTGGTAATTTGAAGAATATGATCCAGAAATGCCGGAGGAGCAAAACGGCCCGCTCTCCACCAAAGGTATACAGGCAGCTCCGGAATCGCCAGCGGAATAATGACGTTGTCCAAGCCTTTCACCGCTTCCCCCCGGGCTCGGACACAGATTTGTTCGCAACAAACCTGCTTTGCGCCCGATGCGGGCAGGTGGCACTGGGCGGAAATCCAGGACGTCAACCCTTCCGGCTGCTCGCGCTCTTCGGCAATCATGATGATGGCGCGGCAAGGATTTTGAGAGATGACTTGGCTGATCAAATGGAGCGTTTCGCGGCCGGCGCGCTCATTTTCGACATAAACAAGGAGGGTCAGAACGCACGCACGCATGACAGGATGTTCCGTCTCAGGATCTTCTGCGGCTGACCGCCAAAGCTCTGAAAGTTCCTTTTCCAGGTCGGCAATCTTCGCCGGTTGCAGTTCACCAGCCGTCAGAGATTTGAACTTCTTCCCTACAGGCAAAGGTCCCTCCTCTCCATCTGCTCCCGGCCGCCCGGCGTGGTTTCAAGAAACTGGCCGGTAGCCCTTGAGACTATTTCGGCCTAGCAGGATGCTGAAAAAGGCCACCCGTCATGCTGAGTGCAGCGAAGCATTTGCTGTATCTTTCTGAAAACGAACAAAGCAGATCAGTTTACCCTGAGCCCTTTCGCTTCGCTCAGGGCCGTTCGCGAACGGGCTCACGATGACGTTGCGCGAGCGGTTTTTCAGCAACCTGCTAGAGGCGGTGCCAGCGCCGCCCGTCGCGTTCGAGCAAAGCGTCTGCCGCCGCCGGACCCCAGCTTCCGGATTCATAGTACTGGAGCCCTTTCGTTCCATCTTCCCGCCAGCGGTCGAGGAGCGGAGAAAGCAGTTGCCAGGCCAGTTCGACAGCGTCCTCGCGATTAAAAAGCGTTTGGTCGCCGAGCAAACAGTCCAAAAGGAGCGTCTCGTAAGCGCTAGGCGGCTCTCCCCCAAAAGACTCCGCGTACCGGAACTCCATCTTCACAGGACGAATTTCCATTGTCGGGGCGGGAAATTTGGCATTGAAATTGATCGCGATGCCCTCGTTCGGCTGGATGCGCATGGCCAAGACATTCGGCAGAACCGGATTTTCGGTCTTCCGCCCAAAGACCATGTGGGGGACGCGGCGGAACTGCACCACGATTTCTGAAACCCGCTTGGCGAGCCGCTTTCCCGAGCGCACATAAAATGGCACGTCCGCCCATCGCCAGTTGTCAATCGACAGTTTGAGAGCCGCGAACGTCTCGGTTGTGGAGGTTGACGCAACGTTGGCCTCTTCACGATACGCCGGAACTCTCTCTCCCTTGACCCATCCCTCGGCGTATTGCCCCCGAACTACAAAATCATCCAGACGGTCGAAGTCGAAAGGACGAATGGCCCGCAGCACCTTGGCCTTTTCATCGCGCACTTCCACGGCATCGAACGTCGCCGGCGATTCCATGGCCACCAGGCTGAGCACGGACATGACGTGATTCTGAACCATATCGCGCAGCAGGCCGGCTTCCTCGTAATAGCGGCCGCGCCCTTCGACCCCCAGCTCTTCGGCCACGGTGATCTCAACGTGATCGATGTAACGCCGGTTCCAAATCGGCTCGAAGATTCCGTTCGCAAAACGAAATACCAAAAGGTTCTGGACCGTTTCTTTGCCCAGGTAATGATCGATGCGGTAGACCTGCTCTTCGTTGAAGACCGACCCTACCGTCGTGGTCAGTTTCCGGGCGCTATCGAGATCGTGCCCGAAAGGTTTCTCGATGACCACGCGGGTCCAGCATTTCTCCGGATCTTTCGGATGCGCGAGGCCGACAGCGCCGAGATGGGTCACAATGACGGGAAAAGAACTCGGGGGCGTCGCCAGGTAGAAAAGCCGGTTCCCGTTGGTTCCCCGCTCGCTGTCGAGCTTGTTCAGCAGGTCATTCAGTTGGGTGTAAGCCTTGGCGTCGCCAAAGTCGTCCGTCAAATAATACAAGGACTCGGTGAAACTCTTGAGCGAAGGTTCATCGACCGTCGATTTTTCCGAAAATTTCCGGACCGCCTCCGCCATCGCTTCACGAAACTTCTCGTGGCTGTAGGGCGTCTTGGCGCAGCCGATCACCGAAAAGCCCGGCGAAAGAAGCCGCTCGCAATGGAGGTCGTAAAGGGCGGGAATCAGTTTCCGCTGCGTCAGGTCGCCTGAAGCGCCAAAAATCACCATCGCGCAGGGGGCAGGCGTCTTTCGAATACGCATCCCATCGCGCAAAGGATTGGACATTACAGCCGTTTCCGTCATGCGAGACTCCATCCTTTCCGGATTTGCATTGCCGGGGCGTTCGCGCCCCTAGTGTCCTGCAACAGAGGTTGCCAGCATCAGTAAGCTCCGGAGGCGCGATAGAAGCTGGCCCACGGCGCAAGCCGCGGGTTGACGACCTCCCCACAGCCCTCTCCCTGCGGGAGAGGGGGAACCGCGAAGCTCCGCTCCTGCCGGGGCTATCGTACCCATCCCCGGGTTCCAAGACTTCGTGAACGAACTTCGGTTGCACCACACTAACTTTGCGACGCCGAGGTCGCTCGCGCCTTGGCCACGGCGGCTTCCAGCACCTTCGACAGCCGTTCCAGCCCGGATCGTGTGTCTTTGGCCATGTGAACCCGCAGCACCCTGCGCTTCTTGCTTTCGAGGGACTGGAGGTCGCCGAGAGCCTGAGCCTGTTTGAGCACTGAAAAAGTGTAAGGCTCACCGGGAATTCGGAGGTCCTCGGAATCCGCCGCCGTAATCTGAAGGAACAGCCCTTTGTTGGGGCCTCCTTTGTGAAGTTGGCCCGTGGAGTGCAAAAAGCGAGGACCAAAGCCCAGGGTCGTGGCCGCCCGCAGCGCATCTCTCAAGCCTAGGCGAATCGATTGCAACTGGCTCTCAATTTCCGGTGTGCGTTCAAGGTACGCCATGAGCGCCGCGTAATCTCCCGGGCGAGCCTGCTCCAGGAACCCGGCCAAAAGTGTTTCTGCTGAGTCCGCTCCTTTCGAGCGCTTTTCAAGGGCGCTGCGAGTTTCAGGATCGCAGTAAAACTCTAGGCCCTCGGAGGCCAGCACAGCCGATTCCGCGGGCAGCTTTCCCTCGAAACGGAAACCCTCCAGCAATCGCTTGGTATTGTCTTTGCTCTCCTGGACGTTGGGCTGATCGAAGGCATTGATCTCGAGCAAAGCTCCCGCCGTGGCTGTCGCCACTTCCCAGCAGAAGAATTCCTGAGCCAGGTCAAACTTGCTCGCAAGCTCGATTCGAATCACCGGATGCCCGGCGTCCTCAAGCTTCTTGAGCTTCCGCGCAGTGGATTCGCCGGAGTCCGAAGCAAGCCGCATGTGAACGAAAATACGGTCGTCGCCGTAGTTCGAGGGCTCCCCGAGAGCCTCTCCCGCCACGGGAACCAGACCCTTTCCTTCCTTGCCCGTGCTCTCGGCGATCAGTTGCTCCACCCAGTCGGCAAAGGTTCCGATTTCGGAAGAAATCACAAAAGTGATTTTGTCGCGTCCCGCGCGCGCCGCCTCCGCCAGGATCACTCCCAGGCTCACTCCGGGATTGTCACCGGCGGCCACGCGAGGCCCGCAAGCCGCCATCATGCGCTCGGCGCGGTCAAGGACGTCCGCGATGTCAAGACCGATCAGAGCCGCGGGCACCATCCCAAAGTTGGATAAAGCCGAGTACCGTCCTCCGATGTCCGGGGCGCCATGGAAAACGCGCCGGAAGCTGCGTTCCGCCGCAAGCTTTTCGAGCCCGCTCCCCGGGTCCGTAATCGCGACGAAATTTTCACCGGCCTTCTCGCCTTTCACCTTGCGGACTTGACCGTAAAAGTATTGGTAGAAGCTGAGCGTTTCTGTGGTGCCGCCCGACTTGCTCGAGACCAGAAAGAGCGTCTGGGCGAGGTCGATAGATTTCTCGACGTGGGCAACATTCGCCGGAACCGTCGAGTCCAGGACGTGGAGGCCAAGATAGCCGGGCGCCGTCCCAAAAGTAGCGCGCAGGACGTCCGGACACAAACTGCTGCCTCCCATCCCGAGCAGAACAGCGTGCCGAAATCCCGCCTCGCGTGCTTCCTCGGCAAAGCTTTTGATGGCGTCCTGCTGCTCTCGCATCGCGCGCGCGATGGTCAGCCAGCCCAGCGCATTACGAATAATTTTCCGGGCTTCGGGTTCGGATTTCCAAAGCGACGCGTCACAATCCCAAAGCCTCTTTGAAAACTTTTGCTCCTCAAGCTTTCGGAGAGTGCTCTGAACGCTCTTGTCGAGACTCTCCGGCACGGCTACCTGCGAGCGGCTTGGGTTCCAAGACTTTTTTTTTTCTTCTCTTCGATGCTCGCGATCAACTTATTGTAGTCCCGCGCGAAGGCTTCCACTCCCTGATCCTCGAGCAGTTGGGTCACGGCATGAAGATCGATCCCGACTCCAGCCAGTTGCGAAACAACCCGCCGCGCTTCATCCAGGCCCTCCTCGATGGTGGCGCGCGCCTTGCCGTGGTCGCGGAAGGCATCCATGGTGTTTGTCGGCATGGTGTTGACGGTATCAGGGCCGATAAGATCTTCAACGTAAAGAACGTCATTGTATTTTGGATTTTTCGTGCTCGTCGATCCCCACAGCGGCCGCTGCACGCGAGCGCCCTTCTTGGCCAAAGCCTCAAAACGCGCGGGGGTGAAGATTTCTTTGAACTTCCGGTAGATCATCTTGGTGTTGGCGACGGCGACTTTTCCGATGAGGCTCTCGATCTTCTTTCGCTCTCCGGACGTTTTGGCGTTTTGGAGCTTCGCTTCCAACTGCGGGTCCAGCAGCGAGTCGATTCGGCTGACAAAGACGCTCGCCACCGAAGCTACGCGGTCGACAGGCTTCCCCTCGGCAACTCTCTTTTCAAGCGCCTTCAGGTAGATCTTGGCGACTTCCGCATAACGCTCAATCTCAAATAGCAGCGTGATGTTGATGTTGATCCCTTCGCTGAGTGCCTGCTCGATGGCAGGCAACCCTTCCCGCGTCCCCGGAATTTTGATCATCACATTGGGCCGGTTGACGGCACGGAACAGGCGCCGCGCCTCTTCGAGGCTTGCCTGGGTGTCGTGAGCAAGCAGGGGAGATACTTCCAGGCTGACAAAGCCGTCACGGCCTGCCGTTCGGTCGTAAACGGGACGAAACACATCCGTCGCGCTCTGAATATCTTCCACCGCCAACTTTTCGTAAATTTGCGCCGCTTCGAGGCCCTCGCCGGCAAGCCGGTTGATGCCCTCGTCATAGTCATTGCTGCCGGCAATCGCCTTCTCAAAGATGCTGGGGTTCGAGGTGACGCCGAGCAAGCCGTCCTCGTCAATCCGTTGCTTTAAACCGCCCGACTGGATTTCTTTGCGGCGAATGTAGTCGTGCCACACGCTCTGGCCGAATTTCTGCAACTCTATCAGTGGATTCTCGTTCATCAATCTTTATCTCCTTTCCGTAATACGCCGGGGCGAGCCGGAACTCGACTTTCAACCAGCCCTGCACCAACGTGCATGCCGTTCTTTTCTACGGCAGGGAATGCAAATCCTCTAACAATTTGTGGGCACGTTCAGCCACATGGGCAGCCGTGAACCCAAACTTTTCCGCCAGCACCTTGTAGGGCGCTGATGCGCCGAAGCGGGTCATCGCAATCGTAGCGCCCTTGGGCCCGATGTAACGGTCCCAACCCAAGGGATAAGCGGCCTCGATGGCCAGGCGAGCCGTTGCGAGCGGGGGCAAAACGTCATCCTTATAAGCTTGGGACTGCTTTTCGAAAAGGTCCCAGGAGGGCATGCTGACCACGCGCGCGGCAACGCCCTCGGCCGTGAGTTTCTCGTAAGCGTCAAGCGCCACCGAGACCTCGGACCCCGACGCCATCAGCAGAAGTTCCGGCCGGCTTCCTTTTGAGTCGGCAAGAATGTAAGCTCCCTGCGCGAGCCCTTCGGCGGAAGCGTATTTTTCGCGGTCGATCACCGGAAGACTTTGCCGCGTGAGGGCAAAAGCCACGGGGCCGTCGCGCCTTTCAATGGCCACGCGCCACGCCACGGCCGTCTCGTTCGCGTCGGCAGGCCGGATCAAACACAAGTTGGGAATTGCGCGCAATGAGGCAAGCTGTTCGATAGGCTGATGGGTCGGCCCATCCTCGCCCAGAAAAATGCTGTCGTGCGTGTACACAAAGATGGAGTGGATGCCCATCATGGCCGCCAGGCGTATCGTGGGCCGCATATAATCCGAAAAGATCATAAACGTGGCCCCGTACGGAATCAGGCCAGTCAAGGCCATTCCATTAAGGACGGCGCCCATGGCGTGTTCGCGAACCCCAAAGTGGAAGTTGCGTCCTCCGTAGCGCCCTTTCTCAAAGGCCTGCTCATTTTTGACCAGCGTGTCGGTCGAGGGAGCAAGGTCCGCGGAGCCGCCAAGGAGTGTGGGCAGGCTGGAGGAAATGGCGTTCAAAACCTTGCCCGATGCCTGGCGGGTTGCAAGGGCTCCGTCCGAAGGTTTGAAGGCGGGGAGCTTGGCCTTCCAGCCCTCGGGCAATTCTCTGCGTACGTAGCGGTCCCACTCGGCGCCAAGATCGGGGAAAGCTTTGCGATAAGCCGCCAGGCGCTCGTGCCACTCGGCTTCGGCTTTCTCGCCTCGCTCGATCGCCTTGCGGTAATGCGCGAGAGCTTCTTCGGGAATGTAGAATTTCGGTTCAAGCGGCAAGCCAAGATTTTTCTTGGTCAAAGCGACTTCTTCTTCGCCGAGCGGAGAGCCATGAGCGCCTGCCGTGTCCTGCTTGTTGGGGCTACCATAGGCAATGTGCGTCCTGACGACGATAATCGACGGGCGTTCCTTCTCCGCTTTCGCAGCCGTCAAAGCGCGATCGATGGCTTCCAGGTCGTTGCCGTCATCAATCCGCTGCACGAACCATCCGTAGGCTTCAAAGCGCTTGCCGCGGTCCTCGGTGAAAGCCAAGTCAGTAGAACCTTCGATGGAAATATGATTGTTGTCGTACAAGTAGACAAGATTGCTGAGACCCAGATGGCCCGCCATGGAAGCCGCTTCTGACGCCACGCCTTCCATCAGATCGCCGTCACTGACAATGGCGTAAATGTTGTAATTGAGCAGCTCGTGGCCGGGCCGGTTAAAGTGGGCTGCAAGGTATCTTTCCGCGATCGCCATTCCCACGCCATTTGCGAATCCCTGGCCGAGCGGCCCGGTAGTCGTTTCAATCCCTCTTGCCAAGTGATACTCGGGGTGGCCGGGGGTTTCGCTTCCCCACTGGCGAAACTGCTTGATTTGATCGAGCGAGAGATCGTAACCCGTAAGATGAAGCAGGCTGTAAAGCAACATGCAGCCGTGTCCGGCGGAAAGGATAAACCTGTCGCGATTGGGCCACGCGGGCTTCAACGGATCGTACCGGAGGTGGCGAGTCCAAAGGACGTAAGCCATGGACGCGGCGCCCATCGGAAGGCCAGGATGTCCGGAATTTGCTTTCTGCACGGCGTCCATCGCCAGCCCGCGGATGGTGTTGATACAAAGTTGATCGAGTGCGGCTCCTGCAAGGGCGTCTTTGGAAGCAGCGGTATGTCCGTCCAATGCCAATTCCTCCTGTTCTGGATTCGCGTACGCTTGGGCCAGGCGCTCCGACGAGCGGCATACGTATTCGCTCAGCCGGTGCGTCTAAAAGTTTTTAGATGCGCCTAGCGCCAGAATGGAACGCTTAAAAGGTATATTATATTCCTTTCGCGACGCTTAAGCGCGTTTCTTAGCACCACATGAGATATTCGGGCTCGGAAACACCTTTCGGAAAAACGGATATGTGAAGGAGGTGAGTATGGAAAAGAGGCATCTCGGAGTGGTTGGGTTGGGGGTCATGGGGAAGAACCTGGCCTTAAATGCGGAGAGCAAAGGATTCTCTGCGGCGGGCTTTGACGTCGATTCCGAAAAGACGCAGAAGGTTGCTGCGGCCGTGGCTGGCAAGAAAATTACGGTGACAAATTCGCTTCAGGATTTCATCGCGGCGCTTGAAAGGCCGCGCCGCATTCTGATGATGGTTCCGGCGGGGAAAGCCGTCGATGCGGTTTTGCAGGATTTGAAACCGCACCTCGAAGAGGACGACATCGTCATCGACGGAGGCAACTCCTATTTCAAAGATACCGAACGCCGCGTGGAGGAGATGGAAGCCTCGGGGTTTCGGCTGTTCGGCATGGGCGTGAGCGGCGGAGAAGAAGGCGCGCTCCACGGGCCCTCCTTAATGCCCGGAGGCCACGAAGATTCCTACCAGCATCTTGAACCGTTGCTGACCAAAATGGCCGCCCAGACAAGCGATGGCGCTTGCGTCACCTATCTCGGTCCGCGGGGCGCCGGGCATTACGTGAAGATGGTCCACAATGGCATTGAGTACGGCATCCTGCAACTGATCTGCGAAGTCTACGACATCCTCAAGAACGTGCTGAGGCTCCCGGCACAAGATATGAGAGACGTTTTTGACGAATGGAACCGCTCGGATCTGAATTCCTATCTCCTCGAAATTACGACCCTGGTCCTGGGGAAAACCGACCCGCAAACCGGCAGGCCCTTGGTGGATTTGATTGTTGATGAAGCCGAGCAAAAAGGCACCGGAAAATGGACGGCGCAGGATTCCATGGACTTGGGCGTGGCAATTCCCACTCTCGCCTACGCGGTGGAAGCGCGCATCCTCTCCGGACAGAAAAAGGAGCGCGTCGCCGCCGCCGAGGTTCTGAGCGGTCCCAAGCAGCTCTTCTCCGGCGACGTGATCGGAATGCTGGCTCATTTGCGAGAGGCCTACCGGATCGCCGTGATCGTTTGCTACGCGCAAGGCTTTGAGCAACTTCGCGTGGCCTCGGCGGAATACCAATATGGCCTGAACTACGCGGAGATTGCCCGCATCTGGAAGGGCGGCTGCATCATCCGCTCCAAAATGCTCGATCTGATTCAGCAGGCGTTCGTCTCAGATCCGAGCCGGCCGAATCTGATGCTGGCCCCCGCGTTCAGCTCCATCATTAACAAGTATTCGCATGACCTGCGGGTGGTGGTGAAGGCGGCGACGGACGTCGGAACGCCTTGCCTGGCGCTCTCAACTTCACTCGGCTACATCGACAGCTACCGGCAGGAACGCCTTCCGGCAAACCTGCTCCAGGCGCTGCGCGATTGCTTCGGCGCCCACACCTACCACCGCACCGACAAACCCGGCACGTTCCACACCGAGTGGACCAAGTAAGAGAATAAATGTCGGAAGACTGTGACGGTTTCGTGGAGCCTGCGGTAGGGGCTTTTGTTCGCTTTTTAACACCCCGGTGCGTTTGCCTGTGATACAAGATAGTGCCTGACCTGCTGGACCGGAACTTGACCACGGATTTAGCTGACGGCTTGTTGGGATCGCATGCCGACCGCACTCAGACAGGGGCCCTACCGGGTCTACTTTTTTAGCCACGAGGGGAACGAGCCGCCTCACGTCCACGTCGACCGCGAGAGGCTTTCCGCCAAGTTCTGGTGACCTGCTCCCCAAAAACTGTACCAAAGTCAGATATGATTTTGGGACAAAAGGGAGGCAAGGCGATGCCGAAGCGGAAGTTTTCGGAAGCAGAAATTATCGGAGCGATACACCAAGTGGACGC
>Ga0307372_10001236_pt1 | contig 45009 bp, 41 predicted proteins | sample OX1MG_FD_202533 | JGI IMG/M metagenome (GOLD analysis project Ga0307372, IMG submission 202533) | Soil microbial communities from Risofladan, Vaasa, Finland - OX-1 | ecosystem: Environmental > Terrestrial > Soil > Coastal area > Acid sulfate soil | place: Finland: Risofladan, Vaasa | collected...
CAGGGGGGTGTCCAAGGCTCGGCCATCAGCGACGGCGCGTCCAGCCGCGCGACAGGCGGCCCCGTCGCGCCCGACCACCGTGGCCGAGGCCCGCCGAGCTCGGTCCAAAAAGTCGTCGGGTCCGGTCGGCAACAAGCGATACACGCCGAAACGCCCCGCTCCCCCGCCACCGAAACCCTCGAGACGCCAGCGCAAGGCGGCCGCGAACGACTGAGTGCGGGGTTCGAGGAGGGTGCGCGACCTTGGTGCCAACCTTTGAAACCGGCCTTGGAGCCGGTGCCCGACTACGGAACCGTGACCAGCGCCGAGCGCAACAAGTCGAGGATCTCTGCCCGTCGGCGGACCAGTGACCGGGCGGTGGGCTCCTCGCCGAGGGCTCGCAGCAACTCCACCTCGGTGAGCATCCCGATGACGGTGGAATAGATGGCCAGTAGGAGCAGCCGGGGCTCGTGCCGCCTCATGTGACCGGAGTCCATCTCGGCTTCCAGGAATTGCGAGGCCCGGGCGACCAATGGCTCGAGGGCGGCCACGAACCGGGTGGCGGCCGGTGGGCCGAGTCGTCCCATCTCCCGGACCAGACCCAGGAGCTCCGGCTGGCGGGCGGCCAGCCGGAAGACCGAACGCACCACGGCTTCGACCCGCACCCATCCGGTGCCGGCTGTCGCCAACGATCCTTCCAGCGCCACCGACAGCTCGATGGCGCTTCGGTCGATCACCGCGTCGAGGAGCACTTCCTTCGACGGGAACCAGTAGAGAATCGTCTGCTTGCGGACTTCCAGTCCCGCGGCCAGGGCGTCGAGCGAGGTGGCCTCGTAGCCTCGGGTGGCGAACGAGGCCAATGCCGCGTCGAGGATCCGGGCCGGGGTGCTGGTGCCGTCGGCGACCCCGTTGCTGGTCGGCATGGGACGGGGCCGACCCTTGTCCCGGCCGGCAGAGCCTGGTGAGTCCGTGGCCCCCGGGGGCAATGCGCTCGACTCGGTCACTTACCATATGGTAGACAGATCCGGTGACCCGCGTTCGTGACGCCCTGGGGGGCAAGCGATTCTTCATCACCGGCGCCACCGGTTTTTTGGGAACGGCCCTGGTCGAGAGGCTGTTGCGCACCGTTCCCGACTGTGAAGTGGTGCTCCTCATCCGGCCGACCCGCCGGTCGACCCCGATGCAGCGGGCCACCAAGGAAATCCTCAAGAACGACTGCTTCGATCGTCTGCGGCAAGACACCGGCGACGACTTCGACGCCCAGGTGACCAGCCGGGTCACCGCGGTGGCCGGCGACGTCGCCACCGACGGCCTGGGTCTGGATGACGAGGGACGACGCCAGCTTTCCCACACAGACATCGTCATCCACTCGGCGGCGTCGGTCAGTTTCGATGCCCCACTCGATGCCGCCGTCGAGGTCAACCTGCTCGGTCCCTCCCGGGTAGCCGAGGCCACCGTCAAAGCCCGCGAGGCCGCCAGCCGAGAAGGACGCACAGGGCCGGTCCATTTCATCCCCGTCTCCACCGCCTATGTGGCCGGGACCCACCAGGGCGAGGCCAAAGAAGAGCTGCTGGAGGGCAACCGGTACAGCCTCGACGTGGCCTGGAAGGGCGAGGTGGATGCCGCCCGCCGTCAACGGGGCGACAGCGAAGCCGAATCCAGAAGGCCCGAGCGGCTGCACGCCTTCTCGCAGGCGGCCCGAAGCGAGCTCGGCGGGGCCGGTCTCCATCTGCTGGCCGAGCGGGCCGAGCGGCTGCGCGAGGACTGGGTCAAAAAGCAGCTGGTCGAGATCGGCAAGCTTCGGGCCCAGTCACTCGGATGGCCGGACGCCTATCCCTATACCAAGGCCCTCGGCGAGCGGGCGCTGATCTCCCAGTACGGCGCCATCCTTCCCATCACCATCATCCGTCCCTCCATCATCGAGTCGGCCCTGGCTGAGCCGCGCCCGGGCTGGATCCGGGGCTTCCGGATGGCCGAGCCGATCATCGTCTCCTACGCCCGAGGGCTGTTGAAGGAATTCCCCGGGGTCCCCGAAGGGGTCACCGACGTCATCCCGGTGGACCTGGTGGTCGCCACCATCATCGCCGTCAGCGGGGAAGCGCTCCTCGACGCCGCGGCAGCCGCCGAGTACACCCACTACCAGGGTCCGAGCGTCTACCACGTGGCCTCGGGGGTTCGGAACCCGTTCAACTACGGGCGCCTGGTCAAGCTGATCCGGGAATGGTTCACCGAGCATCCCCTCTACGACGCCGACGGCCAACCGATCATGGTTCCCGAGTGGTCGTTCCCGGGACGTGGCCGGGTCCAGCATCAGCTGACCCGGGCATCGAAGGCCATGGACCTGGCCGAACGGGTGGTCGGGTCGCTGCCCATCCGCGGTCGTCGGGCCGCCTGGATGGCCACCCTCGAAGAGAAGCACCTGTTGGCCGATCGGGCGCTCGGCTACGTCGAGTTGTACGGCGCCTACACCGAGACCGAGGCCCGCTACCGGGTCGACCGGTTGCTGGCCCTGTGGGACCGCATGGACGAGGACGACCGCCAGACCTACTGCCTCGACCCGGCCATGGTGGACTGGGACCACTACGTCCGGGAGATCCATCTGCCCTCCATCGTCGAGCACGCCCGGGTCCGGACCACCCCGGGCAAGTCGATCCAGCCGTCCCGGGTCGAGCGGGCCCGCAAGGCCATCCTCTCCCCCGACCGCCACCTGGCTGCCTTCGACCTCGAGCACACCCTCATCGCCGCCAACGTGGTCGACTCCTATGCCTGGCTGGCCTCCCGCCATCTCCCGGCCGCCGAGCGGGTGGCGTTCGTGGCCGACCTGGTGCGGGAGGCGCCGTCGCTCCTGGCCCTCGACCGGCGCGACCGGGGTGACTTCCTCCGGTCGTTCTACCGCCGGTACGAGGACGCGCCGGTGGCCCGGCTCCAGGACGACGGATGGGAGCTCTTCCACGACCAGCTGCTGGCCAAGTCGTTCCCGGCCGCCATCGCCCGGGTGCGGAAGCACCGGGCTCTCGGGCACCGCACCATTCTCATCACCGGAGCCCTCGATTTCGTAGTCGAGCCCCTCCGCCCGCTGTTCGACGAGATCGTCTGCGCCCGACTCAGCCAGGTTGGCGGTCGCTACACCGGGCGGCTGGCCGAACTGCCTCCCATCGGCGAAGCCCGGGCATTGGTGTTGGCCGACTTCGCCGAGGCCGAGGGCCTCGAGCTCTCCGAGTCGATGGCCTACGCCGACTCGGCCAGCGACCTGCCGATGCTGGAGGCGGTGGGCTTCCCGGTGGCGGTCAACCCGGAGGCCAAGCTGGCGGCCATCGCCCGTCGGCGGGGATGGCATGTCGAGCACTGGGAGAAGGCCGACGGTGGCGCCCAGCCCCTCCTTCCCCTTGGCCCACTCGATACCCGTGACGCCGGGCGGCGGGGCCGCACCTCGGCCGCGGCCCTGGCCGGGCAGACCCGGCGCCTGGCTCAAGAGGCGGTCCGGTGAAGGCACTCGTCTTCGAGCGCAACCTCCCCCGGTTCGCCGCCTCCCGGGTGGCATCCGTGTTTGGATCGGGCCGGGGCGCGGGCATCGGGCCGCTCCAATTCCTGGACGCGCTGCCGCCCGAGGTCCCCGGCGACGACTGGTTCCACCTCCGCCCGCTGCTCTCCGGCATCTGCGGATCCGACCTGGCCACCCTCGATGGCCGTAGCTCCCGCTACTTCGAGGACATCGTCAGCTTCCCGTTCATCCCCGGCCACGAGGTGGTCGGGGTCCTCGATGACGGTGGCGTCGACCATGCCGGAACCGCACTTCCGCCCGGGGCCCGGGCGGTCGTCGAGCCGGTCCTCGGTTGCGCGCCCCGCCACATCCAGCCGCCCTGTCCTCAGTGCGGCGCCGGCCACTACGGGCTGTGCGAGTACCTCGCCTTCGGGGATCTCTCACCCGGATTGCAGACCGGCTTCTGCGCCGACACCGGAGGAGGCTGGTCGGCGGCGGGTCTGGTCGCCCACACCTCCCAGCTCCACTCGGTCCCCGAGCAGTTCACCGACGAGGACGCGGTGATCGTCGAGCCCACCGCCTGCGCGGTGCACGCCGCGCTGTCCGGCGGGATCGAGCCGGACGACACTGTCGCCGTGGTCGGGGCCGGGACCCTCGGGCTGGCCACCATCGCCGCCCTCCACCATCTGGTGCGGCCCACCACCGCCTGCACGGTGGTGGCCGGGGCCAAGCATCCCCATCAACGGCGGGTGGCCGAGTCGTTGGGCGCCGACACCGTGGTCCCTCCCGACCAGCTGGCCCGGGCCGTACGTCGGCAAGCCGGCTCACTGGTCTTGGCCGGCCGGCTCACCGGTGGGGCCGACGTGGTCTTCGACTGCGTGGGCTCGTCGGAGTCGCTGACCCAGTCGCTGGCCATGGTGCGGCCCCGGGGCCGGGTGGTCGTCGTCGGGATGCCGGCCAAAGTGTCGGTGGACCTGGCGCCGTTGTGGCACCGCGAGCTGACTCTGATCGGGGCCTATGCCTACGGCACCGAGTCGGGGGCGAGCCCGACCGGCGAGCGGCGAACCTTCGAGATGGCCATCGACCTGGTGGCCGAGGCCGACCTCGGCTCCCTGGTGTCGGCCGCCTATCCCCTCGATCGCTACGAGGAGGCGATCGTCCACGCCGGCGCCGCCGGTCGCCGCGGCGCGGTGAAGGTGGTCTTCGATCTTCGCCACCGGAAAGGACCGAAACGTTGAGCCCCAGGCCTGGATTTGTGCTGGAGGTCGACCGATCCACCCCGCCTACGCTGTACTGGCACGGCGAGCGGTTCCGGCTCGAGCGCCTGCCCGAGGGGAGCCGGGTGATCTACGCCCCCGAGCCCATCGACCCGCTGGAAGACCCGTCGGCCGCCATCCGTCGGGCCCTGCAGAGCCCGCTCGGCGACAAGGACCCGTTACCCGCGCTGCTTCGCGCCGGCATGAAGCTGACCATCGCCTTCGATGACATCTCCCTGCCCCTCCCCCCGATGGAGCGGCCCGACATCCGGCAGCTCGTGATCGAACAGGTCCTGGACATGGCCGCCGAAGCCGGGGTGGACGACGTCGAGCTCATCGTGGCGCTGGCCCTCCACCGCCGGATGACCGAGCCGGAGCTCCGCCACGCGCTCGGTGACCGCATCTACGATGCCTTCGCCCCCAACGGCCTGCTCACCCAGCATGACGCCGAAGATCCCGACGCCCTGGTGCACCTAGGCCAGACCGATCACGGCGAGGACGTCGAGATCAACAAGCGGGCAGCCGAGAGCGACCTGTTGGTCTACGTCAACATCAACCTGGTGGCCATGGACGGTGGGCACAAGAGTGTGGCCACCGGCCTGGCCAGTTACAAGAGCCTCCGCCACCATCACAATCCCCAGACCATGCGGCAGAGCCGATCGTTCATGGACCAGCACCATTCGGAACTGCATACCTCCAACTGGCGGATGGGGAGGCTCATCGCCGACAGCGGCGTCAACGTGTTCCAGATCGAGACCAACCTCAACAACGACGCCTTCCCACCGGCATTCAGCTTTCTGCAGAAGCGCGAGTGGGAGTGGAGCGTGAAGGACCGCCTGGCCTACCTGGGCGTCTCCAAGGCATTGGACCGCACTCCGGCCAAGTACGCCCGGCAGATCTTCCACTCGGTGAAGGCGCCCCACCGGATGACCGCGGTCCAGGCCGGCGAGGTGGAAGCCGTCCACGCGGTGACCACCGACAACGTCTGGAGGCAACAGGGCGTCACCGTTGACGGCCAGACCGACATCCTGTCGATGGGTCTCCCCTACATCAGCCCGTACAACGTGAACTCGATCCTCAACCCGATCCTGGTGGCGTGCCTCGGGCTCGGCTATTTCTTCAACATGTACCGGGGCAAGCCGCTGGTGCGGGAAGGCGGGGTGGTGATCATGAGCCACCCGACCCCCTGGGAGTTCAACCCGGTCCACCACCCGAGCTACATCGACTTCTTCGAGCAGGTACTGAGCGAGACCACCGATCCCATCGAGGTGGCCAAGGGCTTTGAGGAGTCATTCGCCACCGATCCGTGGTACATCCATCTCTACCGGACCGGCCACGCCTACCACGGGGTTCACCCGTTCTACATGTGGTACTGGTGTGCGCACGCCCTGCAGCACCTGGGCGGCGTGATCATCGTCGGCGGTGACCCGGCCGCGGTGCATCGGCTCGGCTTCCGGGTGGCCTCCACCATGGCCGACGCCCTGGAGATGGCCCAGGACATCGTCGGCCCATCGCCGACCCTGACCCATGTCCATACTCCGCCGATCCTCATGTCGGACGTGCAGTGACCACCAACTTCGGCTCGTCCCGGTCACTGCTCAAGCCGCGGGCGGTGCGGGCCGACGCCGCCCTCGGAACCAACCGGAGTCGGGCGATCGGGGCCGTGAAGCGGCTGTCCCCCACCGATATCGCCTCCCGGGCCGGCAACCGCCGGTTCCCGCTGGCCGCCCCGAGTTGGCCCGAGAGCGTTCCCCGCCCGGCGCCCGAGCACCGTCTGGGGGTCGACTACGACACCGACTGGTCTCGCAAGTACCCGGTGCGGTTGGTCCGGGCCATGCTGCTCGACAACGTCACCCGTCCGTTGGCCCGGCTCATCGCCGACCCGTTGGTGCGGGGGGACGAGTACCTGGCCACCCTCGATGCCCCGGTGATCTTCGCCGCCAATCACACCAGCCATGTCGACACCCCGCTGTTGATGAGTTGCCTGCCGCTGCGCTTCCGTCATCGCACGGTGGTGGCAGCGGCGGCCGACTACTTCTTCGACCGGCGGTGGAAGTCCGACCTGTTCGCCTTCTCGCTGGGCGCCATTCCCATCGAGCGGAACAAGGTGAACCGCCGGTCCGCCCAGCTGGCCGCCGACCTGGTCGAGGACGGCTGGAACCTGATCATCTTCCCGGAGGGCGGCCGCTCCCCCGACGGGTGGGGCCAGCTCTATCGCGGGGGGGCCGCCTACCTCAGCGTGAGAACCGGCCGGCCGGTGGTACCGGTCCACCTCCAGGGCACCGGCAACGTACTGCCCAAGGGGGGCAGGGGGATCCGGCGCACCCGCACCACCGTGACATTCGGCACCCCGTTGCTCCCCGACGAGGGAGAGGACGCCCGTCGCTTCGGGGCCCGGATCGAATCGGCGGTGGCCACCCTGGCCGACGAGGCCACCACCGACTGGTGGACGGCCCGCCGCCGGGCGGTGGCCGGCACCACTCCACGGCTGCAGGGACCCGACGTCGCCCCCTGGCGTCGTTCCTGGGCCCTCCCCAAAGCCACCTCGGCCACCCCCAACCCCAACGCCGACGTCGATGGGACCGGATGGCCGCGGCGGACCGGGACCCGGAGCCAGTAGCGACCTGCCATGTCGATGACGTCGATGGGACGGTCACACCCGGCGTCGGCGCTCCCGATCCGACCGGGCCGATCTCACATTGCCCACCCCGGCCAAGCGTTCGGCCCGGAGGGCGCTCTCCTCGACATCGTCGAGGGCGACCCGGGGGAAGGTCTCGCCACGGGATGCCAGTGCCCACCCCAACAGCAGGTCGGCGAGCCCCACGTTCCGGGCCAGTACCGGTCCGTGGAGATAGGTGCCCACCACCCGGTCGGTCCACGCCCCTTCGGTTCCGTCCCCTCCGCCATTGCCCACACCGGTGATCACCCGAGCCAGAGGGGAGGCCCCGGAACCGATGGTGGTCACCCCGCCGTGATTCTCGAACCCGGTGAGCAGCGGGAGCCGCGCGCCGTCGATCCCGGCCGGGGCGGCCTCGTCGACGGTGGCCACCAACTCCCCCACCGCCCGCATGCCGCTTCCCTTCCGGGTGGTCACATCGAGCAGACCCAGTCCATCGTGGGGCCGGTCGGCGGCGTCGGGGAACTGCCGCCCGAGGAGTTGGAAGCCGGCGCACACCCCCAGGACCACCGCCCCATCGGCCGCCGCCCGCAGCAGGGTGCCGTCAGCGATCAGGGTGGTGGCCGCCCGCACCTGGGGGCCGTCCTCCCCGCCCCCCAGACAGTAGAGGTCGCCTCGGGGGAGATGCCGGTCGGAGGGCGCCTGGATCAGGTTGACCTCCAACCCGCGCCATTCTGCCCGCCGGGCCAGAATCAGTCCGTTGCCACCGTCGCCGTAGGTGCCGAGGAGATCGGGGTAGATGACGACCACCGTCAACGGCGTCCGGGACCCCGCGGTCGTGCTCACAGCCGCCGCCGCAACTGCGCGAACGCGGTGTAGTTGCCCAGGAACTCCACCGACGGCGGTCCGTCCGGGCCCGACGACGGGGCCGCCCCACGCACCGCGGTATCCACCGCCTCGAGCGCATCGGGCACCACCTGATGGTCGACTTCGGCATACCGGAGGCGCACGGCCAGGTCACGGCACCGTTCCCCGGTCGCCACCACTGTCCTCCCGGCCAGCCGTTCGAAGGGCACGTCCCAGAGCCAGCTGGTATCGAAACCGTCGGCGACCCGGGCGTTGATGGAGAGCACCACCGGGGAGGTGGGATGGCTCGACTCGTCCAGCAGATCGAAGATGGCGGTCCATCCCGCCGGGTTCTTGGCCAGCAGCAAGCGGATCACCCTTCCCTGCCGTTGCACCGTCGAGAAGCGACCAGCCACCTCGTGGAGTCCGGCCAGCCGGGCCAAGGCGGTGCCCACCGACACCCTGGGTTGACGGTAGGTCCCGACCAATTCGGGGGCGGCCACCGCCACCATTGCCGCGTTGGCCCGGTTGAACCGGCCGGGCAATCCGATGTTCACCGGATAGCGACTGCCGTCGGCCATGACCAGCACGTCGTCCTCAAGCCAGGCGAAACGCTCGGGCCGGGCGAACTCGCAATTGTCGCACCCCCAGTTTCCCGACGCCTCGAAGACGACGCGACCTCCACAGGCGGGACAGCCCACCGCGTCATCGTGCCAGACCTGTCCGGCGCCGACCCAGCGCACATCAGGAGCCGTCGACGCGGCCCACACCACCATCGGGTCGTCGGCGTTGGCGACCACCACGGTTCCCGAGCCGCCCTGGCCCACCGGCTCGAGACGTCCCAGCACCGCGCGCCACTTGTCGACCAGCATCCGAACCTCGGCGATCCTGTCGAGTTGGTCGCGTGACAGATTGAGCAGGACCACTACCTGCGGATGGGCCTCCTCGATGAGATGGCCAAGGTAACCCTCGTCCACCTCGAGCACGACCGTCCCCGATGGCCGGGTGCCGATGAGGGCGGCCACGTGACCGGCCGGCATGTTGGCACCAGTGGTGTTGGTGACGACCGGTTCCGAGTCGCTGTCGGTCAACGCCGCCACCAGCATCCCGGTGGTGGTGGTCTTTCCGTTGGTACCCGAAACCAGGGCCACAATGCGGTCTTTGGCCAGGATGGCGAGCAGCTTGGGATCGATGGCCAGCCCGGCCCGTCCCCCGATGACCGTCCCGCTGCCCCGCCCGAGCAGACGCGACATCGAATTGAAAGCCGAAGCCACCTTCACTGCCACCGAGGGCCGCACGGCGAGACGGGGGGTTGACGGGGAGATGGACGCGGTCACGCCGGAGGCTGTGTGCGGGCCAGTTCCTCACTGGTGGGGATCCGCTGAATTCGTGAAACGTCCGGCAGCAGCTCGGAGATGGCCGACATCAGCGTCTCGGTGGCGCTGACGGCATCGTGATGGCCGAGCTCCACGGCCGGCCCGACCCGCACGGTGACCATGGGTGGGTGACCCCAGGCGGTCATGTCCGGCATCCGGGACGAGCGGGCCCACACCTGTTCGGTGCCCCAGAGCCCGATGGGCACCACCGGTGCACCGGTCTCCTCCGCCAAGCGGGCGGTACCGGTCTTGCCCGACAGCATCGGATCGAAGAAGGCGTCTCCCCGGGGAATGGTGCCCTGGGGCAGAACGATGACCACTTCGCCGGCCCGGAGGGCGGCGCTGGCCTGTTGCATCGGGTGGGCGGATCCGCCGCCCCGGTCGACGGCGATACCGCCGAGGGCGCGTGCCAGACGCCCCACCACCGGAGCGTCGAAGATCTCCTGCTTGGCCAAAAAGCGCACCGGCCGGTTGAGACGGGCGGCCACCAGACCGAGGGCGGCAACGTCGAAATAGCTGCGGTGGTTGGCGGCCAACAGCACCGGCCCGGTGGTCGGTATGTGTTCGATGCCCTCGATGTCGAAGCGGGCATACGGGAACGCCTCGGGCCGGAAGAGCAGCCGGGCCAGGTGATAGGGCTCCAGTCCCAGCAGGGAGGGCACCCCCGGAGGGCGGTCCCAGTATTCGAGCGGCCACCGCCGGGCCAGGGCCACCAGGGCCAACCGGGGATCGGCATTGATCGGGTGGGGGTGGCCGACGTCGGTCAGCAACGGCAGGTCGTAAAAGCTGTCCGAGTAGGCATGGGAGGCGGCGAGGTCGACGCCGCGGGCGTCGGCCCAGTCGCGGACGGCGCGACGCTTCCCGATGCCCCATACGAACCCGCCGTTCAACCTGCCGGTGTAGCGGCCGTCGGCCTCTTGGTACCGGGTGGCAATGGTGTCGTCGAATCCCAGGGCCTCGGCCAGTGGCGCCACCAGATCGAATGGCGAGGTGGTAGCCAACACCACGTGGTGATGCTGGGCCCGGTGGGCCTCCAGCGCCTCGAGGGCCCAGGGCTGCACCAGGTCGATCAGATGCTCGACCGCCCGCTTCCCGGCCCTCCGGGTGGCGTCCGCCGACCGGTTCTGCATGGCCCGGGCGGCCACCCGTGCCAGGCCGATGAAGGGTGCCGACTCGCCGAACCGGTTGTAGAAGCTGTACATGAACCGTTCGCCGGGGACATGCTGGCCCTCGGTGACCACCCCTTCGGCCACCAGCGCGTCATGGATGACCGGCCCGCTGGCCCCCCGAAGGAGGGTCCGGTCGAGATCCACGAACACGGCCCCCGACCCGGATGACATGACCACAGGTTACTTGGGCATCCTCCCGTCGCGACAGGAGGTATTTTGTCGTGCTCGTGCCCCACGCCGTCGGGTCGGGCTCAGCCCGACCGGTGCCCTGACGCGGCAAAGGGATCGCCGGGGGGGTGGCGATCCCTCTGCACTGACACAACGGGGAACGGAGGGGGGGTTCCTGATCCCTGTGGTCTGTATCCATTGTGCCCAATCCCCCATCATCAGTCAAACAGCTATTTTTGATAACCGCTATCATCTTTGGAGATGGAACTCCGACACCTGCAGGCCCTGGTGGCCATCAGTGACCACGGCACCTTCTCCGCCGCCGCCGACCACCTGGGAACGGTGCAGTCGAACGTGTCGTCCCACGTGGCCAGGCTCGAGCGCGAGCTGTCCGCGGCGCTGATCGATCGAAGCAACGGGCACTTCACCCAGGAAGGCGAGGTGGTATTGGCCCGAGCCCGGCGGATCCTCTCCGAGCTGGATGCGCTGGTCTCCGACGTCGCGGCCTGTAAGGACGAGGTCACCGGCACCGTCAAGATCGGGATGATCGGGACCACCGCCCGATGGCTGGCTCCGCAGCTGATGGAACTGGCCGCCGACCGCCATCCGAAGCTGGCACTGATGATCGCGGAAGGGATCACCACCGGCCTGGAGTCCCAGCTGGCTGACGGTCAGCTGGATCTGGCTGTGCTCAATTTTCCCGTGCACGCCAAGGACCTGTTGTCCAAGCTCCTGTTCGAAGAGGACCTGGTGCTGGTGGTCCCAGCCGATCACCCGCTGGCTGCGCTGGACCGGCAGCTGGTCCTGGAGGACCTGGCCGACCTGAGGTTGATCCTCCCCCTGCCCGGAACCGCGTTACGCGACGAGTTGGACGCGGCCTTGAAGCCGTCGGGCATCGAGTTGACCCCCTCCGCCCAGATCGACGGACTCCGGCTGATCGCCACCTTGACCTTCGAGGGGTACGGTCCGGCGATCCTCCCCGCGACCGCCATCCCGAGCTACCTGCGGACCCGATTCCAACCCCTCACCATCGAAGGCCTGCCGCGACGCCGGGTCGGTGTGGCCCAGCGAAGCCGGGGGCTACCGGCCGCCCCCACCCTCGCCCTGCTCGACCTCCTGCAGACCATTGTCGCCACCGCCGATCTCCCCAGTGGCCTCCACGCCGGAAGCGCAACCGGCCAGAGGTCGTAGCCCCACCTAGAGCTCGGGCGCCCGAGGCTCCCGCCACATGCGCCACAGCGGCGGTCCCCCGTGCTGGGCGCGGAACTCGTCGATGACCTCGAACCCGAAACGGGCGTACAGGGGAACGTTGCGCTCCTTGGACGACTCGAGGTACGAGGGCATCCCTTCCTCGTCGACCTGGGCCAGCGTGGCCCGCAGCAACGCCGATCCGATACCGGTGCCCTGGCGATCCGGTTCGGTGCCCAACGTGGCCAAGTACCAGTGGGGCTCCTTCGGGTGCAATGAGTCGATCTCCACCAGCAACTGGAAGGCGCGGATCATCCGCTTGCCCACCAGGAACGGGGCGGTGGGCAGAAGCTCGAACAGCTCCTTCAGCCCCTGGCGGCGACGATTCGGCGGGCCCCAGATCGATGCACCGCCGAAGTCCTCGGTGGTGTACACGTGTCCGAAGCTCAGGTACTGGCGACGGATCAGGGTGGTGAAGAACGAGTGGAGCCCGTAGTGCCGGCGGCGGTCACCGCCGAACATGAAGGTGGACACCGGGTCGTCGTCGAACGAACGCACCAAGAGGTCGACGACAACCGGAACATCCGATCGGACCACCTGCTTGATCACGGGAGAAGCGGGAGAACGATCCACGTTCCGGGATGGTAGCCGTGGTTGGTCGCCTCAATTGGTGGAGGGGTCGATCGGGTACCCCGACACCACCGCCAGAGAGCCTCCCTGGCGACGGAGTACCCGCTGCCATAACCCCTCGGGATCGGCGGAGACCGGGTCGCCGGGCTCGGCCCGCACCACGTACCAGGAGCCGTCCCCGATCTCGTCCTCGAGCTGGCCGGCGTCCCAGCCGGCGTAGCCAGAGAACAGCCGGACCCCGATGATCGCCTCGGCGACAGCACCGGGACCCGCGCCCAGATCGATGGTGCCGACCGGGTGGGCATCGGGGATGAGCGGCCTCCACCCCTCGGGCGGTGTCATCCTGCCGTTGCCGCTGTCCTCCCCGATCCGGAGCCGGGCCAGCCCGATGACGGCATTGCGGGCCACCGGCCCCCCGGTGAACAACTCGGCCGGTGGCGTGGCCATCGGGTGCCACTGCGGCAGGACTTCGTCGACCCCCACCCCGCCCGGTCTGTTCAGCACCACTCCCAGGGCGCCGTGCTCGCCGTGTTCGAGGATCAGGATGACCCGTCGAGCAAAGTTCGGGTCCTCCAGCCGCGGCGAAGCCACCAGGAGATGGGTGGCGAACGTCTCCGGCCGAGGGGCGCCGCCAAACGGATCGAACCCGCGGGGTGAGCGTGAGGGCACCAGCCAATCATTGTCCAACCCGAGCCCCGAGTGGCGCCCGGGGCCGGCTTCGATGAGGCTGGCGGCATGCCACTCGTCACCATCGACCGGGTCCGACCACATATCGGCGTGATGACCCTCAACCAGCCGGACCGCCTCAACTCGATGTCCTTCGCCTTGGTCGGCGCCCTGTACGAGGCCCTCGACCAGGTGGCGGCCGATAACGACTGCCGGGTGGTGATCCTCACCGGAGCCGGTCGGGCGTTCTGCTCGGGACTGGAGCTCGAGAACGCCGGGCTCCCGCCCGGCGCCGAGAACCTGGGCCGCCATCAGATGGGGATGCGGGCGATGGAGTTCATGGGCGGCATCGTTCCGGCCATGCGGGCCATCCCCCAACCGATCATCGCCGCCATCAAGGGGCCGGCCTACGGCGGGGGCATGTGCCTCTCGTTGGGGGCGGACATCCGGCTGGCCGGACAGACGGCGGTGTTCTGCGGCGCCGGCATCAGCAACGGGCTCACCGGGGCCGAGCTCGGGGTGAGTTGGCTCCTCCCCAAGGCCGTCGGCTCTTCCAATGCCGCCGAGATCCTCCTGACCGGCAAGCTGGTCGACGCCGCCGAGGCCCTCCGCATCGGCCTGGTGTCGAGGATGGTCCCCGACGACGCCCTCCTCGCCACCGCGGTGGAGATGGGCGAGGGCATGTGCGCCTTCAGCCCGTTCGGCCTCGCCCTCACCAAAGAGACCATCTGGTCCTCCCAGGAGGTCTCCAGCCTCCAGGCCGCGGTGGCGCTCGAGAACCGAACCCAGCTGCTCGCCGGCCACACCGGCAATCTCACCGAAGCCTCGGCCGCCTTCCGCGAAAAACGTCGACCCATCTACGTCGAGTAGACAGATCGAGATGGCCAAGGCACGGAGGGGACGGCGGCGCCCGTCGACCGCGGGCGGTCCTCTCGAGGCGGAGCGACGCGAGCACTGGCGATCCGACGGGCAACCCAAGACCCGGTTCGCCACCCAGGAGGACGCCAACCGTGCTTCCCTCCGGCTCCGGCTCGAAGAGGGCGCCGATCTCGATCCCTATCAGTGCGGCTATTGCGGCGGGTGGCATCTCGGCAACCGGCGGGATTGATCGGGACCGCCGGCGCCATCGTCCGGGTGGAAGGGGTTACGATTCGAGGTCGGCATTCCTTCGGGAACCGTCCACCGAAACCGATGACCGTTACCTCCCGCGACACCGCCACCCAAGGTCGGGTCGGCACCGGGGCCACCGCCTCCGCCGACCGGCTGGTCCGCGGACTGAGCCTGGCGGTCTTCCTCCAGTGGTTCGGGGCCAGCGCCATCATCCCCATGCTCCCCGAGTACATCCGCCACCGGGGAGGTTCGGACTCGCTGGCCGGGTTGGTGATGGCGGCGTTCTTCGCCGCCGGCGTGCTGTTCCAGTACCCGGCCGGGCGGATCGCCGATCGCCTGGGTCGCCGCCCGGTATTGCTGGCCGGCCTGGTTGTCTACGCCGTCGCCAGCTTCGGATTCCTCATTCCGGTGGGCCCAGCCACCGACATCGGACTCCGTGCCCTCCAGGGCATCGGGGCCGGCGCCGCCGAAGTGGCCGCGCTCGCCATGGTGTCGGCGGCGGTCGCCGCCGATCGGAGAGGAAAGGCGTTCGCCTCCATCTACGGGGGCCAGGTGGCCGGTATGGCCGTCGGGCCCCTCATCGGCAGCATCCTGGGAGTCGACTTGATGTGGACGGTCTTCCTGGCGGCCGGCATCACGTCGTTGGCCGCCTGTCTCCCTGCTCTCTCCGTTGTCGAGGTCCGGGCCCCGTTGGCCACCGACCGCCCCGTCGACCCTCAGTCCGGAGCCGTCCGACCCGGCGTCGGCCTCTCCGCCGCGTTCGTCGGCTCGCTGCTGACCGCGGTCGTGCTCGGTCTCACCTTCGGGGTCTACGAGATCTGCTGGACACTCCTCCTCCAATTGCGGGGCGCATCCGGTTGGGAGATCGGCCTTTCGTGGACGCTGTTCGCAGTCCCCTTCGTGCTGATGACCCGGCCCAGTGGGTGGCTGACCGACCATCTCAACCGGAAGCATCTGGTGATCGGCGGGCTGACGCTGTCGGTGGTGATGTGCGGGATGTACCCGTACCTCCACAGTGTCCCGCTGCTGGTGGCGCTCGGCGCCGCCGAGGCGGTGGGCATCGCGGTGGTCCTCCCGGCTGTGCAGTCCCTGCTGGCGCAGTCGTCGGATGCCTCCCAATTCGGGCAAGTGCAGGGCTTGTTCTCCACCAGCCAGATCGCCGCGGCCGCAGTGGCGGCCGCCGCCGCCGGCGCCCTCTTCGGGGTGGCGGCGCCGTTACCGTTCGTGATCACCGCGGTGACCGGGGTCACCCTCATCGTGGTGGTTGCGGCGGTGTGGCGATCGGTGGGTGGCGTCGTACCCCACTGAGTCGACCGTCAACGGATGCCGGCGTGAAGCGACGCTCGCCACCGCCCGGTGGCGGGGACCGCGCAGAGGGCGGTGCCGACCTGGATCAACCACTCGATGGCCTCGGCGTCCGAGGAGTCGGCGGACAGCCGCGCCACCAGGCCCCGGCGGGGATGGTCCTGGGTCACCCTCCAGCCGTCGGGAAGCGGGAGTCCCATGTCCCGGAGCCTGGCCACCACCCTCGGTCCCGAACTGTGTTGCAGGCCGACAGTGGTCGGTTTCACGGTTCCATCCGGGTTCCGCTTTCCCGGGATCCAGGTGGCGACCGGAACTTTGTGGGGGCTCCCCCCGAAGATGGCCAGCGGACCGGGAGGCGGAGGCTCGTGCTCCTGATCGATGACCGGCCGCAGGTTCACCCATCCGGTCCCCTCGGCCTTGATCTTCTCCATCCTGTCCAACAGTTCGCCCACCTCACCGGGGACGAACTCCACCTCCTCGGGACGCGCCCGGGTCACCGTGCTGCCCTCACCGTGGTGGGAGCAGTCAAGACTGCATGTCGATGACGCCGTCGGCCAGCAGCTCGAGCTCAGCCCGCCAGGAGTGGGGCGCCTCGATCGGCCGGACCACGAACTTCGAGAACCCGACGTCGAGGAAGCTTTCCATCAGGTCGTGCAGACCGTCGATGCCCACCGGGACCACCGCCGACGGGTCGACCCCCCGGCGCTGGGCAGCCATGGCCTGGGCCATCTTGGGGGTAATCGGGTGATGCGAGTAGGCGATGGCCACGCCGAAATGCTCGGGACTGATCACCCGCCCCTCCTCGTCGGCGACCTCCTCGATCACCGAAGCGGCTTCGGCCACCTGATCAGGCGTGCAGAGCGACGGCAGCCAACCGTCGGCAAAGCGACCGCACCGCCGAAGCGCGGCGGGGACCATGCCGCCGGTCCAGAATTCCAATGGCTGCTGCACGGGAGTGGGCGACACGCAGACGTCGTCGAAATCGGCGGACTCCCCGTGATGGGACACGGTCTGCCCGGTCCACAAGTGGCGCAGGAGGGGCAGCATCTCATCCATCAGGCGGCCCTTGTCCGGGCCCGGTACCCCTACGGCTCCCGCTTCCGGATGGAGGGGGACCCCGGGGACGAAGGTGATCAGGAGCCGACCGCCGGAGAGCACATCGAGGGTGGCGAGCTCCTTGGCCAGCCGTACCGGATTGCGCCCGGGCAACACCATGGTGGTGCCCAGCTTGAGCCGGGGGTTGTGGGCGGCGGCGAAGGCCAGCGCCGTCAGCGGTTCGATGGTCGGCGTGGTGAGGACCTCGGGCAGCCAGATCGAATCGAATCCGAGCTCGTCGATATCGTCGACCAGGTGGGCGAAGCCTTGCTGGTCGGGGACCGCAGGCGCCCCGACACTCACCCCGACGCGGACCTTCATTGGATCCCGAACCGGGGTCCGTCGAACCGGTCAAGGGTGGCGAACGATTCCACCGGATCCCGCCGGAGCCGGGTCGGTTGGTGGACCGGATGCCCGAGGGCCAGTACCCCGGCGACCACCACGTTGCCCGGCACCCCCAACGCGGCTTTCACCGTGTCTTCCCGGCGAACCACCATGGTGGTCATGACTCCGGCCAGTCCCTCCTCCCGGGCGGCCAGGAGAATGCTCCAGGCGAATGGGTACACCGACGCGCCGCCGACCATGGTGTAGTGATCGGCGTCCCGGTCCACGGTGGCCAATCGGGTCAGATCGGCCAATAGCACCAACATGACCGGCACCGTGTCGAACTGCTCGGCGAATCCGCCGGGGAGGTCTGCCGAGGCCCGGGCGATCGACTCGGCCTCATCCAGCGCCTGGCGTTCGCGATCCCGGTCGGTCACCGCCGCCCACGGGGTGAGGCCGGCCTTGAGCTGGGCCAGGTACTCATACCATCCAGGCAGGTAGCAGTCGCGGAGTTGGCGCCGGATGTTCGGATCCTTGACCACCACCACCCGCCATGCCTGGCGATTGCCTCCGTTGGGAGCGAACCGGGCGGTGTCGAGTATCCGGAGGACGACCTCATCGGCCACCTCGGTCGGCTCGAAGTCCCGTACCGCTCCGGTGGTCCGCAACCCGACGCTCAGTTCCATCTGCCTGACGGTAGTGGGATCGACGGGTACGTGTGCGGTGGCGGTCGGGAGGTTGGCTCCGACCGGTGCCTAGAGAGCCTCGAGGATGGCATCGGCGGCGCTGACCGACAGGCCGGCGCCCGGTTCGACATGGAGGGCGGTGACCACCCCGTCCTCGATGACCGCGGCATAGCGCTGCGAGCGGGTCCCCAGGCCGAAGCCGCTGCCGTCCAACTCGAGGCCGACCGCCTTGGTGAAATCTCCGTTCCCGTCGGCCAGCATCACGATCTTGTCCCCGACTCCCTGGGCGTCGCCCCAGGCGCCCATCACGAAGGGGTCGTTGACCGAGATACAGGCGATGGTGTCGACGCCCTTGGCCTTCAGGTCGTCATAGCGGATGAGGTAACTCGGAAGGTGGTAGTCCGAGCAGGTCGGGGTGAACGCACCCGGAACGGCGAAGAGCGCCACCTTCCCCTTGCCGAGGACTTCACCGGTCTGCACCGGGGTAGGGCCCTCGGTCCCCATCGTCATCACCTTCACATCGGGAATGGGGTCGCCGACCGACAGGGTCATGGGTTCTCTCCTCGCGTCGTTGACGGCCCCGCGGGCACGGTCCCCCGGTCGGGGTCGGCCGTCGAGGTCAGCTTACGCGCGATGGTCAGGATCACCGCCCCGAGAGCGAAGGCCACCACTGAACCGGCCAGCAGGCCGATGGTGGTCACGTCCACCAGTTGCGGACGGCTGGAGAACGCCTTCTCGGCAATCAGCAGCGGCACGGTGAACCCGATGCCGGCGATGGCGGCACCGCCGGCCACATGGATCCAGCGCACCCCCTGGGGGAGCCGGCCCCACCCGAGGCCGACCACCGCCACACAGGCCAGGGTGATGCCGCCCAACTTCCCCGCCACCCGGGCGACCACGATCCCGACGAAAACCGCGGTGGCCCCGGGATGGTGAAGGATCGACGACCCGATGGTGACCCCGGCGTTGGCCACCGCGAACAACGGCAACACCAGGTAGGCGGCGATCGGCGCGAGCCCCTCCTCCAGCCGGCCGGCCGGGCCGGGCCCGCCGCCGGGCAACACCCCGGGGATGAGCACCCCGACGACCACCCCGGCCAATGCCGGTTCGACGCCGCCCACGGCCAGCAGTGCCCACAGCACCACTCCTCCCACCAGGTACGGCCACGCCGGCGCCAGTCCCTGCCGGCGAACCACCACCATGGCGGCACCCACCACCGCGGCGCCGATGAGGGCGGCGACATGGGTCCGGCTGGAATAGAACAGGGCCAGCACCAACACCGATCCGATGTCATCCGCCACCGCCAGGGTCAACAGCAACAGCCGGAGGCCGGGGGGTACCCACCGGCCCAACAGGGCCAGCGCCCCCAGGGCGAAGGCGATGTCAGTGGCCATCGGGATTCCCCACCCGTTGGCTCCCGGACCGGTGTGCACGATCAGGGCATAGAGCAACCCGGCTCCGGCCATCCCCCCGAGCGCCCCCACCAATGGAACGATGGCGGTGCGGGGGTCGGCGAGCTCACCATCCCGGCGTTCGCGGGCGATCTCGAGGCCGACCACCAGAAAGAAGACGGTCATCAGCCCACTGTTCACCCACGCGCGTACGGTGGTGAACCCGGTCAGGTGATGACCGTCGAGGCGGACGGCGTGATCCCACAGCTGCGCGTAGGTGTGCTGCCAAGGACTGTTGGCCCACAGGAGGGCCAGCGCGGCGGCGGCGGTGAGCACGACCCCCCCGGCGACATCCGACCGGAAGAAAGAGGCGACCGCGGTCGACACCCGCTGGGATCGCACGAAGATCAACGGCTCTGCCCCACCGACGTACGGTACAGTCCCCGCAGAATGCGACGCGACGCCCGCGCCCCGGTGGCCGCGACGGCTAGATGGCAGCCGCGGCGGCGACGATCGGGGCGAACCGGTCGATGGATGCCAGCTGCTCGGCGCGGGTGTCGCCGGGAAAGCCGACCGTCACCCAACTCACCCCGACCCGGGCCAACTCCTCGAGGGTGGCGATCACCGCGCCGTCGTCCTGGTCGGCGGTGCCGACATCGGACAGGCCCACTGGGGCGAACACGATGGTCAGCGGCCGGGTCCGACCGATCGCCTCGGCATACTCGGCGGCGTACTCCAACTCTCGGGCCAGATCGCTGGTCGTCTGGAGCACCGCCGTCCGGGTGTACTTGGCCATGCCCGGCGGGTTGGGGAACGGACACCACCCGTCGCCCAACTCCACGGCCCGCCGGATGGCCCGACGGCTGTTTCCCCCGATCCAGAGGACCGGGTGGGGCTGCTGGGCCGGGACCGGCAGCATGGTGTTCCCCGGCGCCTGGAAGAACTCGCCGTCCCAGACAACGCTCTCCCCGGTCCAAGCCGCCTTCATCGCCCGGATGGCCTCGTCGGTGCGCTCGCCCCGATCCGCGAACGGCACCCCGAGTGCGGTGAACTCCGGCTCGAGGTATCCCGCCCCGGTCCCGATGGTCACCCGCCCACCGCTCAACACGTCGAGACTGGCGATTCCCTTGGCGGCCATGAACGGATTCCGATAGGCCAGGATGAACAGGTTGGTGTGCAACCGGATCTTCGAAGTGGCAGCGGCCGCGAACGAGAGCGCTACCAACGGGTCGAGAGCGTGGTGTCCGCCGTGGGCCAACCAGTGGTCGCCGGGGAACGGGTGCTCGGTGGTGAACACCGCGCCGAATCCCACCGCCTCGGCCGCCGACGACAGTTCGCCGATGGCCCCGGGGGACACGAACTCGTCGCCGCGGTCCACCCGGTGGGTTGGAAGTCGTACCGACATCTGCACCGCTGTCTGCCCCCTCGATCAACCGGAACGACCGGTTATTGCGCTCCACCGTCGACGATGGAGTCAACGATCCGGTCGCACCGACGACACCAGGCGGCGTGAGACGAGCGGTCGCTCGGATGGACCAGCCCGCCACATCGGCCGCACCGGTGGATGACGGGGGATTCGCGGGCGTTCGCGGTCATGAGATCGTCAGTCTGACATACGGGAAGTGACGGCGAAAGTTACTGACGGTGCCGGGCCGACTTCTCATCGCGGTCGTACGCCCATGTGTACCGACACCGTTCTTGCGCGCACATACCCGGCTCAACCCCCGCGGAGGCCGGGGCCCTTGATCCACTCGGGCAGGCGGCTGGCCCGCCCGCCGGCATCGACCGCCCCGTGCACGGTCACCGCGGTGGCGCAGGTCTCCCCGTCCACCGCCAGGAGGTAACCGATCTGAAAGGTGGTGCCGGTCAGGTTGTCCACCATCAGCGAGATGTCGACCACCTCGTCGAATCTGAGGGCCCGCCGGTACTGGACGAACGACTCCAACACCGCGAGGTCGGACCCGTCGGCTCTGACCTCGTCGTAGGGATGGCCGATGGATCGCAGGAACTCGACCCGGGCCACTTCCAGATACAGCAGATAGGCGGCATGGTGGACGACGCCCATGGCGTCCGTCTCCGAGAACCGGGTGCGGAGAGTGTGGGTGAACCGGTAGTCGGCCGGATCGGTCGAGGGGACGAGGGCGAGTCTCACCGGAGGGACGCTAGCGGCGGAGCGGCTCCGTCCCGGGTTGGTTCCACTCGATCCATCCGGTCCCGGTGCGCCCGTCGCGGGCGGTGAAACGGGCCATGGCCCGGGGGAACCGGCTGATCCGCCCGTCGTCGGCGGTCAGGAGCAGGGGGGCGAAGGCCAGCGGCTCGATGTCCACCTCGAGGTGCCCGGGCTCGACCGTGGCGGTGCCGCTGACCGGCATGCCGTCGGGGCCATCGACCTCGGAGACCGACAGGGTCTCGATCGTCAGCACCGATCCGTCGGGGGGCTGGACGTAGCCGAGCGCCACCGGGAATCCCGGCACCCGGATGTCGGCCCAGTGCAGCCGGGTGCCGTCGTCCAGGCGCACCGACGCCCAGCACCACCCGAACGCCCACCAGTCGCGGACCCCCCAGGAATGGTCCCGTTGGCCTTCGCCCCGCACCACGATCCGCTCGTCGCCGACCGACAGTTCCCCTTCCACCCGGCAGGGGATCTCATAGCGGGTGGTGACGTCGTACCGGTAGGGGGTGCCATCGGTGGTCCAGACCAGGTCGATGGCCAATGCCGTGGCCCGGCCGGGGTCGCCGCGATAGCTGGCCGCCGGATCGGCGTGGACGGCCGCCGGCGCGGTGGTCCGCAACCGCATCGCCCGCAACGGGTCCTCGGACACGCAGGCGATCGAATGGCCGTCAGCCTCCAGGCGCACGTCGGCTCCGGCCAGGGCGGGCAGGTGGTAGTCCACCGACGCCACCATCGGCCGGCCCGGGCCGACCACCATGGTCGTCCACCAGGTGACCCCGAGATTGGGATACAGCCCGATGCGGGCATAGCCGCCCACTGAGCCGTCGTCGGCCACGAAATCGAGGTAGTACGACTCGTTCCACAGCGGGTCGGCGTCGGGAGTGTGCAGCCCCTCGTCGGATGGTTCGACCCGGTGAGGTGGGTGGTCAGGCATGGGATCTCCTTTGCAGCATGGCCTCGGCATCGATGTCGATGGCCTGTTGGGCATGACGCTCGAGGCTGGTGACGAACATGGCGTCCCCCCGGTCGGTCCGCTTCACCAACATCGAAGCGGCGATCTCCATCAGCAGTCCCCCGAAACAGGTCAGGCGGTAGTCGTCCTCGAGCTGGGCGAACCGGTAGCCGACCACCCCCTGTTCCTCCAGCGCCCGGTGGTAGGCGAGGAGCAGATCATGCTCGTGGGCCCGGCGGTCAGCCACGGTCAGGCTTCCGCCCACGAAATAGGAGACGTCGGATGCGCCCATCCCCCAGGAGGCCGTCTGCCAGTCGACCACCCACGGGTGTGGGTCACCCGGGCGGAACAACAGGTTGTCGAGTCGGAAGTCGCCGTGGGTGGCGGTGCGGGGCCCGGAGAGGGAGTCGAGCCATCCTCCCAGCCCGGCCACGAACCGCTCGCACAGGGCCAGATGGGAGGTCTCGATCCGGTCGCCGTAGCGGTCGACGAACCCCGGGAACAACGGTGTCACCACCGCCTCCATCAGCGCGTTGGACTCCGGGGAGGACCGATTCAGCCACGACAGCGCGCCGAGATCCGGCGATTCCCAGACCGGGCCGTGCAACGCGGCCATCTCCCCCAGGGCGGCCGCGGCCACCTCCGGCCCGCACCCCTCCAGCTGTTCACCCTGGACCGCCCCGGTCACGTCCTCGAGGAGGAGTACGAACCAGCCGGTGTCCGGGTCGTGCCATCCGAAGTAGCCCCGGGGAACGCGGGTCCCGACCCGGCCGGCCACCGCGTCGTAGAAGCAGACCTCGATCTCGTAGGCCCGGAGCACCAGACCGGTGGTCCGGCTGGTGTCGTCTTCGGACGCGAATTTGGCGATCAGCGACGGCGGTCCCGCACCCGGCGGGTCGAAGGTGAGGGTGAGACGCACGGTGTCGGCCATCTGGCCGGTCCCGACCGGTGCGAAGGACAACGACTGCACCGAGGCGCCGGCGTCCAGCGCGCCTGAGGCCGACAGCACCGAGGTCAGCCATTCGGGTGTGAGGTCGCCGGGCGTCCGGATGCCATCGCCCGTCATCAGGATGGCCAGATCTCAGCAGGAGTCACCGCGGTCAGCGGGTCGGGGTCGGCCCGTCGCCGGGCCCGGCGACCTCGGTCACCGGCTCGGTGCGGTCGTCGAACTCGGTACGAAGGGCGCGGGACATCACCGCGTGCTGCAGGTAGAGGGCGCCGATGTAGGTGACCTCGAGGATCTCTTCGTCGGTCAGCTGCCCGCGGAGTGCCTCGAACAGCCCGTCGGGCACCCGGCCCCGGTCGAGGACCAGGCAGTCCATGTAGGCGAGGACCAATCGCTCGGTCTCGTCGAAGCAGGTGGCCGCAGCCCAGTGCGGAATCGCATCGACGACATCGTCACCGACCCCGAGGGCGCGCAACGACTTGCAGTGTTGGGAGTAGACGAACTGGCTGCCCGCCGCCCAACCGACCCGGGTCTGGGCGATCTCCCGCAACCGCGGCGCCAACCGGCGGTGCGGGCTCTGGTAGAGGGCGAAGCCCTGCACCGAATGTTCGAGCACGTCGGGGACCAAGGCGAACACCGTCCACCAGTCCCCCGGCGAACCGGTGGCGGTTCCCGGCTCGGCGACCGGGTCCCGATCGTCGAACATGAAGTCGTACATGGTGGTGACGATGGGCGCCTCGGCCTCGGCTCTCGACACCTGGCGCAGCCGGGGGGCCATCACGTCAGGCCATGGACCGGTCGACGGCCCGTTTCGGGGCATGGGCGACGTCGCTGTCGATCAACGCCCGGGTCCAACAGGCGAACTCGAGGAGGATCCCATCAGGATCCTGAAAATAGACAGACCGCACGAACACCCCCGGGTGGTTGGTGTCGGCGATCCCCCACTCGCTGTCGTCGTGATTGGCCACCTCGGTGCAGTCGACCCCGGCGGCGATCAGCCGGTCCCGGTATTCGTCGATCCGCTCGGCGGGCACCGAGAAGGCGACGTGGTTCATCGAACCGACCGCGCTGGTCAGACTCCCCTGGTCGGGGCGGCCGGTCGGCGCCGACACCCCCGGCACCCCGTCGGGCGCATCGGGAAACCAGAAGAAGGCCAGACAATCGCCACCGCCGCAGTCGAAGAAGAAGTGCTGCCCCATCCCGGCCGGGAGCTCGATGGTCTTGACCAAGGGCATCCCGAGCACGGTGGTGTAGAAGTCGACGGTCCGCTCCATGTCGCGGCAGACCAGGGCCAGATGATTGACCCCCCGGAATTCAAACCCGTCCTCGGATGACGTCATGGTCCCCTCCCTGGCCGGGGTGCGGTGCCGGCTGGCGGCGCGACCGCACCGTTCGACGTACAACTTGGCACAGATGGGCGGCGGATTCAGATCCGGCGCCGGACGGCCACATACAGGGGCGGCAACCGCTGGATGAGCCCGGCCGGGCGATAGCGGTACCAGCGGACCAGGAGCCGGTCGAGGCGGTCGAACAACCGCTGGTCCCGGGCCGACAGCTCGAGCCCGAACCGCTCCCGGATCCGGGGGTCCATGGTGCCGATGGCCATGACCCGGGCCGGCCGCACCGCGGCGGCGGGCACATTCCAGCTCCGGAACCACAGCACCTCCCTGACCATCGCCGAGCTGGTGGGCGTGGGCATCAGCTCGTCGCCGTCGATGACTTTTTCGAAGTAGCGGGCGAAGTCGGCCCGGTCGGCCGGGATGATGTCGGTGGGTATCCCGAAGAACCCGGCGAAGGTGCAGAGGTCTCGATAGAGGGCGTCGGCTTCCGCATCGTCGACGGCGCCCATCCACCGGGCCTGGGCCACCTGTATGGCGTCGACCAGGGTGGCCCACACCCAGAGCAGCAGCGAGGCGTCATGGGCCGTGTAGGCCGAGCCGTGGGGCCAGGCCGGGTTGGGATCCGGGAGCTGGCCGTTGACGTGGTCATGGAACCGGTACACCTGGTTGGCCGCCGCCCGGGCCACCGCCGGGTCGCCCCACACCAGTCGCAGCCCGACATCGGCGGTCGACCACGCCCGGGTGAACGGGCGGGACTGGAACAGGCTGTGGTGGGTCACCCCCGCCCCGATCTTGGCGTGGGCCACCTCCATCACCAGGGTCCGTTGGAGCAGGAGGCCGAGAATCGGCTCCGAGGACCACCTCCGGATGGCGCTCCGGCGGTGGAAGCCGGTCGATGCCGAGGGATCGAGGTGGCCGACCCGCTCCGGCTCTACCTCCGTGGCCTCGCATTGGGTCTCGCTCACCCCGTCGCCTCCTTATAGCCTCTGGACATGCTACACATGCACTATATACTGTAGCGAATGATGCGCCCGAGATCAGACCCATCGGGGTGGCCATGGCCGAGCCGGTAGCCGCGCTCCGGCTCCTCGAGGCGTTGCCGCCCCGGCCGGCGTCGGCGCTGGACCCGATGCTCGACGCCACGGAACGCTGCCTGGCCCGGTACGGGATCCGGCGGACCTCGATGACCGACATCGCCAAGGAGATGGGCGTGGCCCGGACCACGCTGTACCGCCAGGTCGGCTCGGTGGAGGAGGCGATCGCCCTGGCCGTCTCCCGCCAGCTCCACCGTTTCCTCGACGGCCTGGTCGACCTCATGGTGGCTCCCGACGGGGCCGGGCCGCACCGGTTCATCGCCGCCATCTCCGCCGCCATCCGGTTCGGGCGGTCGAACCCGGTGGTCCTCCGGGTGCTGCAGGACGAGCCGGACATCATGGGCGAGTTGGTCACCCGCGATCTGGGGTCGTATGCCGCCCAGATCGCCGATGCCCTTACCCCCATCGTCGAGGTCGCCATGTCGGCCGGGATGCTGCGGCCGGCCGACCCCCACCTCACGGCCGAGTGGATCGTCCGGGTAGTGGCCGTGCTCATGGCCATCCCCCCGGAGAGCGACCTCGACCAGCTGCTCGAGTATGCGCTGCTCCCGGTCCTCGAGCCGGCCCGCCCGCCGGGACCCGTGGGCACCAAGTCGGCAAGCATTTCATGATCTGAGCTCTTGAAACCGGCGACCGGAGCGGGCATCATTGTCTGGTTCTGACCACTGTACGACAAAACTGTCGGATTGTCGTAGACGGGAGGACCGGCGGCGGAGCGGCCGAGGGGGAGGACCAAGGGGTGTCGAATGGCTGGTGAACACGGCGACAGGCTGGGCGCGCGGACCCGGGGTCCGGGGCACGGCCGGTCCGGCGTGGACGCCGACACCCGCGGCTACCTGATCGAACTGGTTCAGCGCTACCTCCCGTTCTTTCTGGTGGTCGCCATTCTGTTGCTCCTCGTCATCGAGGCTCCCACCGTGGCCGGCGGAACTGGCGGTGGCGGTACCGCCGGCAACGCCTTCGCCAGCTCCCCCTACGCCAAGTCGGGCACCGGGGCCGCGACCGGCAAGGCCGGTCGGGGCTCGGGTACCACCGGCACCACGGCAGCCGGTGCCGGCGCGGCGGGTGGGACGGTCGGCACCACGGCCGGCGGTTCGGCGACGGCCGGCGGTTCGGCCCAGTCGAATGTGGCCACCAGCGGCGTCGCCTGCGGACCCGGGGTCCTCCAGGTGCCGTGGTCCCCGTACGCGCCACCGTGCGTGCCCGCTTTCCATGGCGACAACGGAGGGGCAACCTCCGCGGGCGTGACCGCCTCGACCATCACCATCTCCTACCGGGAGGAGGGGGAATCCACCGACGTCAACGCGGTGCGGTCGATCCTGCCCGGAGTGCTCCCGACCGACGACCAGGCCCTCTATGACCTCAACGTCTTCCTGCAGATCTTCAACAAGACCTTCGAGCTCTACGGGCGCCATGTGGTGCTCAAGCCATACTCCGCCCAGGGCGACGCGCTGCAGGAGTTGGTCGGCCAGGACACCCAGGGGGCCCAGGAGGACGCCGCCACCGCCGCCGGCCTCTCCGCCTTCGGCGACATCACCCCGCTGCCCACTCCCCTCTACGCCCAGGCGCTGGTGCAGAACCACGTAGTGTCCTTCGACAGCCTGCTGGCCTCGAGCCAGTTCCTCAGCTCCTCGGCGCCGTACGCCTATTCGTTGGTGCCCGCCCTCGACACTCTGGGCAAGCTGCTGGTGTCGGTCGGGTGCAAGATCGGCACCACCCCGGTCACCTTCGCCGGTAACACCGGACTGAACGGCAAGCCACGGACCTTCGGGGTCATCGTCCCGGAGAATCCGCAGTTCCAGGGACTCGAGTCCACCGTCCTGGCTGGGCTCAAGGCGTGCGGCATCAGTGTCCCCGCGGTGATCAGCTACTCGATCGACCTCTCGACCGTCCAGCAGCAGATGCAGAACGCCATCTCCCAGATGAAGGCGGCCAACGTCACCACCGTCATCTGCGGTTGCGACCCGGTCGGGTTGATCTACGCCACCGAGGCCGCCGACCAGCAGAACTTCCAACCGGAGTGGGCATCGGAATGGCTGCCCGACCAGTTCGAGCGGCTGTTCTCCCAGGACCAGTGGGCCCACTCCGTCGAATTCGGCCTGGGTCCGGCGCTTCCCAAACAACAAGTGGAGGCCTATCAGGTCTTCAAGCTGGCCGACCCGAATGGGGAGCCGGCCGAACCCCTCTACCAGTACCTCTACTACGAGCTCTTCTACCTGTTCGAAGGCCTGCAAGCCGCCGGTCCCGACCTCACCCCGGCCAGCCTCCTGGCCGGCTTTCAGCACCTCCCGGACACCGCCGTCGGGCAGGCCGGGTCGTGGACCCACGGTCCCGGCATCTACTGGCCGTTCTCCGAAGCCCAGGTGTCCTACTGGAGCCCGACCAAGGTGAGCGCCTACGACGGCAAGACAGGTGACTTCGCCAGCTGCTTCGGCGGCACCTGGTTCTCGATGTTCAATACCACCAACTTCCCGACCACCCTCGACTGTCCCGGCCAGCCGACGTGATCACCGACTGGCTGGCCACCCGGCGGACGGCGATCGCCGCCTGGACCGGCGGTCTGACGGTGGCCCTGCTGGCCGGGGAGCTCCTTCTCCCCCGCGGCCTCGACCCCGGAGCCGTGGGCCTCGGGGTGGTGTTCGGCAGTCTCGACGCCCTGGTGGCCATGGGACTTGTCCTCATCTTCCGCTCCGGCCGGATCATCAACTTCGCCCAGGCCAGCTTCGGAGGCCTGGCCGCGGCGGTGATGGTCATCATGGTGGCGGGATGGCACGTCCCCTACCTGCTGGCGGTGCCGGTCGGCCTGGGTTGCGCGCTGTCCTGCGGGGTAGCCACCGACCGTGTGGTGGTGCGGCGGCTGTTCAACTCCCCCCGCCTGCTGCTGACGGTGGCCACCATCGGTGTCGGCCAGGTGGTGGCGGCGATCCAGTTGGGCTTGCCGCTCATCCTGGACAAGAAGCTGAATGCCTTCACCACGTACCAGACCCCGCTGCACGGCTGGCACTTCTCGATCCACACCACCTACTTCACCGGCGACGCGGTGCTGGCGGTGGCGGTGGTGCTGGTGGTGCTGGTCGCCCTGGCCTGGTTCCTGGCCCGCACCGACCTCGGCCTGGCCATCCGGGCCATGGCCGACTCCCACGAGCGGGCGGTGTTGCTCGGGATACCGGTGGCCACCCTCTCCCTGGTGAGTTGGATGATGGCGGCCGGGCTCTCCGGCCTCGGCACCATCCTGGCGGTGCCGGTCGAGGGGCAGAACCTCGGCCAGGTCATCGGACCGACCGGTCTCCTGGTCCCCCTGGCCGCGGCGGTGATCGCCCGGATGGAGAGCCTTCCGGTCGCCTTCGCCGCCGCGGTCGGCATCGACGTGGCCGAGCAGGCGATCTTCTGGAGCCACCCCCGTTCGTCGAGCGTCGACCTCGGGGTGTTCGTGATCGTGCTCGTCTCGCTGCTGGCCCAACGACGGCGGATGGGGCGGCTGGCCAACCTGGTGAGCGAACACCTGGCGGTCAAGGAGATCCGTCCGGTCCCCGAAGCGCTCAAACGCCTGCCGAGCTACCAGGTCGGCCGGAGCGCGCTGTGGCTCGTGGTGGCCGCGGTCGCCGCGGTGGTCCTGCCGTACACCATGAGCAACTCTCAGCTGTTCATCGCCGCCTCGGCGGCGATCTTCGGGATCGTCGCAGTGTCCCTGGTCCCCCTGTCGGGGTGGGCCGGGCAGATCTCGCTGGGTCAGTTCGCCCTGGCCGGCACCGGTGCGGCAACCACCGGTGCGTTGCTGGTCCACTTCAACGTCGACCTGTTCATCGCCCTGGCCGCGTCGGCGGTGGTGGGCGGGCTGGTCGCCCTGGTGATCGGTATCCCCGCCCTCCGCATCCCCGGGACCTACCTGGCGGTGGTCACCCTGGCCTTCGCGGTGCCGGTCTCTTCGTACTTCCTCAGCGCCTCCTACTTTCCCGCGATCAATCCGACCGACGTGGTCCGACCGAACCTGTTCGGTCGGGTGTCCCTCCAGTCGCCGCGGGCGTTCTACTGGTTGTGCCTGGGGGTACTGGTGGTGGTCCTCCACCTGACTCGCAACCTCCGGGCCAGCCGGGCCGGGCGGGTCATCGTGGCCACCCGGGACAACGAACACGCCGCTGCCAGTTTCTCGGTGTCCCCGTTGCGGACCAAGCTGATGGTGTTCGTCTACTCCGGGGCGGTGGCGGCGGTGGCCGGCGGACTTTACGTGGTTGCCAACCGGGGCATCGGGTTCTCGGGGATCGACCCCGAACTGAGCATCGACGTCTTCCTGATGGTGGCGATCGGCGGGCTCGGCTCCACCACCGGTGCCATCCTCGGGGTGGTCTACGTCGAGATGGTGCAGTTCCTCCTGCCCACCTCGGTGCAACTCCTGGCTACCGGGGGCGGGCTTCTCCTTCTTCTGCTTCTTCTCCCCGGCGGGCTGGGACAGATCTTCTTCGGCACCCGGGACCGGGTCCTCGCCTGGCTGGCCCGCCGCCATCGGATCGAGATCTCCGCGCTGTGGGGAGCGGTCCAGTTCGACCAATTGGACGACGCCGCCCGGGCGGCCGGAGGTGCCCGCCAACCCGTAGCCGGATGGTCTCCGGGTACAAACGGCACCGGCCTTACCGGGCTCGGCGAGCCACTGCTCAGCTGCCAGGGGGTGGGTGCCGCCTACGGCCCCATCCAGGTGCTGTTCGGGGTGGACATGGAGGTCGCCCGGAGCGAGATCGTCGGGCTGCTGGGCACCAACGGGGCCGGGAAGTCGACGCTGCTCCGGGTCATCTCCGGTTTGATGCCGCTACGGGACGGGTGGTTGCGTTTCGACGGGCGGGACCTGGGGGCGCTGAGCCCCCTCGAGCGGGTCAAACGGGGCGTGGTCACCGTGCCCGGCGGGCGAGGCATCTTCCCCTCGCTGACGGTGGCCGAGAACCTCTCGGTCGCCGGCTGGCGGGCCCGGCGAGACGGCGTCTCCCCCGACGCGGCCATCGAACGGGCGCTGTTGCTCTTTCCCGCGCTCCGACAACGTTGGCATGCCAAGGCGGCCACCCTTTCCGGTGGGGAGCAACAGATGCTCACCATCTCCCAGTCCCTGCTGTGCTCCCCCAAGCTCCTCCTGATCGACGAGCTCTCCCTCGGGTTGGCTCCCATCGTGGTCGACAGCCTGCTGGCAGCGGTCCGCCAGCTGGCCCGCGACGGGGTCACCGTGGTGATCGTCGAGCAGTCGGTCAACGTGGCCATCGAGCTGGCCGAACGGGCGGTGTTCATGGAGCGGGGCCAGATCCGCTTCTCCGGCCCCACCGCGGAGCTCGCCGGGCGCAACGACCTGCTTCGGTCGGTCTTCCTGGCCACCGACCGGGACCACCATGCGACGGGGACCTCCCCGGTCGGGACCCGCACCCGGCGCCCACCGTCCCCCACCGCCAACGGTGGTCACCCCGAGCCGGTGTTCGCAGTGGAGGACATCACCAAGCGGTTCGGAATGGTGGCCGCCCTCAGCGATGTCTCCTTCTCCGTCTCCGACGGGGAGATCCTCGGGATCATCGGGTCCAACGGCGCGGGCAAGACGACCCTGTTCGACGTGTGCTCCGGGTTCCTCGCCCCCGATCGCGGCCGGGTGCGGATGCACGGCCAGGACGTGACGGGCATGAGCGCCCCGGCCCGGGCGGCCCGGGGCATGGGCCGGGTCTTCCAGGATGCCCGACTGTTTCCCTCCCTCACCGTGACCGAAGTGGTGGCGGTTGCCTTCGAGCGTCACATCCGGGTCCGCGATCCACTGCTGTGCGTGGCCGGCATGGGATCGGTGCGCCGCTCGGAGGCGGAGGTGGCCGAGGGGGTCGAGGAGCTCCTCGAGCTGGTGCACCTCACCCGCTACCGGGACAGCTTCGTCTCCGAGCTGTCGACCGGCACCCGGCGCATCGTGGAGCTGGCCTGCACCATGGCCCACGAACCCTCCCTGCTGCTGCTAGACGAACCGTCCTCGGGGGTCGCGCAGCGGGAGACCGAGGCGCTGGCGCAGATGCTGATCGACCTCCAGGCCAGTACCGGGGTCACCATGGTGCTCATCGAGCACGACATGCCCCTGGTCAGTTCGATCTCCGATCGTTTGATCTGCATGCACCTGGGTGGGGCTCTCTCGGCAGGCACCCCGGACCAGGTGCTGGCCGACCCCGCGGTCATGGCGTCGTATCTGGGCGAGAGCGACGTCGCCATCCACCGTTCGGGGCCACGGGCCATGCCGCACGAGCCCATGGAGGTCGTCCGGTGAGTGAGTACCGGAAAGCGGCCGTACGGATCTCGCAGTCCATCGCTACCCGGCGCTACCTGCTCGGGGCGATGCTGGCCTGGGTACTGATCGTCTATCTCGTCCCCGGGCCCGGACCGAGCCGATCCTCTGCGCCGTCTCCGGCTCCAGCGGCCCAGAGCGCCCCGCCGGCCGGTCCGACGGCACCGACCGCGGGGCCCGACACCTCGCTACTGGGGAGCGACTACTACACCCCCCCGCCGTCCCTGCCACCGCTCGGCCCCGATCTGAGCGCACCGGTCGCCCGCCCCGCCTCGGCGGTCGGTTTCACCTCGCCGTCGTTCACCGCTCCACCTCCCCCGCCGGCCACCGTGCAACTCAGTTGCCCGTATCCGATCCCCCAAGCGCAAAATGCGCCGCTGAGCCCCGGGGTGCTGCTGTCGTTCCTCACCCCGCTGGGCGTGGTGGCCGGCCCCTTCGCCGACTACGACTTACCCATCCTCGGGGCGATCGGACCGGTCCTGCCCATCATCCTCCCGATCTTCTCGGTCGCCCAACCGGTCATGAACGCCATCACCCCCGAGCTCTCCGTCGTCATCACCGACCTCTCGCTCATCGAGGACACCACCGGCCTCGGCAACAACCCGCAAGAGGTGAAATTCGCCGCGCAATTCAAACCGGCATTCATCAAATTCCTCAACTCGCTCATTCCGGTCGAGCAGCAACTGGCGTCCGCGTCCGGAACCCAGTGCCTCATCCTGTTCGAAAACGAATTGGCGCAGATGGCAGCCAAGGTCAATTTGTAATTTGCGCGATCACAATCCCACCAAAACAGAGAAAAGGCAGATCGGGTAACGCACCGCCGGATGATCCATGGCCATGGTCGTTGTGTTTGTGCGATCGCAAATAAGAATTTTTGCTTGATCGCAGAGAAGCCGACAGAGTATTGGAAATGGGGAAGCTGCATCGAGCCGGCCACCAAAGCGCGCACGAATCGACCGACGCGTTCCCGGGCAACGACTCTTCGCCTCCTGGCGGCGTTTGGTTGCACCGCGGGGTCGCGGTCGCAACGCTCAGCGCGGCCTTGATGCTGTTGACCGCGACCGGGAGCACGCAAGCCGGTGCCACCACCATACGTATCCTCCCCGGCCAGAACCTGACCGAGATCGCTGCCGCTCACGGCACGTCGGTGTCGTCATTGGCCGCCGCCAACGGGATCAGCAATCCGAATCTGGTGATCGCCGGCGCCACGTTGGTCATCCCCGGCAACGCCGGGATCGTCCTGGCATCGTCCGGCGCCAGCAGCGGCGCCACCGTTGTGGTCAGCCTCGGCGACACCCTGAGCGGCATTGCCGCCCGTTACGGCACCACGGTGATGGCCCTGGCCGCCGCCAACGGGATCAGCAATCCGAATCTGGTGATCGCCGGGAGCCGGCTGGCGGTGCCGTCGGGCTCCGGGTCGGCCGGATCGGGGTCAACGATCTCGGCGGCCAACGTGTCGTACTCCACCCCCACCTCCAGCGGAGCGTCCAGCTCACTCCCTTCCCAGCTGCTGGCCCATCCGGATCGCCTGGGTCTGCAGTCGTACTTCATCCAATGGGCGTCGACGTTCGGGGTTCCCGCCTCGTTGCTCGAGGCGATGTGCTGGTGGGAGTCGGGGTGGCAGTCGGGCGTGATCTCATCGACCGGCGCCCAGGGGATCGGGCAACTGGAACCGGCAACCGTGCAGTTCATGCGGGCCCAATTGCACAATGCGAGCCTCAACCCGATGGTCGCCTACGACAACATCGAGATGTCAGCGGCTTTTCTTCACGACCTCTTGCAACAGACCGGTGGGAACACCCGTCTGGCCCTGGCCAGCTACTACCAGGGTGCGTCGTCGGTGCGGCTGGTCGGGATGTTCTCCTCGACGGTCCAGTACGTGAATGGGATCGTCTCCTCCATCGCAGCCTTCTCCTGACCCATTGGGGCGGCGGCCCCGGGGCCGTTGTCTCGAATTGTCCCGGCTAACCCGCGGCTCGGACCAAACGGGCGTGCACAACCGAGGTTGAGCTGATGAGCTCAACGCACTCGTGACCGTCCGCGCCGCCGTCGGCCGCCTGGAAGGTTCGCTCGAGCGCCGCCTCGATACCGTCGCTCACGAAGTGGAACGTCGTACCACCCTCCATGGTGATGGGCGGCTGAGGATGGTGGGTGAGCACAAACATCGGATGATGGAAGGGCGGCTTGTCCGCCCACCAACCCCTCCAGGCCTCGGTGCCCCGTAGACCACGGGTCGGGCCGAACATGTCTCGGCCCATGATGGTGGCACCGATGCCGACCTCGCCCTGGGCGTCGAACCGGTCGTCTCTGCACGGCCCGGCGCCGGATGCGTCGGCTCGTCGTGACATCAAGCAGGGTCGCAACCGCGCGTTCGGGTAGTCCCGACTCGGACTCTGTGCCCAATGGATCCACCCGGGCGGTGACCGCCCTGCGGCCTCGGCCATCCCGCTGACCTGGCGTACGGCTTCATGCGCACATTCTACTTGTGCGTACGCACATCTCTGTTGTACATTGCGGCCATGGACGCCAATGAACGGTTGGCTGCACTGGTCGATTTGTTACAACGGGATGGGCGGGTCGAGGTGGCCGACGTGGCCGAGGCATTCGGCGCCGCGGAGATGACCATCCGCCGTGACCTCGATCGCATGGTGGCCATGGGAATGGCGCGACGGGTGCGGGGCGGAGCCATCAGCCAGTTGATGCGCGGCGAGGAGCTGCCGTTTGCCATGAGGGCGATCGAGCGCACCGAAGCCAAGGCCCGGATCGGCGCGGCGGTGGCGGGCGTGCTCCGGGACGGCGAAGCCGTATTGCTCGACAGCGGCTCGACGGCAATCAAAGTTGCGCAAGCGCTGGGCAATCGGAGATTGACGGTCATGCCCATGTCGCTGCACATCGCCCAGGTGCTCTCGGCCAACGATTCGGTACGGATGTTGATGCCCGGGGGCGAGATCCGCTCGGGCGAGCTGGCCATGGTCGGTCCGTTGACCCTGGCCAGCATCAGTGCACTCCGGTTCGACACCGTGGTGCTGGGGTGCTGCGGCCTGTCCGACGGCCGGGTCACCGCCTACGACCTCGGCGACGCCAGCGTGAAGCAGGCCATGCTCGGGTCATCGGCTCGGGTGATTCTGGCCGCCGACGGGTCCAAGTTTCGGCAGACGGCAATGGCCGTGGTCTGTGACGCGAGCGCCCTCGATGTGGTCGTCACCGACACCGATGCGCCGACCGACGACGTGGACGGGCTACGAGCCGCAGGCATCGAAGTGCTGTGTGTCTGAGGTGGCTGTCGCCACCGCACCCCTCAACCAGGTGGTCACTGACCGGTGGTCCCGGTGGGCGACGGTGGCGGTGTTCCTCACCCACGGTCTGCTGTTCGCCTCATGGACCGCTCACATTCCCCTCATCAAAGAACATCTGGACCTGACCGACGGTGCCCTGGGGCTGGCCCTGCTCGGCGCGCCGCTCGGATCGGTGTCGGCCATGGTGGTGTCGACCCGGCTGTTGCCCAGGTTTGGCAGCAAGACCATGGTGCGAGCTTGCCTCCTCGGCTACTGCGCGGTCGGGCCGTTGGTCGGTCTGGTCGGCTCCCCGCCGGCGCTGTTCACGGCCCTCTTCGTCTGGGGGGCATTCCAAGGCGCCCTCGACGTCTCGATGAACACCCAGGCGGTGGCCGTCGAGCGGGCTCGGGGGCGCCCGCTGATGTCCGGGTTCCACGGCTGTTGGAGCATCGGCACCTTCGCGGGCGCCGGCCTCGGTGCTCTCGGCGTCGCCACCGGCTTGTCACTCAGCAGCCAGCAGCTGGTGCTCGGTATGCCGGCGTTGATCATCGCCGGCTGGCTGACGGCCCGAATGGTCCCCGACGCCACCACGCCCGCTGACGACCGCGCCGACGGGGATCGGGTGCGCCGGCTCTCGCGTCCGGTCCTCGTCCTCGGCGTCATTGCCTTTGCCTCCATGCTCTGTGAAGGCGCCAGTGCTGACTGGGCGTCGGTCTACCTGCGCGGCCCCTTGCACACCACTCCGGCCGTCGCCGGGCTCGGCTACGCGGCCTTCTCCTTCACCATGGTCGTCGTCCGGCTGTCCGGCAACCGGCTGCTGATCCGCTTCCGGCCGGCATCGATACTCCCGGCCCTCGCCGCTATCGCCACCATCGGATTCTGCGCCGGGCTGGTCGGCAATCGGGGGATCGCCGGAATCGCCGGGTTCGGCTGCCTGGGCATCGGCCTGGCCTTGATCGTCCCCACCGTGTTCAGCGCGGCCGGTCGCCTGCCGGGCCTCAGTCCGGGCACCACCATCGCCACCGTCTCCGCTTGCGGATGGTTCGGATTCGTGTGCGGGCCTCCCCTCATCGGGCAGCTCGCCTCGGTAGCGTCCCTTTCTGTCGCCCTTGGGGTGATACCCCTGCTCACCACATGCATCGTCCTGTCCACGGCCCTGACACCGGCCCTCCGGGACAACGGCGCCGGCGAGCGATCGTGATCACCCATCTGTTGGTCGACTACGGCGAGGTGATAAGCAAACCGCAGCCGGCCGGTGCCATCCAGGACCTTGCTCAGCTGAGCGGTCTGCCCGCCGACGAACTGAGCCGTCGGTACTGGCGTTACCGGCCCGACTACGACCGCGGCCAGACGCCGGAGGACTACTGGTCGACGGTCCTGCGGCGGCCGTTCCCCTCCGACGATCCGCGGCTTCAGAACCTCATCGCTGCCGACGTCGGCGGCTGGCTCCACCTGAACTCCCCCACCCTGCGGGTCCTGTTCGACGCCGCGCTCCGCGGCACCCACCTTGCCTTGCTCTCCAACGCCCCACACCCCCAGGCTGATGCTCTGGACCGGTGCAGTTGGGCCCGGATCTTTGCCCACCGCCTCTACAGCTGTCGCCTCGGAATCGCCAAGCCCGAACCGTCGATCTTCGAACAGGCCCTCGACATCATCGGCGCCGCCCCCGAACAGACCCTCTTCATCGACGACCGGGAGTCCAACACCCGGGCGGCGGCCCGAGTCGGGCTTCGAACCCTCATCTTCTCGTCTTCCGCCGGTTTGGCCCGCACCCTGCGCGCCGACCTCCTGGCTGAGAGCCCGGCCACGCCACCGCCGGCCGGGAGGGTCAGTTGTTGAGGATTCCGCCCAGGATCGAGCCCCCGCCGCCTCGGGAATTCTCGTTCTCGGGGAGGTAGGGCACGATGGCGTGGGCCAGTTGGGAGATCGGCATGGTCTGGAGCCAGACCATGCCCGGTCCGGTGAGGGAGGCCAGGAACAGCGAGTCAGCGCCGAACAGCATGTTCTTCACGCCCTTCACCATTTTGATCTCGAAGCTCATCCCGGCGTCGAAGAGCCCGACGTGGCCCGGGATGACCCGGAGGTTCTCCCCGGGAGCCAGGTGGTATTCGACCAATTCTCCGGAGAGGGCGACCCAGGTCGTCCCCTGGCCGGTCACCCGCTGGAGAATGAACCCGCTCCCTCCGAAGATCCCGGCGCCGAGCTTCTGCTGGAACCCGATCGACAGGTTCACCCCCGAGGTGGCGGCGAGGAAGCCGTGGCGGTGGACGAGGTATTCGCGATCGGGGGCAATGGCGACGGGCCGGATTTCACCCGGCAGCTTGGCGGCGAAGGAGACCGTCCCCGGCCCGCCCTCCGCCTGGTACTCGGTGAGAAACAGCCCTCCGCCGGCGACCGTCCGTTTGAGGGCGCCCAGCATGCCCTTGGAGCCGGCCCCGGATGTCGAGGTCGACAGCTGGATCGACGACGTCATCCAGGAGAGCTCGCCACCCGGCGAGACGATGGTCTGGCCCGGGTTGAGGTCGACTTGCAGGACGGGCATCACGCTGCCGACCACCCGGTGGGTGACCCCGGAGGCGGCATCGACTGCGCCCGGGTCGTCAGGGGAAGGCGGAGGCCCTGGGGGCGGAGGCAAATTCGACATGGGGACTCCTTCGGTCATCGCCGGCCGGCTTCTTCGGCCTGGCCGGTCTTGCGGTTGAAGTAACGCGGTCACCGGCCGGAGTGATATTGACTCGTAACGAATGCGAGCGCTCCATCCGACCCGGCCCGAGAGCACTTCGGGTGTGAAGCTAGTTGCCGGTTGAAGGGATGTCCACACCTCCGACCGAACCGTCCGCCGCCTCTAACATGGGCCGAGCCACGATAGCCTCGCGAGCGAGAAAGCGATTGAAACCGTGACCGATTCCTCCCTCGAGAAGGTCCAGTTTCGGACCATCGCTCGGGAGTGGGGTCGAATCGGCATCGTCGGGTTCGGTGGCCCGCCAGCCCACATCGCGCTACTGCGGGATCTCTGTGTCCAACGACGAGGTTGGATCTCACCACGTGATTTCGAAGACGGTATCGCCGCGACCAATATCCTCCCGGGCCCGGCGTCCACCCAACTGGCCATCTTCTGTGCCTGGCGGCTCCGCGGGCGCCTCGGAGCGCTTATCGGCGGCTTCTCCTTCATCGTTCCCGGACTGGTCATCATCCTCGGGCTCTCGGTGCTGTTCCTCTCTGCGCATCCCCCGCTATGGGTGCAAGGGGCCGCCGCGGGATCAGGAGCCGCGGTCCCCGCCGTTGCCATTCAGGCGGCTCTGGGTCTGATGCCCGCCAGTTGGCGCCGATCCCGGCACCGGGGAGCCAGGATGCGGTGGATGGGCTACCTCCTGGCGGGAGGGATGTCTGCCGCGCTCCTCGGGTCCTACCTGGTCGTCGTCCTGCTTGTCTGCGGACTGATCGAGGTGACCAGCCGTGCCGGCCGCAAGGAGGGGCCGTCTCATCGAGCCATGGCCCTGATTCCGGGTCCCGTCGTTCCGGCAGCCGTCGGCGGCATGGCCGCGCTCGCTTGGGTCGCCTTCAAGGTCGGTGCGCTTTCCTACGGCGGCGGGTTCGTGATCATCCCGCTCATGCAGCATGACGCGGTCACCACCTATCACTGGATGACCAGCGCGCAGTTCCTCAACGCGGTTGCTCTCGGGCAGGTCACCCCGGGTCCGGTGGTCCAGACGGTGGCTGTCGTCGGCTACGCCGCCGGCGGTATCGGAGGGGGCCTGCTCGCCGCGCTCATCGCCTTTGCCCCTTCTTTTCTCTTCGTCCTTGGGGGCGCTCCCCATTTCGACCGCCTCCGCTCAAACGTGCAGGTCCAGTCCTTCCTCTCCGGTGCCGGAGCGGCAACCATCGGCGCGATCGCGGGAGCGGCCATCCCCCTCGGCCTCGCCCTGGTCCATCTCTGGCAGCTTGGCATCCTGGGAATCGCGGCGATTTGGCTCCTGGGCATGCGCCGGGGTTTGGTGGTCGCCCTGCTCGGGGCGGGCGTGCTCGGTGTTATTGCCGTCATGGCTGGCGCCCTGCCGTAAGGCGAGGTCCTTGCACTCGCCCGCCCAGCAACGTCAGCCGCTGAACCCCTTTGCTGCACTTATGCGGGAGGCGAGCTCCTCAAGAGCGCCCGCCATCTCGTCAGGGATGTACTTGGCGGCGTCACCGTCATCTCCCCCCGCATCGATGGCACGTACCAGTTGGGCCATCGCGTGAGCCAACCCCTCAGCTGCGGCTTCGATCTGCTTTGCATCTGCACTCATGGTGAGGCCTCCTTTCTGCTCCCGCCCAACGGTAGTGGAGTGGCGCGTCAACGTGCAGGCCGAAGGGGAGGTCTTCGAGGCCGTGATGCATCGATCAATGACCAATGGGGTCTGCGGCGGGGACCCGCCGACCGCAATGGCCGCGACATGACCCGCAGGTGTGCCACGGTTGAGCGATGACGGCCTACGAACGCTTTTCGAGCTTCTACGACGCAGTGATGGACGACCCCGCACCCCGAGCCCAGCAAGTCATCGACTGGATAATCAAATACCGTCCTCAGGCATCCTCCCTTCTCGAACTGGGCTGCGGCACGGGTTCGATCCTGGCCCGACTCACCTCGGTTCCCTCCCTGACCGGACTGGATCGTTCACCGGGAATGCTCGCGGTGGCTCGGGAGAAGGTCCCCGGCGCCCGGTTGGTCGAGGGCGACATGAAGGCGTTCTCGTTAGGGGAGACCTTCGATGTCGTGATCTCGGTGTTCGACAGCCTCAATCATCTCCTGTCATTTGGCGACTGGCAGTCGATGTTCGATCTCGTCCACCAACATCTGACTGATGGTGGTCTCTTTATCTTCGACGTGAATACCTTGGGAGAGCTGCGTCGTCTGGGCGAAGAGCCTCCGTGGGTCTATGACTTCGATGAGGGCGTTGCCATCATCGATGTGTCATTCGCAGAAGATGGAATGTCAGACGGCCTCTCCCTGTGGGACATCCGAATCTTCGAGCACGCCGGCGACGGTCGCTATGACCTCCACCATGAGCAGATCGGCGAACTTGCCGTCCCTCTCTCCCAGATCAAACTGGCATTGGGCGAAAAGTATCTCCTCCTCGACGAGATCGACGAGAGTGGATCCCTGCCTACCGACGACTCGGTCAAAGGGCATTTCTGCTATCGCCGGGTAAGCCCCGAACGTCAACCGAGCTGACATCCTTCGTTCCCGGTCCGGCGTCGGCCCGGACCGATCACCGCCCCGTTTGTCATCGCCTTCATCAACGACGACAGAGCACGTGTACATCCGAAACCACTGCAGTGAGGAGAGCACGCGTCGGCCTGTCAAGCGCCGTCTTTCAAAGGCGCCCGCTACGTATTTGCTGGTACGTTGGCATGCGTGGCCCTGTCGCCGCCGCCAACATACCGAGGGGGAATGGTGCCACCACCTAGCTCCTCCCGAGCCGCCCGGTTCCTCACACTTGCACTTCTTGCGGTGGCCATCGCCCTCACCGGGACGGATGTGGAACAACCTGGCGCCTCATCCGGCGCGATGACTCCACAGACCGAATACATGCACGATCCCCGCCATCGCCCTTAGGACAGGAGGTCCGTCATCATGACCCAGTACACGCCCGCGCCGGGCCGATACCAGTCAATGCAGTACCGGAGGTGCGGGCGCAGTGGGGTCCTGCTCCCACTGCTGTCTCTCGGGTTGTGGCACAACTTCGGGGGCGACCGTCCTCTTGAGACTCAGCGCGCCATCTTGCGACGCGCCTTCGACCTCGGCATCACCCATTTCGACCTGGCCAACAACTACGGCCCTCCCTACGGAAGTGCGGAAAGTAATTTCGGCACGCTCCTACGCACGGACTTTGGTTCCTTGCGGGATGAGTTGATCATCTCGAGCAAGGCAGGATGGGACATGTGGCCAGGACCCTACGGCGACCACGGGTCGCGCAAGTATCTCCTGGCCAGCCTCGACCAGAGCCTGGGCCGGATGGGGCTGGACTACGTCGACATCTTCTACCACCATCGTTTCGACCCGGACACGCCGCTCGAGGAAACGCTGGGGGCGCTCGACGCCGCGGTGAGGCAGGGAAAGGCGCTCTACGTGGGCGTCTCTTCGTACTCCGACGCGCGAACGAAAGAGGCCATCGCCGTTCTCCGCTCGCTCGGAACCCCGCTCCTCATCCACCAGCCCTCGTACTCCATGCTCAACCGCTGGATCGAGGACCGCCTGCTCGACGTGCTGGACACCGAGGGGGTCGGCTGCATCGCCTTTTCCCCGTTGGCGCAGGGAATGCTCACCGACCGTTACCTCAATGGGATCCCCGAGGGTTCACGGGCCTCGGAACGCGCGACGCTCTTCCCGGAGATGCTCACCGAGGAAAATATGGGTCGAGTCCGCGCCCTGAACTCAATTGCAGAAGGACGCGGTCAGAAGCTCTCGCAGATGGCTCTGGCCTGGGCGCTCCGTGATCCCCGCGTAACATCTCTGGTGATCGGCGCGAGCAGCGTTGCCCAGTTGGAGGAGAATGCCAGCGCTCTGGGTAACTTGGACTTTTCAGATGAAGAGCTCAAGAAGATCGATCAGTACGCCGTTGAGAGCGGCATCGACCTGTGGCGCGGCCCAGCCACGAGTTGAGCGCGCATACGGCAAACGGGAATGGGATAGCTCAGCTCCAACTCGATCCCATCAGTAGATGCTAAGGGAATAGTCTACTGAATGATCCCAAGGGTGGAGAGAGTAGGCGAGCCTCGCGATGGATTTGATCACGCGCCCCGGTCGACCAAGGATCCATGCCCTGACCGGTCTTGCCACGTTGGCGTTGCTCCTTTTCTTTGTCGCAAGCGTTGAGATCGTGGCCCCGGTCGACGCTGGCGGCATGACGGGTTCCAGCTACGCGAGATGGTCGGTTTCGACAAGTCCGAACGTGTCCAACAGCTTCAACAACATCAACGGAATCTCCTGTGTCGATAGGTCGTTTTGTGTTGCGGTAGGGAACGATGACTTTGGCGGGGGCTCAAAGACCCTGGTTCAGTTATGGAACGGTTCGAACTGGTCAATGGTGCCGAGCCCAAACCCATCAACGGATTCCTCTGACGGCCTCTTCGGCGTCTCGTGCACCAGCACCAACTTCTGCATGGCGGTCGGAAAGGGCGACTCCGGCACGCTCGTCGAAGACTGGAATGGCGCTACCTGGGTGATCAGTCCCAGCCCGAATGGTGAGCTCTCACTCTCGGGCGTCTCGTGTACCACCACCAACTTCTGCATGGCGGTCGGTTCCACTCCCTCTCCCTCCTTTGGGTTTCTGGCGGAGGAATGGAACGGTGCGACCTGGGCGATCGTCCCGACGCCCTTGAACGCCCCGGGTGACGAAACCACCTTGAACTCTGTCTCTTGCGCCTCGACGACGTCCTGCGAAGCCGTCGGAAGTTTGTACGTTCCGGAGTCGGTGGGATTCCAGACGATGAGTTTGGCTGAGAGTTGGAATGGGCAAGCCTGGTCATTGACCCCAACGCCCAACCCCACGGAGAGCTCATACCTTTATGGAGTGTCGTGTCCGTCTTCAACCTGGTGCATGGCGGTCGGGTTTAGCGGCATCAACACCCTTACCGAGCTGTGGAACGGGTCCGGGTGGTCTGTTACTTCCAGCCCCGATACCGCTCAGGGTGATCAGGACAATCTCCTGGGCGTCTCTTGCCTCGGCGCGGGTCTCTGCGATGCCGTCGGATATTCGCATCTGCCCGGAGGGAGCAACGAGACGCTCATTGAATCCTGGAATGGCACCAGTTGGTCGATCGTTCCGAGCCCCAACCCGCTCCAGTCGGGATTCAGCATCCTCGAGGGCATCTCCTGCACAGCGCCATCGCTCTGCAATGCGGGGGGACGGTGGTATGGGGTGAATCCAAACATGCCAGGTCAGGTGACCACGCCAACTGAGACGTTGATCGAAACGATTGGTGGTCAGGTTCTCGGGGGTCCCGTTGCCGGAATCTCGGCCGATCCTGTCACGGGCGGCTATCTCCTGGTGGCTGCAGATGGAGGAGTCGATGCCTTCAATGCCCGGTACTTCGGAGCTGTCGGTGGATTACTTCTCAGCCAACCCATTGTCGGTCTGGCAAGTACGCATAATGGTCAGGGTTATTGGGAAGTCACCTCCGATGGTGGGGTCTTCGCCTTTGGTGATGCTCAGTTCCACGGCTCGACCGGTGCCATCCACCTGAACAAGCCAGTGGTCGGGATGACGGCCACCCCTGATGGTGGCGGGTACTGGCTCGTCGCCTCGGATGGTGGGGTCTTCGCCTTTGGTAACGCCCCATTTCATGGCTCGGCCGGTGCCATCCCCTTGAACATGCCGGTGGTCGGAATGGCGGCCACCCCTGATGGAGGCGGGTACTGGCTTATCGCCTCCGACGGTGGTGTCTTCGCCTTTGGTGATGCTCAGTTCCACGGGGGCACCGGAAGCCTGACGCTCAACAAGCCGGTTGTTGGTATGGCCGCCACTCCGGACGGCAAGGGCTACTGGCTGGTTGCCTCCGACGGTGGAATCTTCAGCTTCGGTGGTGCTCAATTCTACGGCTCGGCGGTGGACTGACTCCGGACCCGTTCAAAAGGAACTCGCTGCGTTGACGCAGAGTCGTCACTGCCTGTTAGCCCTCAACGTCTCTTGGCTGGGGGCCCCAGGTCGAACAGTTCCGTAATGGTGGGGGTCGATTCAATGGTGGGGGTCGATACCTAGGCGGACAATGGATTAGGCATCCCACCGACGGCGTCGCCGGGACCTGAGCAGATCAAGCTGGGTGGATCGACTCTCAGTGTGAGTCGAGGGTGACCACGGAAAGTGGCTACTTGCGCCGTATGGGTGAGAGTGGTGTAAACACCGGTCGAAAACGATAGTGCCCTCGACATAAGAATCACCGGTCGAAAACGGTAGCGCCCGTGAGCATCCGCGGCTCTGTCCGACCCGGCCCGGAGGCTTCTTGTGAACACCCCCACGCTCGGATGGCGTGCCGACAGTGTCAAAGAAGTGACGAACGACCCTATGCATGGGCCAGGCCGCAAATGCACGCTGACAAGGAAGGTGACGGAGAGGAAGCTTGATCCATGGTTTGTGAACTCGAGTTGACCATCCCCCCCGTTGGCAGGACACCTCGAATAGGAGGTAGTTATGCGAGTTGTGACCGAAGAGAAGCCAACGCCGGTTCGTCGGCGAGGGAGATACCCGAAGGAGTTTCGTCGGGGTGTCTGTGCCCTGGTCCTCGACCAGAAGCGCAGTGTGGCCAACGTGGCCAGAGAGCTCGACCTCGTCGAACAGACGGTCTACGCCTGGGTCCGCCAGGAGAAGATCGACCGGGGCGAAGCTGAAGGCCTGACCAGTGAGGAACGCGAGGAGCTGGCCCTAAGACAAGAATCCGTCGGTTCGACGGCGAAGGGGCCGCTCTTCGAGCGGCTGGCGGACAGTCGCAGCACACGGGTCGTCGTGATCGACGACCATGAGATGGTTCTTCAAAGTATCGTGCGTTTGCTCCGGGACGATCCACAGATCGTCGTCGCCGGCACAGCGCTCACCGCCACGCAGGGCATTGAGCTCACTCAACAGGAGCGGCCGGATGTCGTAATTATCGATTACACCCTGCCGGACATGGACGCTCCCGAA